>Ga0207421_10000175_pt1 | contig 77276 bp, 74 predicted proteins | sample SodLakKL_010_SED_4_FD_187542 | JGI IMG/M metagenome (GOLD analysis project Ga0207421, IMG submission 187542) | Alkaline sediment microbial communities from Lake Tanatar, Kulunda Steppe, Russia - 8KL_010_SED (SPAdes) (version 2) | ecosystem: Environmental > Aquatic > Non-marine Saline and... | reverse complement strand
TCGCAGCTGTCGCATTCCTTGTCCACCCTGGAGTCTTTTGCGGTGACAGCCAGGACGATCACTATGACCAAGGCGCCCGCTGCCAGGAAGAGAGCTCCCATCTGGTATGCCTCAAGGTCGATCCGGCCACGGTAGAGGGATATGCCGAGCAGCATCATGGCGAAGGACGACAGGATGACCCTCCAATTCGAGAGCAGCCCCTCCATCATGAGAGAGGCGTCGAACCTTTTGGACCGGTCCCATCTCCAGCGGCGGTCGGCGACCTCCGCCCCCTTCTCTAGGCAACGTCTCACCATCGTCTTTGTGATGCGCCGGGGAGAATATAATATTTGACGAATTACGGCCGATACGTCCCTTCGCCGACGGGCCATCGCATCCGCTCCGCTGATTCTACTGTTTTGAAAGCGGGGGACATCGGTCGTCGATGATTCAGCACAGGTAGTCCAGCAGCTCCTTGACCGCCTCCGAGTAAGGCCCTCCTCTGCCGATTATGGTCGACATGTCGGGCTCGCTCTCCCTCACCGTTGGGTCGTAGGGTAGGGCGAAGACATGGTCGAAGGATTCGAACGACAACGTATCGGCGGCCGACTCCAGCTCCACCGGGTCGTAGACCTTGTTGAGCACAAGGTCGACCTCCTTCATGTCCAGCTCCCGAGCCAGGGCGGCTATCCTCTCCGCCACCTTCAACGAGTTGAAGCTCACCTCGGAGACGATGAGGACGACATCGAAACCCTGGGTGACGGAGCGTCCGAAGGGCTCCATGCCCGCTTGGGCGTCCATCAGCACCAGGTCCTCGTCCCGCGTATCGACGAAACGCACCAACGCCCCCAAAAGAGCGTTCTCTGGACAAAGGCAGCCGGTGGCGGAATGTACCACACCCCCCATGACGAGGAGGCCGAGGTTCTCCTGCACGAACACGCCGAAACGATCGACCACATCGGAAACGTCGGGGTTGAGGCTGACCAGCCCCCCGTGCCCACCGGGGCGGGACCCTGTTTTCTCCTCTATGAGATCGGCCTCGTCGGTGATCGGCCGCAGGCCCTCCGCCTTGTCGGTTGGGTATCCCAGCGAGTAGGCGAGGTTCTGCTGCACGTCCTGGTCGAGGGCGAGGACCCTGCGCCCCTCTCCGGCGGCGATGAGGCTCAGCGAGGCGGCGAGGGTGGTCTTTCCCACGCCGCCCTTGCCGGCCACCACCACCCTCCTGCCCCTGAGCTCGCCCGGGCTCTTGCCCAGCTCGTCGCTGAGCTCCTTGGCCGCCTTGCGGCTCATATTCCCAGGCCCGCCCTCTTCGCCTCGATGTGGGCCTCGATGATGTCAGCGCATTTCACCGGGTCGGCCTCGACCCAGAACTTGGCACCCACCGCTCCATCCAGGCCTTCGGTCAGCAGATTGACGACGTTCTCGCTGCCGGTGATCTTGGGCATGACGCCCAGGGCGACGCTTATGCCCGAGCCGACGAAGTAAGCACCGATGGCCACCGCTTTGGGGGAGTACCACTCCGGCGCCGCCCCCGCGACCGGGAGCTGGTCCATGCGAGCGCCGGCCAGGTTGGCCAGCTCGGCCGCCAGCGTTAGTATGCGGGTGTTGTCCACGCAGGAGCCCATGTGCAGCACCGGCGGCACGCCCAGCGATTCACAGACCGCTTTGAGGGAATCGCCCGCCTGGTCGGCGGCCTCCGGCCTCATCAGCCCCGCCTCGGCGCAGGCGACACCGGCGCAGCCGGTCTCCACCACGATGATGTTGCGCTTGATGAGCTCCTTCGCCAGGGTTATGTGCCCGTAGTCCTGCTTGATCTTGGGGTTATTGCAGCCCACCACACCCACGGCGCCGCGGATGTCGCCCTTTAGTATCAGGTCGAGAAGGGGCTGCAACGTACCTCCCAGGGCCTCGCGCAGGGCCTCAACGGAGAAGCCGACGATGGCGCTCACCGGGCCGTCCGGTATGAGGACGCGCTCCTTCTTGCGCTTGGGGAAGTTACCGATGGCGATCTCTAGCATCTCCTTCGACTTCTCGTGGGCGTTCTCCGGGTTGACCTCGATGTGCTCGCCTCCGGGGATGACCGCCTTCGGTGATGTGGTTATCACCGAGGTGTGGTAACACGCGGCCACATGAGGCAGCGACGGGAAGATGCACTGGTAGTCGACGATCATCGCCTCCAGGGCCCCGGTGGTGATGACCAGCTCTTGGCTAAGGTGGTTGCCCGCCTGGGGCACGCCCTTGCGCATGAGCAGCTCGTTGCCGGTGCAGCACAGGCCGACGAGGTTGATTCCCTTCGCGCCCGCCGCCTCGGCCTTCTCCACCATCTCCGGGTCGGAGGCCATCTTGACCACCATCTCCGACAGCACGGGGTTGTGACCGTGCAGCGCCACGTTGACATGGTCCTCCTTCAACGTGCCGAGGTTGACCATCGTCTCCCTTATCCCCGGGGTGCCGAACAGCACGTCCGAGAGCTCGGTGCCGATCATCGATCCGCCCCATCCGTCCCCCAGCGATGTTTTCACTCCGTGCGCGAGGATGTTGGAGTAATCGGCCCCGACGCCCATGTGCACCCGGTGCATTGCTTCCACGATCTCCCGGTCGATGGAGCGCGGCAGGAGCCCTGCGCCCTTCAAGAGCGAGTAGGTGCCGGGCGGCATCCTCTTGGCCATGGCCAGCTCGCCTCTGAGCGTGCCGAACTCCTCCAGCATAGCTAACGCCAGCTGCTCGGCGGTCTTTTTCTCCCCGGCGGAGCTGTCGATCCCGTACTCCTCGGCCAGGGCCGCCAGCTTCACCGGGTCGCTTATGCTGTAGTTCTCCGCCCTGCCGGTGGCTGTCGCCAGCAGGGTCTCAGCCACCTCCCTTCCGTGGTCGGAGTGCGATGCCGCTCCGGTCGCTATGGTGTCCAACAGGTTCCTGGATACCACCAGGTCGGCGTCCGCGCCGCAGACCCCGCGGTCCCTGTCGCCGCCTAGGATGCGGCAGGGTCCCATGGCGCAGCGTTGGCAGGACACGCCTGTGGCGCAGGACTTGCAGGGTGGCTGCTGGTTGCGGAAGCGATCCCATACCGTCTGGACCCCATCCTCCATTGTCTTCTGGAGGACCTCTTTTACCTGGGGGTCCACCGCCCTCTCCTCCACCATGTAAGGTATGTCGCCCTCCCTTATGCAATCGGGCGGGACCTTGAGGCAGTCCGCTTTCTTCTCTTCACCGTCCGTCATATGTAATGCCTCCGTGCAGGCCTCCTCGGCCTTTGCTAAGGTTAAAATTGACCAGTTCGTTATATCAAGGTTGTTGTGCTAAGGTGCCTGTTCCGCTCATTCCGTTCCCTTTGTGAGCCCCCGTCCTTACATGGAGCGGGAGGAGAACGAATAGGTCTAGGCCCCTCGTAAGAGCGGTTCTCGCTGAGTGGGGCATCCGCTTACGCTGAAACAAGACATTTCAACCCCAATGCTTTCCGCCCCGCCTCGCTCCTGTCGCATCGATGGACCCTCAACCCGTTTTCGCGATGTTCGGTTATCTTTTTCAACGCGTTCCAACGATATCTCTGCGGTGCATCCATGCTTTTCGTGATGCTGTCCGCCCCGATGGGGGTCAACAGGTCCGCGGTCAGCTCCGCCCTTATACGGGGGCTTCGCGCCGAAGGTCTGAGGAGGGTCACCGTTCTCAGCAATGACGTGGCCGTCGACAGTGCAGATGCAATGAACAGCAGGATCTGCGAGTTGGAGAGAAGGACCCTGAACAACGCCTGCGTCAGCTGCTCCCTGAAGCCGGACCTCGTCGAGGAGTTACGCAGGATGGAAAGGGAGTCAGACCCTCAAGCGGTCATCTTCGAGGCCAATCCCAACGCCCATCCCGCCATGGTCCTCGATGCGCTGGAGGACCTCAATGGCCTGACAATATCCAATGTGGCGGTCGTAATGGTCCTGGATGCCGTTATGTTCCATGAGAGGGCGGCCGTCCACGAGCGCCCGTTGCGGCAGCAGCTCGGGCTGGCCGACCTGGTGGTTATGGACAACGCCGACGGGGTCGCGTACGAGGAACTGGAAGAGATGGAGTCCACCGTCGCCTCCTGGGGTCATAGGGGCCCGTTCCTCCGCATGCTCGATGGCGGTTACGGACATGACTTAAGCCCCCTCATCGACCTGGCGATGGGCACGACCGTTGAATCCCGTCAGAAAGATTAATCATTCCCTGCGTTGTTTTTTCACAATCGACAAAGCGTTTCACTGGGAGGAGAGGATCAGCATGAACGGAAGGGAGAGGGTTCTGGACGCCATCGCCATGAAGGAGACCGACCGGGTGCCGGTGCTACCGCCTTTCCAGGGGTACTGGGCCCTGGGCGAGGCGGGGATCTCCGTGCGGGATTCGATCGACAAGCCGGAGGCCGCCGCCCAGGCAAACATCGAACTTTCCGAGAGATGCGGCTTCGATGGCTATGAGGCGATGTGGGACTGGCTAACGATGGTGGAGGCGGTCGGCTGCGAGGTGAAGATACCGGAGACGGGAACGATACCCACCATGGAGCCGGTGTTGAGGACGCCGGACGACCTCGATGCCCTGGAGCGGCCTGACCCTCACAAGGACTATCGGATGCTGAGCTCCATACGCTCCATGGAGTACATGAGGAAGAAGGTGGGCGATGAGCGCTTCATCTACATGGAGGTGGTATCGCCGTTCACGCTGGTGGGCGAGATGAGAGGGGTGGAGGAGCTGATGATGGAGACCTTCCTCGAGCCCTCGTTCGTGGAGGAGATGCTGATCTTCAGCAACGCCGTGGTCAAGGACTACTGCCGCGCCTGTCTCGGCACCGACACCGACATGGTCACGCTCTGCGAGCCCACTGCCTCTGGATCACTGATCTCCCCGGATGGCTTCAACCGCTTCTCGGCGCCTTACATGAGGGACTGCTCCAAGCTCATCAAGGATGACGCTAGGATTGCGATGGTCCATATATGCGGGGACACCAACGACCGCCTCGAGGACGTGGAGGCCATCGACGCCGACGTGTTCTCCATGGACGCGCAGGTCGACGTGGGCCTGGCGTCACAGAAGATGGGGCATGCGATACTGGGCAACATAGACCCCACGGAGGCGCTGTACTCGGGGACGCCGCAGGGCGTCCGCGAGGAGGTCTCCCACATACTCGCGAAAGCCAGGGACCGCGGCTTCATCCTCGGTGCCGGCTGCGATATAGCCACCGGCTCGCCCTTGGACAACGTGATGGCGATAATGGACTCCCTGTGAGCTCACTGGGACGTTCGCCGCCGCTCGCAACGGGGATTCAGATCTCGGTCTCCTCGTCCAGCTTATCGTAGCCGTCGATTAGCTCCGAGGGGTCCTCACCCTTCTGGCGGTAGTGCTCGGCGATGGCCTTCTTCATCGCTTTCACCGCCAACAGCGAGCAGTGCACCTTCTTCTGCGGAAGCCCCTCCAGCGCATCGACGATGTCCGACTCTTTGAGCTTGAGCGCCTCGGAGACGGTCCTCCCCTTCACCATTTCGGTAGCCATCGATGACGAGGCGATCGCCGCTCCGCAGCCGAAGGTCTTGAAACCGATGTCCTCTATGACCTCGTCCTCGTTTATGCGCATGTATATGCGCGTCTTGTCGCCGCAGTTGGGATTCCCCACCTCGCCGACGGCGGTGGCGTCCTTTATCTCGCCGATGTTGCGGGGCTCGTTGAAATGCTCCATCACCTTCTCGGAATACTCCATCTGATCAATCCTCCTTCTTGCCGCAGTTGCACAGCGGCGAGAGAGAACGCAACCTCTCCACCACCACAGGCATGTGCTCCAATATATGGTCTATGTCTTCCTCGTTGTTACCGTCGCCGAGGGAGAAGCGCACCGACCCGTGGGCCAACGCCTCGGGGATCCCGGTGGCGGTGAGCACGTGCGAGGCCTCCAGGGAGCCGGTGGAGCACGCGGAGCCAGTGGAGGCCTGGATTCCGCGGTAGTCCAGCATGAGGGCTGCCGATTCGCCCTCGATGCCATCGAAGGCGAAGGAGGCGCTGCCCGGCAGCCTCCTCTCGGGATGGCCGGTCAGGTGCGCCCCTTCTATACTCAGAACCCCTTCGATGAGACGGTCGCGCATCGCTCTGAGTCGCTTGTCGGCCTCGGACATGCCGCGTATCGATTCCTCCAGGGCCACCACCATCCCCAGTATGGCGGCGACGTTCTCAGTGCCGCCGCGGCGCCCTCTCTCCTGCCCTCCTCCGTGTATGAGGGGAGGGAGCTTTATCCCTTGGCGGACGTAGAGGGCGGCCGCCCCCTTGGGCCCTCCGAACTTGTGGCCGGCCATGGTGAGCATGTCGACCTGCAGCTCGTTCACGTCCACCGGCAGGTGGCCCACGGTCTGCACCGCGTCGGTGTGGAACAGCACCTCATTGTCCTTGCATAACTGGGCCATATCCTCTATCGGCTGTATGGTACCGATTTCGTTGTTGGCCATCATGACCGAGACGAGAACGGTGTCCTCCCGCATCTCTTCCTTGAGGGACTCCACCGAAGCTTCGCCGTTCTCATCAACCGGAAGATAGCTTATCTCGTATCCCTGTTCTCGAAGGTGCTCGCAGCTGGCGATTATGGCGGGATGCTCCACCGAGCTGGTGATGACATGCCTGCCCTTGTCCTTCATGATTTCAGCGGCGCCCTTTACGGCCCAGTTGTCGGCCTCGCTGCCGTTGCTGGTGAAATGTATCTCGTTCTTCCGCGCGCCGATGGCGCTGGCGATCCGTTCCCTCGCGTCCTCTAGGGCCTTCTTGGCGGCCTGGGCGGAGGAATGGAGACCGGACGGGTTTCCATGGTGCTCCTTCATGAACGCCGTCATGGCCTCGAGGGCGGCCTCGGAAACAGGGGTGGTGGCGGCGTGGTCGGCGTATACGGTTCTGGTCATCATTGTCGCTCTCCAGATATCGTGTGGCTATCGGTGGTGTTTTCGGATTGTGTAACAATGGTTAAGATATTAGACCTTTGCGCGAAATTGCTCAGACGTCCGCTCCTTTTTCTTGCCAGACTGCGACACCCATGTTCCTCGCTGAAGCGTCAGCGCTTGCCGCTTCTCACGGCCGCGACCGTCCATCCGGCCTCGTCGCGGTCTACGGGCCGGTGATAGGGGAACGCTATCAACGTGACGCGGTTCTCCGCGCACTCCTCCTCCTTGATGAGGTCCCGCTCCTTCACATCCCGCAGGCGGTCCTCATCGGAAGCGTTCGCCCACTTCTCGTAGTGCTCCGGTCCGCGGTGCTCGAGGGCGATGCCGATGCCGGGAACGTAAACCTCCAATGGGCCGGAGCTGAGCCATTCCGGGTAATGGTTGCGCAGGACCTCCTCGTTGGGGAACAGGGCCTGCACTATGCGGAACAGTTCGTCATTGTCCACGTCGGTCTCGCCGCGCCCTCGGAAGCCGTACATCCTCCTTATGGAATCGTCGGCGGCGTTCCAGAGGTCCTCTGCCCCCCTCACCTCTCCCTCTTTGGCGGCCATCTCGACGGCCGTCCTCATGATGTAGGCGCCGTAGCGGCGTTCGAACTCATCCATTCCGTCGAGGTCTTCCGAATAAAGATGGGTGGATGGCAGGTCGAGGCAGAGCTCGCATGCCATTCCGCTGTAGGGTATGTGCTCGACGAGGGCCTCGATCTCCTCCCTCTCCCTGCCGGTGGACTTCATCAAGGCCTCGATGTCATGGTCGCGGGGGAATTCGAGCACGGAGGATGCGGCGTCCATCGACTCCATGGCCTTCATGAAGCACTTGCAGATGCAAAGCTTGCCGCACTTGACGCATTCCCATATGAGCTTCCATTCTCCCGGGATGTCATTGAACAGCCGGTATCTGTGCCGGCACAGGGCGGGATCGTTCTTTTCCGTCACATCATTCCTCCATGGTACATGCCGAGGGACGTCCTTAACGGAACTGGTTATTGAAGCGAGCCCATCCAGGTCCGCGATTCGCATTGACCGACTCATGCCACGCGTCTATAGGATATTCCAGTCCCGTCATTCTCACTGATGGCAATCCCCTTGCCTCATAGAAATAATGTGCCTTTTTACCATTGCACGAAACCCCCGCCCCTGGTGGTCTGGAACACCATTGCCCGCTTTGAAAGAAGAGGACAAACGCAGCAACGGATTGCCGTGGACCTCGCCCGGCATCAGCGGTCGCGTTCGCTCGGCCATCGGACAGCCCTCCGGCATATGCGGTCCTCATCATTGATGGCCCCCGCGTCAATAAGACCGTTCAATCCAGCGCGGCATCGTAGAACGAGGCGGAGTCACAGTGCGGTTTTCAAACGGTTTTCAATTTCACCCGCGGAGCGCTCACGCGGAATCCGCAGAATGAGCAGTGCTCCCTCCCCCTGCGGACGGCCTCACCGCAGACGCTGCAGTTCCCCTGCAAAGAGTTGGCGCAGTTGGGGCAGTAATGCCATCCGCCCTCGCGGAACGCGGCGCAATGGCCGCACTGCGAGCCCACTATCCTCGCCATGAGCGGACCATGCTCCCGTTGGGTTATTGAATCATTATGCTACATGAAGCCTACATCAGGCGTATGAGGATGATTCAAACGTTCTTCCGACGCAGACCGGTGTTCAACTCCAGCGACCTCTGCAGCCTGATGCCCGCCTTGGTTGCATCACCCAACGCCGCATCGCTGCCCCGCGCCTCCCCCGGCGAGAAAAGGTGCAGGGCCTTCACTTCATCGACCACCCGGAAACCGAGCACCTCCAAAGTCATCCTCATAGTGTCTGCGGTGAAGCCCATGTCGCGGACGTCCTCCTGCTCGCACACCGAGACTGTCACCGCGTACCCCGCGCCCCGCGTCTCCCTGGAGGTCGTCCAAACTGAGCGGTCGTCCTTGTGGAACACCACGCGGCAGTACATCCGGTCGATGAACGCCTTCATGTCCGAGCTCACGTTGTAGAAGTAGGTGGGCGAACCCAGGACCAAGGCGTCCGCCTCGTCGACCTTCGCGTATATCTCCGACATGCCGTCATCGATCACGCACTCATTGGTGTCATAGCATCCATCGCAGCCGTCGCATCCGTTGATGCCGTGGTCTCCGAGGAACATCAGCTCCTTCTCCCAACCCCTGGAAGGCAAGGAGTCCATTACTTTGCGCACCAGTGTCGCGGTGTTGCCCTCCTTGCGTCTGCTGCCAACCAATGCCAATACCTTCATCGTCATTCCTCTCAAGGTCCATGCCCCGCATGGTTCTTATCGATGTCGGCGGTTAAGCGGAAGGAAACGCACTGGACAGTAAATTATAATTAATGACATAAAAAAATGGTTAAATAATGCTTCCCGCATTTCAAAGCAAGGTGCGCCCTTGAGGAACAAGATTCTAGACCTGGAGTCCCAGTCCGACACCGACCGCATGATGGCCCTCTTCATCGACGGGGACAACATCTCCCACAACTACATCAACGACATCATCAAAGAATCGTCGAAGTTCGGCCAGGTCGTCATGAAACGCGTCTACGGCAACTGGAACTCCGATGAGATGCGCGGTTGGAGGGACAGGCTGCAGGACAACGCGCTCACCCCCTGCCAGGTCTTCCCCAACGTCAAGGGCAAGAACGCCACCGACTCCGCCCTCATAATCGATGTGATGGACATCATGCACGAAGGGACCATCGGCGGCTTCTGCATCGTCACCAGTGACAGCGACTTCACCGCCTTGGCCCTGAGGGTGAAGGAGCACGGCAAGTTCGTCCTCGGCCTCGGCTCGCGCAGTACCCACAAGTCATTCACCAACGCCTGCACCAAGTTCACCCTGTTGGAGAACCTCGGCGAGGGGGGCTCCAAGAAGCAGCCCGTCAAGAAGGCCCCTCCCAAAAAGCCAGAGAAGCCCAACGGCAACGGCGCCGCGGAGAAGAAGCCTGCCAAGCCCAAGAAGGAGGAGGACGAGCTTCTGGAGCTTCTGCTGGACGCCTATGACAACGTCGACACCGACAAAGGCTCGGTGCATCTTTCGGTGGTCATCGAGTACATCAACAAGATCGACCCCGGATTCGACCCGCGCAACTACGGAGTGAGCAAGAGCATCAAGCTCATAGAGATGTACCCCGAGCATTTCTCCATCGAGAAGGAGAAGGGGTACTCGGTGGTCATAAGCAAGATATCCAAATGAGGCCTTGCCTCACCCAGCAGGGAAAACACATTTTATACGTCCAAAGGGATTGGTATCCGCATGGTCCGCTACACGGTGAACAATGACGACCTCAGGAACACCTACATCGCGGTCGCAGCGCTCACCATGATGCTGTTCATCGCCCTCTACCTGGCCATGAACGAGCCCCAGGTGGGCTCATGGGAGCTCGCCATATTCATACTTCCGTGGGTCGCCGCGGCAGCGTATCTACTGTACAGTGCCACCGACCTCTACATTTGGAGGGGGCTCAGCATGCTGGGCATCTTCCGCACGCCCACTTTGAAAGGGAGCTATCAGGGCAAGTACTGGGCCTCGGAGAAGGACTACGCCTCGCCCGGCGATGTGAACGTCAACATCAGGCAGACGCTATCCGATATAGAGGTGGAGCTGGTAACGGAGGGGGAGGACCGCAAGAGGAAGAAGTACGAGGGGGTATCCGCCTCGGTCATCGACCAGCCTTATCTCTCCTACTTATACTACCCTTTCAGCTCCGAGGAGGCCGATGACAGCGATGAGCTGAGGACCCTGCATGAGGGCTTCTGCGCCTTGGAGTTCGACAAGGACCGCTATCATGTACGCGGTCGCTACTTCACCGACGAGAAAGGAAGTATATCCGACGGGGTCCTCTCCATGGAGAGGCTCAGCGCCGAGGAGGCCGCCGACGGAGCGGCAGCGCCCGATATGGGGCCTTACACCTTGGAACGCCCCGTCCCCAAGACGGAGGCTGCCCATTCCTCTCCGGACGCCAAGGCGAAGAGGAGGAAAACGCGGTCCACCACCAACTATTCCGAGAGCCATCTCCTGGAGGGGAAATCCGACCAGATGCTGGAGATCTACGACGAGCTGAGGCGCCGCATGCTGGAGATCGACGACGGGGTCCAAGTGGTGCCGATGAAACACCACATCACATTCAAGGGAAAAAGCCCGTTCGTGGACCTGCAGCTGCAGAAGACGCAGATAAAGATATGGTTGAACCTGAGCATCGGCGAGCTCGATGACCCGCGGGAGATCGCCCGCGACGTTTCCGACGTTAAGCACTGGGGCAGCGGGGAGTACGAGCTGGTGGTGAAGTCCGGCGAGGACATGGACTATCTGCTCATGCTCATAAAGCAGTCCTACCGCCGCAACAACTTCTGAGCTGCGTCATCGGCCCTCGAAGCGGAACCTGCCCTCCGGCACGCGCATCTCGAAGCACGCCCCCTCGCCGGGCACGCCGTTCTCCACGATGCTGATGCCGCTGATGTCCAGTATCTCTTTTATGAGGGGGAGTCACAGGCCGCTGTTCCTGCCCGCTCCGCGCTCGAAGATATTCTCCTTGTCCTCCGCGGACACGCCCTGGCCGTCGTCCTGCCATGCGATCACCAGCTCCCCGCCGTCCGCTTCACAGAGGACCTCCGCCGTGGCCGCTCCGCCGGAATGGCGTGCGGTGTTGTTGAAGAGATTGTAGAAGACCTTGTCGATGAGAGGGTCAGCCAGCACCATGAGGCCTTTGCAACGGTCGTTCACCCTCGGTGCCGCTGGGCCATGGTGGCGAGCATGCGCAGCCATCCCTGGTCCGCCACCGCATGTCGATGCATGTAGGTGCCGACCGCGTTGCCGGACACCATGCCGTCATGGCTGCCGTCTATGCCCGAGCCGCGCAACAGGTCGAAGGCGTACGGCAGCTCCTTGTGCAGGCGCACCCGCGAGTAATGGAACTCGTGGGCCCTCAGCCTCCGCCCGTCCCCGCGTGCCGTTGCTTCCACGTAGCAAGGCCCCTGTCTCTGGGGGGCCATCTCGGCGCTTGCGGGGAACACGCCCGCCATGCGATGACTCCGCCCCTGCGAATCCTTCAGGTCCTGGCAGAGCACCATCATCCCGCCGCACTCCCCGTGCATCGCCGCGCCCTCCTCGTTGGCATTCTCCAGGCCTTCAAGGAAGTCGCGGTTCCCGGCCAGCTCGGCGGCGTACAGCTCGGGGTACCCGCCGCCGAGATAATGGATGTCCGCTTCCGGCAGCATGTCCCCGTCCACAGGGCTGTATCTGACCGTTGTCGCCCCCGCGGCCTCCAAGGCCTCGATGTTCTCCGGATAGTAGAAGCAGAAGGCGCGGTCATCGGGCACGGCGGCGATGAGCCCCTCCAATCCCCCGCCGCTCCGGGCCGGCTCCTCAGGGGCCTCGAGCGCGGGGGCCTCGGAGGCGATCTCCTTCAGGCGGTCGATGTCCACCTCCTCCACCAGGGACCTCAGCCTCTCGCGCAGCCCGTTGAGGGCGTCCCCGTCGTGGAGGGTGTGCAGACCAAGATGACGCTGCGGAAGGCTCTCCTCCGGCCTTCTCCTCACCACGCCCAGCACCTCCACGTCGGTGTAATGGGCCATCGCCTCCGTCAGCTTGCGGCGGTGCCCCTCTCCGGAGACGTTGTTCAATATCACCCCGGCTATGTTCACATCCGGATCGAAGGAGCGGAAGCCGTTGACCATGGCCGCGGCGCTCCTGGTGAGGGACCGGGCGTTCACCACCAGCACCACCGGGCAGCGCAGTGACTTGGCCAGCTGGGCGGTGGAGGCAGCATCGCTCAGAGCCTCCAGCCCCTCGTACAGGCCCCTGACGCCTTCGAGGACGGCGATGTCCGCCCCCGCCGATGTCCTAGCGAAATGCCCCCGCATGGCGTCCTCCGGCATCATGTAGCCGTCCAGGTTACGCGACGGTCTGCCGGTGAGGGCGCGGTGGTACATGGGGTCGATGAAGTCCGGGCCGATCTTGTAGGGCTGCACCGCGCCGCCATCGCTCAGCACCGACATTATCCCCGAGGATATCGAGGTCTTGCCGGAGCCGCTGGAGGTCCCGGCGATGAGCAGGCGGTCCAATTCAGGCCTCCCTGTCGCTGAGCAGCTGGCGGATGGTGTCCCCGGTCTCCGAGGGTATGACTTCGCTGGCGCCCATGACCAGAGAGTGGGAGGCTATCTCCCCCACCGCCGCCCGGTGCCCTCTCTGGAGCAGATGGGCGAGTATGCGGGGCTGGTCGGTGACCAGCACGTCATCCGCGTCAAGGGGGTCGTAGGCGTGCGGCACGCCGGTGAAGACCAACAGGTCGCTGTCGCGGCCCTCCAGCAGGGCTTTTGTCCTCTCGCCGGTGACGGCGTACTCGTCCAGACCTCCGGATATGTCCGGGTCAATGCCCGCCGCCTCCATGCAGGCTTCGATGTCCCTCGCGTAGCGCCTGATCCTCGGGAGTCCCGCCCCGGTATCGATGTTCATGATGTGGCCGGCCTCCCCTCCCAACGCCTCGGCGGCCTCCTGCACCGCGGCGTTGATGTCGGCGAAACGATAGCCCAGCTCCTTCTTGGCGTTCATGACCACGTCCACCCTGCCGCCCGCGGACAGCACGTCGGCGATCCTTTTGGCCACGGCGTACTTGGTGGGCCCGCGGGAGGGGGTTATGTATCCTCCCTTGGCCATGCCGCCCCGCCTCTCCATGGCGGTGGCGGACCGCAGCAGCCGCTTCTGCCTCTCCAGCTCGCGACCGTCGATGATGCCGGCCTTGGAGGCCGCCTCCATGGTCCGCACCGCGCCCTCGGTGTTGTCGCCCATGCAGCCATGGACGTCCACGAACAGCACCGGGGCATCGACTCCCTCCAGATGGACGGCGTTGAAGTCCTCGCCGATGATCATCGAGGCGCAGGTCCCCACCACCCCTATCCGTTGCGGTGAGAACAGCCCGTCCACCTCCCGTATGACGTCCTGGAGGGAGTCGGTGGCGCCGAATATCAGCCCCGTCTCGTCCATGGCGGTGGTGACCACCCGCACCCCCGCCTCCTCCAGCATGCGGGAGGCCATGAACCCGCAACCGGAGGGCCCGTGCATGACTATGACGTCGGCGTCGAGGTCGCGGAGGGTGTACATGGAGGCGACGATGGGGTTGGGCCGCGGATGCAGCACGCGGCTCATCGGTAGGCCTCCTTCTGCAGCAGCACCGCCGCGCCATGCTTGTCTGCCAACAAGGAGGGCTCCATGCCCTGCCCCTCCTGGTCAACCACCAGGCTCATACCTCTCCTTTCCACCGCGTCCCTTATCGCATCGATGTCCAGGCTCTCGCAGACCTTCCTGTCCGCCGGCACCAGTACCACCGGCCTGCTGCAGGCGGGGAGCGAGTCGAGGAGATGCAGAATCGACGGCAGCGATATGCCAGGGTTCCTCTCCAGGATGTAATGCCCTTCCCCGTGGGCATGCATCTCCCCTCTCCCCGGCACCCCCGGGAAGGAGGAGAGGGCGTCGCAGACCGTCCTCTCGTCCACTCCCATCATCAGGGCGGCGGCCACCGCCACCTCTATGGCGCTGCGGTAGGCGGCGCCGACGTACGACCCATCAAGGGTGAGGTCCACGTCCTCACTGAGATGCAATGTGGCCTTCTGACCTTGGCCCAGGGGCGGCGTCTCATGCAAGGTCAACCGTTGGCCGTGGTGTTCGACTGCGCCCACCCCCGCATCGGCGGCCAGATGATGGCCCATGGGCAGCAGGTTCCTGCCCCGGGCGGTGAGCACTGAGGCCTTGGCCTCCCTGGCGCTCCTGGTCCCGGCGGCGATGGGGTAATCGCCGCCGTCGGTGAGTACGCCGATGTCCGCCGACCCGCTCCCTCCCAATGAGACCTCGGCGACGACGACCTCCGCCCCGGTCTCAGGAACGGTGAGCAGCGAGGTGGGGTTTATGCTCAGCTCCCTCTGCAGCTGCTCCTTGCCGTCCGCGGACCAGAGCTCCCTCCCTCTCGAGGTCTGCAGCAGGACGGTCCTCCCGTGGCGGACGAGGATGTGGGCCAGCAGGTGGCAGCTGGAGGTCTTCGCCTTCACGCCGGTCACCTCGATGCGGAACGCCGTCCCGTCGATGAAGCCCCCCACGGCCTCATGGAAGCTCCGCCGTTCCCGGCATCTCGCCGGGAGGACCAGCGCGTCGGGGCAGTGGACCGGCGAAACCAGGAGGTCGAACTCCCTCTCCGGCGGCGAGCGTTCGGCGGAGATGCCGTCGGCGCGCAGCGATGCCAGCGCCTCGTTGCTGCAAAGGCCGTACACATCCACCGCGGTCACCTGATGGCCTTGCCGGGCGAACCGCCTCGCCAGCACTTCGCCGCCGTGGGTCAGGTCGAGTATCAGGACTTCCATCCCTTCTCCCCTATCGGAGCGTCTCTATCCTTTCCATGAGGATCTCCGCGATCCTCGGGTCGTTCCCCAGGGGCTCGCCGTATTTGACCAGCGCCTTGTGGCCGTTCATCTCCACCGTGCCGCCGTCGCTGCCCTCCGGGATCCCCAGCTTGCGGGGTATGTCCCGGGTTATGTGCACCCCTGAGGCGATGAACACCGGCATCGCGTACACGGTGTCGTACCCCTGCTCCATCATCTCGGCGAGCTTGTCGCCCACCAAGGGCATGGTCTTCTCGTTGTAGCCTATGAACACGTCCTCATGACCCTGGCGGCGGAGGTTCTCCGCCTGCAGCTCCAGGACCTGCTTGTTGTAATCGAGCTTCGAGCCGTGTCCTATCAGAAGTATCGCTTCCTTTGTCATTTCGGCACCTGGTAACACGAAAGGCATCCATTCTTAATATTAATTGTGCTAACAATTGTAATAATATTGTTACCAAAATTTTTTCCATCATGACCGCAGGAACGCCTTCACGTCCTCGAGCATGCATCTGAAATCGGCCTGCGACGCTACCACGTCCACCCTAACGTCCTCATTCCGCAGGGCATCGGCGGTGGGGGGTCCGATGGCGGCCACCGTCGAATCCGCCAGCGCCGCGCGCGCCGACCCCTCTCCCAGCAGCCGGAAGGCGTGGTCGAGGAAAGTGAGCGCCGAGAGGGCGGAGCTGAACGCGAACGCGTCCACATCGCCGGACGCGGCCTCCGCGGCAATGCGCTCCATATCCTCGCCGATGGCCTCGGCCTCAAGGCGGTAGGCGTGAATCTCGCGTACGTCGGCCCCTGCCGCCGCCAGGGCCTCTCTGAGGAGGGGCGTCCCTTTGTCGGAACGCAGCAGCACCGCCCTCTTTCCCGCGAGGGAGGAGGAGAAATCCTCGATCAGCCCTTCCGAGGTGTAGGCGGCGGGCATCAGCGCCTCTTCCGCCCCCAGCTGCGCGAGCCTGTCCCGGGTGGCCCTTCCTATCGCTATCAGTTCGCAGCGGCGCAGCAGACGCGCCAGCCCGCCCTCGTCCCCCAGGCGGCGGGCGCAGGCGTCCACCGCGGTCACCGATGTGAACAGCGCCGCGTCCACCTTCCCGGAGGCCAGCTCGGCGAAGAACGAGTCCATCGCCTCCCCGTCCCCGGGCAGTACCCGCAGGGAGGGCGCCGCCAGCGGGCGGAAGCCCAAGGACTCGGCCGCTCGCACGGACCCCTCGAGCCTATCGCGGGGGCGGGTGAATGCTATCGTTGTCACCGCAGGTCCCCCAACGTTACCATCCTCTCGACGCAGCCGCCGATGACGATGATGCCGGGGGCCTTGAGCCCTGCGCGCTCCACATCCTCGGCGGCTGTGCCCAGCCTGCTAACCAGCGTCCGCTGGCCTTCGGTGCTTCCCTCGGTCATCACCGCCACTGGGGTCTCCGCCGGCATCCCGCCCTCCAGCAGGGAGGCGGATATGGAACGCAGGTTGCCCATGCCCATGAGGACCACTATGGTCCCCTTGCTCTCAGCGAGATGCGCCCAGTCGATGCGGTCCTCATCGCGGCCGGCGCGCTCATGGCCGGTCACTATGGTCACCTGCGAGGAATGGTCGCGATGGGTGACCGGCACGCCGCAGAGCTCGGGGACGGCGATGGCCGATGTCACACCGGGGACCACGTGGACCGTGATCCCGCGGCGCCGCAGGTGCTCGGCCTCCTCCGCGCCGCGGCCGAACAGGAACGGGTCGCCGCCCTTGAGGCGGACCACCATTTTACCTTGCTCGGCAAGATCGGCGAGCCTCTCGTTTATCTCCTCTTGACGGAGGGTGTGTTCCCCTCCCCGTTTGCCGGCGTCCACCCTCTCCGCCTGAGGATTCAGTTCGAGCAGGGAGCTGTCCACCAGCGCATCGTGGACCAAAACATCCGCCTGTTGTATCAGCTCCTTCCCCCGCACGGTGAGAAGCCCCGGGTCGCCGGGGCCGGCGCCCACCAGGTGGACCTCGCCCTCATTCAAGGACCCGCCTCCTTGAGCTTGGCAGCCATCGCCGCCAGGCCGTCGTCGTCTTCGAAATGCAGCGTCTCATCGCATGAGCGGCAGGAACCGTCCGACAACGAGAACGACATCGCCCTCACCCTCATGCCCCCGTCCTGCTCGCTGGCGAGTATGCCCACCGGAGAGGAGCAGTCAGCTCCCAGCATCTCCATCAACGTCCTCTCCGTCATGACCTCCCGGAAGGTGGCGTGATGGTTGACCCCTTCGAGGAGGGAGGCCGTCCCGTCATCACCCTCCCTGCAGGCCATGGCGATGGCCCCTTGCCCGGGCGCGGGGATGAAGTCATCCACGGGAAGGACGTGGTTCTCGCGGCGGATGCCGAGGCGCTCCATGCCCGCCCGGGCGAGTATTATCGCGTCGTATCGGCCCTCGTCGAGCTTGCGCAGCCTGGTGGTGACGTTGCCGCGTATGCTCTCCGCCTCCAGGTCGGGGCGGCAGCGACGCAGCATCGCCTCCCTCCGCACGCTGGAGCTGCCCACCTTCGCCCCCGGGGGCAGCTCATCCAGGGGGCAGGGGAGGACCACGTCCTCCACCGGGCCGCGGGGCAGGACCGCCGCTATCCTCACAGCTCCCTGCTGCAGCACCGGCATGTCCTTGAGGGAGTTGACGGAAACGTCGATCGCGGTGGCGGCGAGGGCGTTGTTCAGCTCGCGCACGAAGGCGCCGTAGCCTCCCAGGCGCTCCAAAGGGGTCTCGGTGTCCTGGTCGCCCTTGGTGCTGACCACCACCGTCTCCGTGGCGAGGGACGGCGACCGGCGCTGCAAAGCCTGGAGGAAAAGCTCTGTCTGCCTCAATGCCAGGGAGCTCCCCCTGGTGCCTACACGGATGGGTCCACCTCCCTCAATCCGGAGTCGAATGCCTCCAGCAGGCCGTCGAGGTGCTGGTTGTGATGCTCGGTGCAGAGGAAGTTACTCTCGAACTGCGACGGCGGCAGGTAATAACCCTGCTCGAGCATATGCAGGAAGAGGGCGCGGAAGGCGGCGGCGTCGCAGGCGGCGGCGTCGCTGCCGTTGCAGACCTGATCGGCACCGAGGAAGACCTGGAACATGGAGCCGACCGAGTTCACGCAGGCCTTGACGCCGCGGTCCGCGATGATGTCGCGCAGCCCGCCGGCCACCTTGTCCCCTTTGCTGTCCAGCGAACGGTAGGTCGCGGCGTCCAGATGGTTCAGGACCGCCAGTCCGGCGGCGGCGGTCATGGGGTTTCCGGAGAAGGTGCCGGCCACGTACACCGGCCCCGAGGGGGACACCATCTCCATTATCTCCCTCCTTCCCAGCAGCGCGCCCGCGGGCAGCCCGCCGCCTATGGCCTTGCCCATGGTGCAAAGGTCCGCCTCCACGCCGTAGAGCTCCTGCGCACCGCCGGAGGAGACGCGCAGCCCGGTGATCACCTCGTCGAATATCAGCAACGTGCCGTTCTCCTCCGTCAATCGGCGCAGCTCGCGCAGATAGCCGGGCGCCGGGGGCACCACGCCGCAGTTGCCCATGACCGGCTCGACGATGACCGCCGCCACGTCCCCCTTCTCCAGGATGCTGGCGGCCGAATCCGGGTCGTTGAACTCCATCAGTGAGGTGGCCTCCACCGCCTCCGCGGGGACCCCGGCGCTGCCGGGCAGGCATCTCTCCATCGCCGCCGACCCCGGCTTCACCAGCAAGGCGTCGTGCGCTCCGTGGAACCCGCCCACCGCTTTGACCACGCCGTTCCTGCCGGTGAAGCCCCGGGCCAGCCTGAGGGCATGCATCGTCGCCTCGCCGCCGCTGTTGGCCAGGCGCATCATGTCCGCCCCGGGGACCCTGCCGACGAGCTTCTCCGCGAACTCCAGTTCCTGCGGCGAGGGGGCGCCGTAAAGCAGCCCCTCGTGCGCCTGGCGCATCACCTCTTCGAAGACGGCGGGATGGCCATGGCCCAGTATCATCGGGCCGTAGCCGAGGCATAGATCCACCAGCCGGTTGCCGTCGACGTCGAACAGCAGGGGCCCGTCGGCCCTCTTGATGAATGACGGGAAGGGCGCGAAGGCCCGGATGGGACTGGAGACGCCACCGGGCATCACCGACCTGCTCCTTTCGTATAACCTCTCTGAATTCTCCCTCATATTATCCGGAACTCCTACAGCTTCGCAACGAGGTCGCGTGTGTAATAACTTGTTATGATGTCGGCGCCGCTCCTCTTGATGGCTGTGAGCGACTCGAGCATCGCCCGGTCGGCATCGAAGAGCCCCGCCGCCGCGCCGGACATGACCATGGCGTACTCCCCCGACACCTGGTAGGCGGCGATGGGGACATCGAACGCGCCGCGGCAGTCGCTTATTATGTCCAGCGAGCTCATCGCCGGCTTGACCATGACCATGTCAGCGCCCTCGCCGATGTCCAGGGAGGCCTCCCGCATCGCCTCCCGGCGGTTGGCGACGTCCATCTGGTAGCCGGAGCGGTCGCCGAACGAGGGCGAGGAACAGGCCGCCTCCCGGAAGGGCCCGTAGAAGGCGCTGTCGTACTTCACCGCGTAGGACATGACCGGCACCATGTGGTGGCCCTCATCGTCCAAGGAACCGCGTATAGCCGCCACCATGCCGTCCATCATGCCCGAGGGGGCGACGATGTCCGCCCCCGCCGCGGCGAGCGAGGACGCCGTCCCGGCGATGCGGGGAAGGGTGAGGTCGTTGTCCACCTCTCCGTCGCGGACTATGCCGCAATGGCCGTGGTCGGTGTACTCACAGAGGCAGACGTCGGCGATGACGTTCAGGTCCGCCGAGGACTTGATGGCCCGTACGGCGGACTGGGCGATGCCGTCCTCCTGCCAGGCGCCGCTTCCTTCCGCGTCCTTCCCCCGGGGGATGCCGAAGACCATCACCGACCGGACGCCCTCCGACTCGAGATCCTTCGCCAGCCTCGGGAGCGAGCGCAAAGGATGGGCCTCCACGCCGGGCAGGCAAGCTATCGGCCTCGCCTCATCATGCCTCTCGTCCACGAACAGCGGGAGGACCAGGTCCTCCGCTCGCAGCGCGGTCTCCCGCACCATCGAACGCAAGCCAGCGGCGGCCCGCAGGCGGCGCATCCTCACGGAGGGGAACATCAGTCCCCCTCCAGGTCGAAGAGGTACTCCGCGGCCCGGCACAATTCCATGTCGCCGTTTCTGCACGCCTCCTTCAGACGCGAGAACGGGGCGGCCATGATCTTCGACACCAAAGCGCGGGAGAGGTCCTCGATGACCTCCTCGTTGCCATTGGCGGCCCTGCGCCGGCAGGCCCTGTCCATCTCCCGCTCCCGTATGCATGAGACCTTCTGGTTGAGCACGCTTATCACCTTGTCCGCCTCCGTCTCGTCCCTTTCCCGCTGGTAACGGTCCAGCTCCTCGCAGACGATGCCCCCGGCGTCCGCCATCTCTTTGCGTCTGCGCTCGATGTTGGTCAACGCTATCTCCTTGAGGCCGTCCATGAGGCATAGCTCCACCCCGCCGACATCCTTCACCCCCGGGTCCACGTTGGAGGGCATGGACACATCGATGACCAGCAGACCGGCCGCCCTGCCCTCCATCGCCTTCTCCACCGTCGCGCGGGAGAGGATCACATGAGGGGCGGCGGTGGCCACCAGCACGATGTCGCTCCGTCCCAGCACATGGGTCAGGGAGTCCATTCCCACGGCCACGCCATCGAGTTGATAGGCGAGCTCCTTGGCGTTCTCGTAGGTGCGGTTGGACACGAAGACCGCTCGCGGCCCCCTCCCCCGCAGGCTCTTGGCCACCAGGGTGGCCATCTCGCCTGCGCCCACCACGGTCACCACCTTGCCCTCCAGGGTCCCCATGTGCTCCTCGGCCAGCTGCACCGCCGCTGAACCCACCGATACCGCCCCGTTGTTCAGCGAGGTCTCGGTCCTCACCCTCTTGCCCACTGAGAGCGCCTTCTCGAACAGGCCCCCCATCCTCGGCCCGGCGTCCCCCCTGTCCAACGCTTCAAGGTAAGCCTCCTTCACCTGATGCTGTATCTGGTCTTCGCCGATCATGAGCGAATCGAGCCCGCATACCACCTTGAAAAGGTGCTGGATGCTCTCCCTGCCCTCCAGAATGAACGAGGAGGCCCCCGTGCGGCTGTATGGGACCCGGTCCCTCACCAGTGATTCCAGCGACCGTTCTGCGGTCCCCGTGCCGTCGGAGGCTACGTACACCTCGAAGCGGTTGCAGGTGCTGAGCACCACATGCTCACATACGCCGTCCAACGCCAAGCCTTCTTCCACGAGCTCGCGCAGACGGGATATGGACCCTTCCAGCCCTTCCAAGCCCGCAGACAGGTGCGTCACATGCAGGCTCATGATCATGCGCCGTCCTCCAGGATGCGCATCGCCCTGTCCCTCGCCCGCTCATGATCGTTATCCGTCAACAGTCCCCATACCTCCTCATCGCGCATCACTGCGCGGAGGTAGCCGGCCCTCTCCTTTTGCCCGGAAAGCATCTGCCGCGCTATCGGCCGCATCTCCTCGAGCAACCGCGCCATGGACTCGTAGCTCGGGCCGTAGAGCTCATCGGACCTCTCCATCAGGAACGGAGGGAGCACCGGGGCCCTTCCCTCGGTGGACGCGCAGAGGACGAAACCGTCCCTTCTCCTCATCGAGGGTATCAGGAAATTGCCCCCTCCATGGACGGAGTTCACCAGCTTGCCCTCGCCCTTGGCCCTCTGCACTATGGCGTCGTTCAGATCCTTGTCGTCGGTGGCGGCAACCACCACGTCATGGGCCCTGATGAGGGACAGCGCATCCTCGTCCACGCTTTGCTCCAGGACCCTGGAAGCAAGGGGCTCCAGCTCCGGGAGCACCTTCTCGGCGACGACGGTGATCGCGCAGGACTGGAAATGCTCCGCCTTGCGCATGGCAACCCCGCCGCCGCCGAAGAACAGGGTCGACAGACGCTCCGGGGACACGAACAGCGGCACCATCTCCCGGTGCTCATTCATCGCTCTCCACCTCTCTCTTCATCACGCTGTCCGCCAGCCGGCGGTAGATGGAGGCCAGGTCCCCGTCGGGGGAGTGCTCCATCACGGTCATGTCAGCGGCCTCGGCATCCTGCACCGCGGGGTGCCGCGGTATCCTGTCCACCACCCTGCTTCCCATATCCGCAGCGATGCCGTCGAGGATGTGGGCCTCGTCCTCTATGCCCCGCGAGTTCTGGATGACCCCGCAGAGCCGGGCGTAACCATGGGAGCGGAAATTGCCGATCGCCTCGGCGATGTTTCCCGCCGCGTAAGCCGACATCCTCTCCCCGGAGCTGACCACGTAGACCTCGCGGGCGTGGCCGTTGCGTATGGGCATGGCGAAACCGCCGCAGACCACGTCCCCCAGCACATCGTATATTACCACGTCGGGGCGGTGGGTGTCGAAGGCCTCCAGTCTGTCCAAGGTCTCAAAGGCGGTGATTATCCCCCTGCCGGCGCAGCCCACCCCGGGCCGGGGGCCGCCGCACTCGGCGCAGAGGACCCCGGCGAATCCGGGGCGGACGATCTCGTCAAGGACGGGCTCGCCCTCGCGACAGGCGTCCAGAATGGTCTTCTGCCGCCTTCCGTTCAGAAGCAGCGATGTGGAGTCGGCCTTGGGATCGCAGCCGACCTGCATGACCTTCACCCCCTGCGATGACAATGCGGCCGAGAGGTTGGAGGCGGTGGTGGACTTCCCGATGCCGCCCTTTCCGTAGATGGCTATGCGCCTCCGACTCATCAATGGGCAATCAGGATGGGTATAGTAATACTTTTTGCATACAAAAGTAACACTAAACAATCGTTTCCGCCTTCCAGGCGTTTCCGTCGTCGCTTGTTCATCGCCGCTCTCGGATTAAGATGAGGAGACCGACGCTGGTCAAGGCGGACGAGGACATGGTGCCACCTGAGGGCGCCCCTTCGCCGATACCCTGATGAAGAATCAAGCGAGGATGTAATAGGCGAAGAAGACGACGAGGGCCAGCAGCAGCAACAGCCTGATGGCCATCGGCAGCGGCCGCCCCCGTGGACGTCGGTAGAAGGACCTCCTCCTACCTCGGCGGGTCTTGAACGGAATGACCATAGATGAAGAATCGGTCAATGGGTATATATGATGCTGTTCAGGCAAGCTTGTTCCGGTGCCCTTCCTGCAGGACCCTCATCTTGGGACCGATGACCAGACGGCAGTACGGGGCCCCGGGGTTCGAGCGGTAGTAATCCTGATGATACCCCTCGGCCGGATGGAAGGACCGGAACGGCACTATCTCCGTCACCACCGGGTCGGCGTATGCCTTCCTCCCCTCCAGTTCCTGAACCGCCTGCCGGGCGTCCTCCTCCTGGTCGCGGCCGCGGTGGAATATGACGGAGCGGTACTGCGGGCCGACATCGTTCCCTTGGCGGTCCACGGAGCTGGGGTCGTGGATGGAGAAGAACACGTCCAGAATCTCACGGAAGCTTATCACAGCGTCATCGAACAGGATGTCCACCGCCTCGGCGTGGCCGGTGCCGCCCCGCATCACCTCGTCGTAGCCGGGACTTTCCACATGGCCGCCGGAGAAGCCCGATACCACCTCCTCCACGCCCTCCAGGCTGCGGAACGCGGCATCGAGGCACCAGAAGCACCCACCGCCCAGCGTCGCCTTCGCTTTCACCATGCGCCGTTCATTGGGCGGAGGGGGTAAAAAGGCAGCGTTCCCACTCGTTGCAGCACGGTAGCGCGCCGCTTCTGCGGCAAGGGGATAAGATAAATATCCTTATCGTTTTATCAATATTCCATGGCGAAGGTCCTTGTGTCGGTGATATCCACCAATGTTTACGGCCTCCTCAACTCCATGTGGTGCATGGTGCGCAGGTTCGGATTCCTTCCGCAGAAGGTGCACGTGCTGAGCTCGGAGGAGAAATCGGAGACGCATGCCATGCTGGGGGAGATGCTGGCGATAGTCCTTGAGGAGCATGGCATCGAGTCACCGCGGATAGAATGGCATAACTTCCCCAGCGGGGACCTCGCCGGCCTCGCCCGCCTGGTCTCCTCCATTGTGGAGGACGAGGTGTCGCAGGGCAACACCTTCGCCGTCGACGCCACCCCTGGGAAGAAGAACGAGATGATCGCCTGCCTGGCGAGGTCATTGGCCCATCCGAGCTGCGAGCACGTGTTCTACAGCGAGCTGAGCAGCTATGAGAACACCCGCAAGCCGTTCATCCTCATACCGTGGCAGTTCATCACCCCCTACGACATCAAACAGGAGGCGAGAGGAGGATGAGCGTGTTCGTCGCCGGCAAGGAATTCCTCACCGCGGTGCTGAACGAGGTCTGCATGGACGAGCGGTTCGACCGTTTCACCGTGCGGGATGAGTTCATGGGCCAGAAGCTATTCGACGTGAGATGCTCCGACCTGCGCCTGGACAACATCGCCTCGCGGGACAGTATGGGCGAGGCGAGGGCCGAGCTCCTTCTGTCGATCGACTCGGCGCATCATCAGGAGGTGCCCTCTCACGACGACCTGCGGTCCTGTTTCCACTCGTCGTTGCTGCTGCCGCCGCAGAACATCGACGAGGTGGCGGGGGCCATCAACGACGCGGTGGCGGCCTCCCGCCGCCGCCAGGGCTTCCTCGGCCAGCAGGCGGTGTCCATCGACAGCAACCTCGCCTACAAGCGTCTGCTCAGCCGCCTCTACCTGGAGCGCTCGCGGTTCGGCATCGAGTACGAGAACCCCAAGGACCTCATGGTCACCATCTCGAAGGTGTCGATCAGGGAGCTCGCCCGGGCCTCCAACCATAAACTGGACCGCAGGAAGGACCCCGGGGGCTTGAAACGGGCCTTGCACGGAAGAAGCTTCGCCGATGCCCTCCCCAACCGACCGACCCTCCGAGCCACCAAGGCGCTGAACGCCCTCGCCGAGCACGGGGCGATAAGGGACATCTTCACCTATTACGAGGTGGACGGCGGGATGGACGACGTCCATGACAGCGCCGCCGCTGACGAGATGATCGTGCGCGAGCTTTCCGCCCACAACCGCCCCGGCCAGCTGGACCAGGTCTTTCTCACCGCCGATGACTCCATGAGCTCCCTCCTCGACGGGGAGAGGATGCGCCATGCGGTGATAAAGTATCCCAAAGAGCTGCCCTCCCGCCTTGATTCCACTCCTTGGCTGCTGCGCGAGCTGCTCTACGACCTCTCCCTGCTGTTCCGCTGCATAAGGATAGAGGGCACCGGCGTGAGCGTCATGGGGATATGGCCGGACAAGGCCAGCAATGACTACGGCAACGAGAGGATATGCATCGCCGTCGAGGAGGGCAGCCGCATCGGCGACGAGCTCCGGCGGGACCACCGCATCCTCCAACGCTTCCACGGTTCCGAGGGGATCGACCTGCGGCGACTGCGATGACGGCCATTCGCCCCGAAGGCCGAGTGGCCAAGGGCTGACACCCTCCGACCCCCGAGATGGGTCCGATAACCTTGTAGAATCAGCAATAAATATTATAACCGGGATTCATAGGTTACCCATGGCCCATCGATTGTCGGTCGGCGTTCCCGATCAAGGTTCGGTGCTGCTCATCTGTGACCGGAGCAGCCCACTGGAATGGGCCGACACGGTACTCAGTTCCGCTGGTTGCCGAACGGAGCGTTGCACCGTGTCCGACGCTTCGACGGTCTTGCGGGATAAGGCACACGATGCCGTGGTTTGCTTCATGCCCTCGGGGGACGAGCGTCCCTTGCGCATCCTCGAGCGGCTGCGCGACGGCGGCGATGCCGTCCCTTATGCGTTGGTCTCGGAGATATGCGACGCTGATACGGTGATGCGCGCCCTCAATTCCGGAGCCGACCTGTTCCTGCCCCAGGGGGGCTCTCAGAACGAGGACGATCTGATGCGGTTCGTGGATAGGACATTGTCCAGGCCACGGGCGCCGATCAGTCTGGACGGAGAGGCCAGCGGCCTGTTCGCGGTCCTCGATGAGCTGAAGGACGCCGTTGTGATGATCGATGGGGACGGCAATCTGATATACGCCAACCAGGCCGCCCGCGACCTGCTCGGTCTGGGGTGGGAGGACCTGGACGACATAGACCTTCTGGACATAGTGAGCCCACAGACCGAGGGCCGGTCCATGGAACCGATACGGGGGCGGATAAGGAGCAACCACTGGGATTTCAAGGAGTACCGGTTCCTCAACGCCGACGGAGAGGAGATCGTGGTGGAGGCCTCCGCGCTGCTGCTGAGACATCATGGCAGGCCGGTCGACATGCTCATCTTCCGCGACATCACCGAGAGCAAGCGCGCCTCCGATTCGGTCGAGGAGGAGATGGATAAGCTGAAGTCGATGTTCGAAGCCGTGGACCAGTTGGTGTATGTGGTGGACATCGATCAATACGAGATCCTCTATCTCAACAAGGCCGCCAAGGAGAGGTACGGCAAATGCCTCGAGGGCGGTAGATGCTACCGCCACCTGCAGGGCAAGGACTCGCCCTGCGATTTCTGCAACAAGGACATCATCATGAAGATGAATGGGCAGCCTTACGTGTGGGAGCATTACAACGAGGTATTGGACAGGCATTTCCATGTCATCAACAGGATGATACCCTGGCCCGACGGCAGGATGGTGCGCTTCGAGATGGCCGTGGACATCAGCGACAGCAAGAAGGCTTTGATGTCCCTCTCCGAGGAGAAGGAGAGGGCCTCCAGGATACTCGACTCCATGCCGGACATGGTCTTCATCATCGACAAAGGGTTCCGTATCGTGGACCACCGGACCGAGGACGGCAGCGGCGCGGGCATAGACGCGCAGAAGATGATCGGCAAAGGGTTGCGGGATGTCCTCGATGCCGAGGCCGCTGCGGATGCGGAAGCGAGGGTCACGGAGGCGTTCCGCACCGGCATGACACAGGAAATGGACATCTCCGCGGACGTCGACGGCAATGAGGCCCATTTCAGCGCCAGGGTGGCCAAGCTTTCCGACACGGAGGCCATCGCAGCGGTGCGTGACATCACCGAGGTCAAGAAGACCGAGGAGGTGCTCCGCGAGAGCGAGGAGCGCTACCGCAACCTCTTCGACAACGCGCCCGCGATGGTAGTGATCTACGACTGGAGTACGATGGACGTCGTCTACGCCAACCGCTTGGCGATAGAGGCCGGGGGCTACGATGACCTGGAGGACATGAAGCGCACTGGCATGCTCTGGTCCGACCCGCCTTACTCCCGCGACGACGCCTTCAAGGTGTTGCAGAGATTGGAGAGCGAGTCCGCTGTCGAGGTCGTATGGCCGAGCAAGCGCAAGGACGGCAGCACATTCTGGAAGATGCTCACGCTCAGCATCGTCCCCATCGGCGGAAAAAAGCGCATCGTCTCGATATCACAGGACATAAGCGAGAGGGTGGAGGTCTACCAAGCCATGAAGGATGCGGAGAGGCGGTACCGCACCCTGATATCCGCATCGAACACCGGCGCATGGGAGTACCACCGCGAAGATGACCGTCTTTGGTCGAGCCCTGAGTACTTCAGCATGCTGGGGAGAGAGCCTCCTTGGCAGGAGGATGAGGGCGACCTCCGGAGCGATTGGGTGGAACTGATACATCCTGAAGACCGTCAAGGAGCGCTGAGCACTTTCCTGGATTACCTGGAGGAACAGCCGGACGAGATGTACGAGAACACCTTCCGCATGAGCCACGCCGAAGGGGGATGGGTATGGATATGGTCCCGCGGAAGGACTTTGCGCGATGAGCAGGGCAGGGCGACCGATGTCACGGTTGGCACTCACATAGACATAACGGAGATCAAGGAGATGCAGTTCGCCCTCGCTGAGAGCGAGCGTGCCTTCCGCACCCTGGCGGACAGCGGCCACGCCATCGTTTACACCACCGATTCCGATGGGGCGCTGACTTATCTGAGCAAAAGGTGGGAGGAATTCACCGGCAAGAGCGCAGAAGAAGGCCTAAAAGCCGGCCGGCTCGGTTTCGTCCACGAGGAAGACCGGCCCAGTGTCCGTGAGCAGTTCTCCGGCGGGATCGAGGGCCGGAAGCCGTTCACCCTCAGCTACCGCCATCTCAACCGCGATTGCGGATACCGGTGGGTGCAGGACGGCGCCGTGCCCTTGTATGACGGCGAGGGTATGTACCAAGGGCACATCGGACAGGTGGTGGACATCCACGAGCTGCGAACCATGGAGGACTCGCTGCGGACGACGAACGCCAAGCTCAATCTGATGACCAGCGTCACCAGGCACGACATCCTCAACCAGCTGATGGTAATGAAAGGATACATCACCCTCCTCAAGGAGAAGGCCGGCGATGAGGAGCTGAGAAAGTACGCTAAAAGCCTGGAGAGTTCGTCCGACCTCATACAGAAGCAGATCGAGTTCACCAACGAGTACCAGAAGCTCGGCGTCAATTCCCCGGAATGGCAGGATGTCGAGTCGGTCATCGCAGCTCAGACGCATCGGCCGCTGAAGATGGAGAAGAATGTCTCTGGCCTTGAGGTCTACGCCGACCCGTTGTTCGAGAACGTGTTCCGCAACCTCATCGACAACTCCAAGCGCCACGGCGGAGATGTGAGCATTATAAGGATATGGCATGAGGTCGGCCGCGACGGATGGCTCCGCCTGTACTACGAGGACGACGGACCTGGTATACCTCGATCGGAGAAGGCCAGGGTTTTCCGGAAGGGCTATGGCAGCAACAGGGGGCTGGGCCTGTTCCTCGTCAAAGAGATACTGGATATCACGGATATGGAGATAACAGAGGCCGGTTCGAAAGGAGAGGGGGTCCTTTTCCGCATCGATGCACCTCCGGGAGCATACCGGTTCCGCTGACGGCATCATTCCGCAACGGGACTCCATCGTCGTGCAGTCCTGATAACCGGTCGAAAACGATTAAACGTCAAAAGAAAGATGACCTTCCCTCCGCATCCGGTGATCGCATGTCAGGTCAGTCTTCCGGCAAGGTCAAGCTCCTCTACGTGGACGATGAGCCCCATCTCCTGGAGATGTGCAGGACATATTTCGAGCGCAACGGCGGAATGGCGGTCGACACCGCCTCCGGAGCGGCCGAGGCCTTGGAGCTGGCACGCAGGAACGACTACCATGCCATAATATCCGACTACCAGATGGACGGCGCCGACGGCCTTCAGCTGCTGAAGGACATCCGCTCCAGCGGCGACCGGACACCGTTCATAATCTTCACTGGCAAAGGTGGCGAGGATGTCGCCATCCGCGCCCTCAACCTGGGCGCCGACTTCTATATACGCAAGGACAGGGACGTCCAGCAGCTCTATGGCGAGTTGGAGGACGTGCTCCTCCGGCAGGTGGAGCGCTACCAGGAGGAGAGGCTGAGGTCGGTGGAGCTGGATCTTCTGAAGCTACTGGGCGGCGATGGGGCTACCCAGACCGTCCTGGACTCGATCGTCTCCATAGCCGAGGAGCACGACCCCTCCATAGTTTGCACGGTCATGCTGTATGACGAGGAGGAGAATGTCCTCAGGCTCATCTCCGGTCCCGGTTTGGACGAGCGATACCGAGCCCTGTTGAGGGAGGGGTTCCCCGTGGGGGGGCGCCATGGCTCCTGCGGCACCGCCGCTCACACACTGTCCCTGGTCTCGGTTCCGGACATCGGCGAGAGCCCGTTGTGGCAACCATACCCGGAAGTGCTGGGGGCCGTCGTATCATCGGGCCTCAGGTCATGCTGGTCCAAGCCCGTGATCTCCGCCGACGGCAGGCTGCTGGGAACCATCGCCAATTACGGACGCGCCCCCGGCCCGCCCACGGAGGCTAACATATCTGTGCTGGACTGGCTTGTCAGAGTGGCCGCCATAGCCATAGAGAGGCATTCGCTCGAGGACTGGTTCGCAAAAGCGTACGAGCGCTACAAGGAGATGCTGGCCAACTCCAATGAGGCGACGGTGCTCCTCGATGATGATGCACGGGCGGTATACGCCAACCCCAAGGCGGAGGAGCTGCTCGATGACGGACTGGAGGGCAAGGACTTCAGCATGCTTCTCGAACCACGCTACAAGGAAAGGCTGACCACCATAGTCAAGGCGTTGGGGAAGGGGGACAACGCCGACATGGAAGCGCCGTTCCTCCTACGTTCGGGGAGGGCGCTGCCTTGCAAGGTCTCGCTGCGCGGCGACCGGATCGAGGGAGCGGAGTGGAGTGTGAACGCGGTGATCAAGGATTGCCCCTCCAAAGTCCAGACCATAGATGAGGCCTGGGACGGCATCGAAGGTCCCGCGGACCTCGAGGCGGCGATGGGCCGCATGTCCCGCCTCTTCTCCGCCGGCGAGGATTTCGATGTGAGCGTGGACAAGGCGTTGGCGATACTGGGCAAGCTCAGCGGCGCCAGCCGCACCTACCTTTTCCTTCTTAACGACGACGGCGAGGTCATGAGGAACAGCCACGAGTGGTGCGCCCAGGGCGTGGAGCCGCAGAAGCACCGGCTGCAGAACGAGCGCGTCGATGAGATAGTATGGTGGATCGATAGGTTGGAGAAGGACGGCGTCATCGAGATCCCCGACGTGTCGGAGATGCCGCCCGAGGCCGAGCGGGAGAGGAAAATCCTCGAACTGCAGGGTATAAAGTCCCTCTACGTACTGCCGGTGGAGATCGCTGGCTCGGTGGTGGGATTCATCGGGTTCGATGATGTGGACAACGTCGGCGATCGGTCCGCCGCGGACAAGAGGCTGTTGCGCGTAGGGGTGGGCATCATCGGGTCCTCGGTGGCCCTGGAGAGGGCCGAGAGGGAGCTGAGGGCCATGATGGCCGACTGCGAGGCCACATAGGTCCACGAAGCGAAGGGTTCATCCGCCCGATCCCAATAGGTATTAATACAGCCTCACGTATCGGCCCGCCGGTGGAGATTTAAATGGTGGATATGATCAACGGACCGGTGTTGGATGCGGGGGAGTACCTGCTCTTTTTCATAACCCTGCTCTCGCTCTTCAGCCCGCCGGCCGCCATCGCCGCCTTCGCATCCCTAACCGAACGTTTCGCCGCCGACATCCAGAAGAAGGTGGCCAAACGGGTGGCGAGGAATTACATCATCGTCATGTTCATATCCCTCACCGTCGGCGAGTACATCCTCATCGCGCTGGGCATAAACACCCCGGCGCTGATGGTCACCGGCGGCATCGCGATCTTCCTCGCCGGCATACCGATGATGACCTATGGTCAGAAACTGTCAACTGTCTCCAAGGAGGATGAATACCAGGCGGTCCCCCGGTCGGATTGGGAGCAGGTGGTCGCGGTGCCTATGACATTCCCCATGGCCTGCGGCGGCGCCACCATCGCCATCGCCATATCCACTGCGAGCATGACCAGCGCCCCCGTCGATTACCTGATTCTTCTCTTGATAACGGTGCTTATGGCCGCCATCGTGTACGGCATAACCCTGGCGGCGAGCGGACTGGCGCAAAGGCTGGGCGGCAGCATAGACATCCTCACCCGCGTCTCGGGCATAATAATCGTCGCCATCTCCATCCAGATTCTAGCCAGGGGCATCTCGGGACTGATTGAGATCTATGGTTAGCTCAGCGGCAGCAGTCCCTTTTGCGTCTGAGAAGCAGGTAGATGAGCATCGGACCGCCGAGGAGGGCCGTTATTGCCCCCACCGGAAGCAGAACCGGCGCCACAGCAGTCTTGGCCACTATGTCCGCGGAAAGCAGCAGGCAGGCGCCGAAAAGTCCGGAGGCGGGTATCAGATAGCGCTCGTCACCGCCGATGAACAACCGCGATATGTGCGGCGCCAAGAGGCATATGAAACCGATGGCCCCGGTGAAGCAGATGACGGTGGCGGTGGCGAGGCATGCTGACAGGACGCCTATCAGTTTGACCCGCTCCACGTCCACGCCCATGCCTTTGGCGTCGTCATCGCCCATCTTGATTATGTTGATGTCCTTGGCGTGGTACATGTTGATGACGAGGAAAAGAACCAATGCCGTGCTTATGTAAGGTATCTGCCACAGGGAGGCACGTGTAAGGTCGCCGACCAACCAGAACACCGCAGAACGAAGCGCCTCATCGTCGGCGAAGAACTGCAGCAATGTGTTCAAAGCGCCGAATATGTAAGCCATGGCGACGCCGCATAATATCAGCGTCTCAGGCGTCACACCCCTACGCCGGGACGCCAAAAGAATGACGAAGGCGGGTATGAGGGCGAAGAGGAAGGAGTTCCCTATCACCATCGATATCCCGGTGAAAACCCCCGCTCCAACTATGAAACCCACGGCGGCTCCGAAGCCGGCGCCGGCGCTGACCCCCAGCGTGTAAGGGGTGGCCAAAGGGTTCCTCAGTATGGCCTGGGTGACGCAGCCGGCCATGCCCAAGGTGGCGCCGGCCAGGGCCGCTATCGCCACTCTGGGCATCCTCAACGACCACACTATGGTGACTGATTTTTCGGTGACCTCGAACACATCGGGAAAATATCGGTTGAACACCGTCCTGTAAACCTCGGAGATGGATAGGTCGGCAGCGCCGATCGTCAAGGAATACAGAAAGAGGACCGCAACAAGGGCGGCGGTGGCGATGATGAAGGAGACCCTGCGGACCAACATCGATCTGATGTTCTCGCGCTCCATATGACCCGGGCAGCAATCGCCTGGATGCTGGCTGCTCATCTCCCACCCCAACTCAGCATCGCAGTCCTCCGTTGCTGTCGTAATACTAGTCCGCCCTCCACGCGATCCAACAGGGGTGAGATGTAGCCCTCCACGTCCCCCCTACTGTCCTCGGGCACATTGTGAAACCTCATCTGCTCATCAACCGCCGACTGCAAATCCTCATATTCCTTCACAAACTCGAAGTCGCGGGTCAGCACGTCAGCTGGCAGGCCCATCTGCCAGAGAAGGTTGAACAACACCACATGGTCAGGCATCTGTATGTCCGATTCCGATCCATGCAATATCCTCTGCAATTCCACGGGTATACGGTTATCGGCGGGGACGAATATGCACACCCTGTCGTCAGCGGCTCCGGTCATCTTCCCCAGCATCCTCCTCATGTCCATCATGAAAAGGGAGTAAGAGGCAACCACGACATCATGTCCGCCCATCTCCGTGATGTCGGCCTCCTCCCATTTGGACATGACCGCTCTGACATCATGGAAACCATCGGTCTTCAAGCCCGTGGTCAGCTCATCGAGCATTGATTTCGAAGGGTCCACGACGGTCAGCGATGCCGCCCTTTTCGCCAGTTCACGGGTGAGCCTGCCCTTGCCCGGACCGATTTCCAGCACAGACTCTCCGCCCTCCAGGCCGAGGCATTCCATTTGGAATTCCGTGAAATCCTCCGGAAAGCATCCTCTCCGCCCCTCCTTCGCGACGCTGTCCCAGAAGAGGCCGTCGTTGAGACGGGACCTATCGGTGATCAGCATCTGGTTGTCCCATATCGAATTCCAGTCTATCAGCGGCATATCACATCGATTCGGTCGTGTTCCGTTATTGATCCATAGTAAATAAAAAAGAAGGGCCGCAGCCCCTTGCTGAGGACCGGACCCCATCATTCAAGCGCAGGCGCTATGAACACGCCGCTCTGGTTGAGGTCGTAACCTTCCAGCCCCATCCAATCGCTGATGTATTCCTGGTGCACCGCTTGCGGGTCCAGTTCGAATTTGTCAGGATGCAGTATATTGGCATAGTATAACGCCCCCAGGACTCCGCCCATGGCATTGTTGCGGAAGTCGCCGGCGGTCATGTAAACGTTCTCGTTGCTGACAGCCGGCAGCGTCCCGATATCCGAGCGTTTCAGTATGGCGTCTATTCTTTCCGTGTAGTTGGCGGGGTCGTCCCAATCATACCCGTAAGCGGGTTCCAGGGTATCTCCTGAATAGGTGTAGCGCACCGTATGGAGGAATATGTATTCGGGCTCCTCCTCGAGCACGTATTCAAGGTTCACCTGTGCGAAATAAACCGAATCCTCCCCTATCCAGTCGTCCACGATGTTCTTGGCTATGGGGTTGCCTCCGGCCAGCATGCAGGCCTGTGACAACGGGTCGATCTTTGTGAACGTCCTCACCTCTTTGTCATCTTCACCGCCGGGGGCGAAGTAGTCCCTATGCACCGTCATGAGAACATCGGGACGGTCCTCAGGGTCTATCTGGGAAGAGACATCGTGCATATCTCCCACCAGACCCTCGAGCCATTCCTTGTAATCGTTGGCCCTGTCGACCGCATCGAGGATGTAACCGGCCTTCATCACACCCTGCATGAACCGGGAATCCTGAGGTTCCATCACGTTGGGCCAATATAATCCGAGGAAGACGACGTCCGTACTGTCCAACTTCTCGTTCTTGACATCATTGTCAGAAGGCGAGAAGGTGAACAGGACATCAAGGTCCGTTTTATTGACGATATCCTCATAGTTGGGATTCTGATGCATCTGGCCGATGTTGTGCAGGTCCTGGCCCGGGAAGTAGAAGTCCTTCATCATGTAAGGTGCCACATCGGCGGCGACAACCTTGTCTGAAACGTTGAGGACGTTCATGAGCTCGGCGTTGCTCAGGTACTCGACGCCGACGCGCTCCACCGGAAGGCTCACCTTGACCGGGTCACCGTTGCCGTCCAGGATCCAAATGAAGTCCGCGGTTCGTTCAATCAGCGCTTCGACATGCTCGATGTCCTTCTCGTCGATCTTGCCGTCGCGGTTGGCGTCAGCGAATTTGTTCGGCTCCTCTTCGCCGTCGATTATCGCCTGGATCGTTGCGATGTCATCCTCGTCGATGGACCAGTCCCCATTGGCGTTGCCGAAGATCTCCAGGCCGTCATGGCCTGGCCAACCCTCTTCGCTAACCACCAGCATCGCTACGCTGGCGGTCACGAGTGCTATGGCCAATCCGGCCGATAGGATCTTCATGTTCAATCGGTTCTCCTCCTATTGATCGTGCAATGAGTAACACGGATTTTTCATACGTATTACTGTTAGCTTATTAATACATTTTCTCATTATCCGGTTAATCCTGGCTTTGAAGCATAACACGAATATTTATTAGATATTACTGCCTTCTTCCCTTCCAAGGCCGGAACGGAATAGCTGTCCAGACCGGTGAGGAAGCTGCTCACGATGAACGTAATAGCCAACGATGTGGTATTCGCCTATCACAGCAGCCCGGTGCTGAACTCTGTCAGTCTGCGCATAGAACCGTCCGAGGTGCTCGGCATCATAGGCCCCAACGGCTCCGGCAAGACGACGATGCTGAAATGCCTTAACCGCATCCTCTCCCACAATCAGGGCGAGATTTTGATCCAAGACCGTGACGTCGCTAAGCTCAAACAGATAGAGATCGCCAAATTGGTGGGCTATGTTCCTCAGCACGCCAACGGAGGCCATGGGATGCCGACGGTCTTCGAGGTGGTTCTTATGGGCCGTAGGCCTCATGCGTCCTGGCAGAGCGGCAAGTCCGATGAGCATAAGACCTGGGCCATCCTCGCCTCTCTGGGCATGGAGGGTTTCGCCTCCCATCCCTATGACCAGTTGAGCGGCGGTCAGAGGCAGAAGGTCCTGATCGCCAGGGCCCTGGCCCAGGAGGCCTCGATACTGCTGCTCGACGAGCCCACCAGCAGCCTGGACATCAAGCACCAGATGGATGTCATGGACCTGCTTCGCGACCTTGTCCGCATCGAGGGTTTCTCAGTCTGCGCCATAGTCCATGACCTGGACCTAGCAATAAAGTACTGTGACAAGGTGGTGATGATGAAAGACGGGACGATATTCGCCGCCGGCGATGCCCGCGAGGTCATCACCGCGGAGAACATCAAGACCGTCTATGATGTGGATGCGGCGGTGGACGAGGTCCATGGCCGCCCTCATGTCATGATCGTCTGAGACTTTCATACGGCGTTGCCGACGATGGCCAAGAGTATGCCCAGACCCATGAGCAATTGGGTCATCATGACCGTTTGCACATTGGCCTTCTGGCCGGCGACGAACTCATCGCCGGAGGCCTTCCTCATCGCTATCGATGAGGCGCGATAGGCCAGCGGCAGGGTCGCCATGGCGATCAGCGCCGCGGCGGGAATCAGCGAGGCTAGCACCGTGGCGGCGATGATCGTGTAGACCATGACGTTGACAGCGGTGTAAAGCAGCGATGCCCGCGTTTCGCCCAGGGCCATGATCAGGTTCCTCCTCCCTCCCTGCATGTCAGCCTCCTTGTCGGGGAATTCGTTGAGCAGTTGGAGGTTGAAAGTCAGAAGCCCCGAGCCGAGGGCCACGAAAGCGGCGGCGACGGATACATTGCCGGTCTGCACCATGTAGGCGCCCAGCACCGGCAGCACTCCAAGCCCCAGGCCTGCCGATGACTCCCCCAGGAAACCGCGGGCGAATACCTGGGTGTAGAACAGGGAGAAGGCCATCCCCATCGCGATGATGGGCACCAGCAGCAAGGTCGTATTAAGCACCAGGTGAACGCTGAGCACCAGGGCGACGAAGAAGCATACGTACGCCGCCCGCCTCACCTCATCCGGCACCAGAGCGCCGGACTGCAGAACGCCGCTGCCTCCGCTGAAGGGCGTCTTCATGGTGCGGAAATCAATGCCACTGAGATGGTCGTGGTATTCGTTAAGTGTGTTGACGGTCACATGCAGAAGCAGCAGGATCGCTGTGAACGACATCAGAGGGAAGAGGCTGAAATGGCCGTCGTAGGCCGCCAACACAGTTCCCAGGAGCGAGAGGACCAGAGGCAGCAGCAGGAAGGGCGCCCTAACCTCCAATGCCCAGGTCTTGAGCCTCATGACATCGGTCAATGGTTCCGCCGCTATAACACTTGCGAACGCTCTGATCCTCAGAAAACAGACAGCGTCGCGCCGCTGACGCTCGTTTTCATGCGTAGAAAGGGTTTTAAGGCTCGTTAAACCAATTCATTACCGGTGGAGGCGATGGAGTCGGTTTGCGACCGGACCATTGAGGAGGTCCATGACATCATCGGCCGTTACGTCTACGGGAGATACCACGGCAAGGACCGTGCGGTGGTCAGGCTGAAAGGCATGATGCTCGACGGCGACCCGGGGCCTTTCCCCCTCTACAGCGATGAGGGCAACCGCATCGGCTTCCGTTATGCCGAGCCGGACATCCTGATGCTGCGGGATGGTCAGGTCAGGACGGTCATCCAGATAGACTCCATACTGTTGGCGCCGCAGGAGTACGTGGGCAAGGCCATCATGCCCATCATCGCCGAGAAGATGGTGCGCGGGGATGATCAGCTCCCTATCGCCGTCGATGTGAGCGTGGTGCAGGTGGTCTGCTACCACGGGGAGCATGGTGACGGGGGCCATGAGCTGGAGATGCGGCTCCGGCGGCTCTCGGAGGACATCTCCATGCTCTTCCGCAACACCGGCCGCGGCTGCCGCTATTCCCTGGTGATACCGGTGAAAAGGTCGGACGACAGCATCGAGGAGGTCCTCGGCCGCTACCTGGACGACAAGATATGGTGACCTACAAGATATGTTGACCTTTCGCCGGCGAGGGTGCGGACGCATTCATGGCAAAATTTTATAAATCCTTCCTTTATGGGGGATAATATTAGACCGGCGGTCTAACCAGCAGACAGCGTGATCGAATGCCCAACCCCCCTTTGCGTGTGAAGGACCGTATCGTGGAATGCGCCACCGAGCTCTTCATGGAGAAAGGCTACCGCCCCACCACACTGAACGACATACTCGAAAAGGCGGACATCGCCCGTGGCACCTTCTATCACCATTTCGATTCCAAGGACGACCTCCTCTACACCGTCGCGGAGAGGATCAAGCGACGTTATCTCGACTTGATACGGACGGAGGCGGAGGACAAGGACAAGGACGTCCTGCAGCGGCTGCGGCACATAGACGAAGGCATAAATGCGCTGGCGGAGACGGAATGGATACGCAAGGAGATCAGGAGAAGCGACGTGGACCCCTCGCTGACACTCAATGTCCTCCGCAGCAGCGTTGAGGAGGCGTTGCCTTATTACGCGGCGATGGTGGAGGAGGGGGCGCGGCAGGGGGTGCTGCGGACCCCGCACCCGGGGACGGCGTCGATGCTACTGCCCATGCTCAATCTCATGTCTTTGCACTTGGAGCAAAGCGACATCGAGCGGCTGGACCACTTCCGGAGGCTCATGCTGGAGGCCGTCGATATGAACGGTCATTAGAAGGAACTGGGGCATCGGGACCATGAGAAGATTGGAGAGGATGGGCGAGAGGATCGCCGCAAGACCGTGGATATGCATCGGAGCGGTGCTGCTCGTAACGCTGATGGCATTCACCACCATTGCCACCAACGGCATATCGTTCGAGATGGACCAGGAGGAGATGACGCCGGACACCGACGCCTACAACGCCGACAAGCTCCTGCGCGACGTGTTCCGCTTCGAGCAGTCATCCATCAATCTACTGCGCGCCGACGACGCCCTCTCCAAGGAGTCCTTCCTCGCCGGCCTCGAGTATGAGAAGAGGATCTTCGAGGACCCGGTCGCGAGCGGATACCTGCTCGATACTCAAATGCCGCAGACCTCATTCAATAGCCCTTATTCGGCACTGATCTCGGCCATGGTTTTCGCCGAGCCCTCGGAAACTCCCATCCTCCCTCCCCCTCCGGGGTTCGACCCTAACGATCCGGACCACAGTTATCATGATGTTCTCTTGGCTTATGTCGAGTATTACGACGAGGGGGCGATCAAGGAGAACGCCACCGCCCTCATGGCGATGGACCGGTTCTCCGAAATAAAGTCGCTGTTCACCGAGGACCTTGACCTCGAAAAGGGAACGGCCTCCGGCGCGATGATGATCGCCGTCCTGGACCGCAACAAGGTGCTCGCCGATGACGAGATGGACTTCCTGCAATACGAGGAGGCGGTGGCGGGCATCGCCGACGAAGTGAACGAGGACTTCTTCAACGGCGATGGGCAGGTGAACGTCTTCGATGAGCACCGGATAGTCATGGACATGGCCGATGTCGCCGATAGCGACCTGGAGACACTGTTCCCGCTGGCGCTGCTGGTGATGGTGGCCATCCTCATGCTGATGTACCGCGACCCCATCGACATGCTGGTTGCCATCAGCTGCCTGGTCTTCGCCATCATGTGGACCTTCGGAGCGGCGCTGGTCTTCGGCATCGGCATAAGCACCATATCCATTGCCGTGCCCATACTCGTCCTCGGCCTGGGCATTGATTACGCGTTGCACCTGGTGTTCCGTTACCGCGATGAGCGTGGCGACGGCAACGACAACTTTACCAGCGCATCAAACGCCGTGGGTTCGGTGGGGGAGGCGCTCCTGCTCGCCACCATAACCACGGTCATAGCCTTCCTGTCCAACGTGACCTCTTCCATGAAGATGATCGCCGACTTCGGCGTGCTCTCCGCAATAGGCATCATATCCAGCTTCATCATCATGATCCTGGTCATACCGTCGGTGCAATCGGTGCGCGACCAGCGCTATGCCGCCAAGGGCATCAAAGGTAAGGAGGTCAGAAGGTACCGCAAGAGGACGGTGGACAGCAACGACATCATCGGCAAGGTGTCCATGCTGGGCGGCAAGCTGGCAATAAGCAAGCCCCTGGCGGTCATCGTCGCCGGAGGCCTGGTGATGGGGGGCTTCGGCTACTTCGCCGCCAATGTGTCCTACGAGTTCGACGTCTTCGACTTCCTGCCCGAGGATAGCGAGTCAAACGAGATGCTCACCTTCATCTTCGACGAGTTCGAGGAGACGGGCCAGAACACCGCCGAGATCCTTATCTACGGCGATCCCACCGAGCCGGAGATGATACGGGCGATAGAGAGTTCGGTCGACAACATGAAGGACGCCCGCCATATGGCTTTCGAGAACGGTGAGCCGGATGTGATGCACATCGGCACCGCCCTCCATGCCATTTATCAGCAGTCGGAGGACGCCTCGTTCAAGGCGAATTACTCCGCCCTTTTCGACCCGGACACCGGTCGAGTGCTCGAGGGCACGGACCAGGACGACATCGAGCTTCTGATCCAAGAGCTCAGCCTTAAGGACGACGACGAGATCGACCTGATGCTCGCCCGGGTGATAGGGGGCAGCGAAGAGCACAAGGACCTGAGCCGCATGCAGCTCGGCGTGGAGGACAATCTCCCCGACAGCAAGCTACTGGAGCTCAGGGAGGACCTGCAGGAGGCAGTGGCCCCGCTGGAGGACGCCGGTTACGAGGCCGTCCCCACCGGGATGCTCATCGCCAACGCTGTGATAATGGATGAGATGCAGAACGACCAGATGACCTCACTGCTGGTCACCTTGGCCTTAACCCTCATCGTGCTGACCGTCGCCATGTTCCTTCTCACCCGCTCGGTTCTGCTGGGCGCGCTGGCCACCCTGCCCACGGTGATGTCGGTCATCATGGTGTGGGGGTCCATGTACCTCATGGACATCCCCCTCAACGTCATGACCCTGACCATAGCCGCCCTGACGGTCGGTATCGGCGTCACCTACGGCATCCACATCGCCCACCGCTTCAGCAGCGAGATGGGCAAGGGCCTGAGTCCGGAGGAGGCGGTCATGGTCACCACCGGGGCCACCGGACGCGGGGTTCTGGGAGCGGCCCTCACCACGGCGGTGGGCTTCGGCATACTTAACTTCTCCAGCATGGTGCCGCTGGCGCAGTTCGGCCTCATTACCGCCATGGCCATCGCCTACGCCTACATCGGCGCCACCGTGGCCCTCCCGACGCTGTTGGTCATATGGGGGAGGCGCCGTCACAGGGCCGGCGCCTGACCCGCGGGGAGAAACCTCTTAGAAACCATTCCTTTTCCTTATATGAAGGTACGATTGCCGCGCCTTTTGTTTACTTGGTCATTTCCGTCAATCGTCTGGGAGCCCGACGATGTCCATGGAGGCGATATGCTCCATTCCATCGTTGCGCATAACGATGCCTGGGTCGTCAAATAGCCATTCCACGTCGTGGCCGTGGATGTCGCAGACCGCCTCCATATGGCGCATGGCTATTCCCATGTCCAGCATGTGGAGGTCGAATCCGAACCGGTCGGAGATGTAATTCGCCGAACGCTGCAGGTACAGATGCACCATACCTTGATCAAGTACCACCCGCCAAGGCTGCTTGTTCATCGAGGAAGGTGCAAGACGGACTGATTCGATGAGGTCCTTTAAGCCGCGGCCCTCGGCCTCCTCCACCGGCGTGGAGAAATCGCCGCGGAAGAACAGCTTATCCACCGGTTTCCGCTTGTGCGACCGGGCGCTGCTTTTAACCAGACTTTCCATGAACCTCTTTTTCTCCGAGGGGTAGCCATACGGTATGACGGCGGCGAAGAGCTCCCCCTCCGCCAAATCGACCCTCTCCAATACGTCCGCGCGTTTGAAGGTGCCTGATAGCCAGCATGTACCGAGCCCCGCTGCGGTGAGCCTCAGAACGATGTCCTCGAGGTTGTGCCCGATGTCTATCAGCTCCTTATTGTCGTTGCGGCAGACCCCCACTATGAATCCCCGTGGACTCTTTATCATCCCATAGGTGCTGACCTTCATGCGGTCGAGCTCCTTGTCGCTGATCTCGAGGTTGATGACACGGGAGGAGGTGCCGAAAGGCCCTGGCGCCTCGTTCTTCTCCGCGACGAGGTTGTCCACCATCTGCCGGTGGTCCTCCTGCAGAGGTCCGTTGACGAAGGTCCTCACCGATTTTCTCCGTTTTATAGTGGATATGTCAACAGGTAACATTTACTCCCAACTGATGTACAATAGTCAATATTAACCCTTTCTTCCTGATTATCGATTCTGTCAACGTCCGTCGGCCATCGGATGATGGGAGTCCAGCAATTTCTTCCAGCATTCCACGTTCTCCAACGGCGCCGCCGACAGGTCGGAGCTGGCGGCGAGGAAGTACCTTCGCTCATGCCCCCTCACTGCCTCGATGGCGGAGGCGATGTCGTCCGCGACGGACGCCCCCCCTTCCGCTGACAGGATCGCCACTGCGTCGATGCCCCCGGCGACGGCGCAATCGACCGCGTCGACACACATGTCCAGAGGTACGTTGCGGTCCACGGACAGCAGGTCCATGGGGACGCGCGAGATCTCTCCGAGCAGCGGGGAGGAGTCGCCGGATATGTAGAGCAGGGAGTGCCCGCCACCGTCTTTTGCCGTCTCCAACGAACGCCGCAGGCCAGGGAGCACGACGGAGGAGAACGTCTCCGGAGGGACCAGGTCGGGGGATCCGCTGGACTCGCAGACCATCACCCCTTCGGAATGAGGGGAGTAGAAGCTGATGTATCCATTGACGGCGGCGATGCTGAGCGTGACCACGCTCTGTAATGCCTCCGGTTCCAGCAAGGAGTCCATCATCAGCTGCTCCAGGCCCCGGAGCTCGCCGGCGAGGGTGAAGGGGCCCGGCACGGTGGAATAGATGTACCTGTCCCCTTCAGCGCAGAGGTCGAGGGCTCCACGGTTGGAAAGCGCCCTGGTGTCATCATTCGGGTCGGGGTTCCCGAGCTCAGTGTCGATGCTCTCACCGAGGACGTGGTCGATGGTCAACGCTCCCATGCCGTCCTTGATCTTCACGCCGCAGCCCATGGCCTCCGCCATGGTCAGCCAGTCCCACATCCCTTCGAAGGCGTCGAAGGAGCATCGCTGGGCGATGCGTTGCTGCACGGCGGCGTTGACCCGGGGGTCCTCGATAGCATCCCGGAGAGGAACCCCCTCCGTGTTCAGGGCCCATGTGCCCTGGAACGGAGGGAGTATCGGTGCGACGCCCTCGTTCTCCCTCCGGAGCGCGGCCAAGGCACGCTCCCGTCCTGATCGGTCGTCCATGGACTTCAATCCTTATGCGTTTACTAATCATTTGCTACGTTGCCGGCTTTCCGGCCCCCACTCCTCTCGAAGCGCCGCGGGTCGGTGTTGACATCCACTATCGCCGGCACACGGCTCTCCAGAGCGTCCCTGATGGACCTCTCGAGGTCCTCTGGCCTCTCCACCCTGAAGCCCTTGCCCCCGCAGCCTTCAGCGTAGGACGCGTAATCCGCGTTCCTGAGGCCGGTTGCGAAGTTGGGCAGCCCCTCGGCGGCCTGCTCCTGACGGATCATCGCCAGCTCGCGGTTGTTCATGACCACGACCGCCATCGGCAGCTCCTCCTTCACGGCGGTGGGGAAATCCCCCATGGCCATCTGGAAGCCGCCGTCCCCGGTTATGCACACCGCCGGCCTGTCGGGATGGGCGAGCTTGGCGGCCATCGCCCCTGGGAAACCGAAGCCCATGGTCCCCAGGTATCCGGACATCACGAACGTCTGCCCCTTCATGCGGAAGTTCCTGCCGAACCACCAGCCGTTGTCGCCAACGTCGATGGAGATGACCGCGTCCTCCGGCAGGACACGGGAGAGGACGTCCATTATGTAGGGCGGCCATAGCGGCGAGCTTTTGACGGAGGCCTCTTTACTCAAAGTATCCTCCCATTCGGCCTTCATCGCCGCGACCTCCTCCCACCTGCCGTCATCCTTCCGTTCTTCGACGAGGGAGATGAGACGCGGCAGCACCGCCCCGCAGTTGCCCCATAGGGCGACCTCGTAGGGGCGCTTCCCTATCTTCAAGGGATCGATGTCCACCTGCACCATCCTCTTCCCCCAAGGGATTGCCGTCTTGTCGGAGAAGCCGACGCCGAGGGAGATGAGAAGGTCGGAGCGGGCCACAGCGCTTATCGCCTGGGGAGGGCCGACCCCTCCGTGGATGCCCAGCAGCCACGGGTGATCGTCCGGAAGCATGCCCTTGGCCCTCCAGGTGGTGACTATGGGCGCTTTCAACTTCTCAGCGAGCTCCGCCACCTGCTCGCCCACGCTGTAAGCGCCCCGTCCGGCGACGATCACCGGGCTCTCGGAGGCGCCTATGAGCTCCGCTGCCGTCCCGATCAACGGCTCCTCGGGATGGATGCTGCGGTCTTTCAGGCACATCTCGTGCCTCGCCCCCTCGGCGTCCAACGGCTCCCGCTGGATGTTGTTGGGCACCGAGAGCTGGGAGACGCCCCCCATCACGGTGGCGTGCTTCAGCGCCATTGTCACCAGTTTCACGGTCATCGTCTTGTCGTAGATGGTGTTGTTGAAGACGCATATCGGTTTGAAGAATGCGTCCTGGTCTATCTCCTGGGCCCCGCCCGGGCCCGCGTACTGGAAGCTGACCTGGCCGTTCAAGGAGAGTACCGATGCGGAATCCTGCTTCGCATCGTAGAGGCCGGTGGCCAGGTTGCTGGCCCCCGGGCCGGCTATGGTGAGGCAGACGGCCAGCTTTCCGGTCAGCTTGTTGTAGGCGGAGGCGGCCATGGCGCCGTTGGCCTCGTGCCGCACCGCCAAGTATCTGAGCTTGGAGCTGCGTCGCACAGCGTCCACCAGGCCCAGCGAGGAGGTCCCCGGCATGCCCAGGACGATCTCCACACCCCATCTCTCCAGCTCGGCGACGATGACATCTGATACGGTGGTCCCCGCACCGCGATGGTCCTCGGCCTCGTCAACGGAGTGGAAGGCGTCCTTGGCGGCGCCGCATATGGGGCATATCCAATCATCAGGCAGGTCCTCGAACGCCGTCCCCGGAGCAATGTTATTGCTTAGGTCGCCCTTGACCTCGTTGTAGGTGTAGGAGCACACCTTGCATATCCAGCTTACCATAGGGGTACCTCGTCGCCCCGGTTCCCGCCATGGGGTGCACCATAAGGGCTTGCTGCCTTCATTGAAGGTAATGGCGTTTAACCGTTTTCACCGGCAGGCGTCATATTCAATACTGCATACGCACATGTTCCCGCCATGAAGGTGGACGACATCTCGTTTGTTATGGAGAGCTGCGCCTGCAGCCGTTGCCCGAGCGCGGTCCGCGGAGCGGAGCTGGGCGCCTTCTGCCATCCCTCGGGGGCGGCGAAGGGCGCCATGGTGGAGGACCGGGGGTGCATATGCTCCTCCTGCCAGGTCACCATAGCCGGCCTGGCGGAGGGCGGCCGCCATTGCGTACGTCCCGGACGCGGGAGCGGGCGGGAGGTCTTCCGTTGACGGAAAGCATAAAACGCTCGCCGTCCAACAAGACCCGTGATGCCGTCCTCGAGCGGGGAAGCGCCATCAGAAGAGGGGTTCCATGACCAAGTACGTCTGTGAGATATGCTATGTCTACGAGTACGATTCCGTGCACGGGGACCCTGGCACCTCCGTGCCCCCGGGCACTGAACCGGGGCGTTTCCCTTCTGAGTGGGAATGCCCTTTCTGCGGCTCGGATCCAAGCCATCTGGTCCGCGAGGAGGAGGAGCAGGCCCTCAAGGCGGAGGACCTCCCCCATTTCGCCGAGTACCTCTCCAAATGGTCCCGGCAGAGTGACGAGCAGGAGTCATACATGGAGAGCATACACTTCATGGCGGTGCGCGCGGAGAGCGTCCGATCGCCGATGCGCACCCGCATGCCCACCGTATCCTGGGATTCCATATTGTTGCTGGGGGCCCAGCTGGCGAACCTGCCGCTGAATGCGGACGAGGAGGTCTCGCTGCGCACCGTCATCGGTCCGAGGGCGAAAAGACCGCTGGAGATCGGAATGCCGTTGCTGGTGACTCATATGAGCTTCGGCTCCTTGTCCAAGGAGGCGAAGGTTTCCCTGGCGAAGGGGAGCGCCATGGCGGGAACGGCCATCGGCTCGGGGGAGGGAGGCATCCTCGAGGAGGAGCTCCAGGCCGCCGGCGGCTACATCTACGAGCATGTTCCCAACCGATATTCGTTCAGCGAGAGAAACATGAGGCGCGTAAACGCCATCGAGGTGAAGATAGGTCAATCCAGCAAACCGGGCATGGGGGGCCATCTGCCCGCCGAGAAGGTGACCGCGGATATATCCGCCGTCCGCGGCATGCCTCCGGGCGAGGAGGTGGTATCGCCAGCCCGTTTCCCGGGGATCGAGGGGGCGGAGGGCTTCAAAGAGCTGTTGGATTCCCTGAAAGTCGAAGGCCAGGGCGTGCCGGTGGGGATGAAGGTCGCCGCCGGACATATAGAGGACGACATCGACGTCGCCGTGGAGGCGGGAGCGGACTTCATCACCGTCGACGGGCGCCCCGGCGGCACTGCCTCCAGCCTCTCCAGCGTGAAGGACGCCGCCAGCGTCCCCACTCTCTTCGCGCTCGAGCGCTCGAGGGTGCACCTGGACCGCATCGGGGCCGATGACGTCACATTGATCATCACCGGAGGGCTGAGGACGAGCGCTGACGCCGCCAAGGCGATGGCCATGGGGGCCGACGCCGTGGCCATGGGAACGGCCTGCATGATGGCCATCGGTTGCCAGCAATACCGCGTATGCAACACGGGGAGATGCCCGACAGGGGTGAGCACCCATGACCCCGAGCTGCGCAAGCGGCTGGTGGTCGAATACAGCTCCAAACGCCTGGCCAACTACCTTGGCGTCATGGCCTCCGAGCTGTCCCATTTCGCCCGCCTCACCGGCAACAGCGACGTCCACGCATTGAACGTGGACGACCTGGTCACCAACGATCCGCGTATAGCCGAGAGCACGCGCTTGAGATACATCGATGGAAGATATTGGGGCAGGGGCTGGTAGCGGGCAAAACCGAATTGCCGGAGGGCGGCATCCTCCCCGGACGATCCAGTCCTCTAAGTCCTCCTAGAATCAAGGTTAGATGACCGCATCGCACCGGACCGCGTCATGGGTGACTATGTCCGGCAATGCACCGGCTCATTGGCGTCCTCATAGAATCCGTGACGCAGTGGCCGAGGGTGCGCACGGCATTCATGCACGCCGGCCGCGGACGCTGGTGCCGTTGCCTTTCCCTCTCTGTTCCAGGCTGTTGCGCATCATCAGGCCACGACCAAGTCCAAATCTCCTGATACGAATTCAACGATTTGTGATCGGTCATCTTCTGGCAGAAAAATCACGGCCCGAAGGATTGCCGGGGCAAGGTGGTTCGGGTACGACCTTGTTTAAGGATGCTTGATTCCTGTTGAATCAGTACCATGATCCACAGCGGCAACCCCTGCGAATTTTATTTCGCAGGCGGGCCCCAACCACCAAGCCGTTCCGGTCCGTTCAAGTCGATGGGTAGGATTTGCGATGATCCATATTTAATCTTATCCACCTCCTCCGAAATTGGGGATTCAGAGGATAAGGATCGGCGGATATACACCGGAATCCGCGAAAAGGCGGTGTTCGGAGAAAGAATGAAGAAAACAGGCTCGAAGGATTGCCGAAGCAGGGTGGCTTATAGCGACCTTAGACCAGGGATATTGGATCCAACAGGATACTTTTCACCCGATCCAGCGGCGGCAACTCCTACGAATTTTATCTCGCGGGGAGGTCTCCACCACCAAGCCTTTCCGGTCCTTGCGAGTTGTATAATGAATTGGGGTTGAGCTCTATTTAATCTTATTCCACCTAGGATGAAACAAGGATCGCTGCAAGCGGAACCCGACGGCGCCGCGTCGGTCATAAGCTAAGTGACAGGCTGATGTAGATAGGCAGAGCTGTCACAGAGTAAGAAAAAAAAAGGGGTTAGCTCCGAAGGATTGCCGTAGCAAGGTGGTTTATAGCGACCTTAGATTATGGATGTTTGATCCTGAAGGATCAGTACCATGATCCATCAGCGGCAACCCCCGCGAATTTTATATCGCGGGCAGGTCTCCACCACCATGCCTTTCCGGTCCTTGCGAGTTGTATAATGTATTGTGACGGTGGCGTATATATTCCTTTTTCGCCACCGTTGAAATTACCCATGAGGGGGATGTTAACAACGGCCTCTCACCATTCGTCCAGGGTGTTCAGGGGCTCCACCAGCTCCGGCCCTTCGTTGCCTGGGTCGTTCACCGCTTTGGACACGGGGGACATGCTCAGCGGAGCGGGGTCGTAGAGGGCCCCCAAGGCCTCCTCCGCCCCGCCATCGGTCCACAGCCCCTCCTTGCCCTCTTCCAGTATGCAAGGCATGCGGTTATGCACCTCGCCCACATTGTCGTCGGCGGGACGGGTGATCACCATGGCCTCCTTCCTTTCAGTGAAGAGCGCCGCCATGCAGAAGGTGGCTCCGTCCTCCCGGCTGAAGAAGTACGGGCGTTTCTGCTTGTCCCACTCGTAGAAGCCGGTGGCGGGAACGAGGCAACGGCCGTCCTCGAGCAGACGGGAGAACATCGCCTTATCCTTCAGGGTCTCGGCGCGGGCGTTGACCAGCGAGCGTCCGTAAGGCCTCACGCCCCAGAACATCATGGCGTGTCCCTTTCCCGGCAGCAAGCAGAGGATCTCTTGGCCTGGGGCTATGTTGTATCGGGGCTGCGGCCGGGGCAGCCCGTCCGCCCCCAGGCGGACGGAGAGGTCCTCATAGGGCGCCAAGGCGAATCTTCCGCACATGTTGTCCGATGATAATCATCGTCCCCCTTCAAATATTCGTTCATCACTAGGAAACAGCGTTGAAGCGCTTGGCGGAATACCTTGACCGGCGGTTCTTGGCCAGCGAGCGAGGGTCCTCGCTGCGCCAGGAGCTGGTCGGAGGGGCGGTCACCTTCATGACCATGGCCTACATAGTGGTGGTCAACCCCACCATCCTGCAGCATGCGGGCATGCCCTTCGGGCCCGCCATGGTCGCCACCGCCCTCACAGCGATGTTCGGATGCCTGTTGATGGGCATCCTGGCCAACCGGCCGTACGCCATCGCCCCCTACATGGGTCAGAACGCCTTCGTCGCCTACACCGTGACCGGGACGATGGGATACTCGTGGCAGACGGCCCTGTTCACCATATTCATATCCGGCATCCTCCTTCTATTGCTAACGCTGAGTGGGGGGAGGAAGGCGCTCGGTGACGCCGTGCCCATGGCGCTGAAGCTGAGCTTCAGCATCGGCATCGGCCTGTTCATCGCCTTCGTGGGCGCCACCAGCGCCGGGCTCATCGTGCCGGCGGAGGCCGCACCGGTGAAGATCGGGGACCTCGGCACCCCCGAGTCCCTTCTCGCCATATTATGCCTGCTCATCATCAGCATCCTGACCGTCCGCGGGTTCAAAGGCTCGATACTGGTGGGGATGCTGGTCTGCACCGTCGCCGCCTTCATCTTGGGCATAGTGCCGCACCCGACCGGCCTGGTCTCCGCGCCGCCGCCGCTATCGCCGGTCCTGCTGCAATGGGAGGTCTCTCTGACCTTCGGCATACTGTCCGTCCTCATGACGGTGTTCATACTTGACGTGGTGGACACCATGGGAACCCTGGTCGCCCTGGGGGAGGACACAGGCCTGGTGGACGAGGACGGCAGGCTCGTCGATGTGCAGCGGCCTTTCATGGTCGATTCCCTCACCATCATGTTCGCCGGCGCCGCGGGGACTACCTCCAGCGGCGTGTTCGTGGAGTCCGCCTCCGGCATAAAGAGCGGGTCCCGCACCGGCCTCACCTCCATCGTGGTGGGGGTCCTCTTCGGGGCATCGCTGCTGTTCACGCCCATCATAACCGCGATACCCCCGCAGGTCACCGGGCCGGCTCTGATGGTCATCGGCATGATGATGTTCTCCTCCGCCCGCCGGCTCGACTTCGACGATTCCAGCGACTTCTTCCCCGCGGTGGTGACCGTGTCGATGATGGTGTTCACCTACAACATCGGCATAGGTATCTGCGCCGGCTTCATCGTTTACGTGCTGGGCAAGCTGTTCTCCGGCAAGAGGGATGAGATAGGTCGCCTGATGTGGACCCTGTTCGCGATGAGCGTGCTGTTCTTCGTGTTCTATCCCTATTGATGCCCGCCGGTCCGATGCCGGTGATGCACGGGTTCCGTTGAACGGATGTCCCGGTTTCAAGGGGCGGGAACCTCCAGCGGAGCCTCGCGGCCGCGGAACCAGACCCTGGTGTCGCAGCCGTCGCGGATCAGCAGCAAGGGCTCGAGAAACCTTATCCACTCTTCGCCGCGAAAGCTCATATCCAGGGCGTGGCCCGCTATGCAGGCGATGAAGAAGTCATGCGTCACCACCAGCGACAGCCCTGGCCGCCGATTCCTGCTCAGCGCGTTTATCAGCGGCGAGAGGCCGCTCACCATGTCCTTGAAGCCCGGGACCTCTTCGCCGTCGAGCAGCCCGTTGCATATGTCCTGCATATGCATCAGGCGGAAGGTCATCTCCGCCATCTCCTCGTCGTCGATGAAAGGCCCGATATGGCCCAAGAGCTTCACGTCTTTCACGTCCACATCGGCCCCGTGTCCCTGGAGTATAAGCTCAGCGGTCTCCTTGCAGCGCCGCACCGGGCTCGCCATGCAAGAGGAGACCTGCGCTCCCTTCTCCCTCAAGCAGGCGCCCAGTTCTTGGCTGCATCGTCGGCCGTGCTCGGTCAGCATCGCCTCCTCATGGAGGAACGGGTCCTTGATGGGCTCACGGTCGGCGTGCCGCAGCACTATGCTGGCCTCCCCGCAATGTCCGTCCAGGCGCCGGAGCGCTTCCCAGTACCATGATTCGACACCGCCATCCATGGTCTCAATCGCTCCTGCTTGCGCATTCTGGGCAGTACCATTGCTCGCGGAAGCGTCTCATCGGGGAGCCGCAGGAGCGGCACAGGGGGTCCACCTTCTCCATATGCCCCCTCCTCTCCTTGGAATCGAGGTCCTCCCGGCACCATGCCAACAGGTCGCCCAGGGTCTGATGCTCGTAGGCCAGGTCGGCGGAGTAATGTCCGAGGTTGTCCTCTTCGATGTAATGGCGTCTCGCGATCGCCCGGAGGGCCTTCTCCACATTGGCCCGCGATCCAACGCTGATGGAGGGATGGGGGTGCACGTTCTCGCGGTAGCGTTTGTCGAGGTAATCGAAGGAATTGTCGAGGAATGCGTTGTAGGCGGCGGCATCGGGGCTCGAAGGGGGAGAGAGGACGCCGTCCCTGGCGTCCTCCATCTCCGGGTTGCGGTCCACCACGCCGGCGAGCACCTTGCGGACCATGGCCCTTCTGTCCTCGTCCACCTCTCCCAGGACCTTCCGCAGCGTCGGGACGTCCTCTTTCGACGCCAGCGGCTCCAGGTCCTGGGCGGCCTTGCGGAAGCCCTCTCCGTAGCCGACGCGCAGCTCCTCTAGCAGCTCGTCCGCTAGAGAGCGGCGGGACTCGAAGGCGGAGAGGTAGCCGACGGCGGCGGCGGAGACCGCGTCCACGTCCCGCCTCCGCATCCCCGATACCTTTTCCACATGGGAGCTGTCGCCCAAACGGGTCAGGAGGGTGATGGTCTCCGCTCTCACTCGCGAGGAGCCGTGTTCGAGATGCCGCGATATGATGTCGCTGAACTCCGGCCGGTGGTTCCATTGCAGCCACTTGTCCTCGCAGATGGCGCCGTAGCGGCCGGATTGGGCCGCGTCCACCGCGTCGAGGAAACGTGCCAGGTAATCCATCCTGCTGGCCTTGGAGCTCATGGCGACATCATTGGAGAACCTGTTAATTACCGTTGCCCTCCGGTGTCAGCAGCATGCGCTCGACAGGTATTTCTCAGATGGAGCCGATGGCGCTCCGTCGCGATGTTGGACCAAGACCTTGAGATCTATGTTATCGACACCGAGACCACCGGGCTCAACGGCTTCCCCTACGATCATGTGGTCGATGTGGCGGTCTGCAGGGCGCTCCCTGCCAAAGGCAGGGCGGAGCCGGTCCTCGACAGCGTGGTGGGGCATGACGTGCGCTCCTGGCCCAAGGAGGCAAGGGAGGCGTGGATCTTCGAGAACACCGACCTGACCCTGGAGCAGGTGGCGTCCGCCGCCCCCGCGACGATGGTCGCCGCCGAGCTGCGCTCGTTGCTGCGGGGGAGAATGGTCACCAGCTACAACGTGCAGTTCGATTTCAACCGCTTCCTGGACCATCGACCGTGGAGTCTTCGCGGCGAGGTCAATATGACGCCGTGCATAATGCTGCGCTCCATGGAGGTGTGCCGCATCCCCGGCAGCTACGACCGCTACAAGTGGCCCAAGCTGCAGGAGGCCTATGACATGATCGTCGAAGGGGACCCGGCGGCCATCGGCGAGGAGCAACGGCACCGGGCGATGGAGGACGCCCTCATGGCCTCGCACGTCCTCATCGAACTCATCCGCCGCCGTCTCTACTGATCGCCGCGGCCGCGGAAGAAACGCTCGTGGATGAACGGGCTGCCCTTGGCGAGCCTGGCCATGGTCCTGTCGGCGAGCCACACGAAAGCGTTGCGCCGCAACAGCTCTCTGGTGACCAGGAACCAGACCGCCACCATGCCGGTGATGAAGAACATGTCCAGGTTCCGCAGGGGCGTCAGGTTGGCGATGTACATCAGCTCCTCCACCTGGAAGACGCCGAAGAACGCCGCGTAGAGCAGTATCACCAGGATGAACGGGCGCCAGTCGCCGTGCACCGAGCCGTCGGTGGAGAACCACTTGTTGAGCGGCGCCACCAGCAGCACCAGCGTTATCCCTGCCAGGGTGGAGAAGTACACGATAGCGTTCCGCGCCGCCAGCTCGGCGCTGCGGTGCAGGTCGTCGGGCGCATCGCCCATTATGTGCCAGGCGGTGTCGAGCTGCTGAGGGGTGAAGGCGACCTTGACTACCTCCGTCAGAACACCGACGTAGTAGACGGTGTACACCAGGCAGGCGAACACGGAGATGGTGACCGCCGCCGGTATGGCGAAGCGCAGCACCACCGGCAGTATCTCGCCCTTGGCCTCCCGCGGCCTGGCCCACACCGTCATCAGGAACGCCGGTATGGAGAGGGAGACGAAGGCGTAGAAGGCGTTGTTCTGCGGCAGCATCGGCAGGCTCTGGAAGAACAGCAGGGTGTAGAGTATGATGAAGGCGAGGACGAAGTTCCTCGCCAGGTAGATGCGCAGTATGGAGCGCATCCCGGTGGTGATCCTCCTCCCCTCCAGCAACGCTTCGGGGAGGGCGGAGAACTGGTCCTCGAGCAGCACCATGTCGGCGACGCCGCGGGCGGCGCCCGAGCCGCTCTGCAGCGCCACGCCAACGTTGGCGGTCTTGAGTGAGCGGACGTCGTTCACGCCGTCGCCGACCATGGCCACGTACCTCCCCTGTGATTTGAGCGAGTCGACGATGCGCTCCTTGTGCTCCGGCCTCATGCGGCCGAATATGCTGGCCTCGGCGACCGCCGCGGGCAGCTCCTCGGGGCTGAGCGCGTCCAGCTGGTCGCCGGAGATGGTTTTCCTCGTCCCCGGGATGCCGGCGAGGCTGAAGAGGGCGTCCACCGTCACCGGGTCGTCGCCCGATATCACCTTTATGTCCATGTTGTTGTCTATGAACGCCTGTATGGTCTCGGCGCAGTCGGCCCGGAGCTCATCGCGGACCGTGACCAGGGCGAGTGGTTCCATGCGCGGCATGACCACGGTGTCGCCGTCATAGAGGTCCTGGTCGTCGGCGATGGTCATCAGCATGACCCGCAGGCCTTCCGAGGCCAGCTCCGTCACCCGGGGGGATATGTCCTCCCGCCAGCGGCAATGCTTCGCCAACGCCTCGTAGGCCCCGAAGAACAGTACGTTGTTGCGTTCGCCGTCGCGGTAGCGGACGGCGCTGAACTTGCGGGCGGAGCTGAACGGCACCTCCTCCACCAGCCAGCCCTTGCCGCCGGGCATCTTGTTGCTGATGGCCTTGATGGTGCGGTTCTTCGAGCCGGTGAGGGCGGCGAAGCTTGCCAGATAGGGATTTGGATCCTTGTCGCCCAACGGCTCCACCTCTTCCAGCAGCAGGTTGTTGGTGGTGATGGTGCCGGTCTTGTCCATGCACACGGTGTCCACATGGGACATGGACTCCACCGCGTTGGCGCGCTGCATCAGGGCGCCGGAGCCGGCCATACGCACCGCCCCCAGGCCGTAGGCGATGATGATGAGGAGAAAGAGGGCGATGGGTATTATGTCCAGGGTGACCACGATCATCTGCGTGATCATCAGCGCCGGGATGCCGGTGATGATGGCGGCCATCAGTATCATGGTGGAGTATATGACGGCGATCCCCACCAGCAACGCCATCACCCTGCTGGTCTGGAACTGCAGCGGGGTGGACTTCTTGTCGAACCTCTTCGCCTCGGACAGGATGCGGTTCACGAAGGTGTCGTCCCTCACGGCGTTGACGCGGAAGGCGCCGTTGCCGGCGGTGCAGTAGGAGCCGGAGTAGATGGTGTCGCCGCGGCGCTTGCGCCGGGGGCTGGACTCGCCGGTCAGGAGGGACTCGTCCATCTCCAGGGACTGCGACGTCAGAACCGCGCCGTCGACCAGCGCCTGCTCACCCTCCTCGAGGATGACCACGTCGTCCATGACTATCTGGTCGGGGGGCACAATGATCTGCTGCCCGTTGCGGTAGACGGTGGCCTCGGGGCGGTGGAGAAGGGCGATCTTGTCCAGCCGCCTTTTGGCCCTCACCTCCTGCACGGTGCCCACCAGGACGTTGATGAACACGATGCTGGTGGCGGCCAACGCCTCCAGCTGGTTGCCGAGGGCGAGGAGTATGCCACCCAGGGAGAAGAGGATGAGGTTGAACCAATTGAACACGTTGGTCCTGATTATCTCCTTGTAGGTCCTGCTCACCTTCATCTCGTAGGTGTTGCGCAGGCCCTTGTCGATGCGTTCCTGCACCTCCTCGGCGGTAAGACCGGCCGGTAGTCCATCCATCATCTTAAACCTAGAAGATTGACATCGTTCAATAATCTATCGTGCGGTCCAGTCGCTCCCGGGCCAGGGACTCGATGTCATCCAGCGGCATGGGGTCGAATTCCTCGCTCTCGTTCAGCGACAGGTAGTGGACGAAGCAGCGCACCCTCTTGCCCAGGACGGCGGCGGCCTGGCCGTAGACTGAGAGTTGGATCGCGTACTCGTCATGGTTCTTTTTGTCGGCATCGGTCTTCCAGTCATGCACCTCCACCGTGTCGTCGCGCTCGATGAGCAGGTCTATGCGGCCCTCGAGGGAGTAGTCGCCGACAGGGAGGAGGCAGTCGATCTCCGCCGTCACCCTGGCGCCCGCAGCGGAGGCCAGGACGTCTCTGACGGTGGACAGCTCCTCATGCTCATCCCAGGGGTCCATACCGTGGACCAGCCTCTCCGCGTCGGCGTGGACCCGCGAGCCGTGCTCCGTCCCCCTGCCCCCATCCTCAAAACGGGGCTGTAGCAGCTGGTGCACCGGCACGCTGCGGCGCAGCACAGCCGGCACCCCAAGTTCGGGACGCTCCCCTGGCATGTCCTCCTCCAGGCTTATCAGCGAGTCGGGGGTCATACCCTTGGCCGCGTCCGGACCGTGATCGGAGAGGCCGTCGATGAACGGCGAAGGCCGGTGGCAGGTCATCAGCAGGTGCTGCATCGAGCGGGAGGCGGCCACGTAGAGCAGGCGGCGCTCCTCGTCGTAGCTACGCGGTCCCAAAGCGATGGCCAACGTCGTCCTCCAGTCACGGTGACGCGCCAAGGCGCCGTTCCTCCGCTCCAGAACGTGGGCGCACCTGAGTCCGAACAGCCGGTCGAAGCGCAGCGTGCCGCCGTCGCGGCCTCCGGGGGGCATGTCCCCCTCGTTCATGCCGGCCACGATGACCGCTGGGTACTCCAGGCCCTTGGCGCCGTGCATGGTCTGCACCCTGACCGCGTCGCGGCGGGACATCATGTCCGCCGGGTAGCTGTCGCCGGCCCTGATGTTCTCCTCGATGAGCGCCACCATCTCCGAGGCGCCCGCCAGGGAGCCCTGGTGCACGCCCGAGAGCTGGGATATCACCGCTTGGGAGAGGTCGTTGTCCATGCCGTAGCGCTGGTATACGGCGGTGAGCAGCTCGTTGGGGTTCCTCTGCCTCTTCAGGAGCCTCTCCCTCTGGTCCCTCATCCCCTGAGGGATGGGCGCCTGCCCCTTGGCCGCCGCCTCGATGCGATCGTGGGGATGGCCCTCGAGGTCCATTATGGCGGCGATGGCCCGGTCATCGGCGGGGTCCACCATCAGCCTGAGCCAGGCGAGGGCGGTCTTGCCCTCGGGGCCGCGGAATATGTCCAGGTCCCCGTCCATACGCAGCGGCACCCCCAGCTCCCTGGCGCGGCGTTCCAGCATGTGCAGGGTGCTGCGCTTGCGGCTGAGGACCGCCACGTCGGCATAGCTCATCGGCCGGTCGTAAGGCCTCCCGTCCTCATCATACTCTCTCACGGTCGCGTCCGAGACCAGGTCCTGAACGCAGCGCAGCACCATGTCCGTCTCCGCCTTGGCGTCCTCCGCCTTGAGGAAGCGCACCCGGCAGTCGTCGTCGCCAAGGTCCTCCTTGGCAGACCTCAGGCGGACCAGTTTGGAGCTGAGGTAGCTGGGGTCGAACTCTTTCCTCTCCTCCTTGGTGGCGGGCAGGAGCAGGGCCTTCTCCGAGAGTTTGATGATGCGGTCGGAGCTGCGGTAGTTGACGACGAGGCTGCGGATGCTCGCCTCCCCCGGAGGGAAACGGACCCTCTTGCCCAGCGATGCCCTCATCCCTTCCAGGCGGGAGCCGAACTCCATGAGGTTCTCGATGTCGGCGTAGCGGAAGCCGTATATCCCCTGCTTCCAGTCGCCGACGACGCAGAGGTTGCCCTCGGACATGATGAGCAGCGAGACGAGGAACTGCAGCTCGTTGGTGTCCTGGAACTCGTCGATCATCACGTAGCGGTAGGACTCCGCCTCGCGGGCGCCGCGGTCCTTGTACAATGAGAGGAAGGCGAAGAACGCCACCATCTGGAAGGTGAGGCGGTTGTCGGCTATGGAGCGGCGGAGGTACTCTAAGAAAACATGGTGCAGGAAGCGGAACAGGCCACTGCGGTCATGCTCTATGGCCTGGTGCAGCTCCTCCTCCCCCACCTGCGGGCCTTCCCATCCGTCGGTGGTCCCGGGCTGATGGTCCTTCTTCTCCGTGACCTTGGAGAAGAGGGGGGGCTTGTCCCCGGAGTTCATCTCGCTGGCGCGCTCCCACATACTCTCCGCATCGCCGCGCAGCATCCTCTCGCCGTCGCGGAACCAGCCGTTGGCGGTGGGGCAGATCCCCAGCGTGAGCAACCGTCCGATGACCGAACGGAGCTCCTCGGGGCTGTCCCACAGCAGTTGGGCGGTATCGCCGTGCGCCGGTCCGTGGCGGTCGAGGAAGCGCTCGTAGAACTCCTTGAAATAGCGCCTCTCCATCGCCTCGTTGCCGACCATCCCCACCTGGCGGGAGAGCCTCTCCTCTATACCCAGATGGTGGTGTATGCGGGAGGTGTCGCGCGTCAGCACGTTGAGGCAGAAGGAGTCGAAGGTCTGGGCCCGCACCGAGTTGAGGTCGATGTCGCCCATGCCCCGCCGGTGCAGCTCGTTGACGATCCTCTCCCTCATCTCCTCGGCGGCGTTGTGGGTGAATGTGAGGAGCAGCACGTCCTGCGGCTCCACCCCCTCCTTGCTGATTATGTTGATATAGCGGTTCATTATGGTGAAGGTCTTTCCCGTGCCAGGGCCGGCGTCCACCGCCATGATGCCTTCGGTCTCCTCCGCTATCCTCCTCTGCTCGAAATTCATTCCGCTCAGGGGGCTCATTCCAAGGCCTCCATGCATACGTCCTGGTAATCGCATCGCTTGCAGTCGCTGTCACGGCGGGGATCGGCGGGGAAGCCCTCCCTCTTGTACACGCCCACATCCCGGTGGCACTCCTTGACGGTGGCGAGGAAGCGCTCCATCACGTCGCTGGTTATGATGACCGCGTCCCGGCTGCGGCACACGCCGTGGCGCATCTGCTTGAGCACGGCATCGAAGACCTTCCTCGCAACCGAGTTCTTCCTCGTTTTACCCTTGAGCTGAGCCATGTAGGAGTGGAAGGCCTCCTCCTCGTCGAGGTCCTCTTGCCACGGCCTCAGCGAGCGGAGGATGGAGCATAGCTCCTTGGAGCCGACCTCCTCGATCAAGGGCTGCAAGGTCTTGCTCTCGCCGAGGATGCGCATTATCCACGGGTCGTCGCCGTCGAACATGGCGGCGCGGGGGCGCCCGGTGTACAGCACCCTCACCCGGTGCCTCCCGAGCTCGTAGCCGCTCTGGTCCTCGGGAAGCTGCCTCATGTGGTTGTAGTGCAGGGCCGTCTCCTTCCCCGGTTCGGTCCATCGGGACAAGAGAGCGAGGTAGGCTATGGCCTGGCAATCGGTCTGGTAGTCGTCCCACACCCCCTCTATACTGCGGGCGACCACATAGGCGCTCTTGGGGGCGCCGGTCTTGTGGTCCACCGCCAGGGAATCGTCGGCGAGCAGGTCTATGAAGCCGCGGAGCATCAGCCCGCGGTCCTCGAGATGCTTCTCGGTGTTGCCTATCGTCGGCTTGAGGTCCAGGGCGGCGAACAGGGGGTTGTCCGTGCCGGTCCGCGGCGGCTCCTCCGCGATGCTGTAGTGCTCCATGAAATGGGCGGCGTTCTCCATCAGCCCTCTCATGATGCCGCGCTCGTAAAGCTCCCGCCCCTTGTGGCTGAGGGACGCCTGCTCCTTGAGCAGCAGGTCGAGGCACTGCTCCATCCCTTCCGTGGAAGCGTAGCGGGGATGGTGGGCGATGAGCTCGGCGTAACTGTGCACCAGTGTGCCGCGGAAAGCGTGGATGTTCTCAGGGCTCTGGCAGAAGGATCTTAGCTGGTACTTCTTGGCGCAGCTGAGCAGCACGTTCAGCGCCGATGGCGAGTAGGCGCGGGGGAGCAGCGGCTCCTCCGCCTCCATGGGCTCCCTGGGCGAGGGCTCGACGTCCCGCAGCCATCGGCCGTCCCTCGCCCCTCCGCCCTCGATGATGTCGTCGAAGTCCATGACCGGCCTGCCCAGGGAGCGGTTGAAATAGACGCAGGGCAGGACCCTCCTCCCTTTGGACACCTTGCTGGTCATGTAGATGCGCCTCTCCCCCTGCTGCAGCAGTATCTCGAAGCGCTGCATGTCCTTCTCGGTGACGAGCTCGGAGTCGATGTGCGGCCGGCGGGGCACGCTCCTCGCCCACTCGTTCCCCAGGCCGAGATGGAAAACCACCGGGCGGTCCACGTAGGCCGAGGAGCGGCAGTCGACCAGGACGACTCCGTGGCGCTCATCGGCGTCGCGGACCATCTCCTCGCTGAGGCGGTCCACGCCGTAGCGCAGCACGTCCAACGAGTCCTCGTCCAAAGGTACGGAGGAGAGGTCCAGCTCCCGCAGCAGCCGCAGGGCCATGCCCAGTTCCTGGCCTTTCAGCAGGGAGCCCGTCGCCTTCGCCAACGGCATGCCCCGGAGGGACGCCATCCGGTCGCACAGCGATTTCAAGGCTGCGTCCCCGCACTCCTCGGCATGCGACACGATGAGGCGGGCGTCGTCCTTGGTCCTGAAGATCAGGCCGCCTGCGTCCAGGCCTTCGAGGTCTATGCTCCGCACCAAGCGTTTGAGGTCGCCCATGCGCGCCGTTCCCAGCCCCAGGGAGAAGTCGAGGAAGCGCAGGGCGTCCCTCACCCCCGGGAGGTCCCGCATCTGCCTCTGCGTCTGGAACGGGATCCCTTTGCGGTAGAGGGAGCTGCGCACGGCCTCGTCGATCGATCCTTCCAGGTCAAGGACGACGGCGACGCTGTTCATGTTGCCCTCGTCCACAAGGTCGGCGACGTGGCGGCCGATGAGCCGTTCGTTGCCGAGGTCTAGTATCTCCTCCATCTCGTAGGAGCCCTCCTTCCAGGGGCTTACCTCGCGGAAGGAGCCCGGCGGCGGGAGCACGTGCTTGTCCAACTCGTCGAAGAGATCGAGGGCGACGACGGCGACGTCGATCCCATGGAAGAAATCCAGGGGGAAGCGCTCCATCGCCCTCTCCACCGTGGGGAGACGGCTGTAATGCTTCCATACCAGCTCGGCATCGCGGGAGTCCAGGTGCCTCTCCACCTGGGCGGTGTGGCGCCTTATGTCCCGCAGGTTCTCTATCTCGCCGTGCACGTAGCGCATCTCCAGCCCGGTGGCCTCCGCTATATGGGCAATGAGCCTGGCGTCGGACCAGGTCTCCTCCCCCAGAGTGGACATGGCCATCCTCCGCGCCAGGTCACGCGGGGTGACCGCGAAGCGGCCCAGCATCGGCCGGTCGGCCAGTCGGTTCAATGCGGTCGCCAACGGGGGCTGGTTGCTTATGACCAGCTGTGCTCCCGCCGATTCATGGTAGATGTCCTCTATGGACTTCGCTTTCCTCATGCGGTCGTGCTCCGTGCGGCCCTCGAACGACGGCGCCTCCTCCAAGCGGCCCCACGTCAGCGTCAATCATTTAGACGCTAAAAACAGTTGCCATGGGGGGATGAAAAACTATATATCCCCGCGGGCCGACTGGAAGGACAATGCTCGATGAGATACATGTTGTGGCGATATCGAAGACCGGGGAGAGGGGCTTCCCACAGGACCACGTGGTGGAGGTTGCCGTCTTCAAGGTCGACCTTTCCCAGAACATGATGGAATCGGTCTATGATGCGGTCGTGCATCACCGGACCGCATCCTGGCCGGAGGATGTCAGGACGCACGTGGAGGAGAACTACGGCATCACCGCCGCCGAGGTCGACCTAGGCAGGGACGAGGGGGAGGTCGCATCGGAGCTGAGGGACGTCCTGCAGGACAAGGTGGTCACCAGCTTCGACGTGAAGACCGACTTCATGGGCTATCTCAAGAACGAGCCCTGGGACCTCGCCAAGGAGGCAGAGGTGTCCACCGCCATCTCCGCCCGCAGCAGCTTCGTGTTCCGCTTCCCGCCGTCGCGAGTGGGGGACCCCGACCTGGTGCGCGAGACCTACCGCAACATCCTTCCCGACGACCCGGTGGGCGTCGGCGACTCCAAGGGCGCCTATGACGACGCGGCACGGGCCTCCGCATTATTGCTGGAGCTGTATGACCGCGGCCTTTACTGAGCCCCAGTCCTCATCTTTCCGCGGCGACAGGAACGGCCGGCCGTCATCGACGCCCCTTCTCCGCCATCCGAGGGCCCAGGATGTTACCGTGATCGATAACCAGTGACGCTACGTTATATATCCGCAAACGGATGATGTCCACATGGCGAAAAGACCTCTTCTCATAACCCTTCTGGGCGCGCTGTACATGATATTCGGGCTGCTGATGTTTCTGGGCGGCATCGGGGCGGCGTTCTTCGGCGCCGCCATCCTCGTGCCCGCCAGCCTCCCGGCGGGAATGGCGGCGGGCGCCGCCATGGCCTTGTTCGGGCTGATATCGGTGATCATCGGCTACGGCCTCCTGCAAGGCTGGGCGATAATGTGGTACTTGGCGGTGATCTTCTCCCTCATCAGCCTGCTGGGCTCGCTGCTGTCTTTACCCGGTGGCCTGGTCGGGGCCGTCATATTCGCGGTGGTGCTCTATTACCTGTTCCGGCCCACGGTGAAACGCTTCTTCAAGATCTGATGGCCAACGGGCCGCTCCCGCGGCCCATGGCATTTTTTTATATCCCTGGATCGATTCTAATCCATGACTGAGAGACCGCTTCTAATAACCTTGATAGGACTCATCCACCTGCTGCTGGGACTGGTGTTCGCACTGGGCGGCGCCGCCATCGCCGGAGGCATGGCCGCCGAGCTGGCTGACCTGGCACCGGTGGATGGGATGCTTGTAACGCTCGTCGGCGCCGGCGTGCTGATCTTCGGGCTCGTCAACCTGACAATCGGGTGGGGATTCCTCAGAGGTTGGGCGATAATGTGGTACCTGGGCGTGATATTCAACGCCATAGGCCTGCTGCTGAGCATCAGCGGCATCGTGACGGCCATGACGGTCTCGGTGCTGCCGCTGGTGCTCTACGGCGTCATACTGTACTACCTCTTCCGCCCCCAGGTAAAGGGATTCTTCGGCATCTGAGCTGATTGGATTCCTTGGTAAACGGGTGCAAACCTTTTTCTTCCCCATTCATCAATCATATACCGTGGAAGAGAGACCGATAACCATCACCTTGGTGGGGACTCTGCTGCTGGTAATAGGGTTCCTGAGCCTTTACCAGGGATACCTGGCGATACAGGAGGGCAGCGCCCTCGGCGAAATCGACCCGCAGGCGCTGGGGATATTCAGCGCGGTGGTGGGCCTTTTCGTCATGATCAGTGCCCTGGCCACCTTCACGGGGATGCGCTATTCCTGGTTCTTCGTCGCCGTCGTCTGCGTGGTGGCGATGGTCAACGCCGCCCTCTTCTTCCCTGACGGCCTGGTCCGCATCGTTCTCCTGGTCATCGTCCTCGGTTACCTGGCCAAGCCGGAGGTCAAGGAGCACTTCGGCATCCTCCCCCCGCCGTCAATTTGAGCGCCGCGGGGGACGCCGCGGAACCTGTCCGCCCTGGGTGATGACCCAGACCTCCAATGCCTGCAGGGCGAACAGCCCCAGCCAAACGATGGCGACGAAAACCAGGCAGACGATGGTTATCACCAGGAACCATCCGTAGGCGAGGGCGAGGAGGGCGGCGCTGAGCGCTATGCCCGTGCCCAGGTAGTAAAGCCCACGGTCGGTGATGCCCATGTACAGATGTCCGAGCCCCCATAGACCGAGGGCCGCCGGCACCAGCGCCAGCACCAGGGCGGCGCGGGGGTCCTTGGGGCGCGGCGGAGCCGGCTCCTCGCGGGGCATCTCCTTGTAACAGGCCGGGCAATTGATGCTGTTGGGCGGCACCGTGGCGCCGCAGGAGCGGCAACGGCGGCTCATGCCTTCCCCGGCCTGACGCCTTCCAGCCTAACGGCCATGCCCTGGAAGGTGGCGACATGCCGCTCATCGTCGTGGACCATGACCTCGATGAGGGCATGGTTGCGGGTGGCGCTCACCTGACGAGAGGTGGCCGTTATCCTCTCCCCGGTCACGGGACGGTGGTAGGCGATGTTGCAGCTCAGCGCCACCCACACGTCCTCGCCGAGGTTGGAGGCGAGGGCGAACGCCTCGTCGGCGAGGGTGAATACGGCCCCGCCGTGGCCAGTGTCTATGCTGTTCCTCTTCCCGTCCATCGACATCGTCACCCGGGCGCGGTCAGTGCTCAGCTCCAGCAGGTCGATGCCCATGGTGCGGACGAACTCGCTGCTCAGAAGCTTCCTCGCCCGCGCCCTGCTGCTCTCGGGCAAATCAGGATGGAAGGCGTCCTCGTTCATCGTATCGCAATCGCAGAGAGGGTATAAAAGTTTCATACGAAGCCTTTAACACCGCCCATGGCCTAAACGGGAGGGATGCCTGCCGACCCCAAGGGAAGGACCGTGAGTGGACCGGTCACCGTGACGGAGTTCAACACCGTCGCCAGGAGGCTGCTGGTCGACAGCGGTGCCCTGCGCGACGTGTGGGTCAGCGGCGAGATATCGAACTTGAAACGGTCCGCCGCCGGCCATTACTATTTCACCCTCAAGGACGAGGGCAGCGAGCTGAGCTGCACCCTGTTCCGCGGCGTCGCCTCCCGGCTCAAGAGGACGCCGGAGGACAAGGAGAAGGTGGTGGCCTTCGGGCACGCCGACCTCTACCTGCCGCGGGGCAGCTACCAGTTCAACGTGGCGGATCTGAGGGCGGAGGGCATCGGCGACCTGCACGCCCGCTTCCAGGAGCTGAAGGAGCGCCTGCGGGAAGAGGGGCTGTTCGACGAGGAACGGAAGCGGCCCCTGCCGCGCTACCCCGACCGCGTGGGCGTGGTGACCTCGTCCACCGGCTCGGTGATAAGGGACATCATCAACGTGGCTTCGCGCCGCTATCCCTGCGAGATCGTCCTCGCGCCGGCCCAGGTACAGGGGGAGAACGCCGCGCGGTCGATCGTCAAGGCGATGGGGTCGCTCGAGGTGTTGGGCGTGGACGTCATGATCATCGGCCGCGGCGGAGGCTCGCTGGAGGACTTGTGGCCGTTCAACGAGGAGACGGTGGCCAGGGCGGTGCACGCCTGCGCCGTGCCGGTGATATCGGCGGTGGGCCATGAGACCGACTTCTCCATATCCGATTTCGTGGCCGACCGGAGGGCGGAGACTCCGTCGGCGGCGGCGGAGATGGCCCTGCCCGACCTGAGCCTGGAGCTGCGCCACCTGATGCAGGTGTCGCTGCATGCGGACCGAGCCTTGGCCCGTAGGCTCAAGGACGCTGGCCGTGACTTCCGCGCAGCGGACCAGCGGCTGGCGCCGCGCCGCGCCGCTGAGAGGCTGGCACAGATGATGCAGAGAGCTGACGAGCTGAGCGCCCTGGCCGCCAAGGCCGCCGCCGCCCGCTCCGAGAGGCTCGCCGCCCGCCTAGACCGCTGGGAGTACCGCCTGTCGCCGCTGCACGCCGCCGATGACATCGCGTCCGCCGCACGGAGCTGCGATGAGCTGGGGAGGAGGGCCGACGCTTCCGCCGCCCGGCTGATGCGCGACCGCCGTTCGGCGCTGGAGTCGCTGGAGGGCAGGATGGAGGCCCTCGATCCCCTCAGGGTCCTGGACCGCGGATACGGCATGCTCCTTGACCAAGAGGGCAGTCCTGTCGGATCGGTGCGCTCCGTTGACCCGGGTGACACGGTCACAGTGAGGATGCATGACGGCTCGTTGCGGGCCGAGGTCAGGGACAAGGAGGTCTATTGATGGATGAAGATAAGAAGGAGTTGAGCTTCGAGGAGGCCATGGCCGAGCTCGAGGAGCTGGTGCAGAAACTGGACGAGGGCGAGCTGGGCCTGGAGGAGAGCCTGGAGATCTACGAGAGGGCGGTCGTGCTGCGGGACCTGTGCCGCGAAAGGTTGGAGGCCTATGACCGCCGCGTGCGCAAGCTCATGGAGAAGGACGGCGAGATAGACCTCGAGGAATTCGAATGATCATTGCCATATCCGCAGCCCCAGCGACTCGCCCCACTCCTTGAGGTCGCGGTACAGGCCGGTGGCGCTGAAGTCATCGAAGCCGTATCCCAGCCTCAGGGTCCCGGACAGCATGCCCTGGCCCATGTTCCTGGCGTTGTAGAGGCCGAAGGTCTCCCGCAGCGCCAACAGCAGGATGCTCACCATGTCGTGGCCCCGGCAGGCGACCCAGGGGTCGTGGCCCTTGGCCAGCTCCTTCTCCAGCACCGGTATTATCGACCCTTTGTCGGAGTTGCGGTGGTCCGACGAGCTGCAGACGTGCCTCACCATCTGCCGCAGGTCGGCGGCCAGCGTCGCCGGGTCGACGAACTCGCGGTGGTCGATGTCCTTGAAGGTGAGGTTGTAATCGTGCTTGAGGGAGAGGAACATCAGCACCCCCAGAGGCAGGGCGGCCTCCAACAGGGCCTCCCTGACGGTCAGGCCGGTGCGCTGGCGGAAACGGTCTATCTCCTCGCGGTCGGTGTACTCCCACAGCACCGAGTCCAGCGACGATGAGCGGATGAGGGCGGTCTCGAGGTCATGGCAGTCGGTGATGAACAGCCCGTCCTCGGGCTTCTTGCCGAGCATCAGGTCGTAGTCCTGGTCGACGATGCCGGTGGTTTTGCCGTCGCCGCGGGTCCCTGCCATCTCCCGCACGGCGATGCGGACGTTGTCCTTTGAGTGGGCGATGACGAGCTGGCAGTCGCGGGGTTCGGTGAACTTGCCGTAGAGACGGAAATCGGTGACCCCCTCCACCGCCACGAAGGCCCCTTTGAAGACCGAGCGCCGCATCGACATCTCGTTGGCTATTTCGTAGGGCTGGATGTACCGTCTCAAATCAGACCACCAGCTCCTCTGTGAGGTCCCAGCGGTCGTGGACCACCTGAGGGGAATGGGTGGCCATGACCAGCTGCAGTCCGCGTGCCCGTCCGATGCTGAGGAACAGCGATGCGAGGCGCTGCTGCCAGGTCACGTGCATGGACGTCTCCGGCTCGTCGATGATGACCATGCCGCCGGGAGTGGCCTCGAACAGCATCACGTAGAGCAGGAGCAGGAGGTGCTTCTCCCCCGATGACAGCATGCTGAGCGGGATGGTCCCGCCCCCCTCCAAGGCGACCACCATTCCGGAGAGCGGGTCGATGCTTAAGGACTTGCGGAAGATCATGGGGTTGAACATGTCCATCAGCGCTGACAAGCTCTCCGAGGTCGGGTAGAGAACGTCGGCGGCGCGGCGGAGCCGGTCCAGGGCCCGCATCGTTGCCGGACCCCAATCATCAGGGTCGCGGCTAAGCAGGTCGGGCTCGCCAGGGCGGGGGGGCAAACGAGGCTCCAGTCCCGCCTGCCGGGCGAGGTCCATCCGCCCTCTGGCCTCCGAGAGCCCCCTCTCCGCGTCGTCCCCCGGCGGCATCCCGTTATCGGGGTCATTCTCCCATTCCTCCTCGGCCCTCTCCATCGCTTCGCGGCATTCGACCGCCAGGTTTTCGGAGTGGATGTCGAGGGCGGAGACGAAGCAACCCTCATCCTGCTCGAGGAAGAGCCTCTGGGGGCCGAGATAGATGACGCTGAGCATCTCCATCACATCGTCGACGCCCATGGCGATCAGTTCGCCGCCGTCGATCAGGGTGGCCTGCAGTCCCTCGTCCCGTTTGAAGACCAGCTTCCTCCCCTCCTCGAACCCGAACTCCAACCTTGCGAAGGGTATGTACTCCAGCTCGGCCCAGCCGCCGCCGAATGCCAGGCAGACCATGCGCACCAGTGTGCTCTTGCCCAGACCGTTCGGCGAGTGGATGATCGTCATCCCCTCATGCTTGAGCTCGACATGATGGTTGAAGCGCCCGTAGAGGTCGACAACCTTTATCCAGGAAAGTCTCATCGTATCGTCCCGTCTTCGCCTTAGGCCGATAAAAGGTTTATGCACCCGCAGGGGGATAGTAACAAATACGGACATCCCATCGACGGGGCCATGGAGGACCAGGGGCGCGAATTCCGCCGCATAGCCGCCCTCATCGGCGCCGGCGACGACCAGGGCTCCTACCGGGCGGTGGAGGCCATCGTCGCGTCCCGCGGGGACGACCCTTTCATCCTGGTCAAATGCGCCGCTCTGCTGTACACCATGGACCGCTGGGAAAGGGGAGGGGATCTCGCGGCGCGGGCGAAGGTCATGACGCCGGAGGACCCCGAGGGGAGGCTGCAGCTGGCGGTCGCCCTGCGCGGCCTCGGCGAACACCAGGGTTCAGTGGAGCTCCTCACCGGGGCCGAGGGCGCTCGCGACCGGGTGCTGGAGCTGGCCCGGAGCCTTGCCGCCGCTTCCCGGCCCGAGGAGGCCTTATCGGCCCTGGAAGAGGCTGAGGGCGATGATGCGGTCATGCTGCGCGCCGAGTGCCTCTCCCGGCTAAACAGGCACGACGAGGCCGTGGCCATGGCCCGGTCGCTCCATGACGGCGGCTACCGCAGCGGCGCCCTTCTGCTCGAATGCCTGCTGCGCGGCGACAGGGACCGCGAGGCGCGGTCGGTCGCCGAGCGATCCGCCAAGCGCAAGGGGGACGCCGACGGCCTGGCGCTGAAATGCTACATCATGAGGGTCAGGGGAAGGACCGCGGCGTCGATGAACTACGCCAACCAGGCCCTGAAACTCGACAGCACGCACCCGGGCGCCCTGTGGAATCTGGCGCTCTGTTTGCTGGAGAAGGGCAGGACGGCGGAGGCGAAGCTGTTGGCGGGGGCGATAAACGATGCCGACCCCGGCAGCCCCCTGGCGATGGACGTCCTGCGGGCGGCGAGGTCCTGACACTCACTTCTTCCGGCCGCGGTCACGATGGCTGTAGCGCTTGAACTCCCTCCAGAACGCCGGGGTCAGGAGTATGAACACCGTCAGCAGCTCCAGGCGCCCCGCCCACATCGTGAATATCAGAGCGACCTTGGCCACCGGGTTGAGCCAGCCGTAGTCGCCGTAGGGGCCGACCGCCCCCATCCCCGGGCCGTGGTTGGTGATGCAGGCCGCCACCGCCGAGAAGGCCTCGGTGAAGGGGACGCCCGTGGCCAAGAGGATGAACGTGACGCCGATGAGCGTGCAGGTGAAGAGTATTATCATCGCTATGGTTATCTCCAGCGCATCGTTGCTCACCGATTTTCCGTCCATCTTCAAGGACATCACCGCCCGGGGGTGGATCTGTCGCAGCATCCCATGGTAGAGGAACTTCATCGCCATGATGGCCCTCCCGATCTTGAGGCCGCTGGCGGTCGAGGCGCTGCATGCGCCCACCAGGAATATGACCAGCAGGACCATCTGTATTAACACCGGCCAGGCGGTGTAATCGTCCACCGCGAAGCCTGAAGACGTCATCGCCGAGATGACGTGGAACGCGGAGTGCCTGAGGGTCTCCTCCCCCCCTTTGAGGCCGTAGAGGCCGTCGTAATGGGAGTTGAGGACGAGGAAGGTGAAGGTGGTGACGATGACGACCATGAGGGCGAAACCGCGGAACTCAGTGCTCTCCAGGTAGGCCTTGGGCTCGCGGCGGTAGAGGCCACGATAATGGAGGTAGAAGTTGGTGGCTGCCATGAACATGAACACTATGACTATCCATTGGATCGCGGGGCTGAAGTAGGCCACGCTCTCGCTGTGGGGGGAGAAGCCGCCGGTGGCCATGGTGGAGAAGACCAGGCACAAGGCGTCGTAGAGGCCGGCGCCGGCGAACATCACCAGGCCGAGCAGGGAGAGGGACAGGAGGACATAGATGAGGTGGAACTCCTTCGCCGCCTCGCGGACCCTGAGGGTGAAGTTCTGGATCTCCATGCCGGGGAACTCGTTCTTGAACATTGTCCTGCCGCCGATGCCCAGCAGCGGCAGGATGGTGACGAAGACCATGATTATGCCGGCCCCGCCGAGCCACTGGGTGAAGCTCCTCCACAGCAGGAGGCTGGCGGGCCAGCTCTCGACGTCGTTCATGATGGTGGCGCCGGTGGTGGTGAATCCGCTCATGCTTTCGAAACAGGCGTCCAGTACCCCCATCCCCGCTATCACGTAAGGTATGCAGCCGGCGAGCATCGCCACTATCCACGCCCCCGACACCAGGAATATGCCCTCCACCGGCCGGACGCTGTCCGAGGCCTTGAAGAACAGCAGCAGAGGGAGGGAACCGGCGAAGCAGCCCGCCATGGGGGCCAGGAACATGTTGGCATCCTCGCCCAGGTAGAGGGCTGCCGCCAGCGGTAGCAGGAAGGCGATAGACAGATAGAGTAGGATTATCCCGCTGAGGTACACGAGGGTGTTCTCGTAGACCGTGAATCTCGCCGTCAGTCTGTCGATGATGAGCATGGCACGCCCTCAGGGCTCCACCGGGACGCTGGTGGCGAAGAGGCTCTCCAGCTTGGATATCTTGGTCTTGTAGGCGAACAGCAGGACGCTGTCGCCCTCCTCTATCACCGTGTCCAGGCGGGGGAATATCATCTTGTCGCCCTTCATCACCAGGGCTATATGGGCACCTTCCGGCAGCTTGACGTCGCCGAGGGGGACGCCCAGGATCCTTGATTTGGCCATCGGGGCGATGGATACGAACTCCTCCCCCTCGGCGTGCATCAGCAGAACCGCCTCTTGGTCCGGTATCATGCGCTTGAAGACCTCGTTGGCGACCACGCGGTGGTATCCGATGGCGCCGGTTATCCCCGTCATATGGAAGATCTCCTCGAACTCGCGCATGGTGTAGCGGGACACCACCTTCTCCACCCCCAGCTTCATGCCTATGAGGCAGGACAGGAGGTTCTTCTCGTCGCTGTCGGTGGCGCAGAGCAGCACATCGGTCTTGCCCACGTTCTCCTCCCGCAGGTTGCGGGGGTCCACCGCGTTGCCGTTTATCACCAGCACGTGGTCGAATTTACGCGACAGCATGCGGCACTTCTCTTCGTCGCTCTCGAACAAGCGTATGTAGGTCTTCTCCTTCTCCAGCCTGCTGGCGACGGTCCTTCCGATGATGCCGCCCCCCATGATGACGAAGTCCCGCGCCTCGTTCCGCATGCCCATCATGCGGTTGAACTCCTTGATGGCCGCGGGGAGGCCTATGACGTTTATCCTGTCCCCTGGAGCAAGCTTCAGGTCCTCCTTCACGATCAGTATCTCGTCGCCGCGGTACACCGAGACGATGGAGCAGTCAGCGGGGATCTTGAGGTCCTGCAGGTGACGTTCATGGAGCTCTCTGTGCCTGTTCCGCACCAGGAAGCTCACCACCTGCAGCCCCATGCTCTTGATCTCGTCAAAGTCCACCGCGTTCTCGATCATGGCGATATGGGCCATCTTCTCGGCGGTGAGTATCTCCGGCGATATGATGTGGTCCGCCCCCAAGTATGACCCTGTTCTCTTGTCCTTGTAGATGTAGTCAGGGTTCCTTATGCGCGCCACCGTCCTGATGGACGGTTTGATGGCCTTAGCGGCTATGCAGGAGAACATGTTGATCTCGTCCTGCTCGGTCACGGCGAGGATCATGTCGGTGTGCGGGCCGATGACAGACTCCAGCACCTTGGGGCTGGCGCCGTTTCCGTGATAGGCGTTGACGTCCAGGGACTCCTTGATGTCATCGAATCTGGACTCCCTCTCCTCGATGACGGTCACCTTGTGGATGCGGGAGAGGGCGCTCGCCACGGTGTAACCGACGTTCCCGGCCCCGACGATGACGACCTCCATTCACACACCACCTTCAATGAAGAAGACAAACGCCATTGGAATGGTTCCAATGGGCATGGGATATATATCTCATTTGTCAGTAGTATTAAATACGGGCTTCTGTCCGAAACCGGAACGCTTCATCGCCTGCCGGGGTCCTTCTTGCGGGACCGGAAGACCACCATCACAAGCGCGAAGAGATACACCGCAGCCAGGCCCAATCCCATGAGATAGGTCAAAGTGTTGGCCATTACGAAATCCAGCATGGCGTTGTGATCGAACGAGGCATAGATGTTGGGGTCGGAGATGAGGGTGTCGACGGCGTCCTCCAGGACCGCCCTCAGGCCTGAGATGTCAGGTTCGAAGTAACCCCGAAGAGAGTCGAGGCCAGGTATCTGGGCGGCGCTGCCCTGCGCGCTGAGCCCCGATGCGGCAACGATCGATGCCAGCGCTCCCGATGTCTTCGTTCTGATCCTCAAGGATAACACTGTCATTAATACAACCTAAGGATAAATAAATCCTCGCATCAGCGGCAGTAACTATAAATTGGGAATCGTTAATCGAATGCCCATGTTGAAGCGGCTTGATATCGAGTCATGGGTGACCTCGCGCAACAGCGGCGTGGAGAAAGTGGCGGAGAGCGTCTCGGACATCATCGCCAAAGTGGAGTCCGAGGGGGACGCCGCCCTCCTCGAGCTCACGGAGAGGTTCGACAAGGTCAGGCCGTCCGCCCTGGCGGTGGACCGCGGCACCATCGACGACGCCTACGACGAGGTGGACCCGGAGCTGGTGGAGGCCTTGGAGGACGCCGCCTTCAACATACAGCGTTTCCATGAGTTGCAGATGCGCGACGAGCTCTGGTTGAAGGAGACAGAGCCCGGCGTGTTCCTGGGGATGAAGACCACGCCGCTGCGGTCGGCGGGCATCTATGTCCCCGGGGGCAAGGCGGTGTACGCCAGCTCCGTGCTCATGTGCTCCATACCCGCCCGCGTAGCCGGGGTTGAGGAGGTCGTGATGTGCACCCCGCCCCCCGTCGACCCGTTGACCCTGGTGGCGGCGGACATCGCCGGCGTCGACGAGGTCTACGCCGTCGGCGGCGCCCAGGCGGTGGCCGCCATGGCCCTGGGCACCGAGACCGTGCCCCAGGTGGACAAGGTCGTCGGCCCTGGTAACGTGTACGTGACCGCGGCCAAGGCCCTGCTCCGCGGCGTGGTGGAGATCGATTTCCTCGCTGGACCTAGCGAGATAGGTATCATCGCCGACGACAGCGGCGTTGCGGAGTACATCGCCGCCGACATGCTCGCCCAAGCGGAGCACGACCCGCAGAGCGCCTGCGTCCTCGTTACCGACAGCGAGCGCCTCATCAAGGATGTCAGCGCATGTCTGGAGGATATGCTGCCCCGCTGCAAGAGGTTGAAGACGGCGGAGCAGGCCCTCAGCCTATCAGGCTACGTGCTGGTGGACAGCATGGACCAGGCGGTGGAGGTCATGGACCAGATGGCCCCTGAGCACCTCTCCATCCAGGTCAAGGACAGCATGGGCGTCCTCTCCAAAGTGAGGAACGCCGGCTCCATCTTCGTCGGCCCGTACGCGGCGGTGGCCCTCGGGGACTATGCCTCGGGGACGAACCACGTGCTCCCCACAGGGGGCAACGCCGCCTACGACTCCGGCCTCAACGTGGCCCATTTCTGCAAGACGAGCAGCGTCCAGGTCATCGACCGCGAGGGCATGGAGGGGCTGGCGGACACGGCGATATCGCTGGCGGAGGCCGAGGGTCTCGACGCCCATGCCACGTCGGTGAGGGTGCGCCGCTCAGACCGGCCTTAGAGCCAGACCCCGCCCCGCCAGGGCGCCGGCGATGCAGAGGAACACGTTCGCTGCCAGGTTGACGGCCGCTGTCCTCGGCGATGCAGGCCATGACGGTGTCGAGGCTGAACGACAAGAAGCGGTGAAGGAGCCGAGCACGTCCGTCATCATGGACAACGACAGCACAGTGGAGTGCGCATGCCGCATCACCATATGAACAGCGGGCATGACAGCAACAGGCCGCCCATCATCTTCACAGTGAGGCCTGGGGAAGCGGTACCGTGTCAGTTGGTAGGTCGCGTGCCTGAGCATCGTCCCCGCAGCTCCGCCGCCGACCAGCAGCAACGCCCTGACCCCGTTGAGCTACATGATGACGAACAACCCCGACAAGATGAGCAGGGTTCGCTGGACCGGGCATGTGAAACCTTAATTAACGACTAATATCATTCTTTCCTGTTGGCATCCAGGATATTGATCGTTGAGGACGAGGTCATCGTGGCCATGTACATCGAGACCATCGTTTCAATTTTCGGCCATGAGGTGGCCGCCGCCGTCTCCAACGGCAAGGACGCCATCAAGGCCGTGCGGAACGACGACATCGACCTGATACTGATGGACATCAACATCGAGGGGGACATCGACGGCATCGAGACCACCAGGAGGATCAAGGAATTCAGCGATGTGCCGGTGCTCTATGTGAGCGCGTACATCGACGATGACATGATGAGCAAGGCCGCGGACACCAAGCCCGCCGGCTACCTGGCCAAGCCGTTCAAGAAGGACGACCTCAAGGCCATGATCGACTCCATCGTCGGCGGGCCCTGACCTTCGACCCAACGTATCAACGGATGTCGTCCACCGCCTGCGACATGACCCCGGCGGTGAAGGCGGCGGTGTGCAGCATCCTCTCCGCCGACTCTATCGGCCCGTACATGAACCAATCGGCACCGGCGGCCATGGACAGGGCCACGGTTGAGCTGTCCACATGGAGGAACGTTTTCCGTTCCCCTTCGTCCATATCCGCGAAGGGCGGCCAGGTCTCCACCGTGTTGCGCAGGGCGAGTCCGCAGGGGAGGCCCCACTTGGCCTTGGCCACGGTCAGCGCCCGCAGGGAAGCCCCCGCGTTCTGCTGGTATGATGTGGCGGCCATATCGATCAGCGGCCTCTTCACGCCATGGGCCTCCGCTTTGTCGATGAGCCCCCTCCGCGTGATCCTGCCGCCGTTGTCCAGCATGTAGATGCGGCCCTTGACGCTCATTTCCCCTGGGTCGAAGGCGAGCAGCACCGCGGTGTCCGCCCCATGCTCCTCCAAGGCCTGCCACTCTTCATCGGGGGACTCTATATGGAGGCCGTTGTACACCATGCGCGAGGATATGCCCATCTCCTCCGCCGCCGCCATCGCCGCGAGCTTGGGCCCCATGGAGGGGGAGTCGATGAATATGGCCGCCTCGCTTCTGTCGGCCAGCTGGCCGAGGAGGGCGTGGGCGGCACCGGCGTGCTCTATGCATGCCATGAGGGCATGGGGCTGCTCCAGGGCGGCGGCGCTGCGCTCCGCGGCCTCGATTTTCTGCTGCAACGCGTCACCGTCCACCTCGCCGCTGCGCGGGTCGGTTAGCAGGCTGTGCCGAGGGTGGAAGACCGAGCCGACCATGACCGATTTCCCTCCCGGCTGCCCACCGAACGTCGCGTTTCCTATCTCGAAGCTCCTCTGCTCCCTTTGGAACCTGTACATCAAAACCCTCCTGTAAGACAATGCCTCATCCTCTCCGACGGCCCCACCGACGCCGCCTCCTCCATAACGCCCTTCGCCGGTTCGGAGATCACGCCGGGGATATCGCCAACCACGGATGGCGCGGTGGTGGAGAGCCCTTCACTGGCCATGCCCAGCATGCCGTTGGCTATGCGGTAGGCGCCGCGGTGCATCCCCCGCAATAGGTCATCTCCGTCTGCGAAGAGCAGCGGGGCGCTGTAGCGCATGGGCTCGCCGAAGGGCGGGTCGTCCCTCTCCCGCAGACATTCCAACGGACGCGGCAACTCTTGGCGGGAGCTCTCCTCGAGATCGTAGACAGGGTCGTACTCGACCATCTCATCGAAGTCCTTGGGATGGATGAGGTCGTGCAGCTCCACCTTGGCCCGGAACATCTTCGCCGCCTCCGGCGGGGTGTTGCACAGCGAGGACATGGGCGCCTTGGCGCCTATGATGCCCATGTCGTCGTCCACGCCGTCCCGGCAGAGGCTGATAGGCGCGCGAGCCTGGAAATGGCCTAGTCCCTCCCGCCCGCGGACCACCAGTTGCCTGACCCACGGGCGGAGCAGGACGGTGGCGATCATCTTCTCGATGCCCAGTTTCTCCGTTTTTAACGTTCCCGCGATATGGCAAAGGAAGGAATGAACATCAGGTCGGCCGCGGCCCGCTACGGCCACCGCGACCGCGGACCGGGGGGTCATCACGCGATGGTCCTCTTCCATGATCCTCCCGTCCCTAGTCATATTCTCGGTCTCAGACAACGGCCTCGCAGTAATCCTGGATCAGGCGATAGCCCACTCCCCTCTCATCCATGACGCGCGATATCGCATCCAGTGTTATGCGGCGGACATCCGGGTCCCATATGCCATGGAGGATGAGGTGCATCATCAGCCTTCCCCCTTGGAAGCCGCGGCCATCAAGGAGGTTCTCGCTCTCCACGCCGGTCCTGATGGAGACCATGTTGGCGCGCACGATGCGGTCATCGCTCGTCAGAAGGCATCCCTTGACGTGGCCGATGAAGTCGGCGCCGCCGGCGAAGCAGTCCTCGGTGGCCTGTCGCATCACCGTCTCCAAGAGGTCCTGGGACTCTTCGTCGCTCAGGTTTACGCCGTGCAGCTCCAGGTTGACAGAGAACTTGCCCAGCTCGTCCATGGAGCGGTGACTGTCCAATCTCAGGTCATCACTCATCCTTACCACCGTACTGCTCCTTGAATATCCCTTCCGCCACCGCCTCATGGTAGCGGCCCGATTCCTCCGATTCGATGATGTCGGCCATCCCTGCCACCCCTTGGCCGGTCCTGCCCGACCCCACCAGCGTGCGCACCTGCGGGTTGATGGACCTTATCGTCTCCATGCAGCCCTCCACGGTCCGCTCGTCGCAGATGTCGGCCTTGTTGATGAACACCAGGTCGGCCTCCATTATCTGGGTCTCTATGAGCCTGCCCACGAACTGCAGCTGCTCCTCGAGCATGTAGCAGTCCACGAAGGTGCATATCGGAGCATGGGATATCTCGATCCCGCTCTTGCGGGTGGCCTCCTCCACCGCCTGTTTCAGCCCCCATGGTATGGCCACGCCGGTGGGCTCAACGAGTATGATGTCCGGCCTGTAAGACATGTAGAGGTTCATCACCGTGGTGCTGAACGTCCCCTGGACCTCGCAGCATATGCAGCCGCCGGCGACCTCCTTGACCTCCATCCCCTTGGAGCGGACAACCTGTTGGTCGACGTTGATGTGTCCCACGTCATTGACGATAACCGCCACCTTGTGGCCCCGGTCGCCCAGCTCCTTGGCCAAGGCGGTGAGGAAGGTGGTCTTTCCTGAACCCAGAAAACCTGTCGCCTGTGCAATCCGCAAACGGCTCACCGAAGCCTAAGCGCACTGAACGATAGATAAAGCTAATCCTCGCCGCCCGGTGAGCGCAGAAGGATGTCCGTGGTCGACCTGAGCACCGTCTCGCCGCTGTAACGCTTTCGACGCCGCCACGTCCTCGAATGCTCCCAGTCCATTCCCGGGAACAGCGCCAGAGCCTCGGGCTCATCGAAATGATGGTAGAATATGCCATTGCCACGGAGGAAGCTGTGCGCCTCCAGCTCCTCTCCGCCGTAACGCAGGTCGTCGCGGCCGTGGTAGCGCATCAGCAGCAATCCCCCGGGCCGGAGGCAGCGGGCCATCTCGGTGGCGGCCAGCTCCCTCTGACCAAAGCGCAGGTGGCTGAGCACATGCACCGCCAGCACCGCATCGAAGCTTTGGTCCTCGAACGGCAGGGAGCGCACATCCGCCACATGGAAGGCGGCGCTAGTACCATAGCGGCGGCGGCAGGACTCCACCGCCACCGGGGAGAAATCGACGGCATGGACATCATGACCTTGGCGGAGGAGGGCGGCAACGGCCTTGCCGTTGCCGCAGCCCGTCTCCAGCACCTTGGAGCCGGGAGCGAGGGGGATATCTATGCTGGCCTCGCCCCTCCACCCCATTGCCTGGCGGGAGTAATGCCTGTCCCAGATGGCAGCGTCCTCGCCGTCCATGGTGCTGAATGGCGGGAGCGTATATCAAGTATTGTGGAACCTTTTTTATCCATCTAGCCCGCTGATTGGAACATGGACGACATGGATTCGGCGGTCTCGCAGCTGTCGAAGATACCGGGGGTGAGCGTCAAGGCCGCGGAGGGGATGTACCTTCTGGGCATAAGGTCGATGGAGGACCTAAAGGGCAAGGACGGTGACGAGATGTACGCCGCCCTCCGCGAGCGCAAGGACTTCTATGCCGAGCCCTGCATGCAGAAGATGCTGAAGATAGCGGTCGGGATGGCGGACAAGGGCTACACGGACAAGTTTGAACGATGAACCGCGATAGATACGCTTTCGTCGCCCGGATGCCTGACGAGCCGGGCGCCCTCCACCGCGCCGCCGAGGTCCTGAAGAGGCATCGGGGGAACATCGAGAGGATCCAGTACGACCAGCGCATCGACGCCAACACCGTGTTCTTCGAGATCGGCGCCGACGATGAGACGTACCGCGAGGCGATGGATGAGCTTGAGGGAATGGGGTACCTGCGGCTGGCCCTGCCCGTGCCCGCCTATCTTAAGTTGGATGTATGGCTGCCCAACGTGCCGGGCTCCCTCTTCGACCTGCTCGAGCACGTGACCGCCAGCGGCTCCAACATCGCCTATCTCGACTACGACGAGACGGCGCCGCGGGGCGAGCCGCTACGGCTGGGGGGGG
>Ga0207421_10000173_pt1 | contig 77493 bp, 72 predicted proteins | sample SodLakKL_010_SED_4_FD_187542 | JGI IMG/M metagenome (GOLD analysis project Ga0207421, IMG submission 187542) | Alkaline sediment microbial communities from Lake Tanatar, Kulunda Steppe, Russia - 8KL_010_SED (SPAdes) (version 2) | ecosystem: Environmental > Aquatic > Non-marine Saline and... | reverse complement strand
GTGCCGCAAGCAGCTTCAGCCTGGGATAGAGCTAGATCTTGATAAGCATGGAAAAAGCGGGTCCAAAAATCATCCCATCTTTCGCATGCTTGGATGGTTTTTTCATCCATGTTGAACAGGTGGGGAAGTTCGAGCAGTTGTTGTAATTCATGGGCATATTCATTGATCATGTCATGACTTGCTCCTTCCAATATGCTTGCCACAAAATCTTCTGGTGGGTACCAACTTTCCACTTTTTTAAAATCACGGTGCATTTGGGTTAAAAGGACATTACGGGGCCCTTCCCAGAGCTCATTTACAATCGCATCCCGAAACATGCGGGGAAAGCTGGAGAAGTCTTCCATAACGCCATGACCTCCCAAAATACTTATCCCCAAGCGTGATTGTTCAATAGCATCGGCAGCTACAATGATTTTTTGTAGCATTACTAACTGGCGCACGTTAAAACGCTTTTGTTTTATATCCAGTGGTTCATCTGCAGTAAGCCCAGGCAAAAGTCCGCCGGGGAGGTCAATGAAATCTTTATAAACTTTAAAACATCCCGCAATTGCTCGCTTGGAATTGTGTTCCAGCTTGGAAAGCTGACCTGCCAGCATAGGAAAATTATCGATGGGAACTCCAAAAGCAGTGCGGAATTCTGCATATTTTTTGACTTCCCGTAGTCCTCTTAGCATGGCACCACTCATGGCCATACCCACTACCAGGCGTGAATACGTTAATACAATACCTACAACGTTAGCCAAGCCGCGGTTTAAAGGACCTACGGGGTAAGCTATTGTTCCATTAAATGTTATTTCAGCAGTGGGGAGCTCTACAGTGCCCATTTTCCACTTGAGACGGTCTATAGTATAGCCGTTGCGTATCTCTTTCTCCTTGTTGCCGGGAAGCCACATGGGAACAACGAAAAGACCCACATCTTGTGAATTCTGCGGTTTAGCGGTTACCACCGCGTAATCAGCATGGGCGGCAGAACAGAAAAATTTATTGCCATAAAGCCGCCAGGTGCCATTTTCATTTACAGCCTCCAGGAGGTTGGAAGGAACATCGGAGCCACCTTGTATTTCAGAGACAAACTGGGCTCCTATGGCATAATCTCCGTTAATTCCTTCCTGGGAATGGGCAAGTATATGTTTAGTTTCTGGTGTATCAGCAAATTTCTTTAAAAGTTCAACCATCCCCCATGTACAGGCCAGTGGGCAGAGAACTCCTGCTTCCGAATTCTGGCTTAAAAGTAGAAGTTTAACAAATCGACTCCATGGGGAGGTGTTATCTGAAAAGATTCCTTCACCAAAAATTTCTTTTTCCATGACTTCAGTTTCATAGGGGCGAACTATACGATCTATGCGATTTTTATGACCATCGTAATGCATCATAAAGGGGCGGTTTTCAGGGTATGCAATTCTTTCTGCAAAATTACGCCAGCGAAAAGATACTTTTGGAGAGAAGTCTCTCACTTCATGATCAACTTCTTCAGCCTGGGAACCGGCAAATGCTTCTACTATCTTTTGTAAAAAGGGATCATCGGCGTAATAATCTAAATTGTTTATCCATTCCAGGTATGAGTTAAAGCTATATGGGTTATTTCTATCCGGAAAAGACAAGTAAAAACCTCCTCACGAATAAATAATCAATAAAATTTTATTTTCCATCAAGTAATTTAATTATATATGCATGTTGACAATATTGCAAATAATCAAAAATCCACTAATGTGTCACTAATTGAATATAGGAAGATGAATTGTGCATTTTTTTAGATAAAATTTAAATTAGCCTGCCAACATCGGGTTAGGATATGCTTTTTTGATTTAAAAATTTATTGTATAATAATTTAAAAAATTGGGGAGAAGAAGTATGCTTTTAAAATGGTATGGTACAGCTACAATAATTATGGAAGAAAATGAGGAGTCTATTTTATTTGATCCTTTCGTGGCTATGCGTCAGCAGCCTCAAGGTTATACTCACCATGATGCTACTGGGATAAACCACATTTTAATTACTCACGGTCATTTTGACCACCTGGTTGATGTTCCGGAACTGGTCAGAGATACTGAAAAAGTTGTTTACTGTTCTCAAGTAGCAGCAGAAACTCTTCAGGCGCAGGGAGTAAGCTCAAAGAATATCAGGACAATCACACCGGGAGATACTTTCCAGATAGGACCTTTTAATGTGGGAGTATGGCGTGGGGAACATATTAAATTTGATGGAAAATTGATTGCCACCACCCTTTTTAACCGCCGGTTAATAAAGCACCGCGAAAATATGAAGAAAATTGCACGTCTAAACCGTAGTTTTCCCCAGGGAGAAGTTTTGGTATTTGAGGTAGAAGCTCAGGGAAAGAAAGTGTTACATCTGGGTAGTCTCAACCTGGAAGATGGAACCACATATCCAGATAGAGTGGATCTGCTTACTATACCTTTCCAGGGTAGATCTGATATAAATGATTATGCTTTAAAATTTGTGGAGAGGTTGCAACCCGAAGCTGTTTACCTGCACCATTTTGACGATACATTCCCTCCTGTTTCCCGGGAAGTTAATTATCAGCGTTTTTTAAGCCAGATGGAAAAGAAATTTCCCGGTGTGAAGATAATAATCCCAGATTACAGGGAAACAACGGAGATATAAACCCTCATTTTAAGAAAAAGAGTAAAGGTTAATGAGATTGCTGCCGGAGATGGCGCTTTGAAGAGAAATTTATTTAAAGTTTTCAAGTGAAAGGTTGGTTGAATTTAATGAGTGACAATAATACTAAAGAAAATAGAAGAGAAACTATGAAATCAGTTAAATCAGAAACTGACACATTAGTATCAAAAGTTACTACAGAACTTAGTAGTCGAGGCATTAGTTTTAAAAAGAATGTGGAGGATTTGCCCGGAAAACCTGATATTGCTATTAAAAACCTGAAATTAGTAATTTTTATAGATTCTTGCTTTTGGCATGGTTGCAAGTTGCATTGTGAAGTACCTTCTACAAATAAAGATTTTTGGCATGATAGAATTAAAAGAAACCAGAAGAAAGACGAAGAAATAAACGATTATTACATAAATAATGGGTGGATTGTAATAAGAATATGGGAACATGATATAAATAATAAATTTGAGGAAACAATAGATAATATTTTAACTACAATAGAAGAATTAAAAAACAACACGTGAAATATCTGGTATTGATGAGGTGTATTTATGAAAATCATCCTTTTGGGTGATTTTTTTTTTACTATCTTATATTAGAATAAACTTAGCTTCACTAAAAATTATTGTAACTGCTTAGGCCAAAGATAACGTAAGAAGAAGCATTCATTGATATTGTTGATTTTTTCTCCCTCCCCCCTGAAGGGGGAGGGTCGGGGTGGGGGTGTTTTTACTTTTTTCCTAGCGATGCCTGAGCAGTTACCTATTATTTTTGTTCCTATTACAGTCAAAAAAAATGGGTATTAGTGATATGTTTTTTACCTATCATCGAAGGAGGTATCAATTAATATGCAATATTATGTTAATTTTGAGGGCAAAAGCAAAGGACCTTTTAACATGGCTCAATTGCAGAAAATGGTTAAAAGAGGCGAAGTGACTGCTAACCATTATCTATGGGCAAAAGGTATGCCTAACTGGGTTATGGCAAGTGAAGTGAGCGGTTTGTTTTCTCCTTCTATAGATACTCAAAAATCTTCGTCAGCCAGAACCTTATTGATCGTTTTGGCCGGAGTGGGAGGATTATTAGTTTTGGGAACCATTGTATTGGTTGTGGGTTGGTGGAGTTGGCTTTCTAATATTTGGGGTGGCGCTGCTGACGACTTACATGCTGTTGGATATGAAATAGAGCGGGCAGAAGAATGGGAAGAGTCGGAAGTGACAGATGGTTCGCATTATGAACAAGAACAGTATATTATAGAGGAATCTGAGTCAGCTGAAACTAAACCTCCAGAAATAGAGGGTGCCGGTAAAGAAGCTAATCCTACTGGTGGGAAATATGATTATGTAGAAGAGGGCCTTTACTATTACATTTATGATCTTTTGAAACATGGTGATTTTAATTTAATTGCAAACGATAAATTTAGTCAATATTCATTAGATGAGTTTGAAGATACTTATAGGAATAACCTGACATATGTGTATAGATTTGAAAAGGTAGGAGATGACATAGAAGTAAATTTAACAGATCAATATGGAAATCGTATGTTTGGTCTGATAATGAAATGGGACGGCGAAGAATGGATGGGCAGCAAATATCTTGATTAAATGCTATTTAAGTTAGTCTAATTTTATGAGGGGAGGAAGTGAAAATACTTTCCTTGAAAAATAAAATAAATGGTGCAAACGGGAAGTTTGAACTGTGGAGAAGACTACTTCTTTTGTTTTGCTGTATGCTTGCAATATGGCTTTATATGTATGTTTCGGTAAGTCCTTTGGTAAGGATAGATTTGATTGATTTTTCCAGAGAACAGGCGAGGGAGACTGAAGGTTATTTTGTAACAGAAGAAAAAAAACATCTTGCTTCACTGCCTCTTGAGGATTATATAGTTAGGGTTACTGATGGTGAGATTTTAAATATGGAAAACTTTGCTGATAGTGAACTGGAAAAAAAGATGAGAAACGCTTATGCAGGAAATCCGGAGAAGAACTTGGAAAAACGTATCCAAAAACATGAATTGGGTAGAAGGAGTATTAGATCTCTTTTTTACCACCCCCATGAAGAACCTGTCGTTAATATCCTTTCTAAAACAGGTATAATTAATGATCCTGTTTATCTAAAATGGCCGGGAAGTAGTTATGAAACTATGTACCTCCAGATGAACTATATGACTTTTCCGTCTGGCACATTTAAGGCCGGCTATGGGTACATGGGGATTTATGAACCCCCAGTTCAATTATTCCGCCCTGCACGATCTTTTAGTTTATGGATTTTTTTGATAGGTTTAATAATATATATTGTAATACCGCGTCCCAGGCGGAGTTTAGAGCGCATGAGCTATTCAGATACGACAGCAGTGCTGGGGGATGTAGTAGGCCTAATTCTTTCACTGACTTTTTTTGCTTTGCCCATTTTAATCACGGGAGGCTCTGTGCAGGCTTTAGAGGGTTTTTTAGCCGGAACTTTGTTGTTTTGGTCTCTGTCCTTAATATGCCTGTGGTTGTTTTTTATGTCGGCGTGGTATGCAAGTTTTGGGATTTATATTGATGATAACGAAATGGTGCTCTCCCATTATGGGGGAGAGGATAAGATATCTCTGAATAATATTGAATCTTACCAACCTGCTGAAAAACGATATCCTCGCTGGATGGTAGTGCTTTTGGCTTTGTCCACTTTGTTTTCTGGTGGCACACAGCAAATAGGAGGCTCTGCCCAAACTGTTTTTGCAGCAACTGCATCTAGCCGGGGAATTAGGATTCATCAGCAAAACGGGAGTAATTTTGATATTTGGATGACGGGTTTTGCCGGCAATCAGCTTTTAAAAAATAGTAGAAAATTGGTAGAGAAGTTAGATAAAGCCGGTATTAAAAGGTTTGAAGAAACGGTTATAGATTATTCTTTTTCTTTGTCCAATCAGAATATGGGCAAGAAAGAGAAAAGAAAAGAAATTTTCAAAACTACGGTTAGTTTTTTGGCATTGTTTTTTGTAGTAATAATGGTCAGTTTTTATTATACAAATTAAGATATGGAGGGAGTTTTTCTATCCATTAAAATGAGGCTAAACAAGAAAAATATGGTACAGAACCTTTGCCAGAAGGGAGCGGGTTAGCTTTTGCAGGAGGTGAAATTCAAACTGTTTATATAGTCAATATAATTTGACAGAATAATTAAAAAAAGTGTAAAATGGTAAAAACTTATATATTTGACCAGCAAAAAAATGTAAGCATAAAGATAGGTTAATCTTTATAGAAGAAAGGTTGTCGGGTATAAAATGATTAGCCCGGTACTGGTTTATGTGCTTTTGTTTCCTACAATTTTAAATACTATTTTACTATCTTTAATGGCTATAATTTTCTGTCAGATGTTGAAATTAGCTGCTGACCTTTCTTATAAAACAGGACTATACATGGAATATGGAGAAAAAGAAGTGTATTCAACTGCTGCAACATTCAGGCAAGTTGCGCTTCAATTAGGTAACCTAATTGAAAAATTATTAGTTTTCTTTGCTAATGCCTCAAAAGACGAATTAAAAAGCAACACGTGAAATATCTCGTATGGATTATGACAACTACATCTGAACTTAAAATTTAATACGGGGAGAGAGCGGCATAGAAAAGGTATAAGCATTTAGGTGCATATAACTGGTGTTCATAGGGCGTGTAGTCCTCTGTAACCCTTAGTAATTTTGCTTTATCTTGCCTAGGCTTTTGGAATTACTTCATATTCCTATATAACGGGCATACACAGTTCTGGCAACTTTTTCATCGGTAGTCCCTTTAATTAGAGCTCGGCCGTCAGCAAATAAGGTTATTTCAAAATTCTCATTGGCGGGGATAAATTTAATGAGGTAATTATTATTAAATACCGTACCCAGATTAGCAAACTTTTCTGCCAAAGATTGTAACGAAATCTCGTTTTTTTCTTTTTCCGCAGGGACAATTTGCACCGCGTTGCTCCCGCACAAATAACTTATGCTGTCTTTTCTATGCCCTTCCAGAAAAGTATAGTTGTGCTCCACACAGACCTTACAGTTTTTATTGCGAATCAGAGGCAACTCATAAAAACGATTTTGCCAGAGATCAAGGTACATTCCTGTTGAATTTAATGCCTCTCGGTTACCCGTTAAATATTTAAAAGCTTCGGCTGCCTGGATAGATGCTACAATATTTACTACAGGCCCCATAATTCCGGCAGTATCACAGGTATCCGCCGTTCCCGGTTCGGGTTCCTTTCCCAGATAACAGAGAAAACATGGAGTTTCTCCAGGGAAGATATTAAATGTAACTCCATAACTGGACAAACATGCGCCATGAATCCAGGGGATCGAATATTTTACACATGCTTCATTGATAAGCAAGCGTACTGCAAAATTATCTGTGGCATCCAGTACCAGATCTACATCTGCAATGAATTCTTTTATATTGTTATGATCTATATCAGCAATAACAGGCTCATATTCGATTTCTGAATTAATTTTATGCAATTTTTTAGCGGCTGCAATTACTTTGGGCAATGCATTTGAGACGTCTTCTTCATCAAATAAAACCTGGCGCTGCAAGTTAGTATAATCCACATAATCCCGATCCACCAACCTGAGGTATCCCACTCCGGCTCGGGCCAATGAGTTTGCAGAAACTGTTCCTAAGGCTCCCTGGCCCAGGATAGCTACCTTACTATCTTGCAGGCGGCGTTGTCCTTCAGTTCCTACTGCTGGCATAACAACTTGTCGAAGATAGCGCTTATAACCTTGGTAAACAGGTGAACTTGTCATTAAAATCACCCTTTCCAGTTTAATTGAAGACGCTTCCGGTGCAAATGCATTTGAATAGTTCCTGCTGCCAAATGGGGATAGGGTTCCAAATATATGCCGGCACCCAGCTCTTCATGGGCTTCCCGGGCGAAGTATTTGGCCACTGAAGTAGCAGTAAGCTCCAGATCGTCTACATGTTGCTGGTTCTCTACTGGTTGTGGCAATGGTACCGGGATTCCTCCAGGAAAACCCTGATGAACGCTGATTCCGTGAAGTAAAAAAGTAAGCCCCTGTCCCACGTTCTTTTCACTTCCAGGTGCGGGCCCCGAATGGCAAAATGGCATCTGCGAAGGACATAATCCCGCCAGTTGAGATAAACGCATATAAATTTGCAAGAGGCGAAAATTGTCGGTACAGGATCCAATAGGTAAAACTGGAGGGATTCCATGTTTGTAGCAAATATCCCGCAAGCCTTCGGCTGCATTTTCAGCCGCCTCCGAGACAGCCAGACCGGCATTGATCAGTGCATAAGAAGCGCAACCGGATGTAAACACCAGAATGCCTCTCTTGAGCAACTCCCTAGCAAGGTGAACCTGGTCAAACTCATAGAGAGTTTTGGGACTGTTACAACCGCAAATAGACACTATTCCTTTAATTTTACTTTCCCGCATATATTCAAGAAGATTCTCCCCACCCCCCAGGGCGTTAAAAAAGGAATCTGTGCTCCATCCCGCCATTGCCCTAGTAGTCTCTGCTGGTATATAAGTATTTTGCGAACTTCTACGGGCAAAATTTGCAATAGCAAGTTCAATTATTTCTTCAGCCACCTGATGGGGTTTGTTAAAAGATAATGGGCGGTGGTAATCACCGACAAAGCGGTTCCCTTCATATGTGGTTATAATATTGCCACCAAAACAATCAGCTACTGTTTTTAAACCGGGAATAGTACACTGCATATCCAAGACCATCCCGTCAACTGCGCCGGTAGCCAAAACCAGTTCCAGGGCCATTATGTTAGCCACCGAAGGCACCCCGTGGCGTGAGAGGAGTGAATTGCCGGTGCAGCAAGAGCCAGCCAAAACAATTTTGCGGGCACCAGCAGCTTCCACCCGCTCCTTTATTTCCGGCTTCTGCACAGCTGCCACCAGACTTTCAGCCAAAACCGGAGAGTGGCCGGAGATAAGTATGTTTACCGCATCACTTTGTAAAACACCGTAATTGACTTCCACTGGTGCCTGCCCAGGCCGGGGAGTTCCATACAAGGCTTCCTGTCCTGCACAAGCCGGCATGAGGGCACCGTAAGCATAAGCCAGAGCGGTTTTCAGTTCTTGTTTCAATAAGCTTCGGTAATCACTACAACTCCCCAGAGTGGTCAAGTGCAAAGCTTCAAATACTTCCTCGTTGTTGGAACTGGGCATGATCCCCAGGTTCTCCCATAGCTCCACTCTCTCTGCAGGAGCGTAATTTTTTATAACTCGACGAAGAGCGGTATCTTGAATTTCGGCTTCCGGATCATCCGAATTAAATATGTTGCTTTTGCCGTTACCTTTAACTGTTTCCAGTAACAATTGCCCTGCAGCTTTAGCTTGCTCGCTCAAACTAGCATCCTGCGGTTCTATTCCTTGCAAACGAGCCAATTCCGCCAATCTTTCTTCGCCCAGGGGAGAATAAGGCAAGGTGTCTGCAGCATAAGCCAGAAGTGTTTCCGCTACTTGTAAGGCATGAGTACCATGAGCAGTGCAGCCCGCCGCCAGATACCGCAACAAGTTTCCAGCAATTATAAGATCGGCGTCCGCACCACAAATACCCTGCTTTTTATTATTGTCTACTCGACAGGGACCCCACAGGCAACGATTGCAACAAGTTCCACTTAACCCATATCGGCACTGGGGAGTTTGTTGTCTAAAACGCTGCCATAAATCCATAACTCCCGCTTGTTCCAGGCGCTCCTGCAGCTCACTGGTAGCCGGATTGGTTGTCTTTTGCTTCACTTCTTCCTTATCCGGAACTTCGGAATTTAAAAATGAATATCTATGACTCATCCACTTATTCTCCTCCTTTAATAGGATCAAATAAAGCTGTGGACATATACCGTTCAGCAAGATCGGGAAACACTGTCACTATTGTTTTACCCTCATTTTCGGTGCGGGCAGCCACCTGTAGAGAAGCACAACCGGCAGCTCCGGAAGAAATCCCCACCAGCAATCCCTCTTTTTTCATAAGCTGCCGGGAAGTTTCCATAGCTTCATTATCAGAGACAGCCATAATTTCATCAATGAGCGAAACTTCCAAAACTTGCGGCACAAAACCTGCTCCAATTCCCTGAATACGATGCGGCCCGGGTATGTCGCCGGAGAGCACCGCCGATGATTCCGGTTCTACTGCTACTATTTTCACTTCCGGCTTACGTGATTTAATAACCTCGCCTACCCCGGTTAAAGTACCGCCAGTTCCCACACCCAACACCAGAATATCAATACTTCCCTCCGTATCTGCCCAGATCTCTTCAGCGGTAGTTTGGCGATGTATAGCCGGGTTCGCTGAATTATTAAACTGCTGGGGCATAAAATATCTCGAATCACTTTTGGCCAATTCCTCTGCTTTACTGATAGCCCCTTTCATTCCTTCGGCCGCAGGGGTTAAAATTAACTCCGCGCCTAATACTTTTAACAAGCTTCTTCTTTCCATGCTCATACTTTCTGGCATGGTCAAGGTACATTTATACCCCTTAGCCGCAGCCACCAAAGCTAGTGCTATCCCCGTATTGCCGCTGGTTGGTTCCAGAATAATGCTATCCGCTTTGATCTTACCTTCAATTTCGGCAACTTCGATCATATTTAGACTTATGCGATCCTTTACACTGCCGCCGGGATTGTACGATTCCAGCTTAGCCGCGATAGTGGCAGGTAAATTATCGGCAATATTTTTTAGATAAACCATGGGAGTATTACCTATCAGTCTGGTTGCATCTTGAGCAATTCTCATAAAACATCTCTCCTTATGTTATATTTTTCTAAAGCAAATATCTGTGAGTTAACAAAGATTCCAGATATCCCCTTGTCATATCTGATTCGATAAAAAAATTTTATCTTTAAATACAAAATTCCACATCTTCTGCCACGCTAATTTCAAACTCAGAAAGGATATGGTCCTGCATTTTCATGAAATTATGACTGGCCCGGTTGCGAGGACGCTCTAGGGGGATATCCAGTAACTTGTTGATATTACCTTTCGACCCGGACATTATAGCTATCCGGTCTCCCAAATATACTGCCTCGTTAATATCATGGGTAACCATTACCACTGTAGTATTTTTTTCCTCCCAGATCCGGATAATCTCATCTTGCATCTTTAGCCGGGTAATAGCGTCTAAAGCTCCTAGAGGCTCATCCATAAAAATAATTTCCGGCTCCACAGCCAATGCTCTGGCCAATGCCACCCGCTGTTTCATCCCTCCGGAAAGTTCTCGCGGAAAGGCCCTGACGAAATCCTGCAGCCCCACCAGCTCTATTAATTCCAGTGCTTTTCCCCTTCTCTCCACAGTCGGTACATTCAAAACTTCCAGGCCGTATTCTACATTACCCAACACATTGCGCCATGGGAAAAGGCCATAATCCTGGAATATCATTATACAGTCTGACCGAGGAGCCTCCATTGTTTTTCCGTCAACTAAAATATTCCCGGCGGTAGGAGAATCAAAGCCAGCCATCAGTCGCAGCAAAGTTGATTTCCCACAACCACTCACTCCAAGGAGGCAGAAAAATTCTTTTTCGTATACCTTCAAATCCACTTCCTGTAAAACCTGGTTTTCCTGACCTTTCGCATCCTTGTATGTTTTAATGATCTGTTGCACCTCTATTTTAGGTTTCGGGGATTTTCCTTCCATTAATTAATACCCCCATTTCAACTTGATTTTTGATTCTATCCAACCCATAAGTTTATCCAATATTAACCCTATTAAACCTATTACCAGCATGCCGCCAATAATTTGATCTGTGCGCAAGAAATTTCTGGCGTCAATAATCATAAAGCCCAGCCCGGATTGAGCTCCCAACATCTCCCCGGCTACCAGGTGAATCCAGGCCGTGCCCAAAGCTATATGCAAACCGGTCATAATATTGGGAAATGCTGCGGGGACAATAACTTTCCTAAGTATAGCATAACCACTGGTACCAAAATTTCTTGCTACTTGAAGGAAAACCCGGTCAACCCCTTTCACTGCAGTGATTGTGGTTAATAAAATAGGGAAAAAAGCGGAAATGAAAATAATAAAAATAGCCGGCGGATTCCCTATTTCAAACCATAAGACTGCCAGAGGAAACCAGGCAATGGGTGAGATGGGACGTAAAATTTGTATAAAGGGATCCAGCGCATAATTAAGCCGGGTTTTCCAGCCAGTAATCAATCCCAACGAAATACCAATTATTATAGCCAATGCAAAAGCTATACCAAACCTGTATAAACTAATATTAATATGCTCCCAGAGAGTTCCATCTCTCACCATTTCAGCAAGAGCCTGAAATACTGCCAGCGGGCCGGGAAACTGGTATTCAGTATATACTCCACTAATAGCCAGCATATGCCAACTTGACAACAGTATTAGCAAAGTTATTATTGGCAATAAAATCCTTTCTGCCGATATCATGAAACGTCCTTTCTGTAAATGGAGAATGAAACTTCACCTCCCTTTTCGTTATCAAAATGTAAAGTTGTAGAGTTACTACGTAATTAAGTAGATAGTTACTCCATCTTCACACAGCAGAGATCATAGAACAGTTGCAAATATTCTAAAACCTAGCATGAGCCAATTTTTCATAAGCCTTGCTAGCAAAAGAATTTTCAAGATATTCTTCCATATCCACATTTAGTTGCTGAATATTAAAGGTGTCCAGATACTCCTTGGTAGCCATGAAATCCTCTCTTTCCAGTTGCAGATCATCAAAGGTTACTCTTTCGGAAGGAGAGGTCAAAACATGTTCAATTGTAGAAGGCTGCTGCCCCAAAAATTCGGGAGATAACCCGGCAGCTTCAGTCGGGTTGTTTTCAATGAAATTACCTGTATCTACCAGGGATTCTACCAGTTCTTCCACAGCTTCCGGTTTATCCTCCAAAGCCTCTTCACGTACATTCAATACACAGCAAATGTGATTTGACCAGATTTCTTTGGATAATAAAAGAACCTCTCCCACACCCTGCTTTTCAGCCTGCCCCCCAAATGGCTCGGCTACTATAAATGCATCAATTTGCCCGGCATTCAAAGCCTGCACCATTTCCGGCGGGGCCATTTCTATGCTCTCAACCTGATCCGTATCAATTCCATGCTGTTGCAAGCTCTTGTTTAATAGTATATTATGCGTAGAATAACGGCTGGGAATGGCCACTCTTTTTCCCGCCAACTCTTCTACCCGATTTATATTTGCTTCCGGGTTGACTGTAATCATACTGCCGTTACGGTGACCTAGCAAGATAGCCTTTACCGGCACCTTATTATGTCTTAGCTCCAGTCCCAGTGGGGTAAGCAAAAAACCGGCATCAACTGCTCCGGCCCTTATAGCTTCTACCAGCTCTGGCCATCCGGAATACTGAACGGGCTTGATATTAGCCTTGGCAAATTTGTTCCGGGCCAAAGAGATCAACAATAAATGATCAGTAATGGGCAGATAACCAAGCTTCAGGGTAGGTTTGTCGGGATCACCCTCTTCGCCAATTCCTCCAATATCACAGCCCGTCAATACCGTTAAACCATAAAATGACGCTATTCCCCACAAACCAGCCATCCCTCCAATTTTTAACATTTCCCTTCGAGGTAACTTTTTCATCAACTCACACCTTCCATTTAGATATCCTACTAAATCGATAATATTGGTTGCCTTTTTATATTAAGACAAAATTTTGCTGAATGTCAATTAGGTTTTTGCTTATTTTGCGTTTTTTACTTATACGAAAATTTTTATCCATGGTACGGGCAATAAGGTTGAAACCTAATTTAATTTATTTATTTCCCTATCTTTGCGCCATTTTATTGTTGTGGGCTGCGGTTTTAGCTTGACTTAAACACTTATAACTATTAAAATCTATTAACACTATAGGATTGATAGAATTAAAATATTTATAATGTAATCAACTCGTTAAAACATATTTTTAATTTTGGTGCAGGAACTTGACAATTAACAAAATCAATATATTACGACATATTAATATGGCTTCTTCTAATATAGTAATATAGCTAATATGTGACATATATCTATCAACTATCAATAGCAAAAAACAGCACATAGGTTTGAGGTGAAAAAAATGGAATTAGATACTCTGGCTGCAAACATGGGAGTGGGTTATGACTGTAAAGGCTCAATAAGCGTACCTATCTACCAAACTGCTACTTTCCAACATCCGGCGCTTAATGAAAGCACCGGATTCGATTACAGTCGAAGTGGTAATCCCACACGCCTTGTTCTTGAAAAAGGTATTGCTGCTTTGGAAAATGGAAACATTGGGCTTGCCTACCCCTCAGGAATGTCTGCCATAACCAATGTTTTTATGTTTCTCGGTTATAATTCACACCTCATTATGACAGAAGATATATATGGGGGTACCTACCGTTTATTGAACGAAATACTAAATCAATATCACATAGAGGCTACCTACGTGGATACTACCAATTTGCAGGAAATAACTAATGCCATACAAGAAGATACCGCCGCTATTTTTATTGAATCGCCAACAAACCCACTTTTAAAAGTTTGCGATCTGAAAGCTATTGCCCAGATTGCACACCAAAACAATATTTTGCTGATCGTGGACAATACGTTTTTAACCCCTTATTTACAAAATCCTTTACAGTTGGGAGCCGACATAGTGATTCACAGTGCCTCTAAATACTTGGGTGGGCATAATGATCTTATTGCAGGCCTGGTTGCAGTAAAGGATCAGGAAATAGGCGATAAGCTTTATTTTTGGCAAAACTCTACAGGTAGCATTTTATCTCCTCATGAAAGCTGGCTGCTACTCAGAGGAATAAAAACATTGGGGATACGCATGGAAAAGCAACAACAAAATGCAGTTTCACTGGCCCGGTGGTTACAAAACCATCCTCAGGTCACAAGGGTGTATTATCCGGGCTTGCCCGATAATCCCGGATACCTGCTAAACCTAAAACAGGCAAGAGGATACGGGGCCATGATTTCTTTTGAAGTTAGAACACCAGAGCTTATTCCCCGGTTTTTAGAGCACATCGAATTAATTTCCTTTGCCGAAAGCCTGGGAGGTATAGAAACGCTGGTCACTTTTCCCTACACACAAACCCATGGAGATATCAACGAAGAAACCAGAAACAGTTTGGGAATCAACAATCGACTGCTACGCCTTTCGATAGGCATTGAAGATCAGAAAGATTTGATTCAAGATATGGAGGTAGCTTTATCATGAAAAAAAGTACTAAGATATTGCACACCGGCAATGAAGTGGATCCGGTTACCGGAGCAGTAAGTTATCCAATTTACCAAGTATCAACATTCCACCAGGATGGGTTGGAAAATGACGGGGCATATGAATATTCTCGTTCTGCCAACCCCACTCGCAATACTCTGGAAAACATCCTGACTAAACTGGAAAACGGATACAGAGCTTTTGCTTTTGCCTCAGGCATGGCAACTATATCAAGTATATTTTTATTATTTTCCCCCGGAGATCATCTGCTGGTAACCAGCGATGTTTACGGAGGGACTTACCGGGCATTAACCGGCCTTTTTCAACGCCTGGGAATAGAAACTACTTTTATTGACACTACCATTCCGGAAAATATTGAACGGAATATAAAAGATAATACCCGGGCAATTTATTTAGAATCGCCCTCCAATCCTTTACTAAAAATAACTAATATTCGTCAAACTGTGCAATTGGCCCAGACTTATAACCTTTTAACCATTATGGATAATACCTTCATGACTCCTTATTTCCAACGTCCTCTGGAATTGGGTATAGATATAGTTATTCATAGCGCCACCAAATATCTGGGAGGACACAGTGATCTCATCATCGGGGCAGCTTGTGTTAACTGTGAGAATCTTGCAAGCAGGATAAAATTTCTACAGAACACATTCGGGGCCATAGCCGCTCCACAGGATTGCTGGCTGTTAATGCGAGGAATTAAAACTTTAAAGGTGCGTATGGAACAACACCAGGAAAGCGCCCGGGCATTAGCCGCCTGGCTAAATGAACATTCTTATGTAAATGAGGTATATTACCCTAGTCTTATACAAAATCCCGGTCACCAAATTCACCAGGAACAAGCAGATGGTGACGGAGGTATCATTTCTTTCCGTTTGCAATCTTCCACCAAAGCCCGTAACATGTTGGAAAATGTTCGAATACCGGTACTGGCGACCAGTCTGGGGGCAGTAGAAAGTATAATTACTTATCCCTGCACCATGTCCCATGACAGTATCCCCATTGATATCAGGGAACAAATGGGAATAGGAGAAGATCTGGTACGCCTTTCCGTGGGCTTGGAAGCACCTGAAGATTTGATTGCGGATCTAGAACAAGCTCTAAAGTAACTTCTGGAACCTGAACATAATAAAACTATGCCAAATTACTGATATATTCTGTGTCTTGATTAATCACTGCTATTCGGGAACTAGAAGAGGTTAAATTTTAGGAATGATGGATGATTTCTTCTTGACGATCGAATCATAATTATGTTTCAATTAATAAGTAAGGTAAGCTTAAAATAGATCCACCGACAACAGCAAAATGGGGAAGGAGATATCCCTTTGGTATAGTCCGTAAGGGAGTTAAAAATTATTATTAAATAAAAAGGGTTAAAACAAGCAAAATTAGGACAATGGAAAGATATACCAAATCCTAAAAAGACTGATAGACAGCGAGTGAGACAGTTCAAGCGCCTGTAGCTCAGGGGGAGAGCGCCTGCTTGACGCGCAGGAGGCCGGAGGTTCGAAACCTCCCGGGCGCACCACTTAGTTCCCCTACTTATGTGTAGGGGATTTAAATTTGCTCTTGAAATGGGAGTGTAATTAGATGCCTGCGAATCTTACTCCTCAGTATTACGAAGCAGAAGAAGCCTATAAAAAAGCTCAAACCATTGAAGAAAAAAAAGCTGCTCTGCAGGATATGCTTTCAGCTATTCCCAAACATAAAGGCACCGAGAAGCTTCAAGCTGATATTAAAAGCAGGCTGGCTAAGCTGCGTGAGGAGAGCCAGAAGAAAAAGCCTTCTAAAAGCACCTACGATCCTTTTAAGGTGGAAAAACAGGGAGCCGGACAGGTTGTGCTTGTGGGTTATCCCAATGTCGGTAAATCTTCTTTACTGGGAGCGTTGTCACGGGCAAAAGTAAAGATAGCCGAATATCCCTATACTACTTCCCAGCCGGTGGCTGGAATGATGCCTTATAGAGATACTCATGTCCAGATTGTGGATGGTCCTCCCATAATGCCCGAAAACTTTCCTCCCGGGTTTATGAATACAATCCAAAGTGCTGATGCCTTGCTCATCATGGTGGATGCCTTGGCCGGGGATTGCTTAGAGCAATTGGAAGGAATCCTGGAGTTGCTTCATGAAAAGAAGATTATTGATATTACTGAAGAGCAGGATGAAGTAATAGCGCCCAAGCCTTATATGATTTTAGCTAGCAAGGTTGATACTGATGAGGGAAAGGAAAATTTGCAACTGATACGGGAGTTAAAGCCGGAGTTGGAGTTACATGGTGTATCTGCTAATGGGAATGGGCTGGAAGAGTTTAAGGAAAATGTTTTCCGGTTGCTGGATGTGATCAGGGTTTACGGAAAAGCTCCTGGCAGGCAGGCGGACATGGATCAGCCTTTTATTTTGAAAAGGGGGAGTACGGTTCTCGACTTTGCTGAGGAGATCCACAAAGACTTTGCCAGTAACTTGAAAAGTGCTCTGGTTTGGGGATCTGCACGCTTTGATGGCCAGGCTGTTCCTCGTGATCATGTTTTGGAAGACGGGGATGTTGTAGAATTGCAAATGTAGTTGGGTACAAAGCAGGAAAAAACATATCCAGTTCCGAACTTTGTACTGTTAATATTCATGAGGCTTGTTCAGGTTTTTTATGCCTTTTACTAAAGGAGGTTTTTATATTGAAAATAATTGTGTTGGGTGGCGCAGGGGAAATGGCCAAAAGGGCGGTGCAGGATCTTGTAACCCAGGATGATGTGGAAAGATTAACTATTGCAGATATTAATACGGAAGCGGCAAATGAACTTGCTCTATCTTTGAAGGATGACCGGGTAGATGTTTCTACAGTGGATGTGATGTTTCATAAAAAATTGGTAGATACTATTCGGGAGTACGATGTAGTGGCAAGTGCAGTTGGCCCTTTTTATTTATTTGAAAAGAAGGTGGTGGATGCTTGCATAGAGGCAGGAGTTCATTGTACCAGCATTTGCGATGACCATGACGCAGTTTATTCAGTGTTGCCTTTAGATGAAAAGGCCAGGCAGAAGAAAGTTAAAGTGATGACCGGGATGGGCTGGACTCCGGGTATGAGCAATTTATTGGCCCGGAAAGGATATGAAGAAATGGAGGAAATTGATTTAATAAATATTTACTGGGGTGGTAGTGCCAACGATTCAGAAGGTGCTGCAGTTATTTTACACACTTTACATATATTTGATGGATATGTTCCCTCTTTTAAGAATGGGGATGAAATCCAGGTTAAAGCGGGAAGCAACCCGGAGCCAGTGGATTTTGTGAGCCCCATGGGACGGGTAAGAACTTTTAACTTGGGGCATCCGGAACCGATAACTATTCCCAGGTATCTTCCCGATGTAAAAAATGTAACCCTTAAGGGGGGACTGAAAGAGAGTTACTTGAATAATTTTATGAAGTTTCTTTCAAAAGCCCGCATGACCAATTCACCCATCAAAAAAGATTTACTGGGTAAGGCATTTAAAAAGTCAATGCCTATGTTTCACCGAATTGGCTCTGCAGTTAGCTTTTCTTCTATTAGGGTTGATGTGCATGGTTACAAGAATGGTGCCCGAACCACTATAACTTACCAGGCTGTAGATAATATGCATAATTTGACGGGAATACCCCTCTCCATAGGTGCCTTGATGTTGGGTAGAGGAGAAATAAAGCGCACGGGGGTTTTTGCTCCTGAGGCTGATGGAGCAGTAAAGCCGGATAAGTTTATTAAGGAATTGGAAAAGCGTAACATAGATATCCACCGTCATGAAGAGAGTGGTATAAGGTAATGGAATAAGACGGTGTAAGTTTTGTAGTGTGAGGGAAAGTAATTAAACTGGAAAAGCTACGATAAAATATGCAGAAGTTGGAGGCGAAATTTTGGAGTATATTAATGTGGAAATAGTGGGGAAATCATCTCATGATTGTCTGAAAGGTTCTAGCCTAATCGAAATATGTAAGGAAGTTGATCCCGGCATGGCGGGGAAAGCAGTTGCTGCTTTGGTTAATGGGGTACTGCGTGATTTAAGCACTGTGCTAGAAGAGTCGACTAATGTGGAGTTCCTTACTTTTGAAAGTGAAGAGGGCGCTGCTATTTACTGGCATACCAGCAGTCATGTGCTGGCTCAGGCAGTAAAGCGATTGTATCCTGATGTCAAACTGGGCATTGGCCCGGCTATAGAGACCGGGTTTTATTATGATTTTGATTTTCCTGAGCCTATATCATCTAATGATTTGGAAAGCATCGAAAAAGAGATGCAGAAAATAGTTAAAGAAGATATTCCCCTGGAGAGGCTGGAACTGGACAAGGCTGAAGCTGAAAAAATGTTTAAAGAGCAGGGGGAAGATTATAAAGTAGAATTAATAGCGGAGTTCCCCGATGAAGAATATATCTCCTGTTACCGGCAGGGGGAATTTGTGGATCTGTGTCGTGGTCCACATTTGCCTTCCACGGGGCGGGTTAAAGCATTTAATCTCACTAGTCTGGCGGGGGCCTACTGGCGCGGTGATGAGCGAAATCCAATGCTGCAGCGAGTTTACGGGGTTTCTTTCCCAGAGAAGAAAAGGCTTAAACAATACTTGAAGATGCTGGAAGAAGCCAAGAAAAGGGATCATCGACAGATTGCCAAGGACATGGAACTCTTTAGCATGCATCCGGAAGCACCCGGCTTTCCGGTTTTTCATCACAACGGGATGGTCATCTGGCGAGAGTTAGAATCATTCTGGCGTGAGGAGCATGCCAGGGCTGATTACCAGGAAATTAAGACTCCCATCCTTTTGGACTGTGAACTGTGGAAACGATCCGGCCACTGGGATCATTATCGGGAGAATATGTATTTTTCGGAGATAGACGAGAAGGAGTTTGCTATTAAGCCCATGAACTGCCCGGGTGCAATGCTGGTCTATTTATCCAAGATGCACAGCTACCGGGACTTTCCACTGCGCATTGCCGAACTTGGACAGGTTCACCGCCATGAACTTTCCGGCACACTGCATGGACTGATGAGGGTGCGTAGCTTCACCCAGGATGATGCTCACCTTTTCATGCTTCCGGAGCAGGTGGAAAGTGAAGTTGGCGGGATTATAGATATGATTCAGCGTTTTTATGATGTCTTTGGTTTTGAGTATCAAATCGAGCTTAGCACTCGTCCCCAAAAGTCTATGGGGAGCGATGAGTTGTGGGACAGGGCTATTTCCATACTCAAGAGTGTACTGCAGCAGAAAAACCTGGATTATATTATCCGGGAAGGTGAAGGCGCTTTTTATGGGCCGAAGATAGATTTTCACCTCAAGGATTGTCTGGGAAGGACTTGGCAGTGTGGAACCATTCAGCTTGACTTTCAGATGCCGGAAAACTTTGATTTAACCTATGTGGGAAGTGATGGGGAAAAACACCGCCCGGTAATTATCCACCGGGTTATATACGGAGCCATGGAGCGATTTTTAGCCTTATTAATAGAGCATTTTGGCGGATGGTTCCCTACCTGGCTGGCTCCGGTGCAAGTAATAGTTATGCCTTTGTCCGAAGATCAGCATGGGGCAGCGTCTGATTTCCATGACAGGTTACTCAAAGAAGGTTTCCGGGCAGAAGTGGACATGCGCAGCGAAAAACTTGGCAAAAAAGTTAGAGAAGCTCAGCTAAGGAAGATACCTTATATGCTGGTTTTGGGGGAGAAGGAAATAGAAAGTGGACAGGTTGCTCTAAGGTACCGCACTCAGGGAGATCTGGGTGAAGTAGATAGGGAAGAGTTTATTGGCCTACTTAAGGAAGAGATTCATTATCGGAAATTGCCGGAGGAAAAGAGTAAAGAGTAAAATATAAGTTATAATTGACTTCCAATAATAGATTTGTTAGGATATTATAGTCAGCAAAAGATATGATGATCAAGTAGAAGCCCTCTGCTTCTCACCCGGAAGCATGCCATTTGGTATAGCGACCAGGGTTGCAAAAACCAAAATTTATTTGGGATTGTATGAGCAGTGGGATCACTGCTCTTTTTAATTTAAAAAACGGAGGTGACAGTAATCGCTAAGGATCTGTTGATCAATGATCAGATTAAAGCAAAGGAAGTTAGATTGATTGACAGCGATGGGACCCAGTTAGGAATTATGGGGCTAAATGATGCCCTGGAAGTTGCCCACAAGAAAAACCTGGATCTGGTCAATGTGTCGCCGAATTCCAAACCACCTGTTTGTAGGGTTATGGATTACGGCAAGTATAAGTATGAGCAAAGCAAGAAGGAGAAAGAAGCCAAGAAGAATCAGAAAATTATTTCGGTGAAAGAAGTTAAGTTAAGGCCCGGTATTGATGACCATGATTTTAACGTCAAACTTAAAAACTGCCTTCGCTTTTTGAAAGGCGGCGATAAAGTCAAGGTAACTATCATGTTCCGCGGCAGGGAAATTACCCATAAAGATATAGGCAAGGATTTATGTAATCGATTAGCTGACGAAATTTCTGAAGTAGGGGTTGTGGAGAAAGAACCTAAAGTAGAGGGTAGAAACATGATCATGATTCTTGCGCCAAAGACGAAGTAGAAGGAGGTTGTAAAAGTGCCCAAGATGAAAACTCACCGGGGAGCAGCCAAAAGGTTCAAAAAAACCGGCAAAGGGAAATTCAAGAGGTTTAGCGCATACAAGAGTCACCTTCTGGAGAAGAAAAGCGTTAGAAGAAAACGCCGTCTGCGCCAGCCTACCACGGTAAGCAAGTCTGATTATAAACGGGTAGACAAAATTCTTCCTTATGTCTAATAAAGGCATTTATGATTATTAATTTTCCAGAAGGAGGTAATGAAAATGCCACGCGTAAAAAGAGGTAATGTAGCCAAAAAGAGGCGTAAAAAGATACTAAAATTAGCCAAAGGATATTATGGAGCTAAAAGTAAACTATACCGCATGGCTAATCAGCAGGTTATGCGTTCAATGCAATATGCATATCGTGACCGCAAACAGCGGAAGAGGGACTTCCGTAAGTTGTGGATTACCCGTATTAATGCTGCAGCTCGTGAAAATGGCATGTCGTACAGCCAACTAATGAACGGTCTTAAAAAAGCCGGAGTTGAAGTAAACCGGAAAATGCTGGCAGATTTGGCCGTAAGAGATCGGGAAGGCTTTAGCCGCCTTGTCAATGTGGCTAAGGAGCATATTTAAAGTACGGGATCATGAAAATAGTATCCAGCGAACGTAATCAATCTATAAAAAAGTACCTCAAATTACTGAAGGGCAACCTGGAAGATGATAGGTTGCTCCCCCTGGAAGGGGCCCGACTGGTAGAAGAAGCTTTGAACAGCGGGATTCAGATTGAGGACTTTTTTTATGTTCCCGAGTTAATTGACGATGATAAGTTGATGAAACTAATGGATTTATTACCATCTGGTGCAAAGAAAATAGCCATTACCGAAGGGCTGCTAAAAAAAATGGCCGAGACGAAAACTCCCCAGGGAATAATGGCTATAGCTTCCTATCCTTATTATGATTACAAGGAAGTGCTTGAATCACCGGGATTGCTTGCAGTACTGGTAGATCAAATACAGGATCCCGGTAATATGGGAACCATCATTCGGTCAGCGGCAGGAGCCGGATGTGATGCTGTTTTTTACACTCCGGGCACAGTAAGATACTCCAATCCAAAGGTTCTGCGCTCAACGGCAGGAATTCTATTTAATATAAAAGTTATTCCCATCGACGATCTCAAAGAGTTTAGCCATGGAGTTAAAGCTAATAATATATCCCTTTTTGCAGCTGATGCAGATGCCCCTCAATATTATTTTGAAGCTGATTTCAGAAAGCCTGCAGTTATCCTCATTGGTAATGAGAATAAAGGTATCTCTAAGGAGTTGCAAGAGATGAACTATAATTGGATTCGTATCCCCCTAATGAAGGGAGTTGAATCTTTAAATGCCGGAGTAGCAGCGGGGATAATTGTTTTTGAAGCTGCCAAGCAGAGAGAATATTACACTAAATAATAGATAATAATTTAGCATAACGCCAGCTTGCAAACTTAGTGAGCGGGCTGAGTGTTAGTTGGTAGAGCTGGTTGCTTTTAAAGTTACGATTATGGTATAATCCACTTGAAATACTCGGGTGATTAAATAGTTGAAAGGAAGTGGCTAGCTTTGCTACCCGCTGACCTGTTTTGGATGATATTCGAAAATACCGGTTCCATTGCAGCCTACTTAATGTATAAGCACCTGATGGCGAATTAAGTAGGGATAAAGCCATGGATAAACCGGTAATTTTATTTTGGGGGTTATTCCCGGTGGATACCCCTGTGTTGATCAGGCGGGTGTGCTATAGCTGAAAGTGTTATGTGTGAGTGTGTGGTTTTAGCTTTCGCTCATTAAGCGAAGGTTTTTTACTTTAAAGATAAAGATAATCAGGCGGGGAGGAAGTAATGATGCTTGAAAAAATCGAAGAGCTGGAAAATTATGCAAAAGAGGCGATTCAATCTGCTTCTGACTTGAAAGTACTGGAAGATTTAAAAGTGCGCTATTTGGGCAAAAAAGGTGAAATAACCTCCATATTGAGAAGTATGAAGGATCAACCTGAAGATATGAGACCGGTGATTGGGCAGAAGGCTAATGAACTTAAGGACAGGCTGGAGGATCTCATCGAAAAAAAACAAAAAGAACTTGAGGAGGTCACTCAAAAGGAAAAGTGGGAACAGGAAAAAATAGATGTTACTTTGCCCGGCAAGCCTATTGAAATGGGTAAAAAACATCCGGTTAATGCCATTCTTGATGAACTCAAGGAAATTTTTATTGGTATGGGGTTCCAAGTGGCAGAAGGGCCGGAGGTGGAGCTAGATTATTATAGTTTCGAGGCTTTGAATATTCCTGCTGATCATCCTGCCCGCGATATGCAAGACTCATTTTATATTACCAATCAGATACTTTTACGGCCACACACTTCACCTGTCCAGGTACGGGTTATGGAACAGCAGAGCCCCGAACTACCTGTCCGAATTGTGGCTCCGGGAAAGGTCTTCCGGCGTGATGACGATGCTACTCACTCTCCTATGTTTCATCAAATAGAAGGGTTGGCAGTGGACAAGGACATTTCATTTTCTCACTTGAAAGGAACTTTATTGGTTTTTGCTCGGGAAATGTTTGGGGAACATCAAAAGATTCGCTTGCGTCCTAGTTTCTTCCCTTTTACGGAACCCAGTGCTGAGGTGGACATTTCTTGTGTGATTTGCGAAGGAGAGGGATGCCGTACTTGTGAACATACGGGATGGTTGGAAGTGCTGGGAGCAGGCATGGTTCATCCTAATGTTTTGCAGGTTTCCGGTTATGATCCCAGTGAGGTTACTGGGTTTGCTTTTGGAATGGGCATAGAACGGATTGCCATGCTCAAATACGGCCTGGACGATATCAGGTTGTTCTATGACAACGATTTAAGAATGCTGAGCCAGTTTTAGTTAAGTAAGGCTAAGTGTAGTTATAATATTTGCAATTCATAACTACTCAGGATAAAAGTTTAAATAAAGCAGGCAATAAAGTTGAAACCTGGGTGGTTAAAGATATAAACACGGTTATAGAAGGAGGAGCATCATGCTAGTACCATACCTATGGCTAAAGGATTATTTACCTGACTTGGAAGCAACTGCAGAGGAAATTGCGGAAAAAATGACCATGGCAGGAGTAGAAGTAGAATCTGTGGAAGATTTTAACCCGGGTATTCAGGGTCTTTTTGCCGGTATTGTCCAGGGGATTGAAAAGCATCCGGAAAGGGAAGATATCTCGGTGGTTTCGGTGGATACCGGTGATACTGCCTTACGCCAAGTGATATGCGGAGCTTCAAATGTAGAAGTTGGTCAGATAGTTCCCGTCGTTATACCCGGCAGTGTGTTGCCCGGGAATAAAAAGATCACGGAACTTGAATTTGATGGAGTTACTTCCCATGGAATGATTTGTTCTGCCACGGAACTGGGGTTAGAACTGGTTCAAGAAGAAGAAGGCATCATGGTTTTGCGAGAAGATATCAAACCCGGGACAGATCTGGTTAAGCACTGGGGAATTGACGATAAGATAATAGAGTTGAGCTTGACTCCCAATCGGGCTGATTGCCTGGGCTTGGTTGGGGTTGCTAATGAGCTGGCTGCCATATTTGAGTTAGAGGTTCAACCTCCTTCCGAAATACCTCCGGAAACTGCTGAAGAAACTAACAAGTATACTTCTGTCCAAATCCGGGATGAGGACCTTTGCCGGCGTTATACTGCCCGGGTGATCCGGGGAGTGAAAGTCAGGAATGCTCCAGTATGGATGCAAATGAGATTGTTAAAGGCTGGTATCAGGCCTATCAATAGTATTGTGGACATAACTAATTATGTCATGTGGGAATATGGACAACCTTTGCACGCTTTTGATTATAAATTGATCAATGATGGTTCCATCATTGTGCGCCGCGCCCAAGAAGGAGAGAAGCTTACTACAATTGACGATGTGGAAAGAAGACTGACTCCTGACAACCTGGTTATAGCTGATCCTAATTCACCTATTGCCTTGGCAGGTGTTATGGGAGGTAAAAATACTGAAATAAGCGAGAATACGGATGAAGTATTGCTGGAATCAGCGTTTTTTGATCCGGTGAGTATACGACGGACAGCCCGGTCAACAGCGCTCATATCGGAAGCTTCGCAGCGTTTTGAAAAGGGAGTGGCCCCGGAAGGAGTTCTTTCTGCGCAAAACAGGGCTTCGCGGTTGATGGCCGAGCTCGAAGGTGGAGAAGTATTGAAAGGGGTAGTCGATAATTACCCTCGTCCTGTGCATCCGGTGGAAATTGAAATTACTCCGCAAAAGGTTAAAAATATACTAGGTATCGAGATACCTGCTGCTGAAATACTATCCATACTCCAGAAGCTTGGTTTTGGGGTGGAAGCTGAAAAAGATCAGGGTGCAATAAAGGTTACTGTCCCTACCAGAAGGGCTGATGTCCATATTGAAGAAGATGTGGTGGAAGAAGTAGCCCGCCTGTATGGATATGATAATATACCCGCTGTTTTGCCAGGCGGGAGTTTAATACCCAGCCGGGAGCCTGACCACAAAAGAGCTTTTGAAGCTATGCGCAATTTTATGCTTTCATCCGGCTTTTATGAGATTATTACTTATTCTTTCATAAACCATCGTTTGCTGGATAAATTACGGCTTTCTGAAGATGACCCATTGCGCAAGTGGGTTCCGGTGCAGAACCCAATTAGCGAAGAGCAGGGGATAATGCGGACTACATTGATTCCGGGAATACTGGAAGTGATAAAATATAATTTTCATTACCGGATGAATTCCCAATTGCTTTTTGAGTTGGGGTCTGCCTTTTTGCCAAGACAAATTCCAGTAGAAGAGTTGCCTGAAGAAAAGCAGGTATTGAGCATGGCTGGCACAGGAAAAATTCCCACCGTAAGCTGGAATATTCCTGCCCAGGAAGTGGACTTTTTCTATTTAAAGGGTGCTTTGGAAGGAATGGTAGAGGACCTGACGGAAGAAAACCTTTCTTTTGTAAAGACAGAAAAGCCATTCTTGCATCCCTATCAATGTGCAGCCGTATATTTGGGTGATAAAGAGATTGGTTATATGGGGACCCTTCATCCGGAAGTAGCCAAAGATTATGGTTTCAAGCAGAAGGTTGTTTTGGCTGAAATAGATATGGAAGAAGTAATAAATAAAGCCCGCTTGTTCAAGGAGTTTCGCCCCTTGCCCAAATATCCTGCATCTTTACGGGATCTTGCGGTTATAGTTCCGGAAGAGGTTACATCCCGCCAGGTAGAAAATTGTATCCGCCAGGCAGGAAGCGATTTGGTAGAAAGTATTTACCTGTTCGATGTTTATTCCGGAAAGCCAATACCTTTGGGATACCGAAGTTTGGCATTTTCCATAGTATATCGTTCCCTGAAAAAGACCTTAACTGATGAGGAGGTTAACGAAGTCCACCAGGCAATTGAAGAGGAACTATATAATCAGCTGGGTGTTACCCTGCGCAAACAATAAAGGTTACCAATTTTAACTTTGGGCAGGAATATGAAGGGTGTTGCCGAAATATAGTTTATCAAGGCTGAAATTAGGTGATTGTTTTGGATGAAGAGCAAAAGAAAAGAGTTACTGTAAATATTCTGGGGGATGAATATGTTGTTAAGGGGGAGTCTTCAACTCAATATTTACAGGAAGTAGGGGAGTATGTGGACCAGGTAATGAGAGAATTAGCTGAGAAATATCCCCAAATGAGCATGCATAAGATTGCAGTTTTAAGTTCTATTAACCTGGCTGATGAAGTGTTGAGATTAAGAGAAGAGGTTCGCCGCAAGGGCTATTTGCAGCAGTTGCAATTTCATCAGGATGAAGGCGGGAATACGGAAGAAACAGAAGAAGAAATAGGGAGTGATGATGATTAACTGGCTGGATATAATTATACTGTTCATATTTGCCTTCTGTTTGATTAGGGGCTTCAGGAACGGTCTTTTAAAACAGTTGGTTAGCTTGCTCGGTCTGGTCATATCTTTTGTACTTGCCCTTTATTTGAGCAGGCCGTTAGGTTCCAGGTTGGCAGAGATGATTGACCTTAACGGTGGGGAAGCCGGTGAGGCTGCTCAACTTGGCGAATTGGCAATGGAAGGTATGGATTATTTAATCGGCGTAGAGCCCATTATGAGTCTAATTTCATTTGTGGTCTTATTCATTGTATTGCAGTTTGTTACTAATTTTATTGCTGCTCGGTTAAAACTGGTAAACTACATTCCTCTTATAGGGCAGTTGAATATGCTGGGTGGCCTTCTTTTGGGCCTTGTGAAAGGATTTATATATGTATTTATTTTGATCAACATTATTTCGATTCTTCCGCCGGAATACCTGGGGGAAGCTCTTCATAATTCTGCGCTGGCCGGCTATATTAATCAAGTTTTTCCCAGTCTGATGGCATCTCTCCACGAATTCTTTCTGGAATTTTATGTGGAAGTAATGGAGCAAAATAGTTGATGTCTGCTGCAAGTTTGTTACAGGAGTGAAAAGTGATTAATGGTTCTACAGGCTGATTTTTATGCCCGGGATACGGTGGTGGTGGCCAGAGAATTGTTGGGCAAGGTTCTGGTGCATGAAACTGCAGAAGGAATTACTTCTGGAATTATTGTAGAAACTGAGGCTTATATGCAAGATGACCCAGCTTGCCATGCCTACCGGGGAAAAACTCCTCGTAATGAAACCATGTTTGGAGAACCGGGAAAAGCCTATGTTTATTTAATTTATGGCATTCATCATTGTTTTAATGCCGTTACCCGGGAAAAGGGCAGAGGGGAAGCTGTGCTGGTGCGTGCTCTTTGTCCGTTGCGAGGCGAAGAATTGATGCACCAGCGGCGAAAGACCATTTGCCCCTCTCATCGCCTGGCCAGCGGGCCGGGGAATTTGTGCCGCGTTATGGGCATAACCCGGGATCAAGATGGAGTGCCGTTGCAAGAATCTCCTTTGTATGTTATTTCTGATAATATAGCGGTGAGTTCAGATGAAATAGTTGAAAGGACAAGAATTGGCTTGAGCGTGGCAGAAAATAGAATGTTGCGCTTTTATTTAAGTAATTACCAGAAATATGTGTCCAGGAGATGAAAATGGTGATCATAAAAGACAGAGAAATTAGATTATTAGAATTTGAACATATTCGTTCTCAGCTGGCGGATTTTGCAGTTACGCCCATGGGTAAAGAAAAGGCTTTACAACTTTATCCCACAGACCATTTGCCTCACATAAGGAGAACATTGCAAGAAACTACGGAGGCAGGAAATTTACTGGAGAAAAATTTTTTAAAAGTCCAGCCTGTGCCCGATATAAGGACCTACCTGGAAAAAATTCAAAAGGGCGGAGTCATTGAGGCTCTGGGATTGTTTAGGGTAAAGGAATTTTTGCAAGCAGCCCAAAAACTCAAAAATAAGTTGCAAGATGATCAGATAGAAGAAGCAGCGCCCGGTATTGTCGCTCATGGAGAAAAAATAGATGGTTGTCCGGAACTGGCCCGGCGACTACAAAAATGTGTGGGGATGGAAGGTGAAATACTCGACACTGCTTCAAATGAGTTGAAAGAAATTAGAGATAAACAAAAAGGATATGCTCGGTCTATCCAGGAAAAGCTCGATCATTATATAAAAAGCCCTTCTTATCAAAAGTACATCCAAGAACCCATTGTAACTATTCGCAATGAAAGATATGTAATTCCTATCAAGCAGGAGTACCGTGGCAAAATATCAGGCATTTTCCATGACCAGTCTTCCAGTGGGGCTACCTTATATGTGGAACCTTTTGCGGTTGTGGATTTGCAAAATAAATTTCAGCAGCAAAAGCAATTGGAGAATAAGGAAATAGAAAGAATCTTGAACGAGTTGAGTGAAAAAATAGGTGCTCACCTGGCAGATTTAGAAAATGATGTAGAGGTTTATAGCCTCATTGATTTTATTTTGGCCAAGGGGGAGTTGAGTTACCATCTTCACAGCACTGAGCCTGAGGTTACGGGAGAGCCTATTATTGATTTGCGGGGAGCTCGCCATCCTCTGTTAAAAAAGGATGAAGCTGTTCCCATTGATATTTCCCTGGGCAAACAAAATCAGGTTTTGGTAATTACCGGGCCTAACACCGGTGGAAAAACAGTTACCTTAAAAACTGTGGGATTGCTTTCCATAATGATGCAGAGTGGCCTCCATTTGCCGGCCAAAGCTGGAACGAGGCTAGGTGTTTTTGATCTGGTTCGCGCCGATATAGGTGACGAGCAGAGTTTGGAGCAGTCTTTAAGTACATTTTCGGGGCATCTGGTGAATATTATGGAAATTTTAAAGGAAGTAGGGCCACGCTCACTGGTTTTACTTGATGAACTGGGCGCAGGCACGGACCCATCAGAAGGCGCTGCCCTGGCCAGGGCCATACTAATGGAATTATGGGATAGAGGTTCCGTGGTTATCAGTTCCACCCATATCAATGATTTAAAAATATTTGCCCAAGTGCAAGAAGGTGTTCAGAATGCGTCACTTGAGTTTGATGTAGAAACCCTGAGTCCCACTTACCGTTTGATAATGGGCATCCCGGGTAGTAGTAATGCACTGGAGGTAGCTTCGCGTCTGGGGTTGCCTGATGAAATTGTGGAGAAGGCAAAAAATTATCTTACCAAAGGGCATGAAGAGGTTGAAAAAATAATTAAAAGCCTGGGAGATGAGCAGAAACGTTTGAAAAGCGATACACATGCTGCAGAATTAGAACGGAGGCGGGCTGAAGAACTTAGAAAAGAACTGGAAAAGGAACGAGAGGATGTAAGGGCGAAAAAGGAAGAGATCGTGTCCCGTGCAAAGCAGGAAGCCCGTAGTTTGATCAAGCAAGCTAAAAAACAGGCTGATGACTCGGTAGGCGAAATCCATAAAACACTTTCTTCTCTAAAAGAAGGAGAAAAGTTAGATAAGCCCGTGGCTAAAGCAGAAGAAGTTCGGCGGGAGTTACAGGAATTTACCAGAAGCATTGAGAAGGAAGTAGAGGAGGAATACCCCAGGGGAGAAGAAGTTAAGAGAGATGAATTATGTGAAGGTGACAAAGTCTGGTTAAAAAGCCTCAATCAGGAGGGCATTGTATTGAAGGCTCCTTCTTTTAAAGATGATGTATATGTACAGATAGGAGAGATGAAAATATCTACTAATTTGCAAGATATTCGCAGGCTGAGTTCTGCTAGCAAGGAAAGCAAGCAAACTCAAGAGCAAAAAGTACATTATTCATTTCGGAAGCGAAACAAGCAGGTAAGTCCTGAGATTAATTTGAGGGGGCTTACTCTTGATGAGGCTGTAGGCAAACTGGAAAAATACCTTGATGATGCAGTTCTTAATGGGTTGAATCAAGTAGTAATAATTCATGGCAAAGGTACTGGAAAGCTTCGCCGGGGAATTCACAAAGTGTTGGAAAATCATCGCCTGGTAGAAAATTACCGCCTTGGTGATTTCAATGAAGGGGGGCTGGGCGTTACGGTAGTTAGCTTGCAAAAGAATCAATCCTAATTTCTAAGCTGCATCCTCGGCACTGTTGTTGTTTCCTCCGTTTCCATTGCTGCTGCCACTTTCATTTCCGTTGCCGCTATCTCCGTTATCTTCACTGTCATCTTCACCACCACTGTCATCATCTTCTCCGTTTTGCTCTCCATTATCTTCGTCTTCGCCGTTTTCTTCATCTTCTTCAGGGATATTTACAGAAGCAGTTGCTGAATCAATAGTATCACCATCATCGTCAATGGCATTTATGGTGTAAGTGTATTGTGTTCCCGGATTGAAATCGTGTTGATCATCATAGCCGGATTCACCGCTGTCAAGGCTTGTTACGTGAGATTCTCCTTCATCAGGGGATTCGCGCCTTATTTCTATTTCTGCCACATTTTCCTCAGGTATGCTCCAGCTAAGATTTACTAGCTCTTGTGAGTCATTCCATTCGGCTGTAAGTGACACTGCATCATCCGGAGGTTCTTCATCGCCATCACAATCGCATTCTTCATCAGGTGGAGTGTTATCTACATAATCTTTATGTTCACCAGTATAATATACCTCGGTAGTTATTGAATCATCAGGGCAATTAGGTCCTGCAAGTTTGCCCGATTCCTCACATATTTCTATTTCTTCGTGGACATCACAGCTGTCCTGAGGAGCTGTTTGAGAGGTAAACATTTCGGTGGTTGTCGTGCCCGCATCACTACATTTATCAGTAGCTCTTAACCCTGACTTTTCACAAATTTCCATCTCGATTATTCCGGAAGGCCTTCTTTCAGAAAATGTTTCCATTTCCTCCTCGTCAATATGGTTAAAGGCTTCTTCATAAATTTCGCGAGTGAATGATGTAGAAAGTCCATGTCCACCACTAATTCGGCCCATCTTACTGAAATCGTATCCCATCCAGAATACTGATACCAGGTTTGGAGTATAGGCAGCCAGGTAAGTGTCGCGCTCTTCATCAGTGGTTCCGGTTTTGGCCGCAACTTCATGTTCCCATGAGACGCGAATGTCAGATGTAAATGTATTGCGATGCGCGTCTTCTAAGATGTCGGTAACCATGTACGCAGTTTCCTGACTGAGGATTGTTTCGGGCGATGTGTTTTGTTCGTATATGACCTCTCCATTACGATCTTTAATGGCGGTAACAGTGTGCAGGGGATTTTTGACTCCCATATTGGCAACAGTAGCAAATGCCTGGGCCATTTCCAGGGGTGGAATTCCGCTTACGCCGCCCAGGGCCACAGCCAGGGATTCACGGTCTGCATCGCTAAAGGAATTTACACCCATCTGAGTGGCATAATCGGTTCCAGTTTGAGGGGAAAGATCCTGAAGAACAGATACTGCCGGAATATTACGGGACCATCTCAGCGCTTCCCGCACGGTAATCGGTCCCCAGTATCGATCGTCCCAGCTGCGAGGTGAATAACCACCTGCGCTAAATGGCACATCGGCTACCATACTTCCTGCTGCAAGCATATCTTCTTCAAATGCAGGTGCGTAAGAAATAATGGGCTTAATAGCTGAACCGGGTTGGCGCCTTACTGTGAAACGAAGAGACTCGTTTTGCCCTTTTTGGAAGTCCCTGCCACCACCTAAAGCCATTATTTCGCCGCTACCGGGGTCAGCCAGAACAAAGGCAGACTGTGGTTGAGGCACACCTTTTTCTTCATCTATATAAGCGTTCGGAAAATCAGCCGGGATATTGTCTCCTGCTTCACGATAAGCTTTGAGAAACTTTGGCATATTAATTCGCCAGGTGTGGGGGTACATTTCATCTCTATCAAGAGTTTCTTCAACGTGTTTTTGTAATTCCGGGTTTAAAGTGGTGTGTATTTCCAGCCCCTGGGTGTAAATAGCATTGTAAGCATTTTCTTTATCCCCTATCTCGGGGACCTGGGCCAACATCTGAACCAGTTCATTATGAAGGACATATTCCACAAAATATGGGTAGGGGAATTCTTCTTCCCGAATTTCTCCATATTCCAGTTCTTCCCCTTTAGCCTCAGAAGCTTTTTGAGAATCGATCTTACCAAGGGATTCCATCTGATCAATAACCAGGTTCATGCGGCCAATTGCTCGTTCTTCGTTATCATAAGGATTATTTGAATTGGGGTTGCGCGGGATGCCGGCTAACATTGCTCCTTCCGCCAAGGTAAGTTCGCTGGCGTCTTTATCAAAGTAAGTTTCCGCTGCTGCCTGTATTCCATAAGCCCCGTTTCCAAAGTAGATGAAGTTAAGATACATTTCCAGTATTTCTTCCTTGGTGTATTGCCTTTCAATTTGTATAGCTAGCCATGCTTCCTGGATCTTGCGTTTCATGGTTTGTTCTGGTGTTAAAAAAGCATTGCGGGTTAATTGCATGGTGATAGTGCTTGCTCCTTGCAGTATATCTTGTTGTCTTAAGTTAACTAATCCTGCACGCATTATTCCCACAATGTCAACCCCAAAATGCCTCTCGAACCTCTCGTCTTCTATGGCAATAAATGCTTCCTGAACGTGTTCGGGGATATTGTCCAGAGGAATCACAGTGCGGTTTTGTTCTTGATGAAGAGGAGTGATTTCATTGCCATCCTTGTCGTACAGATACGACGTTTCTGCCGGTTCCAAATCATCAGGCCCAAAAGATGGTGCTTGGCGGGCATACGAAAAAAACACGGCAGTGGCAGTTCCGCCACCAATTAAAGCCATCAGAACTAAAACGATTAAGGCTATTTTAAGAGTTCTCTTATTAAAAACTTTTTGTAGCTTGCTGGGTGAATTGTTCGATGATGTTTGGGATTTGTTCCCTTCTTTCTTCATGTTTAAGTATGGCTCCTCCTTTGATTAAAAGCATAAACCAATTTATATTATAACATAATAAAGAAGTAAGGTTGAAAATTGTTAAAGAATTTTTAATGGTTTAGGCTTTTTTCCGACCATTTGTAGCCGGCTCTTAAGGCTTCCTGGTTTATTTCTAATAATTTTGGAGGCAATACTTCGTGCAATACTTTCTCCCAGCTGGAAAACTCAAATGGCAAGAAATAGGACAAAACCCCAATAAGGAAAGTATTTAAAACACGCGGATTTGTTTTCACCGGTTCGTAGTCAAGAGTTTCTATTTCATAACAATTTTTTACCTTGCTGGTAATTTCTTCACTAATGTTGGGTGGATATTCATCAGCCCCGGTGAGTACAGGCAAGGGGTTTAGTTGTTGAGCGTTATAAATTATAGTGCTTTCGGAAACCAAAAAGGGGAGGTTGCGCAATGCTTCTAACTTTTCAAAAGATAGAAGATAATCTATATCTCCCCTGGGAATGAGTGGTGAGTAAACCTTATCAGCCAATCTAACATGGGTAATCACACTTCCCCCTCTTTGAGCCATTCCATGGGTTTCAGCAGTTTTAACATCGAGGTTCTCTTTAACTCCAAGGCGGGATATAAGATTACCAGCCAGAATGGTTCCCTGTCCGCCAACTCCAGCTATTAAAATATCTATTTTAGACATGGCAATTATCTTCCTTTCTTAAGTTTAATGTTCCCTGGAAACGATTGCTTCAAATCGGCAAAGTTGCTGGCATAGAGTGCAGCCACTGCAACTGTGTTTGCTAATATAAGCTTTATCGTCTTTCAGGCTTAGAGCCGGGCATCCCAATTGAATGCATGCTTTGCATCCATTACAATCTTCGGGAATTACCTCCATGTAAGTTTTATACGGACGGTTTTTCAGCATGCAAGGGTAACGGGCAATGATTACTGAAGGTTCGTCGGCATTTATTTCATCAGTGATGGTTTGGCGCAGAGTGTTCAAGTCTAAGGGGTCTGCCACTGTGACCCTGTTTACCCCTATTCCTTTGCAGAGAGTTTCTAGTTGAACTCTTTGAGTTGGCTCCCCCTGGAGTGTTTTGCCGGTGCCGGGATGTTCTTGATGTCCTGTCATACCAGTGGTGTTATTATCCACAATTATAACTGTGGTAGAAGCGCCGCTGTAAACAATATCAATTAAGGGAGTAATGCCGGAATGCAAAAAAGTAGAATCCCCGATAACGGCCACAGTTTGGCTAGAAGTTTCCTTGTTTGCTTTTTCCATTCCCAGAGCTACTCCAACGCTTGCCCCCATGCAAACACAGGTGTCAATTGATTGAAGGGGAGGGAGTGCTCCCAGGGTATAACATCCAATGTCGCCGGTAACTCTAAGCTTGAGCCGTTTCAGGGTGTAAAAGACTCCCCGGTGAGAGCATCCAGGGCAAAGAATGGGTGGCCGATTGGGAATATCCTTATCAATGGTTAAGGTTGCTTTATCTTCTCCTAATATTTGAGTTCGTATTGTTTCTGTTCCTATCTCACCAAGGGGAGAGAAAAGTTCTTTGCCGGTTACAGAGATTCCCAGTGCTTTAATTTGCTCTTCCATGAAGGGATCAAGTTCTTCTACCACATAAAGCTTGTTTACTCTCCGGGCAAACTCTTGAATTAGTTCTACAGGTAGGGGATAAGAGAAACCGAGCTTTAAAACAGAAGCGTTAGGCAGAGCTTCTTTTACATACTGGTAAGTTATCCCCGAGCAAATAATACCTGTTTCTTCATCACCTTCTTCTATACGGTTGAGAGGGCTTTGCTCTGATTCTAGTCGCAATTGCTCCAATCTATTTTCTACCAACGGGTGGCGCTGCCTGGCAAAGCCCGGCAACATTACATACTTGGCAATATTTTTATTGAAACCGGCAGGTTTAAATTCCTGTGGTTCTTCCAAGTGCACAATGCTGCGAGAATGAGATATACGCGTAGTGGAGCGAAGCAGCACAGGGGTGTCAAACTTCTCACTTATTTCCAGGCCGGCCAGGACGTAGTCTTTGGCCTCCTGGCTGTCTGAGGGCTCCAGCATGGGGATTTTGGCCATCCGAGCGTAATGACGGTTGTCCTGTTCATTTTGTGAGCTATGCATGCCCGGATCGTCTGCTGAAACCAGGATTAAGCCGCCTTCAATTCCCGTATATGAAAGCGTTAGCAATGGATCTGCCGCCACGTTTACTCCAACATGTTTCATGGCTGCCATGACTCTGGCTCCCTCCATGGAAGCACCTATGGCAACTTCAAGGGCTACTTTTTCGTTAGTGGACCAGTTACAAGTCACCCCTTTGTAACTGCCGAAATTTTCCATGATCTCGGTGCTCGGAGTGCCGGGGTAGGCAGTTCCGACTTTAATTCCTCCCTCGTAAGCCCCTCTAGCAATGGCTTCATTTCCAGTCATAACTACTTTGGTCATGGTAGGCTATTCATCTCCTTCTTGTTCTATAATTCGTCGGCTTTTACCGGTGGTGCGCTCCAGCGTCTTGGGATTCATTAATTTTAACTTCGGGGACAATGAAAGTGAAGATCGCAAGCGCTGGCGTATTCTGTTTTCTAAAGATTCCATTTCTCGAAAACTATCTGAAAAACCTTCCGGGGTTAGCTCTACCTGAATTTCCAGATCTTTGATGAAACTTTTTTGGCGATGGACTATTAACTGATAATGGGGAGAAACTTCTTTGAATTCGTCCAGAACTTCCTCGATCTGCGAGGGAAAGACATTCACCCCTTTAACTATGAGCATGTCATCAGTGCGTCCGGTAATGTAGTCCATGCGGCGTAAAGTTCTGCCGCAGTTGCATGTTTCGGGCATAATGCGGGTAATGTCTCCTGTTCGGTAACGCAAAACCGGAAAACCTTTTTTAATGAGAGGTGTCAGTACCAGTTCCCCGGTTTCACCATCTGGCAAAGTTTCTCCAGTTTGCGGGTCTACAATTTCAGCTAGAAAGCAATCTTCCAAAAGATGAAGACCTTGTTTTTCAAGGCATTCCCCAGAAACACCTGGGCCAATAACTTCAGTTAAGCCGTAATTTACGGTGGCTTTAATTTGCCACTGCTTTTCAATTTCTTCCCGCATAGTATCTGAACAGGGTTCTCCTCCAAATAATCCCAGGCGAAGATAATAATTTGCCGGATCGATGCCGTTTTCCCTTGCTGCCTCGGCCATGTAGAGTGCAAAAGAAGGGGTGCTAACCAGGATAGTTGTTTGGAAGTCTTCCATCAATTGCAACTGTCTTTCCGTATTACCGCTGGAGAAAGGCACTACTGCCGCTCCCAGCTTTTCCAGACCGTAATGGAGGCCAAAGCCTCCGGTAAATAATCCATAACCGAATGAAATTTGAGCAATATCTCCTGCAGTTACACCGGCCATACTACAAAGGCGAGCAACCGCCAGGGACCATTCTTCAAGATCGTTTTCGGTATAACCCATCACTACCGGCTTTCCTGTGGTGCCTGAAGAGGCATGGATTCTAACTATTTCATCCATGCTTACAGCAGCCATCTGGTAAGGATAACACTCCCTAAGGTTTTCCTTTGTGGTAAATGGTAATTTTTCCAGTTGGGAAATCCCATTAAAGTTTTCCGGGGTAATATCTTGCTCGTCCAAAATAGGGCGATAGTATGGGCTGTAATGATAAACATGATAAAAAAGATCTTTTAGTTTTTCATCTTGAATTTCTTTGATTTCATCTGCGGATAAGTAATCGTTTTTTTCCAAATTCTGCATTTCGTCCATCTCCTTGGATCCCTTTCGAAATAGATTATTAATAAAAATTAAATGCTTTAACTTAGAGAGAGTATATGCGTTCTCCCTCGATTATTTTGACGTTATTTTTCTTCAAAGCTTCGACTCCTTTTTCGTTGTCTTCCAGACGCATAAGAATTAAAGCATCTTGAGCTGGTTTTTCCACGAAAGAGTATAAGTACTCAATGTTTACGTCTGCTTCTTCCAGGTAAGAGAGAATGCCGGCCAGCCCGCCCGGATCATCGGAAACTTCAATTGCTATCACTTCAGTTTCACTGGCAATAAAGCCTTCTTCTTTTAGTACCTGGTGAGCTTTTTCCGGTTGATCTACAATAATCCGTAAAATCCCAAAATCTGAAGTGTCGGCAATGGTGAGGGCCCGGATATTAATGTTGTGCTTGCCCAGAACTTGTGTCACTTTTACCAATCTACCACATTTGTTTTCCAAAAAAACAGAAATTTGCTTGACCATTTAACAAACCTCCTTGTAATAATTAATCTTTAAAAATTAATCTTAAAATTCTCTTTTATCGATAACTCTCTTTGCTTTCCCTTCGCTTCGTTCAATGGTTTTAGGTTCTACCAGCTTGATTTCGGCAGAGATGCCGAGGATATTATCAATTTCTCTTCTAATGGTATTTTCCAGTTCTTCCATGCCCCTAATGCGATCGGAGAACATTTCTTCAGATACCTCTACCTTCACTTCCAGGGTGTCCATAGAGCCAACTCTGTCAACAACCAGTTGATAATGAGGTTCAGTTTCCCCAATGTCTAAGAGAATGCTTTCAATCTGGGACGGGAAGACGTTTACTCCTCGAATAATCAACATGTCATCGCTGCGCCCGCTTACTTTTTCCATGCGAACATGAGTCCTGCCGCATGAGCATTTTTCTCGTTTTAAAGAGGTTATGTCACGGGTACGGTAGCGGACCATGGGCAATGCTTCTTTGGTTATGGTAGTGACTACCAGTTCCCCTGTCGAGCCGTCAGGAAGGGCTTCTCCAGTGTTGGGGTCTATCACTTCGGCGATGAAGTGATCCTCAGGTATATGCAGGCCATCTTTGGCTGGGCATTCGCTTGAAACTCCAGGTCCGATTATTTCGCTCAGCCCGTAAATATCGTAAGCGTTAATGTTTAACTTTTCTTCAATCAGGCCTCGCATATTAGTTGACCATGGCTCAGCTCCAAAAAGCCCTGATTGAAGTTGCAGTTCTTCTGGAGAAAGATTCATTTCCTCAATAGTTTCGGCAATAAAAATAGCGTAAGAAGGCGTACAAGCCAGTAGGGTTGAACCTAAATCTCTGATCATCCGGACCTGTCTTTTAGTTTGACCTCCGGAAATGGGGATTACAGTAGCCCCAATGTTTTCTGCTCCATAATGTACTCCCAGGCCACCGGTAAAAAGCCCGTAGCCATAGGCTATGTGAATAACGGAATCCTTGCTACCTTCAGCACTTACCAGAGCGCGGGCCATAATTTCGGACCATACATTAAGGTCATTCTGAGTGTAGCCCACGACAGTAGGTATACCGGTGGTTCCCGTAGAAGAATGTATGCGAACTACTTCGCCAAGATCTGTTGTAAATAGTCCAAAAGGAAAATGATCGCGCAGATCATCTTTGTAGGTAAATGGAAGATGGGATAGATCGGATAGGGATTTGATATCACCGGGTTCAATACCCTCTTTTTTAAACAGTTCCCGGTAATGAGGAACCATAGTATTGACCCGCTCCAGGGTGTTTTTCAGGCGGAGGAACTGCAATTTCTCCAGTTGCTCCTTTTCCATGGCTTCATATTTGGGGTTCCACATAGCTTCTCTCCTCCTAAACTTAATAATTATAAATGGCAAGTTACTAATTGATTTGCCTCAGGACAAAATGAAACAATATAAACAGGCTGATTACTGATGAGAACTTCACATCATAAAAATATTCCATAAAAAAGAGATGTTTCCTTCCTTGATTCGTTAGTTATATAAAATTGTAACATAAAACTTAAAAATTTAATTAAATAAAGTTAGCTTGGTTTACGATACTGTTAACATTACAAACCTCATTTATAGTTGTTTATTTCAAGTAAAAAATATTTATTATATTTTAGTAAAAGCTTAAATTTCTAATAGAGGAATAATTCATAAAAAGTCGAATAATTGTTAATGAAAAAAATATAGAAATTATATAGGGGGTGTGTTTTTGAAGTTTAAGTTAGTAGCATTCGTATTTATCGTATTATTTGTAGCTGCCTTTTTCTTGCCGGGATGTGAAATGGATGATGATGTCATCAATTTACAGTTTGCAACATTCTGGCCGGAGCATGATTTCCAGGTAGCTGAAGGTCACATGAAGTGGATTGAAGAAATTGAAGAAAGAGTGGCTGAAGAAACCGAAGTAGAAATCAATATAAACATGCAAGCAGGGGAAGTGGTTTTAGGTGCGGATGAGATTTATGAGGGTGTTTCCCGGGGAAGCGTGGATATTGGCACAACCTGTCCTTCTTATACTCCGGGAGTGTTTCCCCTTTCTGAGGCATTTGAAATTCCGGGCTATGAAAACAAAAATGCCCTGGTAGCATCTAAAGCAGTGAATGAAGGGATGAAACGCTTTAACGAAGAATTAGGAGTGGACGAATATGAAGACGTAAAGGTTATGTTTTTCTGGGCAACCGGTCCCGGCGACGTCATGAGCCAGAGCCCTGTAGAAACCATGGAAGATCTGGATGGCAAAGAGATGAGGATCACCGGTGGCCCGGCACTAGGCATGGGAAAACTGGGAGCAACTACAGTGGGTATGCCTATGTCCGAAGCTTATGAAAGCCTGGACCATGGAGCAGTGGATAGTATCCTTGCTCCCAATGATACTCTTAAAGGTTTCAACCTGGCCGAAGTGTTGGACTATGTTACCAAAACACCGTTTCTTTACAACCTTGTTTTCACTAAAGTAATGAATATAGAAACCTGGGAGTCCCTGCCCGAAGATGTTCAGGAAATTTTTGAAGAAGTTAATGAGGAATTTGTGAAGGAGTACGGGGAGTTGCGCACCGAATTTACCCGGCAAGGCTTGGAACACGGAGTAGAAGAACATGATATTGAAGTAATCGAACTGGATGAAGAGGAAGAGGAAAGATGGATAGAAGCAATAGAACCTGCAATTGAAGAATGGATCGCTGATGTTGAAGAAAAAGACTTGCCAGGAGAAGAAGCTGTAGAAATCGTCGAAGAAATGTTTAATAAATATGCTGAAGAATACGGAGATTTTTAAATATGGCTTATTTTTAAAAGTTTCAGGTAGGGGCGTCTGCTTACTTTTCAGGGTAGATGCCCTTTCCTGTTTAATGAATAAGGAGATTCTGGCTTATTCCGGATAAGGAGGATTTGGTGGATGGTTGCAGTGGAAAAAATAGTGGAGGTTTTGGCGCTTTGGACTGCCCGGATAGCCCAGTTAGCACTGGTTTTAGTTACTGGTATTATTATAGCTAATATTTTATTGCGTCTTCACTGGGGACCTTTACCCGGGACATATGAAATGACTGAGGCTCTTGGTGCTGTGTTAATGGGCCTGGGAGTTGCTTATTGTGCAGTAATGAAAGGGCATGTTTCGGTGAGTATACTAGTAGATAAGTTTTCTCCCCGGGTGCAAGCCCTTGTAGATACATGCACCAATATAATCGCTTTCATATTTGTAGGAGCAGTAGGAAGAGAGTTATTTCATTATGCAGGTCACTTGCAGGAAAGAGGTTATGAGACTACGCAGCTAGGGTTGCCTCAATTTCCATTTTATTACCTGGTAGCCATAGGATTGCTCATGCTCTCTATAGTTTTATTACTGGAAGTGGTTAGGTCTTTGATAACATTTTACAAGGAAGTGAGGAAGTAATATGGGTTCCCTGGAAGTAGGAATAATTGCAATTCTGCTCGTTTTTGTACTGCTTTTTGCCCGTATGCCTGTAGCATATGTAATGATAGTGGTAGGTGTAGCTGGTTATGCTTACCTGGTTTCTACAGAAGCGGCTTTATCCATAGCTGCTTCCGGTATATACGATACTTTTTCCAGTTATTCATTTATTGTAATCCCCCTTTTTGTATGGATGGGTTTTATTGCATACTATGCCGGTATTAGCCGCCGCCTATACGATGCTGCTTATAAATTGTTTGGAAAGGTTCCTTCCGGGTTGGCTTTGGCAACTATAGCGGCAAGTACTGCTTTTGGGGCTATTTCAGGCTCTACTACTGCTACTTCTGCTACGATGGGAGCTGTGGCTTTACCGGAAATGAAAAGGTACAAGTACGACCGGGCTCTATCCACAGCCACAGTGGCAGCTTCTGCTATTCTGGGGATTATGATTCCACCCAGTGTTATCTTTATTTTATACGGACTTTCCACCGGCGAAAGTATCTCCAGGCTATTTTTAGCAGGGATTATTCCCGGTATTTTACTCATGGCTTTGTTTATGTTTATTGCCTATATCCAGGCCAGGATAAAGCCGGAACTTGCTCCTCCCGGGGAGAGTGTTCTCTGGAGCGAAAAAATAAAGTCTTTGTTAACAGGCGGAATAGAGGTTGTTATAATTTTTCTGGTAGTTATAGGTGGTATGTTTTATGATGTTTTTACTCCAACTGAGGCAGGAGCAGTAGGAGCCGCTACTACTTTGCTTGTAGCTTTAGTTCGCAGGCAGTTGTTGTGGGCTGGTTTTGTTGCTTCTCTGACTGATGCAGTGCGCATATCGGCCATGATAATGTTTTTGGTTGCTGGGGCTAATATTTTCGGGCGGTTTTTGGCTATTACCGGGATTCCTACTGATCTGGCAGTATGGGCGGTTGAATTGCCTTGGCCTCCAGTGGCAGTTTTGGCTGTGATTCTTCTTATTTATCTGTTAATGGGCTTTTTTATTGATGCATTGGCATTAATATTGTTAACCGTGCCTATTTTTTATCCTGTCATTATAACCCTTGGATTTGATCCTATTTGGTTCGGAGTAATTATAGTGCTGGTAGTGGGAATGGGAGTGATTACTCCTCCGGTAGGTGCTAATGTTTATGTAGTGGCAGGAGTAGAAGGAGAAACTCCGGTAATGACAATTTTTAAAGGAGCCTGGCCTTACCTGATAGCAATTATTGTTTGCATAGCTTTATTGATAGCTTTTCCCGAAATTGCCCTTTACTTGCCTGAAATTAGGTAGTATCAACCGCTAATTTATAACTACTTTTTGTCTAGTATTAGTCTAGTATAAAGTAAAGGTAGCATGGCAATGTATAATTGAAGTGTTGCAGGTTAAACTACCAAATACAGCGTTATGAGAAAGTTTTTCAGCATTATTATGCAAAAGACCATACGCTGTCACAACTTAAATTATTAAAAGAAAGGGTGAATTAGGTGGCAAAAACTGCAACACGCAATGTTGGTAAAGCTGAGTTTATGTGTCTGCTCAATCAGTATAATGCTGAAAACTTGTGCCAGACGAAATTCCAATATTATGCTCAGCAGGTGGAAGATCCACAGTTAAGAAATATGCTGGAGAATTTCAGTAATCAGTGCCAGCAAAGAACGAGCCGCCTTGCTTCCATGCTGCAGGAGTGCGGTGGAGGTAACTACATATCTACTTAATATTTTTAGGGAAAAGAAAAACCTAATTTGTAGAAAACAAGGAGGTAAAGATAATGCCCTCTGGTTTATCAGAAAAAGAGATGGCCAGTGATGTTCTCTCTTCAGTAAAGTATACGGCTTCTAACTATATGCATGCCATAATGGAGGCCCAGGATCCGGCACTAAGGCAAATATTCCGGGAGTACCACGATCAATTACTGGATGATCAGGAACAGATGTTTCGGTTTATGCATCAGCAGGGTTGGTACCAGGTTCCCATGAAGCAAGAATAAAAAATTGTATTTTATACAAGAGCTTTAAATTAAAAGCTCCCATAAAATTAAAATTTCCAATAAATGTGAACTCCGTGCGGTTGAATCCGGCGGAGTTCAACATTTATCGAGGAATTATATATTTCAAGTGGTGCCTCTATGTTATAATCTGATTGAAACTTAAAGAGCATCTTAGTCCTTTGCTTTAATTATTGTAAGTGATGAAAGGCGGAAGGTTTATGAAATTCAAAATGGCATGGGGAGATTTTATAATTATTGCGTTAGTATTGGCCCTGGGGCTTGGAGGGGTGTTTTACAATATAGTAAGCGGTGCAGGCCATGATCATCTTTACGTACAAATATATGTAGAAAATGAATTATATAAAGAAATATCACTGGAAGATGATAAGGATAGAGTGGTAACAGTGCCTGTGGGTCCCGAGAAAGAAAGTGAGGCCGAAGTAGAAATTAAAGATGGGAAAGTCAGGATGTTACCTATAGACGAAGAGCTATGTCCCCGGGGAATTTGCTCGCATACAGGATGGATTTCTAATTACGGAGAAAGCATTGCCTGCATGCCCAATCGTATTTTAATTGTATTTGAGAAAGCAGGAGATGATTCTGGTGATGATATAGACGGTGTAACTTTTTAATAAATAATAGTTAAAAAAGGGCAGGAGAGGTTGGCGAAATAGATTTGAATCGAATTGTTGGGCCAACCCCTTCTGCCCTTCTTATGTTTGATTAATCCATACTCCGAATTAACGACTGGACTTCTTTACGAAGGGATTCCAGTTTTTCACGAGATTCCTGCGAAGTGGAAGCGTTAGTGGAGTAATAGATTTTAAATTTAGGTTCTGTGCCTGATGGCCTTACGCAAAACCATGAATTATCCTTCATGGCAAAGAAAATTGCTTTAGTAGGTGGAAAGTCAAGCGTTCTGTCTTCTCCGGTTTGCGGGTTTCTTGCCCGCGAAGAGATATAATCTCTTTTTTCTGCGACCTCCAGGCCTGCAATTTCGTTAAAGTTTTTATCAGCCAGCCGGTTGATTATCCTTTCTGCTGTCCCGGGGTCATCAAGTTCTAAGGATTCCAGTTCTTCGTAAAAGTAACCGTATTTTTGATAGAGTTCTTCTATCTTATCCAGAAGGGTAAGTCCCTGATCCAGATAGTAGGAAGCCATTTCAGATATCAGGGCTGTGGAGATTATGGCATCTTTATCACGGACGAAAGTTCCGGCCAGATATCCATAGCTTTCCTCATAACCAAGGAGAAATTCTTTGCTATTGTTTTGCTTGAATTCCTCAATTTTTTCACCTATGAATTTGAAGCCGGTGAGGGTTTCTACGGTTTCTATTCCAAAGTCTTGAGCTATAATTTTTCCTAAATCTCCCGTGACAATGGTTTTAACTACAACGCCGTTAGATGGAAGTTTATTCTCTTCTTGCAACTTGGTCAGCATGTAATTTACCAGTAAGGCGCCGATCTGGTTGCCATTTAGAAGTACATATTCACCTTTGGAATTACGAACTGCGCATCCTACTCTATCGCAATCGGGATCAGTGGCCAGGGCAATATGAGCTTGGTATTTTTCAGCATAATCCAGGGCCATAGAGAAAGCTTCTCTTTCTTCCGGGTTTGGCGATTTTACAGTGGGAAATTCCGAATCAGGCTGAACCTGTTCTTCTACCAACTTGACATTTTGATAGCCTTGTTCTTCCCAGAACCGAGGAATTAAGGGATAACCAGTTCCGTGGAGGGGAGTGAAAACTATACGGAGGTTTTCCTCGCCCTGGTAGGTGCATAGTGATTTGACGTGTTCCAGGTAGGAACGGTCAATATTCTCGCCAATTATCTCCAGAAAACCTTTGTTTTCAGCTTCTTCCCGGGAAATGCTTTTAACATCGTTAATGAGTTCTACATTTTCAATATAACCGGTTAGCTTTTCGGTTACGCTGGGTACTGCTTGCCCACCATCCCTTGTGTATACTTTGTAACCATTGTATTCAGGCGGGTTATGGCTGGCCGTAATAACTACCCCTGCCAAGCATCCCAATTCCCGAATAGCAAAAGAAAGAACCGGTGTAGGGCGGAGGCTGTCAAACAGGTAAGCTTTTATTCCGTTTGCAGCTAATACCCGCGCTGTTTCTTCTGCAAACTGGTCCGAAAATCTTCTGGAATCGTAGGCGATCACAGCAGATTTATTACTTTCACTGGCATAAGTATCCAAAAGGTAATTGGCAAGGCCCTGGGTGGCTTTTTGGACAGTGTATCGATTGAACCGATTGCTTCCAGCTCCTATTACTCCACGCAAGCCACCGGTGCCAAATTCCAACTCGCCGGAAAAACGGCTTTTTATCTCTTCTTCGTTGTCAGCAATGGACTCCAGCTCTTTAAGGGTTTCTTCATCAAGGTGAGGATTTTCCAACCACTGGCGATAACGGCTATGATGTTCAGCCTCAACTACGGGGTTGTTTCCCTGTCCACCGCGAGCATAATCATCAGAAACTCTTTCGATATCGTCCTCTCCCAGGTAACTGCCATTTTGGACTTCAATTATTTTTACTTTTTCTTGTCCCTTGTTTTCCAGACGATGCAGGCTCCCGGCAGGAATATGTATACTCTGACCGGGTTCCATTACATGGATATCATCATCGCGGGTAATATGTGCTGTTCCGCTGGCAACAACCCAATTTTCAGAGCGATAGTGATGCTTTTGCAAGCTCAATCTTTGGCCTGGTAGCACTTCAATGATTTTTACCTTATAGCCATCACCTTCGGTCAATATAGTAAAGCTGCCCCAGGGGCGATAATCAGTTAGGTGGGAAGTGGCTTCCTCCGTTCCTTGCTCTTTTATTTTTTCAGTTATTTTTTTAACATCCTGAGCTCGTTCACGAGGGCAAACCAGCAGGGCATCAGCAGTTTCTACTATTGCAAGATCTTGCAGGCCCACTGTTCCTATTAAGCGGGAAGTTGATAAAACCAGCGAATTTGAACTTTCCAGATCTATGACTCTTCCCAGCAGGCAATTTCCGTTTTCATCATGCTCAGACATTTGATAAAAAGATTCCCAGCTACCTACGTCACTCCATTTAATGTTAGTGGGAATAACTGCTACTTGGGATGTTTTTTCCATAATTCCATAGTCAATGGAAGTAGATTCTACTTTAGGATATATCTCTCCCAGGTTGCTGAAGTTTTCAAAATCCACTTTGTCAAAAGTCTTTGCCAAATCAGGTAGATGTTTATGAAATTCTTCTACCAGAGCTGAAACTTTAAAAGCAAACATACCGCTGTTCCATAAATATCTCTTGTCTTGAATAAACTTTTTCGCTGTTTCCAGGTCTGGTTTTTCTACAAACCTTTCAACTTCCATGGTCCATTCGTCGAGTTGTTTGCCGCTGCAAATATACCCGTAACCTGTTTCAGGTGCATCAGGGCGAATGCCGAAAGTAACCAGCCCGTATTTTTGAGCAGATTCGTTTGCATTCTCCAGCAGTTTTTTAAATTCCTCTTCTGGTTCGATGAAATGATCTGAAGGAAGCACAGTCATCACTTCTTCAGGAGATATGGATTTCAAGTACCATGCTGCCAGTGCAATTGCCGCAGCAGTATTCCTTGCTTCTGGTTCCCCGATTAACATAACTTTGTCCATGTTTTTTCGCTTTAAGGTGGTTTGAAGGTCACTTTTCTGGCTTTCGTGAGTTATGACCATTATCTTTTCTTCAGGCACCACTGTGTTCAACCGAGAAACTGTTTGTTCAAAAAGGCTTTTATCCTGTCCAGGTCCTACCTGAAGGTGATATTTAGGGTAAAGGTCTCTGCTTAAAGGCCATAGCCTGGTACCGCTTCCACCGGCAAGAATAACTCCATACATATATATTTCCTCCTTTCGATAATTAGGTTTTCCTGTTTCTGGTTTATAATTCCTCATATAATAATAAAACATAATTCTAAAGGAGACAACTTCTCATTTAATTAAATTGACTTTAATGGACGTTAAAATCGGGAAACACCTGTCATTCCTGTTTCTTGACAAAGGGAATAAAGGTTTATATAATTGCATTAGTTTTTGCAAGGAGGCGAGATCCGTGCTTATTAATGTTGGAGATCTCAAAAAAGAACCACTGAGGATTATCACCTATAATTTTAAGGAGGGATTAGGAGAGCTTGATTGGCTTTTGTTTCCAGTTGATTTAAATGATTTGTACAATGAGGTAGTAATTAATATGGAAACTTATTATAGCGATTCTACTGTTTTCCTGTCAGGAAAGATGGAGACCAATTATACGCAGGAATGCTCTCGTTGCCTGGAATCATATAACCAAAACTCAATAAATGTATTTAATGAGGAACTTAAGCTAATCACTGTTGAAGGAGAGAGGTTTTTAAAAGGAGAAGCAGAAGAAAAATTTGCTTTAGAAGGCGATAGAGTGGATTTATCAGAATACTTCAGGCAATTATTTGTGGTGTCCCTGGAAATGAAGCCCCTTTGTCACCACGAGTGTATGGGTTTATGTTCAAGTTGCGGTGTTAACTTGAATTTAAGTAGTTGTAATTGCTATACTGAACAAATTGATCCCAGGTTTGCGGAGTTGAAAAAACTTAAAGCACAATTGGAAGAAAAAGAATAGGAGGAATTTTTTATGGCGGTACCCAAGAGAAAAACATCAAAGGCTCGCCGGAATCAGAGAAGATCTCAAAAGAAAATGAAAAAGATGCATCTGGTGGAATGCCCACGTTGCCTGGAGTTGAAAATACCTCACCGGGCCTGTATGAAATGCGGTTTTTATAAGGATCGCAATGTGGTTTCCATTGAAAGTTAAATTCTGAACAAAGCCCGCCTGTTTATGAATGCCTAATAACAGGCGGCATATTTTTTTACAGGGGGGACTTGAGGTATTGGTAAAAGTGGCTGTAGATGCCATGGGTGGTGATTATGCTCCTGGAGAAATAGTAAAAGGGGCGGTGGAAGCTTTAGCAGATTGTCCCGACTTGACGATTTATTTAGTGGGCAAAGAAGACCTCATCCGACAATATTTGGAACGTGAAAAATTTCCAAAAGAGCGTGTGGAAATAATACATGCTGAGGATGTTATCTACGGGGAAGATAATCCCGGACTGTCTATAAAAACGAAAAAAGAATCTTCCATGGTAAAAGCACAACTCATGGTCAGGGATGGTGCTGCTGATGCAATTTTAAGTGCTGGCAACACTGGTGCTTTAATGGCGGGGGGGACTCTTTTCCTGGGAAGAATTCAGGGAGTTTCCCGCCCTGCTTTACTTACGATAATTCCTGCATTTGAAAATGATAGCCTGGTATTATTGGATGTTGGGGCTAATATGGATGCTCGTCCCGAACAATTAGTTCAATATGCTCTTATGGGTCAGCTGTATGCCCAAAATGTTTTGAAAAGGGACAACCCGTCAGTAGGCTTGATAAACGTGGGAGCTGAGCATAATAAAGGAAATGAACAGGCTAGAAAGGCTTTTGAGTTAATTGATCATGAAGTCCATAACTTTAATGGGAATATTGAAGGCAACGAGATTTTAAATGGCAAGGTGGATGTTGCCGTATGCGACGGATTTGTGGGCAACGTCCTATTAAAGACCATAGAAGGTCTTTCTAAAGGACTTTTTTCATCTTTAAAAGAGGAATTTACACGTAACTGGATAAATACAATAGGGGCCAGTTTGCTGCAAAATTCTTTCCGAGGATTGCAGGAAAGGATGGATGAATCTGAGTACGGGGGAGCTCCGTTGATTGGAGTTAACGGTATTTGTATCAAGTGTCATGGATCTTCCAAATCCAAGGCAGTAAAAATGGCCTTGAGCAAACAAATACATCCTCTGGTCCAAAATAGGGTAAACGACTCAATTGAAGAAGTTTTAGTAGAAACAAATAGTTGCAGGAAGGAAGCATAAGAAAATGCTTGAAAAAAAGAAAGGTCGCATAACTTCTACAGGTGTTTTTTTGCCGGACAATCGGATAACTAACCAATATCTTGAACAAAAAGTGGACACAAGCGATGAGTGGATTGTTACCAGGACCGGTATTAAAGAGAGAAGAGTTCTGCAAGAGGATTGGGCTTCTTCAGATATGGCCATTGAATCTGCCCGGGAGGCCCTGGAAAAAGCAGAACTTGCCCCTGAAGACCTCGATTTAATTATTTTGGCTACTGCTACGCCCGACCATCTGGTTCCTTCCACAGCCTGCATAGTGCAATCCCGATTGGGCGCTACAAATGCGGCAGCCTTTGATATAAATGCAGGATGTAGTGGTTTTGTCTACGGCCTGGTTGTGGGAGAACAATTCCTGGAGAACGGTATATACACCAATATACTGGTGATTGGGGTTGATGCCCTAAGCAGAATTACCGATTGGGAAGACAGGAGTACTTGTGTTTTGTTTGGGGATGGAGCAGGTTCTGTTATTTTGCAGCCTCATGAGAATTCAAAAGGGTTTATGGCTGTAAATTTACTATCCAATGGTGATGGAGCTGAGCATCTGATGGTACCGGCAGGTGGGTCAAGAATGCCGGCCAATGATAACACCGTGAAGAATAAGAAACATTTTGTCCATATGAATGGAAATGAGGTCTTTAAATTTGCAGTGAATGTGGTGGAAGAAGTAACTTTTTCACTTTTAAATCAGGCCGGGTTAAAAGCTGAAGATTTGACATATTTATTTTTACATCAGGCAAATTTGCGTATCATTGAAGCAGCTAGGAAAAAACTTGGAGTGGAGAAAGAAAGGCTTCCTGTTAATATTGAGCGTTTTGGGAACATGTCGGCGGCATCTATTCCTGTTTCCTTGCACGAAGTAGTAAATTCGGGTAACTTGAACAGAGGTGATTTGATAGCGATGGTTGCTTTTGGTGCAGGGTTGACATGTGGTGGAGTACTTTTAGAATGGTAAAATAAAATATTTTCGATCAGGAATATTTATTGCATGTTAAGGGTAATAATCAGCTGTAGGTATTATAATATTTGCCTTGGAGGCACTATAAATGAAAAAAACAGCTTTTTTGTTTCCAGGTCAAGGGGCACAGTTCCCAGGCATGGGAAAAGATTTTTATGACAATTTTGAAGCTGCCCGAGAAGTTTTCCATCGGGGCAACAAAGCAATGGATTTCGATATTCTGAGCATTATATTCGAAGGTAGTGAGGAGGACCTGGTTCAAACAGAGGTAACTCAGCCAGCTGTATTATTAACCAGTTTGGCTATTTACGAAGTGCTTAAGGAAAATGACATCCGACCGCAAATGGTGGCAGGTTTGAGCTTAGGAGAATACAGTGCGTTGGTAGCTGCCGGTGCATTAAGCCTTGAAGAAGCTTTGCCTCTGGTTCAAAAGAGAGGTTTGTTTATGCAAGAAGCTGTTCCTGCTGGAAAGGGAACCATGGCTGCCATTATAGGTCTGGAACGTGATAGAGTAGAAGAGGTTTGTGAGGAAGCTGCTTTTAAAGGGGTAGTTCAACCGGCAAATTATAATTGTCCCGGGCAGATTGTTATTTCCGGTGAGGTAAACGCAGTAAATGAAGCCATGGAAAAAGCCCGGGAAAAAGGTGCTGGCAAAATTATTGAATTAAAGGTTAGTGCCCCATTTCACTGCAGCCTTATGGAACCTGCTGCAGAAAAACTTTTTCCCGAGTTGGAAAAAGTGCAGTTAAATAAAGCACAATTGCCGGTAGTATCCAATGTTTCTGCCGAAAATACTACAGAGCCGGAAGTTATTAGAAAATCTCTTATTCAACAGGTTAGTAATGCGGTTAAATGGGAGGATTCTATAAATAATATGATTAATAGTGGAGTGGAAAATTTTTTGGAAGTAGGGCCGGGGAAGGTGTTGACTGGATTTATGAAAAAAATATCGCGGAATGTAAAGACTTTCCCTGTGGAAACTTTTGATGCTTATCGTAAAGTAGAAGAAAGTTTGCTTAATGATGGGGGGGGATAATTTATGTATGATTTGAGTGGCAAAGTTGCTTTGATTACAGGAGCATCAAGAGGAATCGGCAGGGAGATCTCGCTGACTTTTGCTCGTGCCGGCGCTGCTGTAGCCATTAATTATCAGAGAAACGGGGAAGCAGCCCGGGAAGTTCTGGACAAGGTTAAAGCTGAGGGTGGTAAGGGTATGATGATTCAGGGAGATGTTGCTCAAAAAGATGATTGCAATAAAATGGTCAAGGAAACCGTTGATAATTTGGGAAGAATTGATATACTAATTAATAATGCGGGTATTACCAGGGATAATATTTTGGCTCGGATGAAACCTGAAGAATGGGAAGAGGTGATTCAGACCAACCTGAACGGGGTTTTTAACTGTTGTCAGGCAGTGATCCGGCCATTTTTAAAGCAAAAAAGCGGACGCATTGTGAACATGGCTTCAATAGCTGGTATTTACGGCAATAGCGGTCAGGCAAATTATGCATCTTCAAAGGCAGGGGTTATTGCATTTACCAAGACTTTGTCCAAAGAGCTAGGCTCAAGAGGAATAACGGTTAACGCTGTTGCCCCAGGGCTGATTGAAACTGAAATGACTTCTGAGCTGGGGGAGGCAACCCTAGAAGATAACATAAACAAGATTCCTCTTGGGCGCTTGGGAAAGCCAGAGGAAGTGGCGGCTGCTGTATTGTTTCTGGTAGCTGCCGGCGAATATATTACAGGCCAGGTACTCGCCGTTGATGGCGGACTTACCTTATAAACAATGCTGGAGAAAGGGGGTGAGCTGATGGACGTTCTGGAAAAAGTAAAAGAGATAATATCTGAGCAGTTGGAAATTAGCCTCGAAAATATTGATTCTGGTTCCACTTTTGAAGAAATGGATGCCGATTCTCTTGATCTGGTGGAATTAGTTATGGCCTTGGAAGAAGAATTCGGCATAGAGATCAGTGATGAAGAAATTGAAAATATCAAGTCTGTGGGTGACGTTGTGGAGCATATTCAATCTCGAACATAGCTCTTAATATATACATAAGTGCATTTAAAAACCATACCGGTTTAAATTTTCATTTTAATGATTACGTATTTACGGTATGGATCGGCGAGGTGTAATAGTTGGAAAGAAGAGTAGTCATTACCGGATTGGGAGTAATTTCTCCTATAGGGAATGACGTAAAAACTTTTTGGGAATCTCTCCTTGAAGGGCAAAGCGGAATAAGTACTTTAACCCGCTTTGATGCTTCCGCGTTTTCTTCCCAATTGGCTGCGGAAGTTAAGGATTTTGATCCTTCCCACCACATGGAAAAAAAGGAAGCTAAGAAATTGGATCGCTATTCCTGGTATGCCATAGCAGCTGCAATGGAAGCATGGCGGGATTCCGGGCTTAGCGATAATTGTTATTATGATCGGGATAATATAGGCGTTTCTGTTGGCTCCGGAATCGGTGGAATTGAGACTTTGGAGGATCAGATCAGAGTTTTGATGGAGAAGGGTCCTCGCCGCATAAGCCCCTTTATGGTGCCCATGTTAATTGCTAATATGGCTGCTGGTTATATTTCTATTATGCTGGATGTGAAAGGGCCGAATACGACACCGGTAACTGCTTGTGCTACTTCTACTCATTCTATAGGTGACTCTTATCGAATTGTTCAAAGAGGAGATGCGGATTGTATGCTGGCTGGAGGAGCTGAAGCTGCTATTTCCCCCGTTGCCTATGGAGGATTTTGTTCCGCGCGGGCTATGTCTACACGTAATGATGAACCCTTAAAGGCTTCCAGGCCGTTTGATGCTCAAAGGGACGGTTTCATCATAGGAGAAGGTGCGGGCATAGTTGTGCTGGAAACACTTGAATCGGCGTTGGAAAGAGGGGCTAAAATTTATGGCGAAGTTATGGGGTATGGGATGTCTGGCGACGCATATCATATTACAGCTCCTGATCCTAATGGACGAGGAGCTTACTTGTGTATGAGCAGGGCTCTCAATGATGGGGGAATTAATCCCACAGAAATAGATTATATTAATGCCCACGGAACATCTACCCCGCACAACGATAAAATAGAAACAATGGCTATTAAAGAATTACTGGGAGAGCATGCTTACAAAATTGCGGTAAGTTCAAACAAGTCCATGATTGGACATCTACTTGGGGCAGCCGGGGGAGTGGAACTCGTCTCGACAATGCTTACCTTGAAAAATCAGGTTATTCCTCCCACAGTAAATTATGAAGAAGAAGATCCTGAATGTGATCTGGATTATGTGGGAAATGAAGCTAGATCTGCCAAGGTCGATGTGGCCATTTCCAATTCTTTTGGGTTTGGAGGCACCAATTCATGCCTGGCTGTTAAGCGATGGGAAGAGTAGAGTTTAATGGGGGATTTAAATAAGTTGCAGAATTCGGAAATCCTATTAAAAAATTTGGGATGGAGCTATCAAAATCTAGGTTTATACGAACAAGCTTTAACTCATTCTTCCTATGCTCATGAGAATGGGAACAAGTATGCTCATAATGAAAGACTGGAGTTTTTAGGGGATGCTGTCCTGGAGCTAATAATTAGTGATTTTCTTTATCGAGAATATGCTCAGTTGCCGGAAGGTAAATTGACTAAACTGCGATCTGAAATTGTTTGTGAAGCTTCTCTAGTGCAGGTAGCTTTCAGGTTGAATATAGGTGATTATATGTATTTGGGTAAAGGAGAAGCTTTTCATGGCGGCGCTAGCAGACCTTCTCTGCTGGCAGATGCAGTAGAAGCTTTAATTGGAGCAAATTATCTTGATAATGGATTTGAAAGCTGTTATCAGTATGTGATGAATCTGTTTAAACCGTTACTGCATGTTTTGGAAGTTGGTGGAATTCAAAGGGATTACAAAACATTACTGCAGGAGTTTTCCCAGGCTCGTTACGGGGAAACTCCTGCTTATCAAATTATAGACGATAGTGGCCCTGATCACGATAAGAATTTTGTAGCTAGGGTTACGATTGGGGATAAGTTTATAGAAACCGGAGAAGGAAAAAGTAAAAAAGAAGCTGAGCAAGCTGCGGCAAAAAAGGCTTGGAATAATATATTATAAAAATTACCAGTCAAACTCATTTTCTTTAGCGCAATTTTCCCCTTGAAGTAGAAGGAATTGGGAATTTTTTTAAGAAATATTATATAGTGAATAAGATAAAAATGACAGTATATAAAAGGAGTTGGAAATGGAAATAATTAAGGTGTCTTCAAATTCACAACCCAAATCGTTAGCAGGGGCAATTTCTTACGCCCTTCAGGAGGAAGAAAGGGTAACGTTGCAGGCTATTGGAGCTGGGGCAGTTAATCAGGCTATTAAAGGTATTGCTATTGCCCGTGGTTATATGGCTCCAAATGGAATCAGCCTTGTTACATATCCTGAATTTACAGAAATAGAAGTAGACTCACAGCCCAAAACGGCGATCAGGTTTACAGTGGAGCCACGTTAAAAATCTACTCAAGCTGAAAACATTTATCGCCTTGAATCCTGTGTTGTGTATTGCGAACTAACCTGGAGAGTATGCAGGTTTTATTTATTTAGGGGGAGTTTTAAAATTGCTTTTACGAAAGATGACTATTTATGGGTTTAAATCATTTGCGGAAAAAACAACCTTTGATTTTTCCCAAAAGATGACAGCTATTATTGGGCCAAATGGTTGTGGTAAAAGCAATGTTATTGATGCTGTAAGATGGGTTCTGGGAGAGCAAAGCGTTAAAACCCTTCGCGGAGGTAAAATGGAAGATGTAATATTTTCGGGTTGTGAAAAGCGCAAACCTCTAAACTTTGCAGAAGTGAGCCTCTTTTTTGATGATGTGCAACAAAACCTAAATTTTGATTATAAAGAAATTCAGGTTACCCGTCGTCTTTACCGTTCCGGGGAGAGTGAGTATTATATCAATAAATCTTCATGCCGCCTGAAGGATATACACGAGCTTTTCATGGATACCGGAGTGGGAAAAGAAGTATATTCAATAGTAGGTCAAAACAGAGTTGAAGAAATCGTTTCGGCTAAACCGGAAGAAAGACGTGAACTTTTGGAAGAAGCTGCAGGCGTATTAAAATACAAGACGAGAAAAAAAGAAGCCTGGCGCAGATTGGAAGAGATGAGGGCTAACGCCCAGCGGGTGGGAGATCTTATTTATGAACTGGAAAATCAGCTAGGACCTGTGGAAAAACAAGCTGAAGTTGCCCGGCAATATCAAAGTTTAAAAAAAGAACTCCGGGAAAAAGAAAAGCTAATTTTAAGTCACCGCCTTCACTTGCAAAAAGATTCTTTGGATCAAATATATAGTAAATTATCTGAAGTTGACCGTGAAAAATTAGAGACTTCGGCTCAAATAACCCAAACTGATAACACTCTTGAAGAGCTCAAAAATGAGGAACAAGATTTAAGTGAGCAAAAAAAGAATCTGGAGAAAAAACTCAATAGTTTTGAGTATGAAAAAGAACAACGTGAGTCTAAAATTAACTTGCTTACGGAGAAGATAAATAACATAAAAAGACAGCAGGAAGACAGAAGTCAAAAAATTAGGGATTTAAAGTCTCGCAAAGAGGTGTTAAAAGATGAACTACATAATTGCCAGCAGAAAATTTCAGAAAGCGAAGATAAGCTAACCGAAACCGGGCAAGAAATAAGCCGTTTAAAAGATAAGAAGGAAAATATCCAAAATGAAGATTCACTGGTTAACCTGGAAAATATGCAAGAAGAACTCACCGCCGCTATCTCACATCAAGAAGTATTAGCGTCTAATCTGCAAGAAATAGAAAAACAAGCCCAAGAGCTGGAAGAAAAAATTGCCCGGCGAAAAAATGAATCCTGGAAACAAGAAGACAAATTAGAAGAGTTAGAGAATAGAATAGAAGATTTAAAAAAGCAAAAAGAAGAAAAGCAAAATTCATTGCACAAGTTAGAAGGAGAAAAACGTGATAATGGTTCTGCCTTGCAAGAAATAGCACTAAAAAAAGAAGAGATAAACGAAAAATTAAATTCAGTTAAAGAGAAACTATCTTCGGAAAATAACCGCCTGTGGTTATTGAAAAAGATGGATTATGAAAAGTCTTCAATGGAAAAAGGCGCAGAGTCATTATTAAATAATAAAGAGAATTTATCCGGGCTACTTTCTTCTTTGTTTACAGTAATAAAGGCATCACCTGAAATTAAACCAGCTCTGGAAGCAGCATTGGGAGAAAAGTTTTTTGGTGTTGTTGCGGCAGATGAAAATAGTGCTGCCCGAGCAGTGGCATATCTTCACCAAAATCAGAGTGGATGGGCAAATATTATTCCTATAAGTACTTATAGAGAAAACTTGAAACCAGAGCAAAAGGAATTAGGCAACATAGGCAATTACCCTGGAGTAAAAGGAACAGCATTTGATCTGGTGGAAGTCCATGAATCGTATGAAGATCTGGTGCGTGCATTGCTGGCAAATGTTGTTGTGGCTGAAGATCTGGAATTTGCTTTAAAAATTGCCCGTAAATTTAATTATTCCATTTATGCTGTTACTTTGAAGGGCGAGGCTGTTTATCCAGGGGGGATAATTCGAGGCGGAGAAGATGAAGCAACCAGACGTTGGGATGTAGAGGCAGAAATACAACAGTTGGAAGCAAAAGTAGAAGAATTGCAATTTGAAAAAAAACAGCTAGAAATAGAGCTGGGGAATAAAGCTAAACAGGAGAAGGAGCTTAAGGATAAGGATAAAAATATGCAAAAACAACTTGGCAGAATACAAGGCGAAATGCGGGAAGTAACTCAAGAAATTTCTTTGCAAGAAAAAGAGAGAGAGCATGCCGAGGAAAACCTGGACAAACTTAATGAATCCATAGAAGACTTTGTAACTGAAAAAAAGGAACTTTTGCATATGAAAGACAAACGATCCAAGGAGTTGTTGGAAGCCAAGTCAAATCGCAGCGAGTTGGAAAATAATCTGGAAAAGCAGAGAGAGAAATATAAACATTTATTGGAAGAAAAAAATGAGTTGTCTAACCTTTTGAGCAGGCAGCAAATTGAGTACAATAAACTTGACCACGAGATCACCAATTTGCGAGAAAAGGTGGATAAGGCTAACCGGGAAATGGAAGATATAAATGAAAAAGTGGAAGTTCTCAATAAAGAGTGGGAGAATGCAAATGAAACCTTGCAGGAGCTTGAAGAAGAAAAAGAAAAGCTCCAGAATAATATTGAAGAGTTAGCTGCAGAAAACAAAGAGGTAAGCATGTCTTATGAGGAAATAAAGAAAATATTCACCGAGAAACAGGCTGAAATAACGGAAGTGGAAAAAAACATTCAACGTTTGAAAAATAAGTTGAATAGAACGGAAAAGAAAGAACACCAGTTAGAATTGGAAAGAACCAGGATGCAAACCGAGGAAGAGCATCACTTGAGTGTATTCAAGGAAAAATTTGGCGAAGATTTTATACCAGAAGAAGCTCCACCTGATGTTAATGAGGATGAATTGGAAAATATAATCAAGGAGATACAAGAAAAAATTGATTACCTTGGCCCGGTGAGGTTGGGCGCTATAGAAGAAATGGAACGAATTCAAGAGAGATTATCATTTTTATGTTCCCAGCAAGAGGATCTAGAAAGCGGTGAATATTCTTTGCAGCAGATATTGTCTGAAATTGATGAGAGAATTAAAACCCAATTTCAGGAAGCATTGTCTGAGATTGCAGCTAACTTTCAAGAGACATTTTATGAGCTTTTTGGTGGAGGAGAAGCTCTATTAAAGCTTTCTGATGAGGAACAAGTTCTGGATTCGGGAATTGATATTATAGTTCAGCCGCCGGGAAAGAAACTGAAAAATATTTCTTTGCTTTCGGCGGGAGAAAAGGCATTGACTGCTATAGCTTTATTGTTCGCCATTTTTGAATTCAAACCAGCGCCATTTTATTTTTTGGATGAAATTGAATCTTCTCTGGATGATAATAATCTGATCAAATTTAACGAGTTTATGGAAAAAGCGGCTGTCAAATCTCAATTTATCTTAGTAACCCACCGTCGTAGAACTATGGAAAATGCTGACATCGTTTACGGTGTAACTATGCCTGAATCTGGTGTTTCTCGATTGGTTTCAGTTAAACTTGATGACGATAAAAGGAGTACTCAATCAGCTTAAAATAAACAAATTTTATAGGGAACAATACAAAATATTAGGTATAGGAGAAATATTTTATGAGCATGCTGGAAAAATTCAAGCAAGGACTGGCAAAAAGCAGGGACAGTTTTGTCCATGGTGTAGGAGGTATATTTAAGGGCAAAGAAATAAACGAAGAATTCTATGAAGAGCTAGAAGAAAGCTTGATCATGAGTGACGTGGGAGCGGAGGCTTCTATGAATATTATTGAGGAATTAAGACAAGAAGTTCAGAAAAAAAAGATCAGTGATACCATGGAAGTTAAAAAGGTGCTAATGCAGAAGATTGCTGATAGGCTAAGAAATGAAGAAATAAGCAGCGAAGATTCGATTGATTCGCCTCGGGTTATTCTAATAGTAGGTGTAAATGGATCTGGAAAAACTACTACCATTGGGAAATTGGCCCGGAGATGGATAAATGATCAAAAAAAGGTTATGATAGTAGCTGGCGATACATTTCGAGCTGCTGCTATTGAACAGCTGGAAATTTGGGGTAGCCGGGTAGGGGCAGAAGTGATCAAACAGCAAGCCGGCTCTGATCCTTCTTCAGTATATTTTGATGCTCTGCATGCTGCTACTTCCAGGAATATAGATGTGGTGATTGGAGATACAGCAGGAAGGTTACACACCAAGGTAAATTTAATGGAAGAGCTTAAAAAAATTCATCGGGTAACTGGAAAGGTAAAGGATGGTGCACCCCATGAAATATTGCTAGTCATTGACGCAACAACAGGGCAAAATGGATTGGCCCAGGCACAAAAATTTAGTGAAGCGATTCCCGTAAGTGGAATTGTGTTAACTAAGTTAGATGGCACTGCCAAAGGAGGTATTGTTGTAGCTATTAAGGAGCAACTCGGCCTTCCTATTAAATATGTAGGGTTGGGAGAAAGTATTGATGATCTGGAGCCGTTTGATCCACAACTTTTTGTCCAGGCTTTGCTGGGAGACGAAGATGAAAATTAAGGGTTTGCAAAGAAACAATAATTAATATAAAATGGGTGCGGAAAGTAACAGTGGTATTGATTCCGCTGCTTTTTTTGTGTAAAATAAACTGTAAAGTTAAAAAGCTTGACAGGTGTGATTATGCTAGAGCAACTGGAAAGAATAACATATTTATATGATATCTACAGCAAGCTATTAACTGATAAACAGCAGCAGGCTTTGCAAATGTACTATTTTGATAATTTTTCTTTGGGTGAAATCGCCGGAGAATACAATATTAGCAGGCAAGGGGTTTATGATCTTTTGCGCCGTGCCTTGGAATCTTTGGAGCATATGGAAGAGATTATGCAGCTTTATGCGAGTTATATTTACAGAAAGAAAAAATTGGAAGAGGCTTGGGATATAGTTGTTAAAACAGAGTTAAAAAATACAGATATGCAAGATTTAAAACACTTAATTTCCGAGCTTATTGAAGATAACGAAGCTTGACTTGAAAGGTGTGATTATGTTGTTCGATTCTCTTTCGGAAAAAATCCAAAATACCTTTAAAAAGTTAAAAGGAAAAGGGAAATTAACTGAAAAAGATGTGGAAGCAGCTCTGCGGGAGATAAGAATTGCTTTGTTGGAGGCAGATGTTAACTTTAAAGTGGTTAAAAAATTGGTTGCGTCCGTAAAAGAGCGTGCAATTGGTCATGAAGTGTTGGAGAGTTTGACTCCGGCTCAACAAGTAATCAAAATTGTCAGAGAAGAACTTACTGCAATGCTTGAGCAGGAGGAAAACAAGATAAATTTGTCAACTTCCCATTCTCCTTCTGTAGTATTGCTAGCTGGTTTGCAGGGTGCAGGTAAGACCACTACTGCGGTTAAACTTGCTAATTACCTTCATGGGAAAGGAAATAATCCTCTACTGGCTGCAGCTGATTTGCAAAGGCCGGGAGCAGTGGAGCAGTTGCAAATATATGCGGGGGAAGCTTCACTGCCAGTTTATACCGAAGGGAGTTCTTCCCTGGAGATTAGCCAGAATGCAGTAGATTATGCGCGAGGCAAGGGGCATGATCTTGTAATTGTGGATACTACCGGTAGGCTCCATGTGGTAGAAGAATTGATGGATGAACTGAATAATTTGAAAGAGACACTTAATCCAGAAGAAGTTGTTTTGGTAGTTGACTCCATGACCGGCCAGGATGCAGTTAATATAGCAGAGGATTTTAATAGAAAAGTAGGTCTTACGGGAGTTATACTTACCAAACTCGATGGTGATACCCGTGGGGGTGCAGCCCTTTCGGTTAAGTCTGTAACAGGTTGCCCCATTAAATTTGTGGGGATGGGAGAAAAAATGGATGCCCTGGAGCCTTTCCATCCGGATCGCATGGTCAAACGAATTTTGGGCATGGGCGATGTGCTCTCTTTTATTGAAAAGGCTGAGGCAAGTATGGATAAGGAAAAAACAGTGGAGCTAGAAAAGAAGCTCCGCAATCAGGAATTCACTCTGGAAGATTTCAAAGAGCAGTTGGTCCAGGTTAAGAAAATGGGCTCCCTGGAAGAAATTATGGAAATGCTTCCAGATGGTGCTGGAATTCCCAAAGAGGTAAAGGAGTTGTCTTTGGGAGAAGAACAATTAGTTGTTACCGAAGCCATTATAAATTCTATGACCAAGGAGGAACGGATAAAGCCCGATATTATAAATAGTAGCCGGCGCAAGCGAATAGCAAAAGGTAGTGGGACTACTGTGCAAGATGTAAACCGGCTTTTGAAGCAATTTAATCAGATGAATAAAATGATGAAAAAGATGGGCAATATGGATAAAAAGAAAGCTAAAAAGATGAAAGGTATGAAAGGGTTTCCTTTTATGCAATAATAGAACAACTACGGGACCAGGCGGTAATTTGCTATATGGTTGTAATTATCATTGGCCTGGAGCTTGGTAGTTGATTAAAGTAAAGGAGGTGCAAGGATTGGCAGTTCGCATACGTTTAAAAAGGATTGGGGCTAAGAAAAAGCCTTATTACAGGATTGTAGTTGCTGATTCTAATTCCCCCCGCGATGGAAGATTCATCGAGGAAATTGGGTATTACAATCCCAATACTGATCCCAACACGGTTGTAGTGAATGAAGAAAAAGTTCAGAAGTGGATTTCTGAAGGAGCTAAGCCTTCTGAACGGGTAAAAACCTTATTGTCAAAAGCAGGAATAACTAATTAAACAAGGGGGGGTACTATGCAGGAATTACTGGAATATATCGCCAAAGAATTGGTAGATAATCCGGAAGCAGTTGATGTAAGGCAGGTAGAAGGTGAAAAGTCAATTATTTTAGAATTACGAGTAGCTCCCGAAGACATGGGTAAGGTAATTGGAAAGCAAGGACGAATTGCAAAGGCAATTAGAACCGTGGTGGGAGCAGCCGCCATTAAAGAGAATAAGAGGGTTATGGTGGAGATTATGCAGTAAGCCTTTTTTTCAGTGTATTCTAACAGCAATTCCTTTAAAGGCTTTATTGCCTTTAGCAATTACAGTTTAATTAAAAGAGGGAATATGCCTATGAGCGAAAAGTTAATAAATATCGGTAAGGTTGTTTCTGCTCATGGTGTTAAAGGCGAGGTAAAGGTATGGCCTCATTCTGATTTTTTGGAGCGTTGTTATCGTTTAAGAACAGTGCGTATAGAAGATAGTGGCGACACGAGGATCTACAGGGTGGAAAAAGTCCGCCTGCACGGCAATATGTGGATAATTAAATTTCAGGATACTGATAGCCGGGAAGAAGCTTCCCGGCTTAAAGGTTGCAGGCTCTATATTATGCCAGAAGAAAGGGAGCCTTTGCCTCCTGGACATTATTATTATGATGATATAGAGGGATTACAAGTTTACGATTTAGAAGGTAACTACTTGGGAAAAGTAAATGAGGTTATTCCCGGTGGAGGTCATGACATATACTCCGTAAAAAGAGTTGATGGGGGTAAAGATCCTCTGCTCGTTCCAGCTACCAAGAACATAGTCAGAAAGATTGATACGGAAGAAGGCCATTTGGAAGTTGATTTGCCTGAAGGGCTTACGGATTTGTGAACTGAGGGGGCGGAAAAGAATATGCAACTGGATATTGTGACTCTTTTCCCGGCAATGTTTAAAGGCCCTTTTGATGAAAGTATGATCAAAAAAGCCGTTGATAAAGAACTGGTTGAGATTAACATTGTTGATTTAAGGGATTATGCTGAGGATAAACACCGGCAGGTGGATGATTACCCTTATGGTGGCGGCAAAGGTATGGTTTTGAAACCGGAGCCTATTTTTAAATGTATTGAGGATCTGGTTTCAAATTCTCATGGTTCGAGCCGGGTAATTCTATTAACTCCTCAGGGAGATGTGTTAAACCAGGGAAAAGCAATTGAACTTTCTAGTTGTGAACATCTGGTATTATTGTGTGGTCATTATGAAGGAGTTGACGAGCGGGTTAGAGAATACTTGATAAATGAAGAACTCTCCATAGGAGATTATGTGCTCACCGGCGGAGAACTTCCTGCTATGGTGCTTACAGATGCAGTAGTGAGACTTTTGCCCGGCCTTCTGGATGAAGAAGCAGTAAACGAAGAATCTTTTACGGATGGAATGCTGGAGTATCCCCAGTATACTCGCCCTGCTGATTTTAGAGGTTATCAAGTTCCGGAAGTTCTTTTATCCGGCAATCATGCTCACATTAAGCAATGGCGCAAAGAACAATCAGAAAAAAGAACTTCAAGCCGCCGGCCGGATTTATACAATCAAAAATTAAGGGAAGATTAGGAATATAATTTGACTCTCTTAGATTAAGTTTTATAATATTAAGTTGAGAAAAATAGTAATGGCTTGATATAGTTTTTCTTGCTTGTAAAAGGAAAACTGTTGTGCTATAATATCTCATGTTGTAAACGGTGAAAAAGTAATTGAGAAGTAGAGGAGGATATTTAAAATGAGCATTATGGAAGCAGTTGAACATAAACATTTGCGGAAAGATTTGCCTTCTTTTTCTACTGGCGACCGGGTCCGAGTCCATGTAAAAGTTGTGGAAGGAAATAGAGAAAGAACACAGGCATTTGAAGGTTATGTGATTCGTAAACGAGGACAGGGAACAAAAGAGACATTTACAGTTCGCAGGGTATCTTTCGGTGTTGGTATTGAAAGGATATTTCCCCTTCATTCGCCGATGATCTCACATGTTGAAGTAGTAAGAAGAGGAGCAGTACGGCGTTCCCGTCTTTACTATCTGCGTAAGTTAACCGGCAAGAAAACTCGTATCAAGGAAAAGAGGTAACTTGATACCTTTTTATAGTGCTAGCTAAAGGACTGTTCTACAGGCAGTCCTTTTTTAAATAGTAATATATTTCAGAGAGGGAGTAAGGAAAAGTGCTTCAAGAAGTATGGGAATGGGTCCGTTCAATAATAATTGCTATTATATTGGCTTTACTGTTTCGCATGTTTTTAGTGGAGCATTTTTTAGTTGATGGCCAATCAATGTATCCTACACTTCAAGATAATGAGCGAATAATAGTCAATAAACTTGTTTATCGCTTGCAGGAGCCCGAGTACGGTGAAATAATAGTTTTTGAATACCAGGATAACCGTGATTTTATTAAGAGAGTAGTAGGGGAAGAAGGCGATAAGATCAAAATAGATGACAACCAGTTATATGTTAATAGCAATAGGGTAGAAGAGCCATATATAAAGAAAAACTCAGTTGAAGATTATGGGCCGGTTACTGTACCCGAGGATCACTATTTTGTTCTGGGAGATAACAGGGCTAATAGCCGGGATAGCAGATATGATGATGTAGGTCATGTTTCAATGGAAGAAATTAAAGGACGTGCTGCAGTTGTGTTTTGGCCACTTGACAGAGCCCGTTTCATTGAATAGGGGTGTTCTTAGCCATGAAGAAGGGCAAGTCTATGCAAAATTCTCCTACGGTGGTCAATGAAGTAAGATCATTGATTAAAGCAGTGGACCTGGTGCTGGAAGTATTGGATGCCAGAGCGCCACAAAGTACCCGCAACCCTTTTATAAAAGATTTAATCCATACAAGTAGAAACCTTGTTCTCTTAAATAAAGCGGACCTGGCAGAAAAAGAAGTCACTTCTTCCTGGATAGAGTATTTACAGGATGAAGGTTTTAAAGCTACTTTATTTCACAATCAGTTGCCCTCGCGGGATATTCTAAACTTTCTAACTCAGGTAGTTCCTAAACCCCAAAAAGAAAAATTTAAGAGGCCTCCGCGTATAATGGTTTTGGGTGTTCCCAATGTGGGAAAATCAAGTGTGGTTAATGCCTTGTTGCAGCGTAAATCAGCACGTACGGGAGATAAAGCGGGTATTACCAGGGGCAAACAATGGATTAGGATTAAACCCGGTTTGGATCTGCTGGATACTCCAGGGCTGGTGCAACCTTTCATTAATGAACAAACCTATACCCGGATATCTGCTTTAGGAGTTCTACCCGAATCTCAGGTAGAACCTGTGGAGGTAGCGGAATGGCTTATTAATTTTTTGTTTTACAGGCAGATCAGTGAACGATTGGAGGAAAGATACGGGGAAAAATTAGAAGGTAGATCCGATCCGGAAGAAATTTTAGTAATGATAGGAAAAAAAAGAGGATGCTTGCTAGGTGGGGGAGAAGTAGATATTCACCAGGCAGCAAGTATTTTATTGAAGGATTTCCGAGAAGGACGCCTTGGGCCTATTTCAATAGAAAAACCCGGCGAGGATGATAATGTAGGCAGTGATGAAGATGCAGAAGAAGAACGTAGTTAAGAGTATAACTAAGGAGACATAACATGAAAAAACCGTCTATTTCTAAAGTTAAGGAAATGTTGGAGAATGGTTCTGTTGACGATGAACTTTTAGAATCTCTTAAAAAAGATTCCCGTAAAGGTATTCAGGAGTTGATCCAAAAATATTACCGCCAGAAAGAAAGAACTTTTCGGGAAAAGGAAAGGTTGCAAGAGTTAAAAAAGTATGAAATGGAACTTGCCTCCCGGGGATACCATAAAATTGCCGGTATTGATGAAGCTGGCAGGGGACCTTTAGCGGGGCCAGTGGTTGCAGCTGCCGTAATACTGCCTCCGGAAGTTGAACTGGAAGGGTTGAATGACTCTAAAAAAATTGGAAGAGTAAAAAGAAAGCAGATTTTTGAGCAAATTAAAGAGTCTGCTCTAGCTATAGGTATTGGCAAAGTTGAACCTGCTTACATAGATGAAATAAATATTCATCAAGCTTCTTTGCTGGCAATGCGTAATGCCATGGAGGAATTATTTATACCACCTGAGTATATTCTTGTTGATGGCTATGCTATCCCCGAAATATCTTGTCCGCAGAAAGCTTTAAAGCATGGTGACTCTATCTCCTTTTCCATAGCTGCGGCTTCAATAGTTGCCAAAGTTACCCGGGATCAAATAATGGAAAAGATAGACGCCCAATATCCTCAATATGGTTTTGCTTCTCATAAAGGTTACGGAACTGAGGCTCACCGTCGTGCTATCGAGATTCATGGCGTTTCACCTGTACATAGAAAAACTTTTACCCACAATCTCTCCTAAAAAAGGTGTCTCATGAGAAAAGAAATTCCTAATAAAAAAACAAGAGGTAATAAGGGAGAAAAAATTGCAGCAGAGTATTTGGAAAAGCAAGGTTTTGTAATAGTATGTAGGAATTATCGCTGCCTTCTGGGAGAAATTGATCTGGTGGCCCGAGAAGGTAATTATCTGGTTTTTGTTGAAGTTAGAACTCGTTATTCAAAGCGTTTTGGCTCTCCGGCGGAATCAATTACCTCCCAAAAAGAAAAACGGTTGCGTAATTTAGCCAGTTATTATATAAAAAATGAAGTAGGTAGGGAACTTCCCTGTCGTTTTGATCTGGTGGGTATCGAAAACCGGGGTGGTTCAGTTAAAATTGAACATATCAAGGGATTATTTGCATGAAAAGCGATGAATTCTATGGGCAGGAGGTGGCAGATTTGATCTATGTGGCAGTTGTCGGCGGTGGAGAGAGCGATAATGAGTTACTCCATCAGGCCGAAATTACAGGCAAGGAAATTGCCAGACGAGGAGCAGTCCTGGTTTGCGGAGGAGGTAGCGGGGTTATGGAGGCAGCTGCCCGTGGAGCCGCTATGGAAGGTGGACAAGCAATAGGAATTTTACCAGGAAACATTCCTCAAGCAGGTAACAAATACTTGACCGCTGCCATAGCCACTGGCCTGGGTGAAGCCAGGAATGCCGTTATTACCAGGAGCGCCCATGGAGTAGTGGCAGTTAACGGGGAATATGGAACTTTGTCTGAAATTGCCCTGGCTTTAAAGATGAATAAGCCTGTAGTGGGAATAAAAACCTGGAAACTTGAAGATCCTTATGGGGATAAGTCAAATATAATCTATGCCAGTAACGGAGATGAAGCAGTAAGTAAGATTATGAACCTGGTAAAGCACTAAATCGTTAGGGAGGTGTGCCATGAAGTATATTATAGTATTAGGAGATGGAATGGGAGATTATCCTTTGCCTGAATTGAATGGTAAAACACCATTACAAAAAGCTAATAAGCCGACCATGGACTTCCTTGCGTCATGGGGATTTGTGGGGAAGGCTCAAACTATACCAGAGGGTTTTCCGCCTGGCAGTGACATTGCCAATCTTTCTGTGATGGGTTACAATCCGTCTGAATCTTATACTGGCCGTTCGCCTCTTGAGGCTGCAAGTATAGGAGTGGATATGGGTGAGAATGATGTGTCTTTCCGCTGTAACCTGGTAACTCTTTCTGACCATTCTCCATATTCAGCCAAAAGGATGATAGATTACTGCTCAGATGAAATAACTACAGAAGAAGCTGAAGAACTTGTCGAAGAGCTCAATAAATATCTTTCCACGGAGGAAATTTCTTTTTACCGTGGTGTCAGTTATCGGCATCTGATGCTCTGGAGAGAAGGGCCCTCTAAATGGGAATTAACACCTCCACATGATATTCTGGGAGAGGTGATAAATGATTATCTGCCCAGGGGAGAAAATGAGAATAAACTATATAAAATTATGGAAAATAGCTATCAAATCCTAAATACGCATATGGTAAATGTAAATAGAGCATCAAAAGGCTTGAAACCAGCTAACTCTGCTTGGATTTGGGGTGATGGCAAAAAACCATTTTTCGTCCCCTTTAAGGAAAAATACGGGGTTAAAGGTGCAGTGATTTCGGCAGTGGATCTGATAAAAGGAATCGGTTATCTTGCGGAAATGGATGTCCTGGAAGTGGAAGGTGCTACGGGTAATATAAATACGAATTACACCGGAAAGGCTATGGCTGCCATAAACTCTCTAAAGGAAGGAAAAGATTTCGTCTATATACACGTGGAAGCGCCTGATGAATGTGGCCACAGATATGAAATAGAAAATAAAGTTAAGGCCATAGAAAACATAGATGCATTAATTATCAAGCCCATTAAAGAAAAACTTGATTCTGATGGTGAAGAGTATAAGATTATGGTATTGCCCGATCATTATACCCCTCTTTCCCTGCGAACCCATACCCGGGATGCAGTACCATTTGCTATTTACAACAGTAATAATTCCCATAGTGGAGATGGAAAGCGGTTTGATGAAGAGTATGCCCAAAAGACTGGCTTATATTTCGAGGAGGGTTATCAGTTAATGGATTATTTCCTTACAACGTAAGCATAAAGTTTAAATTTATTAAAAATTAAAACTTTAATCAATCTTTTGTTGACTTAACCTCGGTTCAAGGTTAGAATATATTTAATAAAAATTTCAAGGAGGTGCAACATGGAGAGCGTTTATAAGGTAATTGAAATCATTGGCACCAGTGAAAAGTCGTGGGAGGATGCGGCGAAAACAGCTATAGAAAGGGCATCACAATCTATACGGGACTTGAGAGTTGGAGAGGTTGTAGAGCAGGATCTGCGCATGGAAGAAGGAAAATTGTTTTATAGGATAAAGTTACGAGTGTCCTTTAAGTATCAAGATTAAGGGCATATTTTTTGGGCATAACATTTTGCGATAATAATTTAGTTTAAAATGCCAGTATACAATGTAGATATATGATTATTAATGGTTGTACCTCTAAAATATGATTGGTGATTACTTAATAATTGAACAATGCAGAAAAAAGTAGCAGTTTTAACTGCTGCTTTTTTTGCTGGTATCATGGAATATAATTCCATCTAGTCATAAGTATAACTTATACATTGGTGGTCAGGTTAGAAAGGTTCTTGCCTCCAGCATGTAGAATTTATTGTATAACATGATAACTGCTAAAGGAGGTTTAATTGATGCCAAATACGGAAAATGTAAAGTTGGAAATTGAAAAAAGTTATGCTTATATTACCATTAACCGGCCTGAACGAAAGAATGCTTTGGACGGTGAAACCTGGAAAGGTTTGGAGGATGCTGCACAGGAAGTGAAGTTAACTCCCGAAGTAAAAGTAGTAATTCTATCCGGAGCAGAGGATGTTTTTTGTTCCGGGCTGGATCTAAAAGCAGCTTCTACACCAGGTGGAATGAATCTTAATTTAAATTTGAGAGATGGAGTAGAAACTTTGCAGCGGATCAGCGAAATATATTCTCTTTATGAAAATCTTCCCGTTCCTGTAATTGCTGCAATAAAAAAAGCCTGCCTGGGAGCAGGGATGGAATTGGCTTTAGCTTGTGATATCCGCATAGCTTCTTCAGAAACGGTATTTTCCATACCTGAGGTAACTATTGGCCTTGTTCCTGATGGTGGAGGAACTCAAAGGCTTCCTCGTCTGGTGGGACCGGGCATGGCCAAAGAACTAGTACTCACCGGGCGCAAGATTGATGCAGAAGAGGCTCTGCGCATAGGCTTAATAAACCATGTATATCCAGCTGATTCTTTAATGGAAAAGGCGCAGGAACTGGCTGGCGAAATAGCGGAACTTCCCTCAGAGCCGGTTCAGGCTTCCAAAAGGGCTTTGAACATGGCCATGCAAACTTCCCTTGAGGCAGGCCTGAAGTATGAAACAGCGACAGCGGAAAGAGTTTTGGGAGACCGGGCCAAGGAATTATTTAAGAAACAGTAACTTGGTAAAATTTTTGACAAGCTAGCTCTAGACTATTTAACTTCATGGGAAGCGAGGTGCTTTTTTAGTTGGGTTTCCAATTCTTGTAATTTTATATCACTTTCTGTGCCTGATTGCATATCCCGTAATTTGATAATGCCGTTTTCCAGTTCATTTTGGCCCAGGATTAGTACAAAGGGAAAGCTTTCTTTGTTGGCATAGTCCAGCGATTTTTTTAAACGTCGTCCGGATATGTCCATTTCTACTTTCCAACCTTCTTCTCGAAGCCTTTTAGCCACTCCCATGGCTTCTTTATTAGTTTCCATGGGTATTACATAAAATCTTGCAGGAGGCTGAGGTGTTATTTTATCTTGCTTTTCCAGGGCAGTAAATATAACATCCAGTCCAAAAGATAAGCCGACAGCAGGGTATTCGGTCTCCGTATCTAAGAAACCTCCTATTATATGATCATATCTGCCACCGCTGGCTATACTGGAAGTGATGGAACTGTCTGCCAGAAAAACTTCAAATACGGTTCCGGTATAAATTTCCAATCCCCGGGCCAGGAATGGGCTGAAATAAAAGGTATCTTCGGGGACAACTTCTTTTAACATCTGTTGTAATTCGGTTAATTCTCGGGTTCCCTCCCGGGTAAGTTCGTTTTCGTAGCTTTGGTAAAGAATCTCTGGATTTCTGGTGTTTTTATCGTAAAGGGCAAATAGTTCATTTATGTGGCCTTCTTCTATTCCCAGGTTGGATAGCTCTTCTTTAACTCCGTCTACGCCTACTTTATCCAGTTTGTCCAGGGCCAGAATCACCGGTGTCATTTGAGATTCTTGAATCCCAATTCCTTGCAAAATTCCTGCCAGTAACTTTCGATTATTGTAAACAATAGTAACTCCCAGGTTTAGTTTTTTAAAAGCATCGTAAGCCATATTTATTAATTCGGCCTCTGCCATTATATTTTTTACTCCAACTATATCTGCATCGCATTGTACAAATTCCCGCAAACGCCCTGATTTTACCGGGCCATTGCGAAAAACTTTGCCAATTTCATAACGTTTGAAAGGCATTCTCATTTGAGGATTTGTGCCTATAAAACGGGCAAAAGGAACAGTGAGATCATATCGCAATCCCAAATCTCTTTGCCCCTGATCAGTGAGGCGGTATATTTCTTTTAATATTTCTTGACCTCCAGCATACTTGGAAGCCAAAACTTCATATGAATTAAGAATGGGTGTTTCCAGGGGGCGATATCCATATAATTCAAATACTTCTTTAATAACTGATTCTATGTGGTTACGAATTTGCTGTTCAGCAGGTAAATAATCCCTGGTACCTTTTAAAACTTGCATTTGCTCCATTTTCAAGCCCTCCATTATTTTGTTTACATTACTACTCTACCATATCTTATAGTATTAGGGAGCGGGGGAAAAATCAAGTCACAGGGAAAAATAAGTAAAAAATAATACTATAGACTCAATAGGATGATTTAGGTAAAATGATCTGGAAGTAAATTCCTAGGTTTGGCTTTTTGGTTCATGTGCTGTTAGTTTGATATGGCAGGAGGGATTTTATGTTTATGCCTGAAAAAAGAAATAATATATTACCCCCTACTGCTCTTTTAGTTCTTAATAAGCTCTCTTGTAATGAAAATGCTAATAATGCTTATGTGGTGGGAGGCGGAGTTAGGGATTTGCTATTGGGGAAGGGGATATATGACCTGGATATAGTTATTCCTGATGCGGGAAAGGTTGCAGAACAAATTGCCAAGGAAGTGCCCGGCACTCTGGTTACAATGGGTGAAACAAAAGGGAAGGTTAATAACAGGTTTGTTTTTAGTGATGGTGGTTATGAACGATTTCAATTAGGTGAAAAAAGTTTTAATAAAACCAATATATATAAACATTTTTGGCTGGATGTTGCTGAAATAGATTCAGAAGGAATAAAACAAGATCTAAAAAAGAGAGATTTTACTGTGAATTCCATGGCCTTGCCCCTAAAAACTTTTATTTCTTATTTGGATGGCGAATTATCCCTGGAACAACTGAGGGGAAGCTTGGTTGATTGTTTTAACGGGAAGAAGGATCTATATAACAAGGTGTTGAGAGAGGTTTCAAATAATATTATTATAAAGGATCCTTTGCGGTTATGGCGTGTATGGCGCCAGGCTGCAGAACTTGATTTTACCATAGCTTCTAGCTTGTTGAATATTATTATAAGGGATAGCCACCTGTGTAAGGAGCTCCCAGGTGAGAGAGTTAGAAGTGAGCTTGTTGCTTTATTAAGTTTGCCGGGGGCGGGAGAATGGCTGGTAAAAGCAGGGAATACAGGTCTGGTAGAAAGCCAGTTCCCGGCAATGGCTTCCTTAAAAGATTGCGAGCAAGGGGGGTATCACTTTCAGGATGCCTGGGAACACAGCTTCCAGGTAGTTGTTGAGTTGGAAAATATTATAGCAGAGCTTGATGAATTCTTTCCAAGTGAAAAACAACAACAAATTTTGTTAGAATGGCTGAACGAGGGGACGAATTTAGCGATATTAAAGTTAGCAGCACTTTTTCACGATATTGGAAAACCTTTGGTCAAGGAGCAAGATGAAAATGGCAAAATACGTTTTTTCAATCATGAGAAAGCCGGCCTTACATTGGTGGAAAATATAAGCGAATCTTTACGCTTATCCCGCAGGGAGGCAGATTTGCTAAGCCTTATGGTCTCCAGGCATCTGCAAGTTCAAGATATTGTATCGAGAGCTGCGCGCAGGAATCAATTGAAATTTTGGCATCTTCATGGGGAGGATGCAATTGGATTACTACTTTTGGGCTGTGCAGATAGATTATCTAAGGCTGCGGCAGGAATAAATGCCGATTATTTACAAAAATTTATTTATCAGCATTCTCCAGAATTTCTAAAAGTTTGGGCGGAAGAAGTTTCACCAGTTCTAAAAGCAAAGCCACTTTTGAATGGCCGGGATATAATGCGAGAATTTTCGCTTCCCCAGGGGGAACAAGTGGGAAAGTTAAAGGAAGCTATCGTGGAAGCTCAATTGGAAGGGAAAATATCAAACCGCCAGGAGGCGTTGGATCTGGTTACAAAACTTTTACAAAATAATGAGTGATTATTTATCACCAAATATAATTATCCTAAATAAATACAAAATTTATATTCAAAATTTCGAGGCAATTTAATAATTTTAGAGTTATTTTTTGAAGGAAAAATATAAATTAAAACAGAAGTTTTATTTTATACTTAATTTGGAATTTAGTTTTAGGAAAAGTTAAATAAATTTGATTGGAGAGCTGCAAATGCGAAAATGTCCTTTTTGTGCGGAGGAGATAGCGGAGGAAGCTGTTAAGTGCAAACACTGTAATGAGTATGTTGCACCTGTAAACCAGGAAGTAACACCAGCCTACACTTCTGCACCCAAGAAAACTTCCGGAATGGCTATAGCTTCCCTGGTATGTTCCATAGTCGGTTTTTTCATCTGTTTGTTTGTAGGTCAAATTTTGGGTATCATCTTTGGGTACCAGGCTAAAAAGGAAATTGAACAAAGCCAGGGCACAGTGGAAGGAGAAGGGCTTGCGAAAGCGGGGATTATTATTGGATGGATAGGTATCGCAATAGATATTTTAATCATTGTAGGATGGGCAGCCTTTGTTGGCTCATTCGCCCCCGTAATGCACCAACTTTAAAAGCACTAATATAACAAGGAGGAAAGTCAGTAAAAATGGAAAGATTAACTCAACAAGAAGTAAGTCAATTACTAGAATTGAGAGGCAAAGGGCTGGAAGTATCTCTTTATATGCCTACTTTACGAGGGAGAGAGGGGTCCCGGGAAAATCCCATCCGCTTCAAAAATCTTCTCAAAAAAGTGGATAGTGAACTGGAATCAAATGGCCTTAAATACGCCCAGCGGCAAGAAATACTTGAGCCCGCTTATAATTTGATTGATGAGAGTTTCTTTTGGAGCAGTCAGAGTGAGGGGTTGGCGTATTTTCTTTCCCCGGGTTTTTCCCGGCTCTATCGTTTGCCTATAAAATTTGAAGAAAGAGCTATTGTTAAAAATTCATTTTACTTGAAGCCATTGTTTTATTTGTTAGCTGCTGACAGGCAGTTTTATGTTCTTGCGTTGAGTCAGAAAAATGCCCGATTATTAAGAGGAACCCGTGGCATGGTGGAAGAGATGGATTTGGGAGATATTATAGATAAGTTTCAAGAAAAGTTTGGAGGAGAACTTCCCGAACAATCTCTACAGTTTCATACTCGCGCTCCGCAAATAGGAGGAACGCGCCCGGCTATATTTTATGGTGGTGGGGTTGAACTGGATAAAATACAAAGAGAGAAGTTGCGCAAGTATTTCAGGTTTATCGATGAGGAATTACGCCAGGTAATGGATGAAAAAAATGTTCCTTTGGTACTTGCTTGTGTAGAGGAGCTTGCACCTCTTTACCGGGATGCTAGCAATTCTCCCATGTTAATGGAACAGCAAATCAAAGGGAACCCTGATAACATGAAAGCAGAGGAAATACATCGTCAGGCTATGGAAATTATGGAGCCTTATTTTAAGAAACAATTAGATGATGTGAAAAAGAAATATCTAGATTTAAAGGGAACAGGCAAGACTTCTAACAATCTGCGGGAGATTCTGCCATCTTCATTTCAGGGCAGAATTAATGATCTTTTTGTTGATCCCAAGGTTCAGCAATGGGGATGGTATTATCAAGATTTGGAGGATATTAACTGGCAAGAAGAATCTCTTCCTGAAAATGAAGAACTGTATGATCTGGTAGCTACTGAAACTTATGTCCATAATGGCAATGTTTATGCTTTGCCCCCTGAAGATTTGCCCGACTCGGAGCCAGTTTCTGCGGTATTCAGGTGGTAATAAATAGATTGTTAATGTAGGTTTTATATATTAGAATATGCCATACAGGTTGAATTAGAGAAATATACAGAAGGGAGGAATTTTAAATTGACTAAATCACGGGAAGAAAAAAAGAAAAATGTTATTGGGGTGTTGAACAAAGCCAGATCAATGGAGTTGCAAGCTATCCACCAGTATATGTATCAGCACTATCAACTTGATGATATGGATTATGGAGAATTGGCAGCCAACCTCAAGCTTATTGCAATAGATGAAATGAAGCATGCAGAAACTTTTGCTGAACGTATTAAGGAATTGGGGGGAGATCCAACAACTGAACTGGCCGGGCCGATAGAAAAGGGACAAGAAGTAAAAGAGATCTTTTCATTTAATGCCGAACAAGAAGAGGAAGCAATGGATGCTTATAACCAGTTTTTGCAGGTATGTTTAGATAATGGTGACAGTACCACAGCCAAGTTATTTGAGACAGTTATTGACCATGAGCAGGAGCATTATAATTATTTTGATAATATCCATGGCCACATTGAACAATTAGGAGCAGCTTACTTATCCCGTATTGCGGGAACTTCTGCAGATACGGGACCCTCTAAAGGGTTTTCTTTTTTAAATGAGTAGATTAATGTTTTAAGGGGAGCACTTAACGTTTCCCTTTAGCAAACTATATTTCACAGGCCACCTTTCTTGTTAGAATAAAGGTGGCCTGTGGTATTTGCTGAAAAAATCGCCAGGCAAATTATTTTGGAGATTTATGTATACTTTTGCAATAAACTATTTTAATTTGCTCTGATTAAAAACATTGATAAATTTTTGTGGTTTATTGAATGGAATTGCAATATGTAATATTATAAATATATAAGTAATTGCTCAAAATTTGTCAGCGGCCTACGCGAAGAGAGGTTCTTATGGGAAGTAAGCAAGACAAACTGAAAAATAACAATTCATTACAAGAAGAAGATAATAAAAAAGAATATTCACTCGATGAATTGGAAGAATTACAAAAGAGAAAAGAAGAAGGTTTGCCTGTAGGGAATGATTCAACTGTAGAAGCAAAAACTGAAGAACAGGATAGTGCAGAAGAAGATAAAAAAGATGATGAAGAAGCAGATGAAGGACAACAGGAAGCGGATGAGCAAGAAGAGGAAATTGAAGAGGAAGTAGAAGAGAAGGAAGAAGAGGAAGAAGAAATTGTAGAAGAGAGCATAGATGGAACTGCAGCGATAGAGGAAGGAAAGTTAGTAGTTGAAAATCCCCAAGGGGAGGGTGAACCTGCATATGTGGTTCCTACAGAAGGTATAGAGCTATGGATTAATGGGGAAAAAATAGAAGAGAAACATCCAATTTATGGTGAAGATGAAGTCGAATTAAAAGTAATTGAAGATATAAGACCAATGAAGATTGAAGTAAAGAGGCTTAAAGATGATATGATGGCCGAAGTAGAAGTTGCTCCCGAGTATAAAATTAATTACACCCTCCTTAATAAAAAATCTTCAAACTTACTAACTATAGCCACTGAAAAAGAAGAAGAGATTAACCGTTTGCCCACAGAAGAAGACATAAAAGAAGTGCTTGAAGAAAACTCTGTAGTTTACGGCTTAGATGAAAGTTCTATTGCCAAGCTTGCGCAGAGTGAAGAGCCTACATCAGAAGTAGTGGCCAAGGGTTTGCCTGTGCAGGAGGGAATAGATGGTTATATTGAATATGTGGTAAGAACGGAGATGGAATTGGTGGAGAGCGATGAAGAAGCTATGAAGGTTAATTTGCGAGAAAGATATTACATACCGCAGGTGGAAGAAGGGGAGGTTATCGGAATAATTTATCCTCCCGAAGAGGGTATGCCCGGATGCAAGGTTACAGGGGAGGAAGTTCCCCCTGCTCCCGTGCATGAAAAATCTATTTCATGTAACGAGGGAGCTGAAATGAGTGAAGATGAAAGCCAAGTAATTGCAACAATTACCGGGCGACCGGTGGTAAATAAAGGCCAGACAGACATAGTAGGAGTGGATAAATTTTTTGTCCATAATGGAGATGTTGATATGGAAAGTGGCAATCTCCATTTTAACGGCCATTTAAGGGTAGAAGGCGCCGTAGAAGAAGGAATGACCGTTTTTGCTAATGGTGATATTATTATTTCCGGAAGTGTAGCCAGTGCTTATATTATCGGTGGCGGAGAAGTTAATATTAATGGAAACAGTATAAATTCAAACGTAAAAGCAGGTGGAGCCCAACTCCTTTATCAAGAAATAGCTGAAATATTGAAGTCCTTGAAGATATCTCTGGAAGCTGCTTTAAATAATATAGATCAACTTACTCAACTATTAGAATCAAGGGGGGACCTTTCTCCTGAAAAATATCCATTGATGGTATATAAACTCTTTCAAACCAAATTTTCTGAAATATTTGAGTTCATAGACAAGATTAACAACATTATAGAAGAAAAAAAGGAATTTTCACTTCCTGATAAACCATTAGAAAACATTGAGAAGTTAACCTATTTCTTTAAAGTAAAAGGAGTTATGGAGGTAGATAGTGAACGTCCGGTGAGGAATATGTTTAATTTGACCGATGAAGCCCTTATAGAACTGCTTTCTGTGGCTGAAGAGACCTCAAATATTGCCGTCAATTATGTGCAAAACAGTGAACTTGAATGCACCGGTGATATTTATGTTTCAGGTCCCGGGGCTTATTATACCACCCTTCAATGTGGGGGAAATGTCCATGTAAATAATGTTTTTAGGGCCGGCCAGATTGTAGCCGGTGGAGATATTTCCATTGGTGAATTGGGAAGTCCCGGTAGCACTTATTCTTATGGACTGGTAGAAGTAACCGCAGATCACAGCATTCAACTGGGTAAAGTTTATGAGGGAGCTAGGCTTAAGGTGGGCGATCACCTTCATCGCCTGGATTCCACTTACAGTAATATTAAAATTTACCTTAATAAAGAAGAGGATAAAGTTAAAGTTGTTTACTGTTAATACATTCTTTTTCATTGTGGAAAAAGAATAAATTTAAAAGGAAATGTCTCATAATAATAGAATCTTTATTTATTATAAATTGGAAGTTGTTTAATATAGATGAAATAATTTGCTACCAAGTAAAATAATAGCATTGACCTGCTGGTGGAGAGTATTTAATGAGTAATATGCAATTATGGAATCGCAAATTTCTTGATAATTTACCTGTGGCCGTAGCATGTCACGAAGTATTTTTTAACAAGGAAAAGAATCTGGTGGAATTTGTTTTTGTAGAAGCAAATTCCAGGTTTGAGAATATAGCAGGTTTAACCAGGCAGGAGTTAATTGGCAAAAGCTTACATCAAGTTTTGTCCAATCTTCA
>Ga0207421_10000171_pt1 | contig 78545 bp, 73 predicted proteins | sample SodLakKL_010_SED_4_FD_187542 | JGI IMG/M metagenome (GOLD analysis project Ga0207421, IMG submission 187542) | Alkaline sediment microbial communities from Lake Tanatar, Kulunda Steppe, Russia - 8KL_010_SED (SPAdes) (version 2) | ecosystem: Environmental > Aquatic > Non-marine Saline and... | reverse complement strand
CGGGCTCCGGCACAGGCTCGGGCTCCGGCACAGGCTCCGGCACAGGCTCCGGCACAGGCTCCGGCACAGGTTCCGGCACAGGTTCCGGCACAGGCTCCGGCATGGGTTCCAACACCGCCTGGGGATCGAGGTCGGGCTTGTATTCCGGCACAGGATCGGGCTTCGCTTTGGATTCAGGTTCGGCTCCAATCTCGAGTTCCTGATCAAAGGTGGCTGCGCTCGCGAGACCGACGGCGGGTCCCGCTGCGGGTCTGGTGCCTGCCCCTGCCGCTCCTTGCCCCGAATTCCTGGCGGATACATTCACACTGCGTGCGGCGGCGACCGAAACCGCGCGCGCCGAGCCGCGCCCCAGACCCAGGAACGACAACACCAGCAGTCCGAGCACGGCCGCCAGTAGCAGCACTGCCAGCACCATCAGTACCGGATCGCTGACGATCCGCTCGAAGGTGCTCGGTGACGTTCCGGAGAGGGATTCGGAAACACGCAAACGCTCTTCCAGACCTTCAAGGCGCGTCACCAACTGGGCACGTTCGGCACGCAGGGCATCGAGTTCACGTTCCATCAATGCCTGCAGACGATCGGTGGCCCCGGTGGCGGTTGTCGCGGCCGCCGCCGAGGACGCTTCAGCCTCCAGGCGAACGGTCGTCAGCAAGCCACGCAGCGCCTCCAGATCCGCCCGCAGATCATCAATCTCGGCTTGCTTGGACGCCAGCATCTCCTCGAGGATGAGGCGTGGCATGAATTCCGGATTGCCCGGCCCCGTATGCGATTCAACCCCCGCCCCTCGCTCCGGCCCTGGCGCCGAAACGACCCGAAAGCGATCCCGCGGTTCGACGGCCGCCAGTGGATTCCAGGCATCGATCTGGCGCAGCACCTCAAGCCGCGCCTCGGCATCATTGCGAAGACGCAAGGCCTCGGCCGGCGGCATCCGCAGCACCGTCCCGGCGAGCAGGGTGTTGATGTTATCGGCTGCGAAGGCATGCGGGTTGACGTCGAGGTAGGCCAGCATCGCCTGGTTTGTGGAGACCCCGGAGAGTTCCAGCGCCTGGACGACACTGAACAGCGTATCCCCGGGGCGCACCCGGTAGTCCGAGGCCTGCGGCGCTCCCGGACTCCCGTGGCCGGTTGGGGTCCCGGTGGCGACGGCGGACTCCGAACCCAGTATCGCGACGAAGAGCACCACGGATACGGTGGATGCCGACAGCCCGAACAGCTCAAGAAGGCGCCTTCCGAACCCGTTCCTTCGCCGCCCGACTGGGTCACCACGAACACCTTCCATCGTTTTCTTGATCATGCTCATCCCTGTGACTGGGTTTTCGCCAGAGGCACCGTTTTTGCTCGGCCCTGCGCAGGGTCCATCGATACCCGGGTGCAAACCCACGGGTGGAGCTCCGGTTGCGCTCTTGCTTACCCCTTGTTTCGGCCGTTGCCGCAGATACCTGAGGATTCTTCACGCAACTCGGCCTCGGCCTCGGCCCGGGTCCGACGTTCCGATGAAGATTCGCCCGTGCTGCAGACGCACGCGCCGCCTTTGCTGCATCGGCTCACTACCTAGGCATCCAAACGTCTTGTTGGCCTTGCGTTGAATCTTTAACTTGAAAGCTCAGGGTTGGAAGACGCGCCAGGATGAACGCTCTTTCCGAGCCTCCACGGTCTGATGGAGCTGATGCCATGAATTATTGCGACGACCAGCGTATCCGGTTTCGACACGTCATGTACCTGAATACCGGGGATGGCGCTCCGGTCAAGGTCCTGAGCCGTACCCTCTCCAGTAGCAGTGTGTTCGTGGAATATACCGGGCATCTGAGCAAGGACTCGGTCGAGATGGTCTTTCCGGAAGTGGAATCAGACACGGCTCCGAATCGCATCATGGGCCGCGTGATTGGCCGTTGCCGTGATGGCATCTGGGTCTGCTTCCATCGACATCGGAATGCCGGCATGCCAGCCACCCAGGGCCATTTCGCGGGTGAGCCTTGACGCGGGCAAACCCGGAATGGGATCAAGCCGCGGCATAACCTTCGACAAAGGCCTCCCACCGTGAGTTCGGTAGCGGGTCAGCCCGCAACTTGTCCACGGATCGCCGCAGGCGTTGCAGATTTCGCATCTTCCAGCGGGTTGGTCCATCCCGCTCTGGGCGCAGAACGCCCTTGTCGAAGTCGATCAGATAGAGTCCCTCGGTCGTGACCAGGATGTTGTTGCAGTTGAGATCCGCGTGGTCCAGTCCAACATCGTGGAAGCGGCGGATGAGTTGCCCCACGGCCCGCCAAAGGGTCGGCGTGGCCCCATCGAGGTAGGCGGAGAACGGCACCGCATCGGTGATGGCCCCCACAATGATCGCAGCGTGATAGGTGATGGCCGTCGGCCGTTCGAACCAGGCGGCGATCGGCTGGGGTACCGGCATGCCCTGGTCCACCAATCGGTTCAGCAACCGGAATTCGGCGAAGGAACGCACCTGATCGATCCCTGTAAAGACATAGCTGCGTTCACTGACGCTGGCCACCCAGCCGCCCCGGCGATAGTGCCGAAGCACCCAATGCGCCTGGCCTTGGTGCAGGAACCAGGCACTGCCGCGACCGCCGCGGACCACGGCGGTCGCGGCAGTGCCCCACCAGTCCGGCTGAAACCATTCGCGACGCACGGCACCGGCCCATTGTGGACCGGTGAGAAATCCTGCGCGGCGGTGTCCGAGGACGACCTCCCCGGTCGAGGGTGACGTGGATGTGTGCAAAACGTTGATGCGCAGCCTCCGCAAGTGGGTTGCATTATCAGAGATTATCGTACCGTCCTCAATGCAGCGGGCGGCCGTGTGCCGCACTAGCGCGGAGCCCCGGATGCCCCAGCCGTCCACAATTCATTACGCGCAGTGTAGAACTACGGTATTCGGTCGCTTGCCTGCACCCGCGTCAACGGATGCCGTTGTGCGCTGGGCAACCCGGATCGGCGCGGGGCTCAACCCCTTTCACACCATTCTTCCCGAAGGTGTAAAAATCGCCAAAACAGTCGACAATTCCTTTTATCAAGCCGTTTGCGCACCCCAGCCGCCTCCCTTGGAACACGCCATTGCGGCCCTGCGTTTGGCATTTTCTAGCGCGGTCACGAACCACCCGGATACGGATTCGCGCCGAAAAACCGGTGGCTTCCAATGCCACTCAGATGGGCATTGATCGGACTACGTAGGGCCGTTACGGATCGCTAGACTGTATTTTCAGGCCCACCCGCCAGACCGCCGCGAAACGATCACCGCCCAACCGTTGCGCGGCAGCGGGCGCTCCAGGCTGCGGCCTATCGGCACTGATGGTATCCATCCGAACGAAATTTTCTCCAGGTGTCCCATGGCGACAAGGAGACGGTGATGGGTTTTGCGCTGTCCGATCTTCAAGTGACCAGTTCGGCCTTCGGGCAGGATGCAGCGATTCCGACCCGACACACGGGAGAAGGCGAGAACCGCTCACCGGATCTCGCCTGGACCGGTGTTCCAAGCGGCACCCGCAGCCTGGCCGTATTCTGTCACGATCCCGATGCACCGCTGATCTCCGCTCGCGGCACCTACGGCTTCGTCCATTGGGTCCTGTACAACATCCCGCCAGCGGTTAACCGCCTGCCGGAAGGTGTATCCGAGTACACCGCCGGCCACAACGACTTCGGAAAGCTCGGCTATGGCGGGCCCTTGCCGCCGGCGGGGCACGGTGTTCATCGGTACTACTTCTGGGTAGTGGCGCTGAAGCAGCCCCCGGAGTTCGCGTCCGATCTCACGCTCTGGTCATTCCTCGAACAGGCCGAACCCATGGTCACCGCCATGAACCGGCTGGTTGGCACCTTTCGGCGCGGCTGAGCTGGAGGCGACCAGATCATGGCACATCGAGCCAACCTGTATTCCCGCCACCACGAGGTGCAGCCTCTGGAGATCCGCCGCAATCGCATTGTCGAGGCCCGGCAATACAACCAGGTGCAGATTGGATTGAAGAATTTGCAGCCCGAGATCCGCTTCCAGATTCCCCGGCTCAAGCACATGGACCTGATTCTGCAAAAGGAGGCCTGGATCGTGGTGGACCGGGTGTTGAACGATATGCCGGTACTGGCCTGGATGCACTTCCAGGTCAGCCAACGCGACAACCTGCACAAGCCGATCCATTGCGAGGTTTACACTTGGCATTTTCTGGCGGGCATGTTGATGACCCGCACCCTGGAAACCTTGGGTGCCATGCTGCAGGCCGAACTCGAGGACCCCTACCAGCACCATAGCCAGCCGCAGATTCTGAAATTCCCCCAGCCCCGCTGAAATTCCGTCCCCGGTTCACTCGAGCGGACGCCGGATTCTCAGAGGCTGCGATGACCCCGGAACCCCGTTCGCGGTGGGGCGCCTAGGCACTTGCGGCCGATGCCCCCCCGGCCCCTGGGCCTGAAACGGCATGCCGGCACCCCGCGCGACAGGCCTAGGGCGCTCGGGCCGCGGTCATTGGTGCGCCGTCATTGGTAGCAAAAAACCCTCCATCCGGGCAGACTTGCGACGCGGATCGATTCGTATCCTGCGTCATTGCTGTCCCCGGGAGGACCACCATGCATTCAACCCTGCTTGATGATACCGGCAAGCTTCTCTTTCGCTTGGGTTTCGGCGTTCTGTTTCTGCTTCACGGCCTGAATAAGATCACGAATGGCATCGACGGCATTCAGGCCATGGTGGTCAATGCCAACCTCCCGGAAGTCCTCGCCTATGGGGTGTATGTGGGCGAGGTGTTGGCGCCGCTTCTGATCATTCTCGGCTGGCATGCCCGCCTCGGCGCCGTACTGACCGCCATCACCATGGTTTTCGCCATTCACTTGGCCCACGCCCACCAACTGCTGGACATGACCGCCCACGGCGGCTGGCAACTCGAGCTGCAGGGCATGTTCCTGCTCGCCGGCATCGCCATCGCGCTGTTCGGTCCCGGGCGTTTCAGCCTGAACGGGCGTTGATCCGGCACGGCCGCCGGACAACCCGGGCCTCGAGATGACCGACACCCTGATCCTGAGCGGCCGATGGGTGCTGCCGATGGTCCCGCGGGTACCCGCGCTGGCGGCCCACGCCGTGGTGATCCGGGGGGGGCGCATTCTCGCCGTCCTGCCGCAAGCCGAGGCCCAGGCCCGTTATCCCGGGGCCGAGCACCGGGACTTCCCGCGCCATGCCCTACTTCCCGGCTTCGTCAATGCGCACACCCACGCTGCGATGAGCCTGCTCCGGGGGGTCGGCAGCGACCTCCCGCTGATGGAATGGCTGCAAGATCATGTCTGGCCGGCCGAGGGCAAGCTGTTGTCGCCGGACTTCGTACATGCCGGCACGCGGCTGGCGGTGGCCGAGATGATCCGCAGCGGCACCACCTGTTTCAGCGATATGTATCTGTTCCCGGAGGAGACGGCGCGCGTGGTCGACCAGAGCGGCATCCGTGCGGTCCTGGGTCTGACCGTGATCGATTTCCCGACATCGTGGGCAGCAACCACGCAGGAGTATTTCCAGAAGGGTGCCGACCTGGTCGCGGCTTGGCAGGGGCACAGGCGTATCCGCTTCACCCTGGCCCCGCATGCTCCCTACACGGTCAGCGACGACACCTTGCGGGAAATCGGGAGGCGGGCCGAACACCTCGAGGTGCCGATCCACATGCATGTGCACGAGACCGCCCACGAGGTCGCGACTGCTCTGACCGACCACGGCGAACGCCCGTTGACTCGCCTGGCGCGATTGGGGATGCTCCAACGGCCCTTCGCAGCCGTGCACATGACGCAACTCGATGACCGGGAACACGAGGCCTTGATGGCACACCCGGTGTCGGTAGTGCATTGCCCGGAATCGAACCTGAAGCTCGCCTCCGGTTTCTGCCCAGTGGCCCGATTGCTGGGCAACGGGGTGAATGTGGCGCTCGGCACCGACGGTGTGGCCTCGAACAACGATCTCGACATGCTCGGGGAGTTGCGGACCGCGGCCCTGTTGGCCAAGGGCGTGGCCGGCGACGCCGCGGCCGTCAACGCGGTCCAGGCGCTTGAGATGGCCACTCGCAATGGCGCCCGCGCGCTCGGCCTGGAGGCGGAGATCGGCTCCCTGGAACCGGGTAAATGCGGCGACGTGATCGCGATTGATCTGGGCAGTCTGGAATTCCAACCGGCCCACGATCCCCATGCCCAGATCGTCTATGCCGCCACCCGCGATGCCGTAACCGATGTCTTCGTGGCCGGGCGGGCGTTGCTCCGGGACCGGGAACTGCTTACGCTGGACCTCGACGAACTCACGAATCTGGCCCAAACCTGGCAGGAACGCGTGCAGGCGGCCCATTGAGCGGAATGGAATAGCCATGAGCACCCCCGAAACCGGATCCGAATCGACCAACATCGATCCGTCGGAAGTCGCCAAATTCACCGCCCAGGCGGAACACTGGTGGGACGCCACCGGCCCGATGGCGTCTCTGCATGCGATCAACCCCTTGCGCCTGAACTGGATCGACGACCATGCCGACCTGCCAGGCAAACGGGTGCTCGACGTCGGCTGCGGCGCGGGAATCCTCGCCGAGGCAATGGCCCTGCGCGGCGCCGAGGTGACCGGAATCGATGCCAGCGCCGAGGCGCTCGAGGTGGCCCGGGCCCATGCCCAGGCGAGCGAAGTCGCCGTGGCCTATCACCACACCTCGGCGGAGGCCTTCGCCGAACGCCATGCCGGCCGCTTTCATGTGGTGACCTGCATGGAGATGCTGGAGCATGTGGCCGATCCCGAGGCGGTCCTCGTGGCCCTGGCCCGGCTGCTGGCACCGGGTGGCAAGCTGTTCGTGTCCACGATCAACCGCACCCCGCGCGCCTTCGCCGAAGCCATCCTCGGTGCCGAGTACCTGCTGCGCCTGCTGCCCGCCGGCACGCACGAATACGCACGCTTCATTCGCCCCTCGGAGCTGGCCATGCCCCTGCGCCGCCACGGCCTGGCGATCCGCGATCTGCGCGGCCTGACCTATTCCCCACTGACCCGACACTACCGTCTGACCCCCTCGGTGGCCGTGAACTACCTCCTGTATGCCGAAGACGCAGCCATCGAGGATTCGATCGGAGATCCGAGCAGGAATCCGAGTGTGACGTCATGATTCAGTCATCATGACCCCGGCACCACGATGACCCAGGCACCATGACTCTGGCGCTTCGCGGCGTGCTCTTCGATCTGGACGGCACCCTTCTCGACACCGCTCCGGACATGCACGGGGCCCTGGAACTCCTGCTGCAGGAAAACGACCGCCCAGGCCTGCCCTTCGCCACCGTGCGGGGCCGAGTCTCCCATGGCTCCAGTGCCCTGGTCGATCTGGGGTTTCCCGGAATCGCCACACCGCTGCGCGAGGCCCTGAAGCAGCGCTACCTGGAAATTTATGCGGCCAACCTGTGCCGAGCTACCGCCCTCTTCCCCGGGATGGCCGAGACCCTGGAGGTCATGGAAGACCGTGGCCTGCGCCTGGGTGTGGTCACCAACAAGCCCGCCTGGCTGACCGAACCCCTGCTCGATGCCCTGGGCCTGACGCCGCGACTGGCCACCATCGTCTGTGGCGACACCCTGCCCCAGCGCAAGCCCGCGCCGGAGCCAATGTGGCTCGCCGCTCGCCAGGCCGGTGCCGATCCAGCCTGCTTCGTCTATCTGGGCGATGCCGAACGGGACATTGCGGCCGGGCGCGCCGCCGGCATGCACACCCTGATCGCCCGCTGGGGGTATCTCGAAGCCACTGACGACCCCAACGCCTGGCAGGCCGACGCCCAATTGCAGGCCCCGGTCGATTTCTGGGCCTGGTTCGAAACACTCGTCAACGAGCCCCAATGGCTGGCGAGCTGAACGCCATCCCCGGTCTGGTCTGGGCCCTGGCCGCCGCGCTGTTCGTCCTCGGGATCGGCATCGGCCACGCCTGGGCGGGTAGCCGGCTGAACGCCCGCGTTCAAGTCCTGATGGCCGAGAATGCCCGCCTCGAGGCCGAGCGCGATTATGCCGAGCTGCGCCGCGAGGACCTGCACGAGAGCTTCGAAGATGCCCGGGAGCAACTGGGCAATGCCTTCTCTGCACTGGCGAACAATGCACTGCGCGCGAACAACACTCAGTTCCTGCGCCTGGCGCAGTCGGTGCTGAACCAGCAGCTGCTGCGAGGTCAGCACGACCTCAGTCGCAGCGAAACCCGCTTCGAGGACCTGGTCAAGCCGATTACCGAAACCCTGGCCCGCACCCAGAGCGAGATCCAGGCGATGGAACACTCGCGCGATGCCGCCTTCACCACACTGAACGAGCAGCTGCGGCGCCTGAGTGCCGATCACGGGGAATTACAAAAAGAGACCCGAAGCCTGGTACAAGCCCTGTCGCGCCCGGGCGTGCGCGGTCGCTGGGGCGAGTTGACGCTGCGCCGCGCGGTGGAACTCGCCGGCATGAGCGCCCACTGCGACTTCACCGAACAGGCGGTGCTGGCCGGCGAACAGGGCCGGCAGCGTCCGGACATGATCGTGCACATGCCGGGGGACCGGGCGCTGGTGGTCGATGCGAAGACCCCCCTCGATGCGTATCTCACTGCCATCGACGCCACCGACCCGGAGGCCCGGACTGTCGCACTGAAACGCCACGCTCAGCAGCTGCGGGCCCGCGTGATCGAGCTCTCGGGCAAGCGCTACTGGGCCGGCCTGAAGCACACACCGGAGTTCAGCGTGCTGTTCCTGCCCGGCGACCAGTTCCTCGCCAGCGCACTGGAACAAGACCCCGCGCTGCTCGAGCAGGCCTTGGAGCGCCAGATCCTGTTGGCCACTCCGAGCACTCTGATCGCCTTACTGCGTGCGGTGGAATACGGCTGGCAACAGGCGCGACTGACCGCCAACGCCCTCGAGATCCGCGATCTCGGGGCCGAGCTGACCACCCGCCTGGGCAGCTTCACCGAGCACCTGACCCGGCTGGGCCGCGCGCTCGAACAGGGGGCCGAGGCCTTCAACGCCACCGTCGGCAACCTCGAGCGCCAGGTGATGCCGAGCGCGCGGCGTTTCGAGGAACTCGGCATCCGGGCGCGCAAGCAACCCGAGGTCCCGGACCGGGTCGACACCCCGCTGCGCACCCCCTCGCCGAGCCCCAAAGCCCAATCCGACGCCGATGCCGCGGCGGAGAACACCGAGCCATCGATCCCGCTCAGGGATGCCACGGAACGCTCCGATGCGTACTGATCCTGCGATCGCACCGGCCTACCGGCATTGTCGGGAACGCGCCGCGGCGCATTACGAGAACTTTCCGGTCGCGTCGTATCTGCTGCCCCGGCGGCTGCGCGGTCCGGTGGCCGCGATCTATTGCTATGCCCGCGATGCAGACGATCTGGCGGATGAGGATCCGCGCCCGCCGCAGGAGCGCCGCAACGACCTGCTGGCGATGCAGACACGGGTCCGCCGTCTGGCCAACCCAACGCCCGAGTTCGTTTCGCCGGAATCGGTTTCGCCCAAATCCGGGGAGGCCGAATCCGAGGGGGCCGAATCCGTCTGGTCCGAGCCCGAATGGGCAGCCCTGGCCGACACCATCCGACGCTTCCACTTGCCGGCAGAGCCCTTCACCGACCTCGCCGATGCCTTCCTCCAGGATCTCGAGAAGACCCGCTATACGGATTTCGGCGAGGTCATGGGCTATTGCCGACGCTCGGCCAATCCCGTCGGGCGCCTGCTGCTGCATTTGAACGACGCGGCCGGCCCCGAGAACCTCGCCCACTCGGACGCCGTGTGCTCGGCCCTGCAACTGATCAATTTCTACCAGGACCTGCACCAGGATTTCGCCGAACACGGACGCATCTACCTGCCGGAAGACGAGATGGCGACCCACGGCGTGACGTCGGTCCATCTGCAGGACCGGATCAACGACCATCGCATGCGCGCCCTGATGCAGGTGCAGTATCGCCGTGCCGACCGGCTGCTGCGCGCCGGGGCCCCGCTCGGCGGCGCCCTGCGCGGGCGCCTGGGCCTCGAGATCCGAGCCATCATCCAGGGTGGTGCGCGCACCCTCTGGCTACTGCGTCAGCAACAGAACGTGTTCTCCCGTCCTCGTTTGCGCCGGCAGGATTGGTTGCGCATCTTCGCCCGCAGCCTGTTTCCCGCCCGGCATCGATGAGGGCGGTGCCGCGATACGATGGCCTCTCAAACGAGACCGAGCCAGCGCCGGTGTATGGCGGCATCCCCACCTGGGGCCCGTTGCTGCTCGCGGCAACCGCGCCCTGGATGTGCGGACGCAACCCCCGGACAGCGGAGGTCACCCGCCGCCAGCCTGCACGCCGGTCGCCTGTGCTAAGGTTCGGGGCTTCCCAATCCGCTCCGATGCCCACGCCCATGTCACCCGACGAGTACTGCCGGAAGAAGACCGCCCGCAGCGGCTCCAGTTTCTATTACGCCTTTCGTTTCCTGGATCCGGAGCGCCGGCGGGCGATCATCGCCCTGTACACCTTTTGCCGGGCGGTGGACGATATCGTCGACGAGTGCCAGGACGTGGCGGTGGCACGCACGAAACTGGAATGGTGGCGCGAGGAGATCGCACGGCTCTTTGCCGGGCAACCGCGACACCCGATCACCCAGGCCCTCAAACCCCATGTCCAACCCTTCGACCTCTCCCGCGAGTACTTCGAAGAGATCATCGACGGCATGCAGATGGATCTGGATTACGACGCCTATCCCGATTTCGCCACCCTGTCCTTGTACTGCTATCGGGCCGCCGGCGTGGTCGGCCTGTTGTCAGCACGCATCTTCGGCTTCGAGAACCGACAAACCCTGAAGTACGCCCATGACCTGGGCATGGCCCTGCAATTGACCAACATCCTGCGCGATGTGCACGAGGATGCGCTGCGCGGCCGCGTGTATATCCCGCTGGACGAGCTCCAGCGCTTCGAGGTCGATCCCGAGGAATTTCGGACCAATATCAGCCGCGAACGCCATCAAGCCCTGTTCCGGTTCCAGGCCGCGCGCGCCCGGGAGTATTACACCAAGGCGCAGGCCCACCTGCCCCCCGAAGACCGCTATTCCCAGCGCCCGGGGCTGATCATGGCGGCCATCTACCGAGCCCTGCTCGAGGAGATCGAGCGGGATGAATTTCGCCTGCTGGAACACCGAGTGCGCCTGACCCCCTTGCGCAAGTTGTGGATCGCCTGGCGTACGGCCCGCGCTGCCCAGCGCGCACCTTGACGTCGCCATTGCCATCCGCGTGACAAACGCTCCGATCGCGGTGATCGGTGCCGGCTGGTCCGGGCTGACCGCCGCACTGCACCTGAACCGGGCGGGTCGATCGGTGATCCTGATCGAGGCCGCGGCCGTGCCCGGGGGGCGTGCCCGCAGCCTGGAGGTGGACGGCGCCCGGCTCGACAACGGCCAGCACATCGTGGTCGGGGCCTGCCGCGAGGTCCGGGCTCAGATCACCGCGGTGGGGATCGCACCCGAGGCGGCCTTCCAGGCCTTGCCCTTCGGGCTGTCCCTGCAGGCCCTCAAGGCCGACGGCGGCTCGCGCAGCCTTCATCTGACACCAAGCTCCACCCACCCCGGCGCCCTTGGCCTCGCGCTGTATCGCGCCCTCGCCGAGGAGGGCCTGCGCGCTCGCCTCGGCGCACTGCTCGGGGCCGCACAGATGTTGCATCGGCCGCTGGGCCGCGATCGCTCGGTGCAGTCCTGGCTTCGGGAACGGCGGCAACCACCAGCACTGATCGAGCAGCTGTGGGAGCCGTTGTGCCTCGCGGTGATGAATGCGCCAATCGGCCTGGCTTCGGCCCAGATTCTTCAGAACGTGCTGCGCGAGACGCTCTTGGCCGGTCCCGAGGGTGCCCGCCTGCTGATCCCGCGCCAACCGCTGGGGGCGCTGTTTCCAGAACCGGCCCTCGCCCGGTTGCGCGAACGGGGGGCCTCGATCCGCCTGTCCACGCGTGTGAATGGCATCGAGGTCCGTGGCGATGGCGGTTTTGACCTGCGTCTGCGCGATGGGACCGCGCTCCAGGCACGGCAGGTGATCCTGGCCACCCCGCCGCGTGGTGCCCGGCGGCTACTGCCCGCCGCCCCGGGTCTCGATGCTCTGCGAGGCGCGCTCCTGGCGCTCGGCGAACGGGCGATCTGCACCGTCTACCTGCGCTATCGGCAGGCCCTGCACCACCTGCCACCCCTGACCGGCCTGCTCGCCCAGCATGGTCAATGGCTGCTGCCGCGCCATGTCAATGGCGAGCCGCACTGGGTTGCGGTGGTGATCTCGGCACCCGAAACCGGACCGGCATTGGCTGCCGAACAGCGCTGGCGTCGGGTTGCACAGGAATTGAACGCCGGATTCCCTGGGCTGGGCTGGCCGGAAAGCGCGCGGGTGGTCTGTGAGCGCCAGGCCACTTTCGATGCCCGGGCCGGCATCGAGGCTGTGCGGCCCACAGCGCACACGGCACAACGCGGCCTGTATCTGGCCGGCGATTACGTGCGGCCGGGTCTGCCATCCACGCTAGAGGCGGCGGTACAGGGCGGGCTGCAGGCCGCCCGCGCGGCATTGGCCGAACGTTCGTACTGAAGAGGAGGCGCCAGCAAGCCGGACCGGTGCTTCGGAAACGGTACCGGTGTGGTGCTAGTGTGCCTGCTCCAGCGTCCCGGGCTCGGCATCGACGCAGACGGTGGCCATGTGGCAAAGATCGGCAATGCTGTCCGCCTGCATCTTCTCCATCACCCGGGCCCGGTACTTCTCGACGGTGCGTGGGCTGATTTCGAGTCGGCGGGCCATGTCCTTGTTGCTCAACCCCTCGGTCACCAACACCAGCACATCACGCTCGCGCCGGGTCAGGTCGGCGGCCCGTTCCTGCACCTTCTGCTTCCAGACCATGTGCGCATGTTGACGCTCATCGGCGGCGATGGCCTCCTCGATCCGGCCGATCAGGGCCTCGGTGGAAAACGGCTTTTCCAGAAAATCCAATGCCCCGCCCTTCATCGCGCGGACGGTCGCGGGAATGTCGCCGAAGGCGGAAATGAAGATGATCGGCAGATTGCAGCCTCGCGCCCGGAGTTCCTGCTGCAGATCCAGGCCGCTCATGCCGGGCATGCGCAGATCCAGAACCAGGCAGCCCCGCTGCTCGGGATCGAGTTCCCGCAGCGCTTCCTCGGGAGAGCCATGGGTCTCAACTTGATAGCCGGCCAGCGTCAAGGCCAGGGACAGGGATTTGCGTACGGCCGGATCGTCGTCGACCAGCACCACGGCAGGTGTCGAAGTCATGTCGTGATCTCCTGGCGCCAAAGTGGAAGAGTGAACCGCAGCACACCGCCTTCATTGGCACCGGATTCGACCCACAGCTTACCGCCATGGGCCTCGATGATCGTCCGACTGACTGCCAACCCGATGCCCATGCCCGTCTCCTTTTCGCTCTCGAAGATATCGAAGATCCGCGCCGCCCATTCCGGCGACACCCCGGCGCCCGTGTCGGCAACCTGCACCCGCGCCTCGTGTTTCGAGGTATCGATTCGAATCCGAATCTGGCGCTGCTCGGCGCCACTGCGGTCGATGGACTCGATGCTATTGCACAACAGATTCACCAGCACCTGCTCGATCTGCAGTGGATTCACTCGAACCACCACCGAGGCGGGTGGTGGCTCCAGGACCACCCGAATACCCTTACGGCAGGCCATGGGATCAACCAGTTCCAGGGCCGAGCGAATCCGGACCTCCAGTTCGCAGGGCTCGGTCTGCAGGTTGCCTCGATGCATGAAACGGCGTAGCGCACGGACGATGCCCACGGCCCGATCGACCTGCTCCTGAAGATCGGAAAGCACCCCCAGCACCTGTCCCTGATTCACCGGTTCCTGACGCACCAGCGCTACTCCCGACTCGGCAAACAGGCTGGCGGCCGACAACGGCTGTGATAATTCATGCACCAGGGATACCGCCAGCACCGCCACCGAGTTGATCCGGGCGGCATGGGCGATCTCCTCTTGCCGCAGACGCTCGGCATATTCGCCCTGCACCCGTTCGCTGATATCCAGGTGGGCCACCACGGCTCCGGCGCCGACCTGGCCCAGCGGCGTGACCGACATCAGGAACCAGCGCTTTTTTTGCGGCGCATGACACGGGTACTCCAGCGTGAACTCGGCCTGCTCTCCGTCGATTACCCGCTGGATGCCGACCTGGGCCTGCGCCGCATAAGGCGTGGCCTCTTCACCCAGGTGTTCACGGCAAGCGAGCAAATAATCCATTCCGATGCCCTCGACCACCCCGGGGGGTGCGCGGTTCTCGCGCCCGAATCGGCGCCAGGCCGCGTTCACTCGCGTGATCCGCCCGCGGGCATCGAGCACCGCGATCTGCGCCGACAACGCATCGAGGGTCGACTGATCGGCGCCTTGGCCATTCTCCTCCAGCTGCGCCTGGGCTACGCTCTGCGCGGTGATGTCCACAATGGTCGTGAAGCACAACCGTTCCAGATCCCGCGAGTACGACCCGAGAAACAGACGCAGCCGGTGCGGCTCGACGGCGGTCGTCGCCCCGGGATCGACCGCGCGGTGCACATCCAGGCGAGCATGCAGTTCTCGGGGCGGCGTGTCAGCATCGGCGGTCGCCATCCCCCCGCAGACCCGGTGCAACTCGGTGAGAAACCGCTTCCGATCCGCGGTATCGACGAAGTCACTCAATGGCCGGCCCACCAGTGTGGCTTCCGAGTCATCGAGCAATACGGCACCGGCTCGATTCACCTGCAGAACCCGACCTTCGGCATTCAGTACCGCGTAACCGATCGGCGCTGAATCGTAGAGGAGGGATACGAACTCGTCCGAGGCTCCCGCCGCTGCGGCCTTTTCCAGAAACCGCGTCACCGGCGTTTCAAAGTGATCTCCGCTGGTCATCGGAGCCGCCGACGTGTCCGGTGTCGCACCGATGGCCCCCCGTTGGCCGCCCGGCCGGGACTCCGGACCCTGGTGCGGCTTGCGGTCCCCGGACTTGGCATTCCCTTCATTCGGCATCTCCATCCTCTTCGGCTGTGGGGCACGGACGGCGGCGATCCAGCCGGCACGGGACCGTCTCGACCGCTTGAACAGCGACGTGGGACCGATCCGACGACGATGCCCGGGACCGGACAGGCGCACGAGAAGCAACTCGGTGGTCTTCCCGGCGTCGACGGGTTTGGATCGCGAACGGTTGGACGTCCGGCCGCGGGGAGACCCCATACGAAGCGCAACTTAGCCAGAAAGCCTTCGCGGCGCAAGGTATCCTGTCGCAAAATTCGTCACAACACGCCATCGCACCGCAATCTCGGCCCTGGATTCGAGGCGGTGCAAAAGACCTCGAAGCCTCCGGGCCAAGTGCCTTAGAATGACACGATTGGAACTGTAAACCCACAACGGGAGAATCCGCGTTGCCCGACTTCGATCCCCATCGCCTTCTCGCCTATCAAGCCGGCCCGGAGACCCTTGCCGACCATGTCATTTTGGTGACCGGAGCGGCTCAGGGTACCGGGCATGCGATCAGCGTGGCGGCAGCCGCCGCCGGCGCTACCGTGATTCTGCTCGACCGCGACATCAAAGGCCTGAAGGCGACCTACGATGCGATCGAGGCGGCCGGCCATCCGCAGGCAGCAATCTACCCGCTGAATTTCGAGGGGGCCACCGTGAAGGACTATGCGGATCTGGCCGAGAACGTGCTGGAGTCGCTGGGCCGGCTGGACGGCCTGGTGCTTCATGCCGGGTGGGCCGGCACCCTGACCCCGATGAAATACTACGACCCGGAACTCTGGGCGCGCGTGATGCACGCGAATCTGCACGGTCCGGTGCTGCTGACCCAGGCCGTGCTGCCGATGCTCGAACTGAGCGGACGCGGCAGCATCGTGGTCTCGACCCAGCATGCGCGCAAGGCCTTCTGGGGCGCCTTCGGCATCGCCAAGGCCGGCCAGGACGCGTTGATCGACATCCTCGCGGCCGAGCACTCGGCCGAACGGGGATTCATCCGCGTCAACGGCATCGACACCGGCCCTGTCCGCACTCGCTTTCGCGCCCAGCATTACCCCGCCGAGAACCCGGCGGCGCTGCCGATCCCCGAACAGGTCACCGGCCCCTACCTCTACCTGCTCGGCCCGGAGGCTGGCCGCACCAGCGGGCAGAACGTGTCGCTCGAGGGGCTGCTGACGCCCCCCATCAGCGGTCAGAATCCCTAAGCGCCTCGCTTCCCTTTGTTGGTTTTACTCTTGCTCTTGCTCTTGCTCTTGCTATGGCGGGGTGCGGGCCTCGAGTCGGCGTTCGGTAGCGTCGGCACGAAGCGCATCACCTTCTCGACCACATCAAGTTGCAGTTGCGCCTCGGCCTTGAACTGGCCGGCATAGGCAAGATCCTCCTGGCCGAGTTCGTAGCAGGTCGCCCCACTGATATCGGTCAGTACCGCCGGGATCCCGGCCGCTGCAAAGGCGTAATGCCGCTTCAGATAGAAGCTCTCACAACACATGCCGACGTAGGCCGGGACCGCGTCGGCCTGCAGTTGCGCCAGGGTGGCCTCCAGGTGCTCGAAGTTGGTGATGGTGATGACCTGCAGGCCACGCTCCCGTGCCATCCGGTAGGCGTCCCCGACCTCGCATTCACCACACTCGGAGCAGTCGTCCCGATGCCGGAACTTGCATTTTGCGAGCTTCGCACAGTAGGGCACCAGCATCACCGTGGCGCGCTCCAGGATCGACTGGGCATCCTCGCCTTCGGGGCTGTGGACGATCAGGGTGTTGGTTTGCGCCGCATCCAGTCCGAAGACCGCAGCCTGCACCCGGCGCGCGGTCGCCAGCCGCAGCACGCGGTGCAGATCCTCCTGATCGAAACCGAGGAGGTCGATCGCGGACAGACCCTGGAGGCATTGCTGCAGGCACAGGCCCGCGTCGGCTACGGCCTGCCCCTGCAAGACCTGCTGCAGGCGCAGAAACAGGTCCGAGGGGTGAAACTGCACCGCGCCGCTGAAATCGGCCCGTCTGATCCGATCCTCGGCATCGACCTCCAGGGCCAGGTAGATCGCCCCGCCCGCGGTCTTGACGAAGGCCTTCAGCGCATCGATCGCCAGCGGCTCGGCCAATACGGTTGCGCCCAGGGTCATTTCACCGAGGGTCGTTTCGGCCAAAGTCGTTTTGGCTCCCGCGCCCGGGCGCTTCGATACCACGCCACCGCCCTCCTCCGGGTGCCGCAACAGCCCCTCAGGGATATCGGGGTCGGCCGCGGCAGCGTTCGTGAGTTGCAGGGCGAAGGCCCGGGCAAGGGCGCGGGCCAGAATCGCTCGGATCCGGTCGAGATCGCAGGCGGTCCCGGTGACCGCTGCCACGCTGGTCATCCGCTGGCGCGCGCTCCATACACCCTCCGCGGACAGCTTCTCGGTGGGTACGCGCAGGATCTTCAGCATGGCCTCGGCGTCGGGATCGGACACCAGCAGGCTGCCCTGGATCAGGACCCGTTCGCCCCACTGGCCGGCAAAGCCGCAGGCGATCTTGCGGCCCTCGACCTCGATGTCGTTGGGAAACACGAAACGCGCGGGAATCCCCAGCTCCGCGAGCGCCGCCACCAGGGCTTGGCCATGGCGTTCGAGGAGACCGGCGAGATCGGTCCGGTGTGCCGGCAGGGTCAGGGACCAGCACAGCTGGGTCGGATCGAGATAGAGCGCGCCGCCACCGGTCACACGCCGGACCACCTCAATACCCTCGGCCTGGCAATAGGGCTCGCGTACCGCGATGGCGGCCCGCTCATGCGCCCCCAGCGCCGCACTGACCGGATAGCGGGCAAAGCGTAAGGCCGGGGCCGCCTTCAGCAGGTCGTGGTCGCGCTCGATGTGATCCCGGGCCGAACGCAGGCCATCGTCATGAACGCGACAGTTCAGGAGCACCGAATTGCGATCAAACTCCGTGGCATCATTCATCGGCTCGAATTCCTGATCAACACGGCATCTACTGTATCGAATCGCCGACCACGCGCCCAGCGAATCCCCGTCGCCGTTGGCGGGCGATCGAAGTACCATGGGGCACTCCGAAGCATGGCGACGCCATCGGTTGGCTCCCGCAGGGTCTGAGCCTGTGGGTCTGGGCAGGGCAATTCCCTAGTGTTGATCTGGGTCAATACACGCCTGCCGGCGCGATGCGAAGATCCGGCTTGGAAATCGGATGCGCCGCGCTGCGCAACAACTCAGAACGGGCGATCCCCTTTTATGGGGGACAAGGTGACTGCTGATGTCGAACTGGTCTGACCTGTTGGCCCGCGTCGAACCGCTTCAGGATGTGGCCGTCGATGCGGCCTTGATCGACGCGTTGGAACGGGACTGGCAAATGCGTGAAGGACACCCGTTGCCGCCGGCCCATTTCTACACCCCCAGCTTCAAGTCCTATCAGACCTCCGAACTCAAGGGCTGTGGCAAGAACGCGTGGCCGGCCATCTCGATCACCGGGGCCGACTGCAAGCTGCAGTGCGATCACTGCAAGACCAAGATCCTCGAACCGATGATCCCGGCGCGTACGCCGGAGGCGTTGTGGCGCGCGGTCAACGAGGTGATCGAGGACGGCGCCGCCGGCATGCTGCTGACCGGCGGCTCGAATCATCGCAACGAGGTCGAATACGGCCCCTTCTATTCCACCATCCGGCGGATCAAGGACACCTTTCCGGAGTTTCGCATCGCCACCCACGCGGCCCTGGTCGACGCCGACGGCGCCCGGAGCATGGAACAGGCCGGCATCGATGTCGCGATGATGGATGTGATCGGCGCGCAGGAGACGATCACTCAGGTCTATCACCTGCGCCGCTCGGTGGAGGATTTCGAGGCCACACTGGAGAATCTGGTCCAGACCCGCATGAAGGTGGTTCCACACATCGTGATCGGGTTGCACTACGGTCAGATGCTGGGCGAGTGGAAGGCCCTGGAGATTATCCAGCGCCATCTGCCCGACGCGGTCGTGCTGGTGGTGGTGATGCCGTTCTATGCCTCCGAAAAACGACCCTTCGCGACTCCGGACACCGAGGCGGTCGGCCAGTTCTTCCGGGCCGCCCGCACGTCCCTGCAGCAGACGCCGTTGCTGCTCGGCTGCGCCCGTCCACCCGGCGAGGCGCGCAGCCAGATCGACACCTATGCGGTGATGGCCGGACTCGACGGCATCGCCCACCCGGCCGACGGGGCCGTGGAACTGGCCGCCCGGCTCGGACGCCCGGTGCGGGTCACCGCTGCCTGCTGCTCGATCGTGGTCGGCGATGAGGTGATGGCGGCCGGCGCCTCCAGCGGCCTGGAACTCGATCTCGACGCCATCCTCGCCGAGGAACAGCGACGCCGCGCCGCCGAGTCTCGAGAGCACAACGGCATCGGCATCCCGTTGGTCGCGGCACCATCCCCCGTCCGCCTCCAGGAGACCTGAACCATGCGCGATCCGAAGACCCTGCGGGTGATCGACACCGGTCTGCGCGGTGCGGCCGAGAATCTGGCCATGAACCGCGCGCTGCTCGAGGCCCATCAGGAAGGTGCCTCGCCGCACACCCTGCGCTTTTTGCGCTTCACGCCGAGCGCACTGGTCGGCTTTCACCAGTGCGTGGAACAGGAACTGCGCGTCGAGTACTGCCGAGAGCAGCAGATCGAGATCCAGCGGCGGATCACCGGCGGCGGTGCGATCTACTTCGACGAGACCCAGATCGGCTGGGAACTGTACCTGGACAAGGCCTTTCTCGGCACCGCCGAGATGCCGCGGATCGCCCAACGGATCTGCGAGGCGGCGGCCCGGGGCATCAGTGCCCTGGGTGTCGACGCCCGCTTTCGACCCCGCAACGACATCGAAGTCGACGGGCGCAAGATCTCCGGAACCGGCGGCGCCTTCGACGGCGACTCGATCCTGTATCAGGGCACGCTGCTGGTCGATTTCGACGTCGAGCGCATGCTCCGGGTGCTGCGCATTCCGGCAGAGAAGCTCTCCGACAAGGCCATCGCCTCGGCGCGGGAACGGGTGGCGAACCTCGGCGATCTGCTGGGCGCGGTTCCGGCCTTCGATCAGGTGCAGCAGAAGCTCGCCGAGGCGATGGCCGAGGCCTTCGATGCCCGCCTGGAGTGGGCCGAGGGTCTGAATCCGATCGAGGAACAGCACTTCGCCGACGCCCTGGTCGAGATCGATACCCCGGAGTGGATCTACCAGCATGGGCTGCCGGCGAGCGACGCCGGCGTGCTCGAGGGCCTGCACCGCGGTTCCGGCGGCCTGATGCGGGCCGCCCTGATGCTGGACCCGGTACGCGACCGGATCAAGCAGGTCTGGATCACCGGGGACTTCTTCGTGAAACCCAAGCGCGCCGTGGTCGACCTCGAGGCCAGTCTGCGCGACACCGCGGTCGGCGATCTGGAAACCACCATCCGGGATTTCTTCGCTCGCCAGCCGGTGGAAATGCTGCAACTGGGGCCCGACGATTTTCTGACCCTGCTGCGCAATACCCTCGCCAAGACCACGGTCGCTGGCGGCGGCCGCGAGCCGTCGACGTGAACACCGGCTCCGTCGAACCCGGGGATCCAAAGACGGTGGACGTGCTGGTGATCGGTCTGGGGCCGGGCGGCGCCAGTGCCGCCCGCACGGCGGCCGCGGCCGGACTCGACGTGCTGGCCGTCGAGCACAAACGCGTGCTGGGGGAACCGGTGCAGTGTGCCGAATTCATCCCCAATCCGATGGGCGCCTATGCCCGCGACGCACCGATCCGACAACAACGCATCACCGGGATGCAGAGCATCCTGCCCTCGGGTCACACCCACACCAGCGACTTTCCGGGGCTGATGATCGACCGCGCCGAATTCGATCGTGCACTCGCCCGTGAGGCCGAAGCCCAGGGGGCCACCCTCTGGACCGGCACCCGCCTGCTACGGCTGGACCCGGCACCGGGTATTGCCGTGCTGCGCCGTGCCGATACCGAATACAGCATCCGCTACCGGACCCTGGTCGCGGCCGATGGCCCGCATTCGACCACCGCCGCCCGTCTCGGACTCGCCCCGTTGGAGGTCGTGCAGACCCGCCAATACACGGTCCCGTTGCGGCAAGCCTTTAACGACACGTTCATCTGGCTATCGGACGCCTATCCCGGCGGCTATGCCTGGCTGTTTCCGAAGGGGGACGTCGGCAATCTGGGGCTCGGGCTGGATACGCGACTGCAACCGGACCTGAAGGGCCCGCTGGAGCAGCTGCACCGACAGCTGATCAAAGCGGGCTGGGTCGGCGCGACCGTGCACCGCCGAACCGGCGGCGCGATTCCGGTGGGCGGTCCCCGAAAGCCGTTGTTCCAGGACCGGATCGTCTTCGTCGGCGATGCCGGCGGACTCACCCACCCGATCACCGGGGCCGGCATTGCCGCCGCCGTGATCTCCGGGGAAGCTGCAGGACAGGCGGCCGCGGCCTTCCTGCACGGCGATCCGACGGCCTTTGCCGACTACGACGAGGCGATGCAGGACCAGTTCGGCCCGGCGCTCGACCGCGCGGTGGCCCGTCGGCAGGCCCTCACTCCCCTATGGCTGACCCCCGCGGCCGCTGAGGATGCCACCCAGCGCCGCGGCTGGGTGGCCTTCGATGATTACTTCGCAGCGATGGCATCATGATCCCTGCCGCCTTCGAACCTGCCCCCCTTCGCAATCCCTGGAGGTCCCTGACATGAATGCCCGTGTCGAACCGATGGCTACACCCGTGAACGTCTACCCCCCGGTGGAGAAGGACACTGCACCCGAACGCCGCTCCCCGGAATACGTCCAGATGTCCACCGCAGCGGCGATCACCCTGCGTCTGTTGGCGGGAACCATGCATCGGACCGCCTGCACGAATTGCCTGAACCTGCTGGTGACCTACCCCGAGGGTTGCCGGGCCAACTGCAGCTACTGCGGCCTGGCACGGCACCGGGAAGAGGACAGCGCCTATGCCGATCGCAACTTCATCCGGGTGGACTGGCCGACAGCGCGTTTCGCAGACGTGATCGAGCGGGTCCAGAACGGGCGCGACCACGCAGCCTTCGAGCGCATGTGCATCTCGATGATCACCCATCCGCAATCCGGTGAAGACACCGTGACCCTGCTCGATCAATGGGTCGCGGCATTGCCGCACATCCCGGTCTCGATCCTCTCCAACCCGACCACGATGACTTATGCGGATCTCGAGGACCTGAAACGGCGCGGCGCCGATATCTTCACCGTGGCCCTGGACGCCGTGACCCCGGAAATCTTCGAGCAGACGCGCGGCAAGACCGTGCAGAGCCCGCATCGCTGGGACACCTACTGGCGCGCGATCGAGTGGGCCGCGGAGATCTTCGGGCCGGAGAAGTTCGGCGCGCACCTGATCTGCGGCATGGGCGAGACCGAGCAGGAAATGCTCGAAGTCTGCCAGCGGATCCGGGATCTGGGCGGCCACAACCACCTGTTCGCCTTCTTTCCGGAACAGGGTTCGCGGATGCAGGATCGTCCGCCGGTGCCCCGGGATCACTGGCGCCGGGTGCAGCTCGGCCGCTACCTGATCGACTATGCCGGTGTGCGCACCACAGCCATGCGCTTCGATGCGGAAGGGCGGGTTGTCGACTTCGGGATGGAGCCGACCGAGCTCGACGCCCTGATCGACTCGGGCACGCCGTTTCGGACCTCGGGTTGCCCCGGGCGCGAGGACGAAGCGATCTCCGCCTGCAACCGCCCCTATGGCGACTCGAGCCCCGGAGACATCTACAGCTTTCCCTTTGCGCTGAACGGCCGCGACGTCGCCGTCGTGCGCCGCCAGATGGCCGGCGAAGACGTGACCAGCTTCGCCGCCGAAACCGACGACTGAGCCCTGCGGCGCGGGTGCCCGGCGTCGGTCCGACGCCGCGGGGTGGGCCCTGGTTTGGAGACGCTCGAGTCTTCCCTGAGCGCTCGTAGATGGCTATCCATGGCCATCTACGGTCCGGACCGGGCACACCCCGCACGGCTCTGATGCGCTTTGCAAAACCAAGCAAGGTCGAGTTCAAGGACGGCGAGCCCACCAGCGGCGGCCCCCCTGGCAAGGGCACTCTTCAGCGGCGGCCCTGTTGCATCTGGAATTGGAGCGCCTCCAGGCGTTCGAGCACCTCGTCGATATCCGGATCGACCTCGCGCATCGCGGTCATCACGTTATCCTCAAAGGTTTCCTGCGCCTCGGTGATCTCGGGATCCTGCGCCACCATCTGCTGCGCCTGCTGCAGCTGCTGTTGGGCCTCCTGCACCTCGACCGATTGCATGATCGCCTGGCGCTCGGCGTCGGTGGTCGCCGGGTCCTGAAGCATCGCCTGAGCCGCCAGCAGCGTTTCCATGATGTCCTGCGGATCGTAACCGGCCTCTTCCATTCTGCCGATGATCATGGACTCGAGGGCCTCGGCCTCTTCCTGAAGGGCAGGCTCTTCCTCGAAGGCCTGATTCTGCACCTGCAGCACCCGTTCCTGGAGCTCCAGGTATTCCATCTCCAAGGCGCCGATCTGCGGCTGCATCGGCGCACCGGGTTCCATCTGCGGACCGGGTGGCTGCTGGGGCTCTGGCTGACCCATCTGAGCCAGAACCCCGGTTGCGAACACGAGGCCCGCAGCGACCACGAGCGATAGGACGAGACTCTTGACGCAGTGTCGTTGCTGCATGTCAAACCCCTCCATCTATGGCCATACGGCCCGATGCCGAGCGGCCTCTTGCGGCAGCTTAACAGCGATCCCCGAAGGCCTGTCAAACGCGTACCTCGGGCCCGAACCGGGGACCCGGGTGGCAGTACACCGGCATTGGCGAGGGCCATGCGGTTTGGCCCAGGGGATCCACTATACTGGGCCGCGGCGACGCCCGGTGACTTCGCCGCAGCGTGACTTCGCCCCAGCCGTGAACTGCCACCCCGCTGCGTTGTCCCTTTTTCGCGCGCCCCACCGCCCGCCCTGTCGAGACCTCCATGGCCGCAACCCAGATTATCCGAAAGATCGTGCCCCTTCTGATCCTGATAGCGGCCGTGATGGGATTCATGGTCCTGCGCGCCACCGGCCCTTCGGCGCCGCCACCGGAAACCAGCGAACGCATCTGGCAGGTCCGGGGCATGCTGGTGGAACCGGCAACCCACCGCCCCTCGCTCGAACTCTTCGGACGCACCGCTTCGCCTCAGAACGCCACGCTGCGTGCCGCCATCGAAGGCGAGATCGAAGCCGTGGCGGTGCGTGACGGGCAGGTGGTCGAGACCGGGACCCTGCTGGTTCGCATCGATCCCGCGGAGACACGGCTGAACCTGGCCCAGCGCGAGGCCGAGTTGCGCGAGGCCGAGTCCCTGATCGAAAGCGAACGCTTGCGCGCGCAGACCGATCGCCGCAGCCTGGCGCGCGAGCGCGAACTCCTGCAGATTGCCCAGCGTGGCCTGGACCGTGCACGGGACCTGCGCGGCCGCGAGCTGGGTTCGGAGGCCGCGGTGGACGACGCCCAGCGCAGCCTCGAACAGGCCCGGGTGGCGCTGGATGCACGGGAGCAGGCGGTCAATGATGCCCCCGGCCGGCTGCTGCAGGCGCAGGCACGGACCGACCGCCTGCAGGCTGCGCTGGAACGCGCGCAGCTCGACCTGCAACGCAGCGAGATCCGGGCCCCGATGCCCGCGCGCGTGGTCGCCGTGCAGGTCAGCCCGGGCGAGCGGGTTCGGGTCGGCGATCCCCTGCTGCGCCTCTACGCGCTCGACGACCTCGAGATTCGCGCCAGCCTGCCGGAGATGCTGTTGCCGCGCATCCCCCCGCTGCTACGCAACGGCACGTCGCTGCGCGCCCGGGCCGTCGTGGGCGGGCAGATCGTGCACGCTGAACTGGTGCGCCTGTCGGGTGAGGCCGTCAGCGGCGAAGCCGGGTTGAGTGCGTACTTTCGAGTGGTCGACGGGGGCACCGATCTTCCGCTGAACCGTTTCGTTCAGCTGCGCCTGAGCCTACCCGAGGAATCCGCCAGCGTCGCCGTGCCCTTCGAGGCCCTGTATGGCCAGGACCGCATCTACCGGGTCGTCGATGGCCGCATGCAGGGGTTGCGCATCGAGCGCCTGGGCGAAATCGTCGACGGCCAGGGCCATACCCGTGCCCTGATCCGGCATGCAGACCTCGCGCCCGACGATGTGCTGGTGGTGACCCGTCTGCCCAATGCCGTGGACGGTCTGCGCGTGGGGGTCGAGATGGACGCGACCGACACGCCGAACACCGACGTGCAGCGTTGAACGAACGCATGACCACTTCGACAAACGACCCCGGCCGTTCTCCAGCACCCGACCACGGGCCGATGCGGCGACCGGCCAACGGCGGCGGCGGCCTGATCGGCCTGTTCCTGAACCACCGCCTCGCGGCCAACCTGCTGGTCGCGCTGATGGTGCTGGGCGGCGCCTTCGCCCTGCTCAAGCTCAACACCCAGTTCTTCCCGAGCTTCGAACTCGACATCGTCTCAGTGCGTGTGGTCTGGACCGGGGCGAGTGCGGAAGACGTCGAACGCGGGATCACCGACCCGCTCGAACAGGACCTGCGTACGGTCGACGGGATTCGCAACCTGACCTCAACCTCGGCGCTCGGTGTGGCGGCGATCACGCTGGAGTTCGAGGCCGGCACGGACATGACGCTCGCACTCGAGCAGGTGAAGGACCGGGTCGACCAGCAACGCAACCTGCCGGAGGCGGCCGAAACGCCGATCGTGACCCGGGTCGTGCGCTACGAACCGGTGGCGCGCCTGCTGGTGAGCGGCCTGGACGACCTGACCGAATTGCGCAGCCTCGGGCGCCAGTTCGAACGCGAACTGCTCGATCGCGGCATTGCCCGGGTCGAGTTCACCGGCTTGCCCGAGGACGAGATGGCGATCCAGGTGCCCGCACTGCACCTGTACAACACCGAACTCACCCTCTCCGACATCGCCCAGCGCGTCAATGAACTGAGCCGGGACATCCCCGCCGGCAGCGCCGGACGGGCCGATACCGCACGCCAGATTCGCAGTCTCGATCAGCGCCGCGAGATCAGCGCCTTCGAGTCCTTGCCGCTGCGTGCCGATCCCGAACTCGGCCTGCTGCGCCTGGGCGAGATCGCGGACATCGAGCGCCGCCCGCGCGACGACCAGGTCAGCGTGAGTGTCGGCGGTGCCCCGGCGCTGGAAATGCAGCTGATGCGCAGCGAAAGCGGCGACTCGCTGGTCGCGGCGCGAATCCTCGAGGACTGGTTGGCCGCCGTGCGCCCCACCCTGCCGGCGGGCGTGCAACTCGAGATGATCGACGCCTTCTGGGAGCTGCTGCTAGAGCGCATCATGCTGCTCCTGAAGAACGGCCTGGGCGGCCTGTTGCTGGTACTGGGCATCCTGTTCCTGTTCCTGAACCGCCACGTGGCCTTGCGCGTCGCGCTCGGCATCCCGATCGCCTTCACCGCCGCGCTGATCGTGCTCTGGCTGGTCGGCGGATCGATCAACATGATCTCGCTGTTCGGCTTCATCATGTCGCTCGGGATCATCGTCGACAACGCGATCGTCGTCTCGGAACACGCCTACACGCTGCACCAGAAGGGCCAGAGCCCGACCGAGGCTGCGGGTAACGGGGCCCGCCGGATGCTGGCACCGGTGATTTCGGCGTCGCTGACCACCGTCGCCGCGTTCCTGCCGCTGATGCTCATCGGCGGCATCATCGGCAATATCCTGTTCGACATTCCGCTGGTCGTGATCTGCGTGATCATCGCAACGCTGCTGATCGCTTTCCTGATCCTGCCGGCGCACCTGCGGGGCGTGCTCGAACGCCTGGAGCCGCCGCCCGAAAAGAGCCTGCGGGCCCGCTTCGACGCCGGTTTCGAGCGCGTGCGCAATGGCGCTTTCCGCCGCCTGGTGTCGACCTCGGTCGATCACGCGGGCATCACCCTGGCGCTCGCGGTCGGGACGCTGATCCTGGTGATCGGCCTCGCGGCGAGCGGTCGCATCGGCTTCACCTTCTTCCCGGCGCCGGAGGGCACGGTGGTCAATGCCGGCGTCAACTTCGTCGCCGGCACGCCGCCGGAACGCGTCGTCGATTTCCTGCATGCGGCGGAACAGGCGCTGTATGCGGCCGAGGCCGCATTGGGCGAGGAACTGGTGAGTGCGGCGGTGGTGCGCCGGGGCCTCGGCATCGATGCCGGCGACGGCAGTCCGCCACGCGGCGAGCAGTTCGGCAACATCCAGGTGGAACTGGTCTCGCCGGAAGTTCGCCGCTCGACCAATCGTGACCTCATCCGCGCCTGGGAAGAGCGGATTGAGCTGACCCCGGGCATCGAGAATTTCAACATCAGCGAGCGCCAGGGCGGCCCCCCGGGACGCGACCTGGACGTGCGCCTGACCGGCGACGACCCGGATCGGCTGAAGGCCGCCGCGCTCGACCTGGCGGAGACCCTGGCCGATTTCGCGGGCACCTACGCGATCAACGACGACACGCCCTTCGGCCGTGAACAGCTGATCTATTCGGTGCGCCCGGAGGGCCTCGCGCTCGGCCTGACCACCGAGAGCGTCGGAGCCCAGTTGCGCGATGCCTTTGATGGGCGCCTGGCGCAGATCTTCCAGGACGGCCTGGAAGAGGTCGAGGTGCGGGTGCGCCTGCCCGATCAGGAGCGCCACCACACCGAGACCCTCGAACGGCTGTCGATCCGCCTGCCCTCGGGGGCGCTCGCCCCGCTGGACACGGTGGTCGCGATCGAGTCGCGCCAAGGCTTCGAGACGCTGCGCCACGCCGATACCCGGCTCGCGATCCATGTCTCGGCCGAGGTCGACCGCGGCGTGAACAACGCGGCGCGGATTCGCGCGGCGCTGGAGGACGGTCCGCTGGACGCGCTGGCGCAGCGCCACGGCGTCAGCTACTCGTTCGAGGGCCGCGCCGCCGATCAGGCCGAAACCTTTGCCGACATGCGCATGGGCCTGGTGCTGGCGCTCGGGCTGATGTACCTGACGCTCGCCTGGGTCTTCGCCTCCTGGGGCTGGCCGCTGATCGTGATGGCGATCATTCCCTTCGGCATCCTCGGGGCCTTCCTCGGGCACTGGATCCTGGGTGTGGAGCTGACGATTTTGTCGATGTTCGGGCTCTTCGGCCTCACCGGGATCGTGGTCAACAACTCGATCATCCTGGTCAGCTTCTATCAGGGCCTGCGCGATGAGGGCCTGCGGCTGCGTGAGGCGATCATCGAGGCCTCGTGCCAACGCCTGCGCGCGGTGATCCTGACCTCGGCCACCACGATCGCGGGCCTCACGCCGCTGCTGTTCGAGCGCTCGCTGCAGGCCCAGTTCCTGATTCCGATGGCGATCTCGATCGTCTTCGGGCTGGGCGTGGCCACTTTCCTGGTGTTGCTGGTGATTCCGGCGCTGCTGCGCCTCTACGAACAGCGCTTCGACCGCGGCGCCCTGCTCGGCGCCACCGGCCGGTAAGGTGGGTCAAGCGCACCCACCATGCAACCTCGATGCGCGGTACACCCCCTGGTGGGCCCGCTGCGCTTGGCTCAGCCTACACAGATCACCAAGCGCCGAGAGCACGGCCCTTGGGGTCAAACCCAACGCTGAGAAGCCGTGTGGGGTACGCCCGGTCCGGACCGTAGATGGCCATGGATGGCCATCTACGAGCGCTCAGGGATGACTTGAGCGTGTCCGGACCGGGCGTACCCCGCACGGCTTGGGCACGGCCCGGGCGGTTCGAAGGCGCCGTACAAAGGGCCATGGTAGGCCCACTGCGCTTGGCTCACCCCACACCCCAACCCAACGACCGGGTCGCGTTTGTCGATTCGGTTTGCTAGACTGATGCTGCATTGCACCAAGCCTTAACGTGCCATGATCGCTGAACGTCCCGGAATTTCAGGTCCTGAATTTCAAGGAGGCTCCGGATGAATGCTACGCTCCCCCTTGCCGGCAAGACCGGTATCGTCACCGGGCTCGCCAATGCCGACAGCATCGCCCACGGCTGCGCACGCGCATTGCACCAGGCGGGCGCCGAGGTGTTGCTGAGCTACGGACACCCGAAGGCCGAGGCCGGGGTGCGGCCGCTGGCAGAGGCCCTGGGCGATCCCGCACCGATACTCTGCGACGTGCGCGAGGACGCGCAGCTCGAAGCGCTGTTCTCGGCCGCGCGCATGCGCTGGGATCGGATCGATTTCCTGATCCATTCCATCGCCTTCGCGCCGCGGGACGATCTGCACGGACGCGTCGTGGACAGCAGCCGAGAGGGCTTTCTGAGCGCGATGGACATCTCGTGTCACTCCTTTATGCGCATGGCCCACCATGCCGAGCCCCTGATGACCCGGGGCGGCTGCCTGCTGACCCTGAGTTACTACGGGGCCGATAAGGTCATCGATCACTACGGCATCATGGGACCGGTGAAGGCGGCGCTGGAGGCCTCGGTACGCTACATGGCGACCGAACTCGGCCCGGCCGGGATCCGCGTCCATGCGCTGTCCCCCGGCCCGATCCCGACCCGCGCGGCCTCCGGCATCCGGGACTTCGATGCGTTGTTACGCACGGCCGAGGCGCGCACGCCGACCGGCGAAATGGTCAGCATCGACGACGTCGGCGCGGTCGCGGCCTTCCTGATCGGCGATGGCGCGCGCGCGATGACCGGCACCACCACCTACGTCGACGGCGGACTGCACATACGAGGCTAAACCATGGCAAGCTCCGACGAGTTCATCGAGAACCGGACCTTCGACGAGATCCGGGTGGGCGAGAGCGCCAGCATGGAGCGCCGCCTGACCATGGACGACATCAAACTCTTCGCGGTAATGTCGGGCGACGTCAATCCCGCGCATGTGGACGAGGATTACGCCAAGAGCAGCCGCTTTCAGGAGATCATCGCCCACGGCATGTGGGGCGGCGCGCTGCTCTCCACCCTGCTGGGCACCCAACTGCCCGGGCCTGGGACGATCTATCTGGGGCAGACCCTGCGCTTCAAGGCCCCGGTGATGCTCGGCGATCTGCTTCGGGTCTCGGTGCAGGCAATGGAAAAGAACGAGACGAAGCATCGGATCAAGTTTCATTGCCTGTGCCAGAATCAGGAAGGCAAGACCGTGATCGAGGGCGAGGCCGATGTCATCGCACCGGTCCAAAAGATCCGCCGGCAGCGGGCGGTACTACCGCATGTGCGCCTGGCCGAACGCGCGCACCTGCACGAACTCCTGACGGCCGCAGCCCGCCCGGAACCCCTGCCCACCGCGGTGGTTCATCCGGTGGATCCCCAGTCGCTGAACGGCGCTCTGCAGGCCGCGCGGGCGGGGCTGATCGACCCGATCCTCGTCGGCCCGAAGGCCCGGATTCAGGAGGCCGCCGAGAAGGCCGAGGTCGACATCTCGGGCTTCCGGCTGGTTTCCACCCCGCATAGCCACGCCGCAGCGGAGCGGGCGGTGGAACTCGCCCGCAACGGCGAGGTGGGCGCCCTGATGAAGGGCAGCCTGCACACCGACGAACTTCTGCGCGCGGTTTTGACGCGTTCGGCCGGGCTGCGCACCGAAGCGCGTCTGAGTCATGTGATGGCCTTCGACGTACCGACCTACCCCCGACCCCTGTTCATCACCGACGCCGCGATCAACATCGAGCCGGGCCTGGATGAAAAGGTCGACATCGTTCGTAATGCAATCGAACTGGCCCATGCGATCGGCATCCGGCAGCCGAAGGTCGCCCTGCTGTCTGCGGTCGAAACGGTCAACCCGCGCATGAAGTCGACGCTGGATGCGGCCGCCTTGTGCAAGATGGCCCAGCGCGGGCAGATCAAGGGCGGCTTGCTCGATGGCCCACTGGCCTTCGACAACGCCATCTCCGAGGCCGCCGCGCGTGCCAAGGGTATCGAGTCCGAGGTCGCCGGGCAGGCCGACATCCTGGTCGCACCGGATATCGAGGCGGCCAACATGATGGTCAAACAGCTGACCCACCTGGCCGATGCCACCGGCGCCGGCGTGGTCGTTGGTGCCCGGGTGCCGGTAATGCTGACCAGCCGCGCCGATGACGCCCTGACCCGTATGGCCTCCTGTGCCCTCGCCCTGATGCTGGCCGACCACCAGGCCCTCGCGGTATGAGCGCATCGGGAGATCTGCTGGTGCTGAACAGCGGCTCATCGAGCCTCAAGTTCGCCGTCTATGCGCTTGAGGAGGCACTGCAGCATCCGGACTTGAAACCCCGATTTCGCGGCCGCCTGACCGGCCTGGATGAGGCCCCCTGGTTTCATGTTCAAGGGGAGGACGGTCACGTCCTGGAGGATCGGTCGCCGGTTCCTGCCGCTGAACACAACGCGGGCAACGACGATGACGGCGACGATAGCGGATCTACAGAAGGCACAGGGCCAGCGAACGCCGCGGCGGGCTTCAGCCAGGCCGAGGCCCTGAGCGTTCTGATGGACTGGCTGGACGACCACGCCGGGGATCGCCCGCTGCGGGCCGCCGGCCATCGCGTGGTGCACGGCGGTCGACACCTGCGCGAGGCGGTTGCGGTGAACGCCGACACCCTGGCCCAGATGGAGGCCCTGATCCCGCTCGCCCCACTGCACCAGCCACACAATCTCGCCCCGATGCGGACCCTGGCCGAGACGCGGCCCGACCTGTTCCAGGTCGCCTGCTTCGATACCGCCTTCCACCACACGCAGCCGGAGGTCGAACGTCGCCTGGCCTTGCCCCGCGCCCTGTTCGACGAAGGCATGATGCGCTACGGCTTCCATGGACTGTCCTACGAATATATTCAGGGCGCGCTGGCGCGCGAGCTCGGGCGTAGCGAAACGGGCCGGGTGATCGTGGCGCATCTGGGTAGCGGGGCCAGCCTTGCCGCCCTGCGCGACGGCCGCAGCGTCGCGACCACCATGGGCTTCACCGCGCTCGATGGGCTGCCGATGAGCACGCGCACCGGTTCGCTGGACCCGGGTGCGGTGCTGTACCTGCTACAAGCCAAGGGAATGAGCGCCGCACAGGTCAGCACGATGCTCTACGAAGAATCCGGCCTGCTCGGGCTCTCCGGGATCAGCGGCGATATCCAAGCGCTGCTGGACAGCGCCGATCCGGCGGCCGACGAGGCGGTCGCGGTCTTCGTGTACCGGACGATCCGCGAGATCGGTGCCCTGGTCGCGGTGCTGGGGGGCCTCGATCACCTGGTCTTCACCGCCGGCATCGGAGAGCACGCGCATTCGGTACGCGCCCGCGTCTGCGCGGGCTTCGACTGGCTGGGGCTCGCACTGGACCCCGAGGCCAATGCCAAACATGCCACGCTCGCCAGTCGCCCCGAGAGTACGGCCTCGGTATGGATCCTGCCCACCAATGAGGAATGGATGATCGCACGCCATACCCTGGCGGTGCTCGAGACGGCCACCCACGGGTGACATCGGAGCACGGGGAGGTCGGCCACCTCGCCGCCCTCATCGAACGGATCCGTCCCTATGCGGGTCCGCTGCTGTTGTTGGCGATCGTGGTCGCGGGCCTGCTGGTGGCGCTTTTGGCAGACCCCGAACTCGCGGTGCTGCTGGAGTGGGGCCAAGCGTTTGCCGACCGGCCCTGGGCCCTGCTGGGCGTGGTGATCGGGATGGCCGTGCTGTTCACCTTCGCGCTGCCCGGCAGCACCGGCCTCTGGCTGATTGCCCCGTTTCACCCGCCGCTGTTGGCCGTCGCCTTGCTGCTGGCGGGGAGCCTTCCGGGCGCATTGGGTGCCTATGTGCTGTCCCAACGATTGGGCGGGCGCTGGACGCCGGGCAGCCGGGCCGACCGCATGGTGCAACTCTTGAGCCGCCGCGGCGACTGGCTGACGCAGTGCGCGCTGCGGACCCTGCCCGGCTTTCCGCATTCCTTCGTCAATTACGCCGCCGGCGTGCTGAGCCTGCCCATCGGGTCTTTCCTGCTGGCCGCGGCCGTCGGGCTCACGATCAAATGGGGGGTGTACGCCTTCGCCATCCGCGGCGCCGTCGAGGCCCTGGAGGCCGGCGAGGCGCTGCGACTGCAAACCGTGCTACCGCTGTTCCTCCTCGCCATTTTGCTGCTTCTCGGCGCCCTCGCCCGGCGCTGGCTCGAACCCGACACCAAGACGGATCGCCCCCCGTAGCCCGCGGGGGGTGCGGTGGGCAACGCCGGACCCCCAGGAACGAGCCATCAGGGCAGACCCAAGCTCCAAGGCGGCGGGGCATCGCACGTCACCTTGCCTACGGAGTGTCAGGGTGCGACGGGTGCGGTCGGCGCGGGTGGGGCGGTGGCTCCCGGCACATAGCTCGCGGCCTTGGTGCCGAGTTCCCGGAACTTGTCACTGGCGCCGTCGAGGCGGACCACCCACTCCTCGCGCGGCTGTTGGCCTTCGGTGACCTTGAAGAAGGCCTGGATCAGCGCCGCCATTGCGAAGGGATCGATGATCGCTGCCTTCAGCGAAATGGCGAACACGAAGGCGATCACCACCGTCCAGAAGCCCGCGCCCTCGGGGAAGAAGCTGACCAGCGCCAGGAACGGCGCCAGGGTCACCAGGAAGATCAGCAGGGTGAGTACCCAGACCACGATCGCCAGAAACAGCGCGTTCTTCAACATCGTCGTGTAGTTCTGGGCATACAGCACCAAGGCGTCGCGGCTGCTGCTCCACGGATTGGTCGACTGGGTGCGGATGTTGTGCGCCAGGATCACCTCATCGACATAGGTCAGCGACAGGTTCAGCACCGTGGTCACGAACTTCATCAGGCCCTGCAGGGCAGGAATCGGGATCAGACTGCCGATGGTCATCAACAATCGGTTGATCATCTTCAGCACCCCCTTGATCAGCTGATCGACCGCGAACAGCACCGAGGTCTCGGCAAAACGGCTGCGCACTTCGGCCGCGGCATAGTCGATCTGACCCCGACCGTCGGGGATCGGCTTGTCGTCGATCAGGTGCACCAGCACCGCGATATGCCCCGCCTTCACCAGGTAGAGCAGGTATTCGCGCAGAAAGTAAATGACGCCCGACACCACCGCAAAGCCGATAAATCCGCCAAAGAACGCATACCCGCCAGGCTCGTCGCCGACCCGCCCCACCAGATAGCCGAGCCCGGCGCCCCCGCCGGTCACCAGCACGTAGGCCAACGTAATGCCGAAGAACACCAGCAACCGCAGCACGATGAAGGGCGCGGTACGCCCCATCAGTCGGAACGTCCGCATCACCCCGAAATCGAGCATTTCTTTCCCCTTGTTCATGATTGTTCTTACGCCGACATCGTTCCAGCAAACACCAGTCGACACAAGCCCGGAATTTCCGAAAACCCCTTCTTCGTGTCTTCGTGTTCTTCGTGGTGAGGGTGTTTTTCCGGCTTTGGGCTTTCAAGAGCATCGCCGAGGGGGCTCGCCTCCGACGAGGGCCTTCAGCCTCATCGGCCAACCGCCACGCACCGCCCAAGGGGAGGGGTATAATCGGGATCGGCACAGGCGCATCGGGAGTGAACATGAAGGCGGCCGCGGGTTATCCGATCATTACGCTGAACGAGTTCATCATCAATCGTCAGGAAGAGCATCCCGAGGCCAAGGGCGACCTGTCCCGGCTGCTGCATCACATCGGCATCGCCGCGAAGATCGTCAACAAGAAGATCAACAAGGCCGGGCTCGTGGACATTCTCGGCGTCGCCGGCCAGATCAATGTCCAGGGCGAGGAGGTGAAGAAGCTCGATGTCTTTGCGAACGACCACTTCATTGCGGCGCTGCGCGCCTCGGGTGAGGTCTGCGCAATCGCCTCGGAGGAAAACCAGGAGATCGTGACCTTCGACGACGGCCTCTCCCGCGACGGTCACTACGTCTTCTGCATGGACCCGCTGGACGGCTCGTCGAATATCGAGGTGAACGTGTCGGTGGGCACCATCTTCTCGATCTACCGGCGCCGGAGTCCCGAAGGCGAAGCGGCGGTGCTGGACGACTTTCTCCAGTCCGGCCACCAACAGGTCGCCGCCGGCTACATCATTTATGGCTCCTCCACCATGCTGGTCTACACGACCGGCAGCGGGGTCGACGGCTTCACCCTGGATCCCGGGATCGGCGAATTCTGCCTGTCGCATCCCGGCATCCGAACCCCGGATCACGGCCGCATCTACAGCATCAACGAAGGCAACTACGCCCACTTTCCCACCGGGGTGAAGCAATACATCAAGTATTGCCAGGAGATCGATGCGGCGACCGATCGCCCCTACACCTCACGCTACATCGGCTCTTTGGTGTCGGACTTCCATCGCAACTTGCTCCAGGGCGGCATCTTCCTGTACCCGCAGACGCAGAGCGCACCGCAGGGCAAGCTGCGCCTGATCTACGAGTGCAACCCCATTGCCTACATCGCCGAGCAGGCCGGCGGCAGCGCCAGCGATGGGCGCGAGCGCACGCTTCAGACCGTGCCCGAGAACTTGCATCAGCGCGTGCCCTTCTATGTCGGTTCCCGGGCCATGGTCGAACGGCTGCACGCCTTCCTGCAGACGAACGGCTGAACCGGGCTGACTGAACCGACCTGCATGGGGCCGGCCCCTCGGCCGTATCCAGTGCTTCGTTACTCCAGAAAATTCACCGTCGCATCGACGACATCGTCGGCGAAGAAATCCCGGAAGAAGTGGTCGGCGCCATCCACGGTGACCGTCTCGACGGCATCGGTCTGTTCCAGCCCCGCCAGGCGTTCGGGTAGATCGGCAACCACGTCATCCTCGGAACCGATGATCACCAGCGTGGGCGTCTGGATCCCATCGATCACGGTCGGGGTATCGTGTTCCGCCTCGGGCCGGTAATAGTCGAGGAAAGCGCTGGGCGCGACATCCAGCTCCTCGCAATAGAGAAAGCGCACGTTTTGCATCGGCGTCTCGGGTTGATCCATGCGCAACAATTCCTTGGCCTGGCCCAGGCGGGTGAGCAACGGCATCCCGGCCTGTCCCTGGTAACTCGCCGCCACCGCTTCAGCGTCGTAGGTGCTCGGCGCGATCAGCACCAGGGCCCGGACGTCCTCGGGGCCGTATTCCGTGTAAAAGCGTGCGATCTGGTTGCCGCCGCGCGAATGCCCGAGCAGGGTCACCGGACCGTAGCCGGACTCCCGGAGCCAGCCCATCCAGGCCTCCAGTTCGCCGAAGTGCCCCTGCAGCCCCTGCGTAATCGGCCGGTCGCAGCCGAACATGCCTTCGCGCGCATCGATGCCATAGCTCAGGTTTACCGACAGGGAATTGAAGCCACGCTCGGCCAGCAAATCCTGCACCGCCGCCATGATCTCCATGCGCCCGTGCGCCAAGGTGCCGTGGAGCATCAGGACCACGCCATCCTCAGGGCTTGCGCCGAGGCCTGACTGCAGGTGCGCGACCGCGGTGACGCCGCCGTGCTCCAAGGTCACACGCTCGGCGGACCACGCCGCAAGCGGCCAGAACAGCACGATCAGAAGCCCGATAAAGGCCGACTTAGGGTGCGGAAACATCGCGATCTCCTTGATTATTAATATAATGGTGAATATTGTCCCGGCAGGAACAACCGTCGGGCGCCTGCGGACCCACACTCCGGTGTTCAGCGGCACACTCTTGGTCATGGACCGGACGCGTCACGACCCCACGGTTCCCGAGCCCCGCTTTCGCGCTCCCACCGGCTATGGTTTCCACTATAGACGGACCGGGCGCAGGATAATTTCCTCCCGGATTCGTGATGGCGGGACTCGTGCTAGAGTTTCGGGCTTCCGCTCCCCTTGTGCACAACCATCGAAAGAGGCCTTATGGCGCAGTACATCTTCACCATGAATGGCGTCGGCAAGATCGTCCCGCCGAAGAAATACATCCTGAAGGACATCTACCTGAACTTCTTCCCGGGCGCCAAGATCGGCGTGCTGGGCTACAACGGTTCGGGCAAATCCACCCTGCTGCGCATCATGGCCGGGGTGGATTCGGACATCATCGGCGAGGCGCGCCCGCAGCCGGGCATCCGCGTCGGCTATCTGGAACAGGAACCGCAACTCGACGCCAGCAAGGACGTCCGCGGCAATGTCGAGGCGGCGGTGCAGCCCATTCAGGACGCCCTCGCCCGCCTGGATCAGGTCTACGCCGCTTACGCCGAGCCCGATGCCGACTTCGACAAGCTGGCCGCGGAGCAGGGGGAACTCGAGGCCCTGATCCAGGCGAGCGACGGACACAACCTCGAACGCCAGCTCGAGGTCGCGGCCGATGCGCTGCGTCTGCCGCCCTGGGACGCGGCGGTCGACACCCTCTCCGGCGGGGAGCGGCGCCGGGTGGCGCTGTGCCGCCTGCTGCTCTCGGCCCCGGACATGCTGATCCTGGACGAACCGACCAACCACCTCGACGCCGAAAGCGTCGCCTGGCTGGAGCGCTTCCTGCAGGAATTCAACGGCACCGTCGTTGCGGTGACGCATGACCGGTACTTCCTGGACAACGTCGCCGGCTGGATCCTGGAACTCGATCGCGGCCAGGGTATTCCCTGGGAAGGCAACTACTCCTCCTGGCTGGAGCAGAAAGAGCAACGCCTGGCCCGCGAGGAAAAGGGCGAGCAGGCCCGGGTCCGGGCGATGGAATCCGAGCTGGAGTGGGTGCGCAGCAACCCCAAGGGGCGCGGCGCCAAGAGCAAGGCACGCCTGAAGCGTTTCGAGGAACTGTCCTCCAGCGACTACCAGCGCCGCTCGGAAACCAAGGAGCTGTACATCCCGCCTGGCCCGCGCCTGGGCGACGTGGTGCTCGAGGCCGAGGACTTGAGCAAGGCCTTCGGCGATCGCGTGCTGTATCAGGGGCTGTCGTTCTCGGTGCCGCGCGGCGGGATCGTCGGGGTGATCGGTCCCAACGGCGTGGGCAAGACCACGCTGTTCCGGATGATCACCGGCCAGGAAATGCCCGACGCCGGCCAGCTGACGGTGGGCGAAACGGTGCAGATCGCCCATGTCGACCAAAGTCGCGATGATCTGAGCGATGCCAAGACGGTGTGGGAGGAGATCTCCGACGGTCAGGACATCGTGCAGGTCGGCACCTTCCAGATGCCGTCGCGCGCCTATGTCGGGCGCTTCAACTTCAAGGGCGCCGATCAGCAGAAACGGATGAAGGAACTGTCCGGCGGCGAACGCAACCGGGTGCATCTGGCAAAGCTGCTGAAGAGCGGCGGCAACCTGCTGCTGCTCGACGAGCCCACGAACGACCTCGATGTCGAAACGCTGCGCGCGCTGGAGGAGTCGCTGCTGGACTTCCCCGGTTCCGCGATCGTGATCTCGCACGACCGCTGGTTCCTGGATCGGATCGCCACCCACCTGCTGGCTTTCGAGGAAGACGGCAACGTGAATTTCTTCGAGGGCAACTACCAGGAGTACGAGGCCGACCGCAAGGCCCGCCTCGGCGCCGCCGCCGAACAGCCGCATCGGATGAAGTACAAGCGCCTGGCCTCCTAGGCCACCCTCGCCCGCGACCAGGAAATCCTCCTGGCATGAAAACCCCCGGCACCCTACAGCGGTGCCGGGGATCCGGCACTTAGTCTACCTTCACCTCGATCTTCCGGGGCTGGGCATGCTCGGCCTTGGGGATCGTCAGTTTCAGTACGCCGTTGTTGAACTCCGCACTGACCTTTTCGGTGTCCAGTTCCCGCGATAGGGTGAACACCCGCCGATAGCGGGACCGGCTGACTTCGGCATGCGTGGCGTCCATGCCCTCAGGCACGTCCAGCGCGACCTCGCCCTCGATAGTCAAGGTATCGGTTTCGACCTGGAGCTCGAGCTTGTCCTTCGGGACACCGGGCATGTCCGCATACAGGGTGATGCCGTTGGAATCCTCCAGCACATCGACCGGGGGCATCAGCGTGAGCCCCTCGCGCCCCTCGCGCTCGGACCGGGAGGTCGGCCGGCTTTCTTCCTTCTTGGCAACTTGATGTGTCTGCTCATTCATGGCGGGTCTCCTCTTTCGTCACAGCGGATTAGTGGATGCTGATGCGGCGGGGCTGTGCGGCCTCCTTGCGCTGAATGCTGATGTGCAGCACCCCGTCGTTGTAGCGCGCCGAGACCTGATCCGGATCGGCATCCTCGGGCAGCGTGACGATGCGGCGAAAACGCCCGGCAAAACGCTCATCGATGTGCAGGGTGGCCTTCGGATCCTCGCTCGGCGGGTCGGCGGGCCGCTCACCGGCAATGGTCAGCACCCCCTTCTCCAACTGCACGTCGATACTCTTTGGGTCGACACCCGGCGCAAAGGCATAGATTTCCACCGATTGCGGCGTGTTGCCGACATTCATCGCGGGAAAGCCGCCGCGGCCCAGGCCGCGTATGCTGGGGGAGAACTCGAAGGCCGTGCTCATCTCGCGCTGCAGACGGTCGAGTTCCGCAAAGACATCGTGGGGAAACAGCGATCGGTACATAATAAGGACCTCCATTGGCTGACATGGGCATCCAGGGCGAGACGCCCTCTCATTGGATTATGGTCCCTTCACCCCCTGTTTCAAGGGGTTCGAGCAAAGAACCACCGCCGATCATCGGGCGCCTTGTCGAAAGGTTCGTAAACACCGACGCCGTGCCATTGTCCGACACCTGAAGACCATCTCCTGCCACCCGATCGCGAGGGCGCCTGCATGGAATTCAAGGACTACTACCAGACCCTCGGCGTGTCCCGCGATGCCACCGCCGAGGAGATCAAGAAGGCCTTTCGCAAGCTCGCGCGCCAATACCATCCGGATGTCTCCAAGGTTCCCGATGCCGAGGCGCGGATGCAGGAGGTCAACGAGGCCTACGCGGTGCTCTCGGACCCCGAGAAACGGGCCGCCTACGATCAGGTCGGCCGCGGGCATCGGCCGGGCGACGACTTTCGCCCGCCGCCCCACTGGGACGCCGGCTTCGAGTTCTCGGGCGGCGGCTTTCGACCCGGCGGCGACACCGGCTTCAGTGATTTCTTCTCCGAATTGTTCGGGCGCATGGGCGCCGGCCGAACCCGCTACCACACCGGCACGTCCCCCGGCGGCCCGGGCGGTTCCAGCAGCCGCTTTCGCACCCGCGGTGAAGACCACCACGCCAAGGTGCTGCTGGATCTGGAGGACGCCTTCTCCGGTGCCACCCGCCAGATCACGCTGCGCACCCCGCGCCTGGATCGCCACGGGCGCACCGTCGTCGACGATCGTACCCTGAACGTGCATATCCCGCAGGGCATTCACGCGGGCCAGGTGATCCGGCTGTCGGGCCAGGGCACTGCAGGTCTCGGCGGCGGTCCCGCCGGCGACCTGCTGCTCGAGGTGCACTTTCGGCCGCATCCGCGGTTTCGAGTCGAGGGGCGAGACCTTCTGGGCACCCTGCCGCTCGCCCCCTGGGAGGCCGCACTGGGCGGGGTGGTCCCGGTGCCGCTGCCGGGCGGCGCGGTCAAGGTGAAGATTCCCCCGGGCACGCAGAGCGGCCGGCAACTGCGCCTGCGCGGCAAGGGCATCCCGGCCCAGCCGCCCGGCGATCTGCGCCTCACCGTCCAGGTGGTGCTGCCGCCGGCCCGTACCGAGAAGGCCCGCCAGCTCTATGAAACGATGGCGCGCGAACTGGCCTTCGATCCCCGTTCCTAGTGGGCAGGCCCGGCCCACCGGAGGACCCCACGTCCATTCAATGTCACTCACCTGCAACGGAGGCCGCTATGAACCTCGATCAACTGGAAGACACCGCCCGGGCGATGGTCGCTCCGGGCAAGGGAATCCTCGCCATGGATGAATCCACCAGCACGATCAAGAAGCGCCTGGAACGCGTCGGGGTCGAAAACACCGAGGCCCATCGGCGCGCCTACCGGCAGATGCTGCTCACGACGCCGAAACTCGGTGAGTACATCTCCGGCGCCATCCTGTACGACGAGACCCTGCGACAGGCCACCGACTCCGGAAAACCCTTCACCGAAGTGATGCACGAGGCCGGCATCCTGCCCGGCATCAAGGTCGATCGAAGCACCCACGCGCTGGCCGGGTTCCCGGGCGAACTGATTACCGAAGGCCTGGACGGGCTGCGTGGACGCCTGCAGGAGTACGCCGAACTCGGCGCGCGCTTTGCCAAATGGCGGGCGGTGATCACCATCGGTGAGGACATTCCGTCGGGCACCTGCATCGAGTCCAATGCCCATGCGCTGGCGCGCTACGCCGCACTGTGTCAGGAACAGGGCCTGGTGCCGATCGTGGAACCCGAGGTGCTGATGGACGGCGAGCACGACCTCGAGACCTGCTACGACGTGACCGAGGCCACACTGCGCTCGCTGTTCGCCGCGCTCTACGACCACAACGTGCTGTTCGAGGGCACGATCCTGAAGGCCAGCATGGTCCTGCCCGGCAAGGATTGCCCGGAGCAGGTCGACGTCGCCACCGTCGCCACCGCCACGCTGCGCTGCCTGCGGGCCGCGGTGCCGGCCAACCTGCCGGGCATCGTCTTCCTCTCCGGCGGACAGAGCGACGAGGACGCCACCGCGCATCTGAATGCGATGAACAAGATCGAAGCGGCGCCCTGGCCGCTGTCCTTCTCCTATGGACGGGCGATGCAGCAGGCGGCGATGGAAATCTGGGCCCAAGACATGAGCGGCCAGTATGACGAGGCTCAGGACACGGTCTTCCAGCGGGCTCGGGACAACGGTCTGGCCGCCTTGGGCCGATACCCTGGTGCGCTCAACCCGTAAGCACGGCCTCAAGAGGAGGGTCTGATGGTGCCGGGGACTGCGGGTGCCGGGGACTGCGGACGTCGCCGGGGCCGTGGGCTGGCTCGCCTTCGGCGCCCGCCTGCAGGCCACCGACCTCGTCGGGTTGCTGACCGCCGCGCTCGGCGTCGGCCTGGTTTATCGCCGACGTTCCAGAATCTGCACCCGGATGCCCCGCTAGTGACCGGAAGGGCCGTCCGCTTCGGGCAGGAGGCCCTTCAGGCTCGATGCGCCCGCACCCCGGCCCGGGCGGATCACGCTGAATGAACCGTCGGTCTCCAGCACCACGGCCTGCACCTGATCGAGCGTCGCCACACCGGCTGCGCGCACCGCCGAACAGAGTTCGTCGTCGGTGACGCGGGCGCGGCGCAGCGCCGCCGGGAGGGCCACCCCTTCGTACAGCAACAGCGCCGGTTCGCCGGTGACCACACGGCGCACCCACGCCACCCGGACGCTGGTCCAGGTCACGGCAAACTGCATTGCGATCAACAGCCCCAGCGCCAGCGCCCCCTCGGCCAGGCTCACGCTCCGATCCAGCAGCACGGTGGCCAACGTGGAGCCTAGCGCGACGGTGACCACCAAGTCGAAGGCGTTCATCTTCGACAGTGTCCGACGCCCCGACACCCGCAGGAAGACCACCACCGCGACGTAGGCCAGCACCCCCACCACCAGGGTCCGTACCAACACATCCCAGCCGCTGAAGAAGATGGCGTCCACCTCGCCTCCTGGGTCGGAAACCGATAGGTGTCCTCGTAAATCAGGCTCAAGACAGGCCGCACGGCCAGTCTCGCTTTCAGCCGTACCGGCAGGATAATCCAAACCGGAAGCCGCGGCGCCGGAATTCCCCCGACGCCCGGTACCCTGAACACTGCGACCCGCGCACCGCCGCGTCGGGAATCACGCGAATCATCAAGGCGCGTGCAGCAGACCGGCCCCTCGGTAGAACTGCCGGCGGTGCCGCTGAGGCCGCCTTGATCTTCGGGCAGAGCCAGCCGCGTCGCGAGGGAGCGTCCGACTCGCGCGTTACCTCGCATGTTCCAGGTGCTCCAAGATGAGGGCACGGTCTGGTTCGCAGAGCCGGATTGGTACGATATTGTCCTAGCGACAAGGCATCCGGCGGGGGTATTTCATGATCTGGGACGAGCGCTATGCGACTGCGGAATACGTCTACGGGACCGAGCCGAACGAGTTCCTCGCGGCAACCATCCGCGAACTCAACGGCGGTGGGCGGGCCCTCTGCCTGGCCGAGGGCGAGGGTCGCAATGCGGTTTTCCTGGCCGGACGGGGGTACGAGGTTCACGCGGTCGACGCCTCCGTGGTGGGGCTGGCCAAGGCCGAACGCCTCGCGCGGGAGCGCGGGGTACACATCGTTACCGAGGTGGCCAACCTAGACGGCTACCGAATCGATCCAGGGGCCTGGGACCTGATCGTCTCCGTCTTCTGTCACCTGCCGGCACCGGTCCGGCGGGCGCTGCACCGGGAGGTGGTCGCTGGGCTGCGCCCGGGCGGGCACTTCGTGGTCGAGGCCTACACACCGGCACAGCTTGCCCTGGGAACGGGCGGTCCGCCCGACGCGGCGCTGGCGATGACGCTGGCGGAACTGCGCGAGGAACTCGACGGACTCCACTTCGAGCAGGCCCGGGAGTTCGAACGCGAGGTGCACGAGGGAAGCCTGCATAACGGCCGCAGCGCCGTAGTGCAACTCGTCGCCCGCAAACCTTGACGGCCAGCCAATGATCCAGAAGCAGCCCCATGAACCCGTTCGCTTCGCACTCTCCGAGCCGACCATCGGCAAGGCCTATCGCTGGACCAACAACTGGGGCCTCGTGATCACCAACACGGTCCTGACCCGGTTGATCTTCCCGGCGGGCGCGGTCGGCCTCGCATTGTTCGTCGAAGCCCAGGGCTGGGGCCTGCTGCAGGTGCTCGACCTGCCCTTCTGGCTCACGGTGCTGATCGCCCTGGTGATCCTTGATTTCGCCATCTGGGCACAGCATGTGATGTTTCACGCGGTGCCGGCACTCTGGCGGCTGCACCGCATGCATCACGCCGATCTGGATTTCGACCTGACCACCGGCCTGCGTTTTCATCCGATCCAGATCCTGCTGTCCTTTGGGATCAAGGCCGGCGTGATCGTGATGATTGGGGCCCCGGCAATCGCGGTGTTGATCTTCGAGATCATTCTGAGCTCGCTGGCGCTGTTCAACCACTCGAACGTCCGGATGCCCACCGGAATCGACCGGATGCTGCGGTGGTTCATCGTGACTCCGGACTTCCACCGCGTGCACCATTCCTGGTATCCGCAGGAGACCAACTCCAACTTCGGCTTCAATCTGTCACTTTGGGACCGGCTGCTCGGCACCTACCGCGCCCAGCCGCGGGACGGCCACGAAGGCATGACCATCGGCATCAACCTGTTCCGCGAGCGGTCGTGGGAACGGCTGGACCGAATGCTGGTGCAGCCCTGGGTCGGTCCCGCCGACAGCTACCCGATCAACCGCCGGCCACAGGGCGAGGCCGCGAACTGGCCGCGCGTGAATTCCGGCACGAAGCCCGAGGCCGCACGATGAAAGCCTGGGCCTGGTTCCGGATCGCGCTGGCCTCGGCGCTTCTGGCCGCGATCGTAGCGGCAATCGCTTTCCGCGACCAGCTGGATCCCGCTGCACTGGAGGCCTGGATCGCCGGCTTTGGCATCACCGCGCCGCTGGTTTTCGTGATCGTATACGCGCTAGCCGCGGTGCTGTTTCTGCCCGGTATGGTGATGACACTCGCTGGTGGCGCGCTGTTCGGGCCGGTCTGGGGCACGCTGATCAATCTGCTCGGCGCGACGTTGGGTGCCATGGCCGTCTTCCTGGTCGCGCGCCACCTGGGCTCCGGCTGGGTCGCGCGCCGACTCGGCGGACGGCTGAAGGAACTGGTTACGGGGGTCGAGGCTGAAGGCTGGCGCTTCGTCGCCTTCGTACGCCTCGTCCCGCTGTTTCCCTACAACCTGCTGAACTACGCGTTGGGCCTGACCCGAATCCGGCTATGGGCCTACATCGGGGCGACCTTCGTCTTCATGGCGCCCGGGGCGTTTGCCTACACCTACGTCGGTTACGCCGGGCGCCAGGCAATCGCCGGTGGAGAGGCCGCAATCCAGACCGGCCTGATCGCGCTCGCCCTGCTCGCCGCGGTGGCCTTCCTTCCGAGGCTGGTCAAGCGCATGCGCGGGTCGGCGTCCTGGGTCACCGCACACCAACTCGCCGCGCAACTGGCTGGCGACAACCCGCCGCTGGTCGTCGATGTCCGCAGTCCGACGGAATTCCACGGCGAACTCGGTTTCATCGACGGCGCATTGAACCTGCCACTGGACGAACTGGAGTCGCGTCTGCACGAACTGCCCAAGGAGCGCGTGCTCGCGCTGGTCTGTCATACCAACCGGCGCTCACGTACCGCCGCACGGCTGCTTCAAAAACGAGGTTACGGGCCGGTTGCGGTAGTCCGCCAAGGCATGACGGCGTGGCGACGCGGCGGCGTGGAGGTTGTCGCCAGCCGCTTCCGACCCTAGGCCTATCGGTCAGGTTTACGAAGAAGTCATGGGTCAACGCGCCCTCGCGGCCGGTGCGAACGTCCCGAGCATACGCATGCCATCAGACGCGCAAGGCACGCGCGTCGGCCTTCGGGCGCCACGGGCAACGACTGGACCCGCTAACGATTCAGTGGGTTCTGGAACTGGTGCCGCGAACGTAACGGCCATTGATGAAGCGGTCGAAGAATCGACCAAGGTCGGGATGTTCGATCTGCCCACCGCTCGTGTCGGCCTCGAGGTGGCGCTCGGCCACATACGTGCTGTGCGCCTGGCCATCCACCAGCACGTGGTACCACGGCTGATCCTTTGGCGGGCGACTGCGAGCCACGGCTTGGTACCATTCCTCGGACCCGGCAAAGACCGGATCCACTGCGACGATCACCCCGCGATATTCGAACTTCGTGTGGCGCACGAGTTCGCCCACCATGAAACGTGTACGTAAGGTCATCGAACGCCCCTCCTCCAAATGGCCACCCAGAGCATCATAAGCGAAACCCGATTTTGGCCTCACCGTGGACATCACGCCAACGTGAACGTCACCCGTTCTGGGCCGGCGATCGCGTCGTTGCCCGCAATGCGAGGCCCGCCAGGCGGCCTTCGCTGCCGCCAACGTGGCCGACCCGACGGCGTACGCCCATCCGCCAGACAGCGGAGCGCATTGACGACTCCTGCCGTCGGGGCCACAGGGCAGGGCGCCGAAGAAATCCGAACACGTGGCCGAGACGCCGGCCACCTTGTCTTCCACCGATAGCTGGACCTGGGTGGTCCACGGCATCGATCTGGCGGCGTAGCGTGGCCGGTGCCGTCATCCCTTTGAAATTTCCGACCGCCGGCATGGTCCGAGCCGGATCGACACCACCCTGAACAAGGAGACTCCCCATGCCCGCGCACTTCATCGCCGCATTGTTCGCCGTTTTCCTGCTGGCACCCACACCGCTGGTCGCGGACAGTACAGGCCCTCTGATCGACCAGCTGCGCGGCGGCGGGCTGGTGATCTACTGGCGTCACGCCAAGACCGACTGGCAGAAACGCGATAGCGACCTGTCCGACATGGACCGCTGCGCCACGCAACGCAACCTCAGTGCCGAGGGGCAAGGCGAGGCACGTCAGGTCGGGGAGGCCTTCGAACGCCTCGGGATCCCCGTTGGGGACGTGCTGACCAGCGACTTCTGCCGCAACCGCGACACCGCCGTGCTGGCCTTCCGCCGCTACCAGCGGATGCCCGACCTGTTCAACCTCCCCGCCACGTCCGACCCGGCACGCCGCAACCGGCTCGTTTACGCACTGCGCGAGATGCTGGCCAAGCCGCCGGAAGACCCATCCGTGAACACGGTGATCGTGGGGCACAACCTGAACCTGCGCGTGGCCGCGAACGTGTTCATCGACGAGGGCGGGATTGCGGTGTTTCAGCCGCTGGGGCCCGAAGGGTTTCGGCATCTTGGAAGCCTGCGGCCTGAAGACCTGTGATCAAATGCCGAGAATCGGCAGCATCAACACGTTTTCGGGTGGCTGTAGAACGTCCGCATCCCCGGCAAGCAAGCCTCAGCGTCCGATCAACCTGCGTAGCATCTCGCCGTAGGTCAGATCGTGATCGAAGTGCCCCGTCTGCAGAAACTCCACGACCTGTGCGATCACCAGCGGGTTGTACATCAACAGGGTGTGGGTGACCGGCAGCACGATATGGTCGGTCATCCCGTCCACCCGCGTGCTTTTCACCGAGATCGTGCCGTCGTCCGGACCGTCGATCAAACCCGAGAACAGCGGATTCACAGACCGATCACCCGCGATCACGCCCAGTTCCCAGTCCACGGGGGGCAGGCGCTGCGCAAACCCATCCGAGCCCGTACCGAGTTCCGATCCAACAGGACCCGTGAAGTAGCGGAACAACGTGAGATGCCCGAAGACATCCGCGATCTCAGCCCCCTGGTTCGGCGGCGCGAGCATCACCACCCGACCCAGGCGCTCCGGTCGCTTCACCGCCAGCCATGCACGAACCAGGATCCCGCCGAGCGAGTGCGTGACAAAGTGGACCTGCGCCCCCTCACAGACCTCGACCGCATCGCTCACGTAGCCCAACAGGCCCTCGAGGTCCTCCGCGGTGGAGGGGTAGTCCATATTGACCACGCGGTATCCCGCCACCTCGAGCAGCTCCTCCATCAACACCAGCGAGATGTGCGAACGCCCCAGGCCATGCAGCAGCACCACGCATTCGGTGGCGGCCTCCGGCTGGCTGAAGCCACCGCGGTTCCCGACCCGGACCTGGCCGCGACCGAACCGAGCGGAATCGTCGCCGCCGTGGCGGTAGCCGAACTGCCGGTCGGAGCGCCCCCCCAGAGTCGGATCGATGACGCCCTCCCAGCGTGTACCGCGATCGGACAGGCCATCATCGGGCTGGATGCCATCGATCAAAAAAGGGGGCATCAGCGGATCCTCGGACCCCGGAGTCGAAAGTGGCAGAATGACCATCAGGGCGACCAGCACGACAGCAGCGAGCTGGCACCGCCGGCGCCCTCTGCGATCCAGCGCGTTACAGGTGCTCAGCATCGGTTGCAAGAAATCATGGTCGCGGGCCCGGTCCGTGCCTCTGAGGTTACGCAGCCTTGCATGATCGGGGATCTGACCCGCAATTTCAGCAAGACGCGCAACCGCTCGGGTTGGGTCGGTCAGCGGCCTGGATGATCAGCACGCGCAGAGCCGTTGCACCGCGATCGGAAAAGCTCTAGCGTGTCCCCGAGGATAGACTCCCCTTGATTTGGAAAAATTTCAACACATTGAATACACGCTATTTCCTGGACTGTGACGCCCTCCCCGCCGATCCTCATGAAGGATCTGGGGAAAACCTGAACAGCCCCGAATCCCACCAAAGGTCTACACCATGATTAATCTGAAAATCCCACTGTTACTGCTGCTCGGAATGACATTCTTGCCCTTCACCGCCCTGGCCGACGCGCCCAATGACGCGGCAGCCCTCGAAGGCGTCGAACACGGAAAGGTGGTGTTCGATATCAACAACTCCAGCGCAAGTGCGTTGAACCTGTACCTCGCGGTCATCCGGGAGACTCATGACGATCTGATCAGACAAGGTGTCGAACCCGACATCATCCTCGCCTTCCGGGGACCGGCAGTGACGCTGGTATCGACAGATCGGGAACGCTTTGATCACACCGATTCCGACGCCCTGAACCAGATCGCCGACCACATCGCGGACCTGCAGATGTTTGGCGTGCGGATGGAAGGCTGCAGCGTTGCCACCCGTTTGTTCCAGGTCGACAACAACACCCTGCTGGACGGAATCGACCCGGTCGGCAACACCTTTGTCTCACTGATCGGCTACCAGGCCCGAGGCTATGCGGTCATCCCGATCTACTAGCATTCGTCTATACTGCCCCACCCCGTGCGAGTTCCTTTTCCCCGCTCTGAAATCGTACTGGGCGTGGGCAAATCGCTAATAAAGGTATCAGGATGGATGCATTTTGTTGGAATCAATACTACGTAACCAGGCTAAAGGAGATTGACGACCAGCACATGCGTTTGGTGACCATGATCAATCGCCTCGGGAATATGGTCGCCACACCGATGGAGGACCACCATGCGTAATCCCGCCACCCTGTTCTGTCTCGTGATCCTGCTGCTATTCGCCCTGCCGCAGGCCGGGGCCGAACCGCCCGATAGGTCCACCATCCCGAAGATCGCCCTGCAGATCAGTGACCATGACCCGATTCGCCAGACCATGGTCCTCAGCGTCGCCAACAATCTGGTCAATCATTATGGCGCCGGCGCAGTCGAAGTGGAGATCGTCGCCTTCGGACCCGGTCTGACCCTGCTTCGGGAGCCGACCCGGTTTGCCGAACGCATCACGGAACTCGCCAAGGAGAAGGGCGTGCGGTTCACCTACTGCCAGATCACCGTCGACAGCACGGAGCAGCGTGACGGCCAGCGGATGTCTCTGGTTCCCGAGGCCACCAGTGTGGCCTCGGGTGCGGTGCGGATCGTGGATTTGGTCGGCAAGGGCTATGTTCATATCACCCCCTGAGCCGTGTGCTCGCGTCCGTCCGGAGCTGCCGTCGCCGCCCCAAAGTGCCGATGTCCGATGATCCCAAGCACCCGAGCGCGCCTCTTCTGAGGCGCGCGCGTCTGCGCCCCCAAGGCCTCGACCGTCAACCCTTCGACGCCGTCCTGGAGGACGATTTCCTCTATGGCGATCCGGCCGTCGACATGCCGGTGACGATCCTCCTGAAGCGGCTTCAGAGCGACGACACGCTCCTGGTGCTGACCGGCGAATCCGGCGTCGGCAAGAGCACCCAGTTGCGGTGCCTTCTGCTCCAAGGGGCGAAGTTCGGGAGCTTCTGCGCCTTCAAGGCCCGCCCGGACACCCCCTTCGCTGCCATCGAACACACCCTGCGCCAACACTGGAACACCGTGGCACCGGTGGAGCCGGACACACCCCTCGGCGATTGGCTCTGTGCAATGTGCCGCGAGGGCCACCAGCCGATCGTGGTGATCGACGATGCCCATCATCTGACGCCGGCCGCGCTCGGAGAACTGTTACGACTGCGCCAGACCGTGCGGCGGCGTTGCCCACGCGGCCTCAAGCTGCTGCTCGCTGGTGCTCCCGGCCTCGCCCAGCGCGTCGAGGCCAACGCCGATGCCGATAGCGCGCTGGAACCGGTCGTCGAGGTGGTGCTTCGGGCCTTCACCTGGGAGCAGACCGAGGCCTACCTGCGCCATCGCCTGCTCGCTGCCGGTGCCCGCGAACCGGACCGGCTTTCCGGCGACATCGCGCACGCGATTCATCAGCAAAGCGGCGGCCTTCCCCACGCCATCAACATTGCCGCCAACCGTCACCTGCAGGGACCCCACGCGCCGAAGCCCTCCCCAGACCTGCCGGCGAAGGCGCAACTCCCGGCCCCCGGCGCACCCCGATCCGCCGCCCCGCTGTCTTCGCACGCGCCGCCCCGATCGGACCCTCGGCCTGCAACGGAAAACCCACTACCGCCCACCGCCATGACGCCACCGGCGCAGGTGCCAAAAAGCGGCCACGTGGCCCCGGGCCAACCCGGCACCACCAACCAGGGAGCCTCCGGGATCACCCGACTACTCCAGGATCCCGGCGCCCTCCGGCTGGTGCTGGTGGGCGTATTGATGGGACTGGTCATCCTCGTCCTCATCACCCTGTTGGCCCCGCCCAACGACGATGCGCCGGAAGCGCTCCGACTCCCGGCACCCGAGGCGATTCCCGAATCCACCCTCGGCGCACCGGCGAGGCCCTCGGCGGGCACGACCACGCCGTCACCGAATCCGGCGCCTTTAACCCCTGAACCCACGCCCGTCGAACCCACCCGCATCGAACCCACGCGCATCGAACCCACGCGCATCGAAACGCCCATCGAACCCGGGCACCCCTCCGATGCGCCGTCCGTACCCGGCCTTCGGGCCGACTCCACCACCGAGTCCACCCCCGCCGAGCCCGACCCGGTCGAGGGGCAGCCCACCCACGCCGAACCGGATTTGCCAACACCACCGGTGCGCCCACCCGTACCCGCATCCGCGCCGGTCGCAGGACCGCGCCCGGTGCAGGAGATCGCATGGATCCGGCGCCAGGATCCCGGGCATTGGACCCTCCAGATCGCGGCCGGCGGCGACCGAACCGCGTTGCAGGCACAGGCCCGGCGGCTCGCGCAAGACCCCGATTTCGCCCCGGGTGCCGAAGTGGCCTGGTTCCAGACCCGAAGAAACGGGCGCGACTGGTACACCCTGATCCTCGGCCCCTACCCCACGGCACAAACAGCGCAGACCGCCGTTGCAGCGCTGCCACCTGCGCTGCAGCGACGACAACCCTGGGCCCGGCCATTCGCTGCGATCCATCAGCTGCTGGACCCCGAGCGCTGAGCGGCCCTTTGCTCGGTCAGAACGTGGGCGCGAGCACCAGCGCAGCCCCGTCCTCACGAACGGCGATACGATTCAGGAAACTTCGGCCCAGCAGCGGGATTCGCGGCGCATCCTGCAGCAGCACCATGGCCTCGACGTCCCGAAGTTCGATGCCGCCGACACGCACCCGGTCCAACCGGACCCGATAGCCCAGGGATCGACCGGAGTCGGTCTGGACCGGCGTCAACCGACCGGCCGCGGTATCGATCCCGAGCCGGTGCGCCTCCCCGGTGCCCAGGACAATGTACTCGGCCGAGCGATCCAGTTGGAAGCTGACCGCATGGCCGTCGATGCTGCCTCGGGTGCTGAAGGTGCCGTCCGCATCGGGTCGAATCCGCAGCGGCACCGGCTGCGAACGCCCCGCCGATGCTCGCGCGCCCGGGGCAAGCCTGTCGGGCGCCCCCGAGGCCGTCACCCCCACGGCCTGGCGTTCACCATCGACCTCCAGCCAGGCGCTGCGCAGGCGGGTGTCGGTGGACAACAGCCGAACCCCGGCCAATGCGGGATCCCCGACGCGCAGAACCTGCCGTTCACCGTCCCACGCGAGCAGCGCACGATCCGGGAACACCCCCAGCACGATCACCTCCCGCGCCTGCAGTGGAGCGATGACCAGCATCCATGCCAGAACCACGAGCGCCAGGGTGCCGGGGCCCGGCGGCATCCCCTGCCGCCCCCGCGGCCCAGTCGCGGCATCGGCGGTACCCCTCGCACACCCCGGCGAACGGACGCGAAGGCACTGCAGGGGTAATCGCGTCATTCGACCGGATCCACGCGGACGTGAATCGCCACGTCGCGGTGTTCCTGGAGGCCTCGGGTGCTCCGGACACCGCGATCGAACGCCATCTGCGCCCGGTCGCTGCCGGCAATCTGAATCCAGTCCCCGGGCCGCCCGGTAATGACCGTATCCACGTGCTGCCAGTCGATCACCCCGCCCCGGCTTCGGTCCTCGCGCTGATGCACCTGCTGGATCTCCAGGCGCACGCGGCCATCGGGCGTGATCCAGGGACGAACCAGCAGGCCATCCCCCAGATCCCGATACCGCACCTCGGAAGAAATGACGATCGCTCCGGGCCCCACCAGCACACGCTGGTGCGCTTGCGGGATCGATTCCCCACTGTGAATGAAGGCGTGCCGACCCTCGAGCACCCGGATCGCCTGGGTGCCACGATGCCCTTCGGTGCGATGACCGCGGAGGAACGGCTCGAACCCAGCGCCGGCATCCTCGAAGTGGCGTTCGGTCCGATTCGCAAGGGGGCCCCGATGCACCTGGATCCGGAGATTCAACGGCGCGGTATCCAGACTTCGCACCACCTCGCGCAGCGGATCCAAGCGCGCGCGCGGCCCCTGAAGAATCAGCTGGAAACCCGCGCCGGACGCCGCATCATCCGTATCGAGCAGGGGCTGGATCCGTGGCAGCAGCTCGGCGGCCGGTCGGTGCTGAAGTTCGATGATCTGGATCGTGTGCGGTTCGCCCTGGGCCATTGGCACCCACAGCAGCAACAACAGACCCCATCGCCTCAACATCTTGCTCATAGCGCGATCATCCCACGACACCGCTGCCGTTTCGAGCTTCGATCCACTGGGAGTAGGATAGAAGGCCGTACCCGCGATCCGAGTCTTCCATGCAGATTCCCCCTCCAGTCCCCAACGTGATGCTGGTGAACGCCAGCCCGCGCGGGCTGGATTGGCAGCCGGGGCAGCGGCTAGAGGCCGTCGTGGTCCGCGCGGTGCCTGCGGGTCAACCGACCCCCGTGCGCATCGGCGAACAGCAGCTGCAGCTGCAGTTGCCGGCCAGCCTGCCACAGGGAGCGCGAATCAGCCTGCAGGTGATGCAGGCCGGCAGCCAGCCCGTGCTGCGTCTGCTGTCCACCGTGCCGGGTCTACCCGTCTCGGGGCTGCAAACTCCGGGTCCACCCGGCTTGGCGGCACAAAACCCGGGCCTCCCCAACCCGGGCTTACAAGCCCTGCCACCCCGAACCCCCGGCCTTGCAAACGCCGGCCAGGGCCGTCCCAATGCACTGGTGGCCACCGCACTCCCATCGCTCCATCCCGCCGCCGTCGCGCCCGCTGCACTTTCGCACCTGTTGCCGGCCCAGGGCAGCCAGGCCCCCTTGCTGGCCACCTTGTGGGCCCTGAAGACCCATGCCGCGCCCATGGCGGCCTTGCCGTCCGCGGTGCGTACGGCCGTCGACCACCTGTTCCAGCGCTTGGCCAGCACGAGTCAGGCCGGCCATGCACAAGGGTTGCGTCAGGCCGTCCAGATGTCCGGGCTCTTTCACGAGACGAATGTGGCCGCGTGGTCCGCGGCGCAGGCGAGTACCGCCCGTCCGCCGGCCGACCTGAAATCCCTGCTGCTCTCCCTGGCCACCCGTCTGCGCGCCCTGCCCGGCGGGTCCGCCGGCGGGTTTCTTCCCGCGATGGGCCTGCTCCGGGAAACCCCGCCCCCACGCACCGGATCCTCGCCCGTGGCTCAAGGGCGACTGACCGCGGAGGTACAGGGACTGAGCCCACAGGCTCTGCTCGGGGGCCTGCGCCTGGCCACCGAACAGGCCGTGGCCCGGCTGGCACTGCACCAGTGGGGTGCCGCCGAAAGCGCGGAAACCGGCGCGTCCCGCTGGCTGCTCGAGCTGCCGCTGAAGGCCCAGAACGGAGTGGATCTGGTGCATCTGCTGCTGGAACGCGAGCCCGATCGCGGCCCCTCGGAGGCGGATGCCGTGTGGCGGATCGCGTTGGCCCTCGATCTTCCGGGGCTGGGGCCGGTGCATGTGCGCCTTGCCGTCGCCGGTGATCGAGTCGACGCGCGCCTGTGGGCCGAAGAGAAGACCACCGTGCACCGCGTGCGCCAGGAACTCCCCCGGCTGCGGACCGCACTGGAGGAACACCGGCTGCGGGTCCGGGATCTGGGTTGCAATCCGGGAGCGCCCCCGGAAGATCCGCCCACCGGTCCGTCCCGGCCAGTGCTGGACGATCAGGCATGAGTCGAGAGGGGAGTCCAGACCCACCGCGGCCGAAGACGCCGCGCAAGGCCGTCGCGTTGCATTATGGCGGCAAGACCGCGCCACGGATCACCGCCAGCGGTGCCGGCCCGGTCGCAGACCGGATCCTGGAAATCGCCCGGGAGCATGACGTTCCGGTGCATGACGATCCGCTACTGACCGCGGCCCTCGCCCAGGTTCCGGTCGGCGACGAGATCCCTGAAAACGTCTATGTGGCGGTGGCCGAGATTCTGGCCTTCATCTATTTCCTGAACGGCCGAGTGCCGAATTCCGACCCATCCGCCATCGACCCATCCGCCACCGACCCCCGGCCGAGCCCACGCACCAGAACCGACCGCGACCGCCCGTAGGGGGGCAGGCGCAACGGGCCCACCACGCCTTTGCGACGCGACGTCCGACTCAAGCATTCCGGTCACCGCTCGCAGGCCGGTTCAGCGACAAGAACAGGTCGGCCTCGCCCGGCGTCAGACCGCAGGACTGGATCAATTCCTCCCGACTGGCGCCTTGGCCGGCGAGCCGCATCGCATGGCGATACGGGGCCTGTTCCGGATCACGCAGAAGCACCTGCTCGTGCTGCTCGGCCAGTTGCCGCAACTGACGCTCCAAGTCGGAATGGCGCTGGTCCGCGATCATTTCGCTGGAACAGACCGCGCTCAACGCGCCGCGCAGCGACCAGAGGGTCGTTTCCTGACTGACCAGGCGTTGCTGCAACTGCTGAATGCGCCGCAGCGCCCAGAGCGCCACGCCCAAGGCACCGAGCGCCAACAGGAACACGACCACGCCCAAACCGATTGCCACGCTCATACGTATTCATCCACGTGATGCCCGGCGGCACCGTCATCGGCAGGTCGAGGGCGTCCGCCCTGGGGCGTGTTCGGGTCGTCGGGTGCCGGCACCGCCGGATCCGGTGCTGGGTCATCGGGCGGCCCCTCGCCAGAGCCCTGCTCGTCCGGCTCCCGGTGGCGCTTGTGCTCATCGTCTTGCTCACGCACCGAGCGCCCTGGCCACGGCGGGTGAACCGGACGAATCGAATCGAGCTCGCCGGCCATCACACCACCCCCCGCGCGATCTGCGCACCGTTGCGCCGGCAACCGGCACCGCCGAAACCCGGGAACCCGGCCTGCTGCCCCGAGGCGCGCGCTGGCCCGGTCTCAGGCCGTGTCGATCTCGGCCCAGTCATCTTCCGACAGCAGCTTATCGACGTCAGCCACGATGGTCAGTACGCCGTCGCGACTGGCCACCCCCTTGATGTACCGCGAACTGTCGTCATTGCCCACATTCGGTGCCGGCTCGATATCGCCTTCGGCCAACTCGATCACCTCGGCCACACTGTCCACCAGGATACCGACCACCTGATCGCCCTCCTCGATGATCACCACGCGGGAGGCCTCGTCGGAGGCCTTGGGCACCAGGCCCATGCGGCCGCGGGCATCGATGACCGTCACCACATTGCCGCGCAGGTTGATGATCCCCAACACGTACTCGGCCGCTCCGGGAACCGGTGCGATCTCGGTTACGCGCAACACCTCGCGCACCGTCAACACACTGATGGCATAGATCTCGTCCATCAGGCGGAAGGTCACATACTGGGCCGTAGCGCCACGGTTGGCGGCCTGGGCTTGTTGGCTCATGACTCGTCGTTCCTCTGCTGCGGGTGAATATGGGGCCCATGCTGCCCGGGTTCCCGGTGGGTGTTGCCGGCCGCGGGCGCAGGATCGGGTTTACCGAACGTTCCCTCGGAAACGCCATTGCAAGCGCTGGAAGCCCAGGCCCCGCTGTCCAGGTCCAGCGCCAGACGGTCCACATCGAGTATGGCACACATGTGATCGATTACCGTTCCGGCCAGCCACGGCCGCCGGCCGAGTCGGCTACGCCAGCGCACGTGTTCCGGGTCTAGGGTCAGCATTCCCGTGATCCCCTCGCAAGCGATGCCCCAGCGGTACCCATCCAGCAGCACGATGTATCGCGGTGGCCCCGGGTGGTAGCTCCGGTTTCGGGGCACCACGATCAGGCCGATGTCCACCACCTTCACCTGCCGACCCAGATGCTGAATCAGGCCGAGAAACCAGGGTTGATGGCCCGGCATCGGGGTAATGGGATCGGACGCCTCGATGATGCCGTTCAACCGGGTCAGCGGCACCGCCAGCGTTAACCCCGCCACCTGAAAGCTCAGGCATTGAAAGCGGTGCTGCGCCCACACCGGCAGGGTTAACGCGGCTTGAGGCGCCGGTTCCAGTCGCGATTCCGGTTCGGATTCCGGTTCCGGGGCCAATTCCGGGGCCAATCCCGGGGCCAATCCCGGGGCCTGCTCCGGTGCTGGCCCCGATTCGGACGGTGGCTCCCGTTCGGCAGCAGGCCGGGCGTTCGCAGCCGGCGTGGGTTTCACCACCGGCGCGGGGGCGGGGTCGGGCGCGGCACCGGGCAGCACCGGCGATTCGAACACCGGCCCGGGCAGCACCGGCGCCTGCACCACCGGCACGCGCAACACCCGCCCGGTCAGCACCGGCACCGGGCGCATCCAGCCCGGTTCGCTCGCTGCCGGTGGGATCACGGCCGGGAGATCCGCCAGCCCGGCGACCGCGTTAAAACCTGGGATGTCGGGGGATTCAGGCCGATCCTTGAAGCCAGGCCGAACCTCCAAAAGGGGCTTCTCCTGCAGCACCGGACCTTCCTGAGCATCAGAAAGACCCTCAAACCCCGCACCAACGTCCTCGGAACCGGGAATCGCCTCGAATCGAGGTGCCGCGTCCACCCCGGAGAGTTCCTGTAGCAGGCTGTCCAGGTACTGGCTCAGGGCCAGGTCCGCATCCAGCAACTTTGGGGGATTGCCGTTCATCATCCGGCCCTTGCCTGCGCTTCGTCCTGTTCCAGACGCTCGAGCAGACGGGCATAGGCCAGCACCCCATGGCTGGATGGGCGCATCAGGGGCAGCGGAATCCCGCTGCGGCTGGCATCCCGAAACTGGGTATCCACCGGAATCACATCATCCCAGGTCACCGCCGCACGCTCGTCTCGAAGCTGGCGCAGGCTCTGGATGGAGGCCCGGGTGCGCCGGTCGAAGAGGGTGGGCACCACCAGACAGTCGATGGGGATGCGGCGTGAGCGCTGGATCATCTCCAGCGTATGCAGCATGCGCTCGAGACCCTTCAGGGCCAGAAACTCCGTTTGCACCGGAATCAGCAGGCGGTGGCAGGCGGCCAGGGCATTGACCATCAACACCCCGAGCATCGGCGGACAATCCATCACTACGGTGTCGAAGCGCGTGGAGAGGTGCTGCATCGCCCGTTTCAGCACCAGCCCCATGCCTTCACGGGTACCGAGCTGACGGTCCAGGGTGATCATCGCCGACGACGCCGGCATCACATGCAGATGCTCGAACGCGGTCGGATGCACCCCGGACTCGAACGCGGGCACGGTTCCGTCGGCGGTCTGCCGAAACAGGTCATACACCCCGGGCAGGGGCGTTTCCGGGTCCATTCCGAAATAGGTCGTCAGCGAACCGTGGGGGTCCAGATCGACCAGTAGGGTGTTGGAACCGCGTCCGGCCAGCAACCCACCCAGACTCACCGCAGTCGTGGTCTTGCCCACACCCCCCTTTTGATTGGCCACCACCCAGACCCGCATCAATCGGATTCCTCGGTGGGCGGCCCAACCCGGTCCGCGTCCACCCCCGGTTCGTTCGCAACCCGGCCCTCCGCGCCCGTGTCCTGCGCACGCGCTCCGGGCTCGAGCGCCGCCGAATCCCGCAGGGGCAAATCCAGAGTGGGTGAATCGAAAACGGGCGAATCCAGAAGAGGTGGATCCAGAACGGGGCCCGTGTTCCCGGATCCGAGCCCCTCGGACTCGGCATTTTCCAAGTCCAGCGGCAGTTCCACGGCGTCCTCCGGTTCCAGCCGGGCCCCGGGGCTGAACCGATCGAGATCCTCGTGCAGCCCCATGGGACTCAACGGCGTTCCATTACGGTGGCCACGAGGGGACAGGATCACCAGTGTCACCCGACGATTCTTGCGTCGTCCCTCCGCCGTCTGGTTGTCGGCCACCGGCCGGTATTCGCCAAAACCCACCGCCGCCATGTCGGTGGGGTCTAGCCCGTTCTCGATCAGCAGACGCAGCACACTGGCCGCCCGTCCGCCCGAGAGCTCCCAGTTCGACGGAAACACCACCGTGTTGATCGGCACATCGTCAGTGAAGCCCTCCGCGTGGACCCGCACCGGAAATTCGCGCAGGATTGCGGCCAACTGCTCCAACACCGGGCGAGCCTGCGGAAACAGCTGCGCACTGCCGCTGGCGAACAGCAAGCTGGTGTTGATCTCCACCTCGAGCCAGAAGCGGTCCCGGTGGAGACGGATCAGTTCATCGGCAATCAGCGGCGCCATCGCCAGTTCGATCGCATCACCGATGCGCAGCATGCGCTCGGCGGCCTGCTGCAGGCCCTCCGGCTCGGTTGCGCCGCCGCGCAGCACCTCGTAGACCTCGTGGTCCGAAAGCCCTTCCATCGGGATCTGCGACCGAAAGGTCTCCTGCGGCACCATGGTGGTGGGCATGCTCTCCGGCCAGTTGTGCAGCGCCCGGGTGGGTTCGCCGATCTGAATCGGCGTCGGCGCCATGGGTTTGCCCTGGAAGGCGGAAACCATCGAGTCCGACAGCACCCGGAACTTGCCCTCGTTGACCGATGAGATCGCGTACATCACCACGAAGAAGGCGAGCAGCAGGGTGATCAGGTCGCCATACGGGATCGCCCAGCCTTCGTGGTTAACGTGATCTTCGTGTCTTTTCTTGCGTGCCATGTCGTTGCAGGTTATCGGCCGATGCCGCGCGCGCTGAAGCGCGAACGACGGCGGATCAGAGGATGTACCCGCGCAGCTTGGATTCGATGTTGCGTGGATTCTCCCCCTCGGCGATCGCGGTGATCCCGTCAATGATCATCTCGCGATAGGCGGTCTGGCCATGAACGGCGGTCTTCAGCTTGTTGCTCACCGGCAGGAAGAACAGATTCGCCGCTCCGATGCCATAGATCGTGGCCACGAAGGCCGCTGCGATCCCCGGCCCCAGCTTTTCCGGATCGTTGAGATTCTGCATCACCGCCATCAGGCCCATCACTGCACCGATGATGCCGAGCGTGGGCGCATAGATGCCCATGCTCTCGAAGATCTTTGCACCCGCCAGATCGAATTGTTCCTTCACTCCGAGATCCACCTCCAGGATATTTCGGATGGCCTCGGCCTCCGTACCGTCCACCAGCAGTTGCAGGCCCTTGCTCGAAAAGGGGTCGGTTTCCTGTTCCGCCAGGGTCTCCAGACCCAGCAACCCCTCCTTGCGGGCGATTTGGCTCAGATTCACCAGCTTCTCGATCGCCGCTTCGGTATCGATGCCAGGCGCCTTGAACAGCCAGGGCAGCATCTGCATGCCGTGTATGAAGACCTTGATCTGGGCTTGCAACAGGGCCGCCGCGACCGTCCCCACCACCACGATCAGGAAGGCCGCCGGGTTCCACAGGGCCCCCACGCCGCTGCCCTTGGCGATCGAACCGCCCAGAATGGCCACCAACGCCAGGGTCAACCCGGCGATGCTCAGGAAATCCATGATCGTGCTCCATCGTTCCAATAATCCCTGGGACCCGAGCCGCAGCGACGCGCCTCGTCCAAACGCGCCGATGGGCGTGGGGTCATTCGCTCCCGTATCCACGGCATCGCCATCGCCTCAGGCCTCCCGCGCCAGCAGGGGGCCGATTTGATCCAGCGCCAGTACGCGATCCGAAAGCTGGGCCTCGACCACCGCGGCTGGCATGCCATAAATCACGCAGCTGGCCTCGTCCTGGGTCCAGATCGTGGCCCCCTGCCGTTTCAGCAGCCGCACGCCTTCGCGTCCGTCCGCACCCATGCCGGTCATGATGATTGCCAGCGCCTTCTTGCCGAAAATCGGCGACGCGGCGGTAAAGGTGACGTCCACCGACGGCCGGTAATGCTGCTCCGGTTCGCTGTCCATCATCCGCACCCGAACGGCCCCGGCGCGGGTGGATTCCAGCACCATCTGCCGGCCGCCGGGCGCCAGCAGCGCGAGGCCGGGTTCCAGCGCATCGCCATCGGCCGCCTCCTTCACCCGCAGCGCACAGAGGGCATTCAGGCGCTGGGCAAAGGCCCCGGTAAAACTGGCCGGCATGTGCTGCACCAACAACAGGGGCAGCGGAAAATGCGCCGGCAGGGCGGTCAGCACCTTCTGCAGCGCAACCGGCCCGCCGGTGGAGGTGCCGATCAGTACCACCCGAAAATCGCGCAAGCCCACCGGATGGCGATCCGGCCGTACCGGCGGTTCGGCGGGAACCGCCGGCACCGCGACGGCCGGTTGGGCCGGAATTCCGCTCAGGGCCGGGGACCCGGTCCCGGTCCCGGTCGCCGTGCGTGCGCCGCCAAGCGCCGGTGCCCCACCGATGGCCGGCGCCCGGGTCGCGGCGCTGCTGCGCGCCGCCGGCACCGCAAGGCCGCGGGGCGATCCGCGCAGGCCCAGGGTTCGCACCCGGCGGCATAGCACTCGGCGTGCCTCTTCATGATCCCGCGCGATTTCCTCGAAACGCTTGGGCAGAAAATCCGCCGCCCCGGCCTCCAAAGCGTCCAAGGTCGCCTGGGCGCCCTCGTAGCTGAGCGAGGAGAACATCAGAATCGGCACCGGCTGGCGCGCCATGATGTGGCGCACCGCCGTGATGCCGTCCATCACCGGCATTTCGATATCCATGGTGATGACATCGGGCTTGAGCTTCAGGGCCTGGATCACCGCCTCTTGACCGTTGTTCGCGGTGCCGACGACCTCGAGGCCCCGGTCCGCCGTCAGGATCTCGACGATGCGGCGCCGAAAGAACCCCGAATCGTCCACGACCAGCACGCGCACGCTCATTGCGCCGTCCCATTCCGATCCTGGCCGTGTACATCAGACATGTTCGGCCTGCGCGCGCGATCCCTGGGCGGCGCGTTTCTGCTGCCCCCGCTCCTGCAGCCGGGAGCGACGGGCGAAGGTACGCAACAGGCTCGATACATCGAGGATCAGCGCGATGCCGCCGTCACCGGTGATGGTCGCGCCGGCAAAGCCCGGCAGCCCGCGCAGGTAAGAACCCAAGGGCTTGATCACCACCTCCTCCTGCCCGATCAGCCGATCCACCACAAAGCCCACGCGGCGGTTGCCGGCAAAGACCACGACCACATGCTGGGTCTCGCCCGGTTCCGGTGCCGCCGCACCCTGCCCCAGCCACGCCCGCAGGTAATACAACGGGAGCGCGTGGTTGCGCACCATGATGACCTCCTGGTCATCGACCACGTGGCTTTGCGACAGATCCAGGTCGAAGATCTCGCTCACGTTCGCCAGCGGCAGCGCGAAGCGATGGTCCCCCAGCACCACCATCAGCGTGGGCAGAATCGCGAGGGTCAGCGGCACCGTGATGCGCAGGGTGCTGCCCCGCCCGAGTTCCGAATCGATCTCGACCCGCCCATTGAGCTGCGCGATCTTGGTCTTCACCACGTCCATGCCGACGCCGCGGCCGGAGACGTCGGAGACCTCGGTCTTGGTGGAGAAACCGGCCATGAAGATCAGCGCGTAGGCGTCCTGATCGCTCAGACGCGCGGCGGCATCGGGATCCATCAACCCCTTTTCCACCACCTTGCGCCGCAACAACTCAGGATCCATTCCGGCGCCGTCGTCGGCGATGGTCAGCAGGATGTGATCGCCCTCCTGTTCAGCGGCGAGCACCACCTGTCCGGCCCGCGGCTTGCCCTGACGCTCCCGCACCTCGGGCATTTCGATCCCGTGGTCGACCGCGTTGCGCACCAGATGGACCAGCGGATCGGCCAGGGCCTCGACCAGGTTCTTGTCCAGGTCGGTCTCCTCGCCGCGCAGCTCCAGGTTGATCTCCTTGTTCATGCTGCGCGCCATATCCCGCACCACCCGGGGAAAGCGGCCGAAGACCTTCTTGATCGGCTGCATGCGCGTCTTCATCACCGCGGCCTGCAGGTCGGCGGTGACCACGTCCAGGTTGCTGACCGCCTTGCTCACCTGCTCATCGTTCACGCGGGCGCGCAAGGTCGCCAGGCGGTTGCGCACCAGCACCAGCTCGCCGACCAGGTTCATGATGTCGTCCAGGCGCTTGGTATCCACCCGCACCGAGGTCTCGGCCGGCGGCGCGGGCGCCGGTGCCTTCGCGGGAGCGGCCCGCATCGTCGGCGCAGCCGCCGAGGCCGCCTCCCCCGTTAGCAACGCGCCCGCGTTGGACACCCCCGATCCGGTCACGGATGAGGGGCCCGATTCGGGGGGCGAGGCCGCCGCCGGACCGGTGACGGCCAGCGCGTTGGCCGCCGGATTCTCCGCGGTCGCAGCGCCGGCACCGGCGTCCTTGGGTGGGTCGTCCTGGAGTGGGTCGTCCTGGGATGGTTTGCGCGTCGCCGCCGGGCCCCGGCCCTGGCCGTGCAGTGTATCGAGCAGCTGCTCGAACTCGTCGTCGTCGATCAGATCCTCGCCGGCATCACTGGCGGGTGCGTCCGGGATCGGCTCGGCGGCCGACGGCGACGCCGGAGCGCGGCCCTGGAGTTCGTCCAGCAGCCGGTCGAATTCCTCCTCGCTGATGTCATTTCCGGTGTCCGGTGCTGAGGCCGCGACCGGTTTGCCCTCACCCCCTTGCATCGCGTCCAGCAGCGCTTCGAACTCGGCATCGGTGATATCGTCGTCGGGGACCGTGGCGTCGGAAGCGTTGCTCGCCACCGGCGTCGGGGCGACCGAAGGAGCCGCGGCCGGCGCCGGCGCGCTGGCGTTCTCGGGCGGCACCCGCGGGCCGGCCGGAACCGCCAGTGCCTTCAACCGGGCCAGCAGGCCATCGTCGGCCGGCGCCGGCTCTTCGCCGGCCCGAATCTCCTGGAACATTCCCGTGACCACATCGGTGACCTGGAGCACCGCGTCCATCAGCTCGCCGTCCAGCTCCCGTTGGCCTTGTCGCAGGACGTTGAAGACGTCCTCGGCGCGATGGCACACCGCCACCAGGCTGTTCAGGTTCAAAAATCCGGCTCCGCCCTTGACGGTGTGAAAGCTGCGAAACACCGCATTCAGCAATTCCTGATCCTGCGGGTTCTGCTCGAGCGCGACCAGCTGTTCACTCAGCCCATCGATCAGTTCCCCCGCCTCCACCAGAAAGTCCTGAAGGATTTCGTCGTCCGTATCCAGGCTCATCCCCTACCCCTGCGTTCTTCTTCTGACATCAAACTGCCGCATTGCCCTGAGCCGCGACCGCCGGCTTCGATTGCAAGCGCAGGACCCCTGGACCCCACACCGTACCGATCGGCCTGGCACCCCAGGGTTTATAAACCCCAGGCCTGAATAACTCCGAGCCTAAAACCCCAGGCTCGACAGCAAATCGTCGACCCCATCCTGACCGGTGATCACCTCACTGACATCCGAGGTTCCCGGCACCGCCGGTCCGGTCCCGCGCGTCGCCGCATCCCGGGACGACTGCTCCTTGTTCTTGATCTGCTCCGGCGTCGACAGCCGCTCGCCGGAGATGCGCACCAGGCCCACCAGATTCTTCTCCACATCCTGGACCAGGTCGATCACCTTGCGAATGACCTGCCCGGTGAGGTCCTGGAAGTCCTGGGCCATCAATACATCCGAGAGGTTGCTGCGGATGGATTCACCGTCGGCCACACTGCGTTCCAGAAAGGCGGTCAATTCCTGGCTCAGCACGCGAAACTCCTCGGCCGAGAGCTCGCGATTGCGGAAGCGTCCCCAGGTTTCGCCCAGGGCTTCGGCATGCCGGCACAGCCCCTCGACCATCGGCAGGCTTTCTTCCACCGCATTCAGCGTGCGATGCGCCGATTGTTCGGTCATCGCGACCACATAATTCAACCGCTCCTTGGCATCGGGAATCTCGGTCTGCGCAATCTCCGAGAGCCGGGAGTCCAGGCGGAAGGCATTCAGGGCCTCGTGCAGATCCCGCGTCAGCTTGCCCAGCTCCTCGAACAGCAGGCTCTCGTGCATCCGGCCCAGCTCCTCGATCAGCCGGTTGGCACCCGCCTCGTCGCCCGCCTCGATGAAGCGGACCAGCTGCCGAGCCTTTTCGAGCTGGAGCGATCGGATCTCGGCCTCCTTGCGCGCGACATCCTCTTCGACTTCCCGATGCGGCATCGCGCTCAGCTCCCGGCTTCGATGCGCTCGAAGATCTTCTCGATCTTCTCGCGCAGTGTATCGGCGGTAAACGGCTTGATGATGTAGCCGTTCACGGCATTCTCCGCCGCCTCGACGATCTGGTCGCGCTTGGCCTCGGCCGTGACCATCAACACCGGCAGGTGCTTCAGATTGGGATCGGCGCGGACCGCCTTCAGCAACTCGATGCCCGGCATGTTGGGCATGTTCCAGTCGGTGAGTAGAAAGTCGTAGTTGCCGTTCTTCAGCATCGGGAGTGCCGTGCTGCCGTCATCGGCCTCCGAGGTGTTGTTATAACCAAGATCCCGCAGCAGATTCTTGATGATGCGGCGCATCGTCGAGAAATCGTCCACGATCAGGATCTTCATGTTCTTGTCCACACTGACCTCCACCTTTATCCAGTACACCCGAACGGCCGTTCGGCCGCCCATGGTAATGCAAAGCCGGCAACGGGCACGGCCTCAATCGGTCTTCACCACCCGTCCGGTCCAGTCCGCCATCCGCGCGCGCAGACGAACCAGCGCTTGGCCGTGCAATTGGCAGACCCGGGATTCGCTGACCCCCAGGACCTCGCCGATCTCGCGCAGATTGAGTTCGTCGTCATAGTACAGGGACATCACCAGCTTCTCCCGTTCCGGCAGGCGCGCGACCTCCCGAGCCAAACCCGCCTGAAAGTCCTCCGCCTGCAACTGCTGCAGCGGATCCGGCACGTCACCGGCAAAGCGCGCTTCCCCCTCGGACTCCGGTTCGAACAGATCCTCGAAGCTCATCACCCGACAGCAGACCGAATCCTGCAACATCCGCTGGTACTCCGGCAGACCAACGCCCAGTTCCTCCGCAACCGCCTGCGGTTGGGCCTCCCGCCCCTCCCGATTCTCCACCGTGCGCAGCGCCGCGCTGACCCGACGCGCATTGCGATGCACCGAACGCGGCGTCCAGTCCGAACGGCGCACCTCGTCCAGCATCGCGCCGCGGATGCGGATGCCCGCGTAGGTCTCGAAGCTGGCCCCCTGGCCGGCATCATAATGGCGCGCCGCCTCCAGCAGCCCGACCACACCGGCCTGGATCAAGTCGTCGACCTGCACGTCCGCGGGCAGGCGCCCCAGCAGATGATAGGCAATGCGCTTGACCAGTGGGACATGCTCCTCCACCAATCGATTGCGGTCCGTGCGTTCGGTCGCGTACATGGCTAGTCCGTGACGGCTCGCGCCTCATGATCGCTGCGCATCGAACCGACCAGACGTTCGACGAAGAACTCGATCCGTCCGCTGCTGCCGCCAGCCATGGGCCAGGTATCGACCTGACGCGCCAATTCCTGGAATGCTCGGGCCGCACTGCTGCCGGGAAACGCCTCCACCACCGCCTTTTGCCGCTGCACCGCCTTGCGCAGGTATTCGTCCTGCGGGATCGCACCGGCGAACTCCAGCGTTACGTCGAGGAAACGATCGCAGACGGTGGTGAGCTTGCGAAACAGCGTTCGGCCCTCCTCGGGACCGCGCACCATGTTCGCCAGCACCCGCACCCGGGGCAGACCGTGATCCCGGCTCAGCACCTTGATCAGGGCATAGGCATCGGTGATCGACGCCGGCTCGTCGCAGACCACGACCAGCACTTCCTGCACCGCGCGGCAGAAACTCAGCACGCTGTCGTGCAGCCCCGCCGCGGTATCGACCAGCAGCACGTCGACCGGCCGGTGGAGTTCGCTGAAGGCGCGGATAATGCCGACATGCTCGGCCGGGCTCAGGTCCGCCATGCGCGCGACCCCCGAGGCCGCCGGGATGATCGACACGCCGGCCGGCCCGGTCACCAGGATCTCGTTCAGGCCCATTTCGCCGTCCAGCACATGCGACAGGTTATAGCGCGCCTGCAGACCCAGCAGCACATCGACGTTAGCCAGACCGAGATCGGCATCCATCAGCAGCACCTGACGGCCGTTCTGGGCCAGCGCCACCGCCAGATTCACCGACACGTTGGTCTTGCCCACGCCACCTTTGCCGCTGGCCATCGCGATCACCTGCACGGGACGGGGACCCTGCATTCGGCGCAGTCCGGCGGCTTGATCATTGGATGGAGGCATAAGGGCTCCGATGGCGCTGGACGGGAAGTGTGAGGGCGATCGCCTCGGCGGGATCACGAAGGGTGCGGGCCGTATCGCCGGCCGCGCGAGGGTGCAAGCCCCGGGAGTCGAGCCCCGCGTCGTCGCCATCCTGGGCCGCAGAACCGGGGCCTTCAACGCCTGGATCTTCAAAACCTTGGGTCTCGACCACCTGGGTCTCCCCGACCAGGGTGATCGCGTGGCTGATCAGGCGCTGGACCCGTGCCACCTGCAGGTCCTCCGGAACCCGCTGGCCCTCGCTGACGTACATCAGCGGCAACTCCCCGCGGCACAACGCGGAAAAGGCCGGCCCGAGGCTGGCCGCCTCGTCGACCTTGGTCAGCACGGCGCCATGCAGCGGCAGGTGCCCGAAGGCGCGGAAGGTTTCTTCCAGTACCGCCTGCTGCGTGTTGGCGGCGACCACCAGCAGGGTGCGCAGCCGGGGAATGGCAGTCAGCCCGGCCATGTCCTCCATCAAATGCAGATCACGCTGACTCATTCCTGCCGTATCCACGAACACGCGTTGTTTTTCGCCCAGACCCGACAGGATATCCCCCAACTCGCGTCCTGTCTTGGCCAGATGCACCGAGACTCCCAGGATCTGCCCGTAGGTCTGCAATTGCCGGTAGGCGCCGATGCGGTAGGCATCGGTGGTGACCAGCGCCAGCGACTGCCGGCCGTGCCGCTGTACATGCAGGGCCGCGAGCTTGGCCACCGTGGTCGTCTTGCCCACGCCACTCGGACCGACCAGGGCCACGACACCGTCCCCGTCCAGGCGGGATTCGGGAGCGGCCGGAATTCGCAGCGCCAGTCCCGCCAGGGCCTCGCGCCAGCTGTACTCCGGGCTGTCCCCGTGGCGCACACCGGCGGCAATCGTTCGGGCCAGATCGCCATCCAGACCCAGGTGCTCCAGGCGGTGGATCAGCTGCGCCTTCTCCGGCTCGCGCTGGCGCAGGTCGTTCCAGGCGAGACTCGCCAGCTGATCGTGCAGCATCATCCGCAACGCGCCGATCTCCTGCTGCATCGCCGCCAGCGCCGGATCCTGAGACCAGACGATCTGGCGTTGCCGCGACGCCGCCGCGGTCGGCCCCGGCCGGGTGGCCGACGACGGGCGCTGGCCGGCCTCGGCGCGTGTTGCATCGAACCGGGTTGCATCCGGCGCTGGGGTATTCGCCGCGGATGAACCGGCCCCAGCGGAACCCCCTGGCCCATCGGGCGCCGTCCCCTGTGAACGAGGCGCCCGCGCGCCGGGCGCCTTCGGCAGCAGCGGCTCCAGCACCGCGTCGGCCCCACCGGGCATCCCGGGCGTACGCGCCGGATCGACTCGACCCGAATCCATGGGACCCGAATCCATGGGACCCGAATCCATGGGACCCTGGGCCTCGAAACGCGGTGCGTCCCTCCCCGGCCGGTCCGAGCCAAAGGAATTCGATTCTGTTTGATCCCACTGGGTCTGACCCCAGCGGTCGGAATCGAAGCGCCGGCCCCGCCCGGTCCGGTCCGAATCCGGCTCCCCGTGCCCGTGCCCATGAACGGAGCCAAAGGGCGCGCCCGAGGCGCCGGAACGATCCTCGAGTTCGGCCTCACCGGCCATCTCGGAGACCAGTTCCTGGTCGTAATCGATGGCCGAGACGATCTCGATGCCACCCTCGACCCGGCGGCTGGAGAGGATCACCGCATCCGGCCCCTGCTCGTCCCGCACGATGCGGATCGCCTGGCGCATGTCCGCGGCAAAAAAGCGTCTGATCTTCATAAGCTCAATCCATCCATGCCCGTTATCCTGCTGCTACCGCGTACGGCCCATTCCTGTTCCGTATCCTCGCGGCCTACTTCGTATCCTCACGGCCGACGGTGGCGACGATCCGGATGCGCTTGTTGTCCGGAATCTCCGTGTAGGCCAGCACATGCAGGCTCCGCACGGCGGATCGCAACCAGCGGGCCATCCAGGGACGAATGTCCGGAGAGACCACCACCACCGCCGGTTCGTTGGCCATCTCTTGCCGCTGCGCGGCCTCGGCGATGGATTTCTGGAGCCGCTCGGCCAGGCCGGGTTCGATGCCCAGGCCACCGCCGTTGGCCCCTTGAGACGACGTCTGCAAGATCTGTTCCAGCGCTGGGTCGAGCGCGATCAAAGGCAGCTCCGGCGCGGTTCCCAGGATGTTCTGCACGATCGAGCGGGCCAGGCTCACCCGTACCGCTGCGGTCAGAACGCCGGGATCCTGACTCTTGACGCCATGTTCCGCCAAGGTTTCGGCGATGCTGCGCATGTCCCGGATCGCGACCTGCTCGGACAACAGGTTCTGCATCACCTTCAGGACCACGCCCAGGCTGAGCGTCTTCGGCACCAGGTTCTCGGTCAGCTTCGGCGACTGGCGCCCGAGCACGTCGAGCATGTGCTGAACCTCCTCGTGACCGAGCAGCTCGTGAGCGTGCTCCTTCAGCAGCTGCGACAGGTGGGTCGCCACCACCGTGCCCGCGTCGACCACGGTGTAGCCCAGGCCCTGCGCCTGTTCGCGCAGCGCCGGTTCGATCCACACCGCGTCCAGCCCGAAGGTCGGGTCCTTGGTCGGGGTCCCCGCGATCTCCCCGAACACCCGACCCGGATTGATCGCCAGTTCCTGATCCGGAAAGACCTCGCCCTCGCCCGCCGTCACACCCATCAGCGCAATCCGGTACTGGCTCGGCCCCAGATCCAGATTGTCGCGGATGTGCACCGGCTGGATCAGAAAACCGAGTTCCTGCGACAATTTGCGCCGCACCCCCTTGATCCGGCCCATCAGCTGCCCACCCTGGCTGCGATCGACCAGCGGGATCAGCCGGTAGCCGACCTCGAGCCCGACCAGATCGACCGGCGGCACGTCGTCCCACGACAGTTCCTTCAATTCGGTGCTGCTGGCCGCCTGCGTCGGCGCAACCACCGGCTCGAGCAGCGCGGCCTCGTCCTGGGCCCGGCGCTGGCCGGTCAGGTAGGCGCTGGAGGCCATCAACGCCGCCAGCGACAGGAACACCAGGTTCGGCATCCCCGGCACCAGACCGAGTGAACCCACCACGCCAGCGGCGACGTACAAGGCCTTCGGCGTGGCGAACATCTGCTGGAAGACCTGCTTGCCCATGTCCTGCGCCGCCGACACCCGGGTCACGATCACCGCGGTGGCCGACGACAGCAGCAAGGAGGGAATCTGCGCGACCAGGCCGTCGCCGATGGTCAGCAGCACGTAGTTCGTCGCCGCATCCGCGAGCGCCATGCTGTGCTGCATGGTGCCGATCACCAGGCCGCCGATGATGTTGATCACCAGAATCAGTATTCCGGCGATGGCATCGCCGCGAACGAACTTGCTCGCGCCGTCCATCGACCCGTAGAAGTCGGCCTCCTGGGAAATCTCCTCGCGCCGGCGCCGGGCCTCGTCCTGGGTGACCAGGCCCGCGTTCAGGTCCGCGTCGATCGCCATCTGCTTGCCGGGCATCGCATCGAGGGTAAAGCGCGCGCTGACCTCGGAAACGCGCCCGGCGCCCTTGGTCACCACGACGAAGTTGATGATCACCAGGATCAGGAACACGACCAGGCCGACCGCATAGTTGCCGCCGACCACGAAATCGCCGAAGGCCTGGATCACGTTGCCGGCGGCGTCGGTGCCGGTGTGGCCCTCGAGCAGGATCACGCGGGTCGAGGCGACGTTCAGCGCCAGTCGGAACAGCGTCGCGATCAGCAGCACGGTGGGGAAGACCGCGAATTCGAGCGGGCGCGGGGTGTAGACCGCGACCAGGATCACCACCAGCGACAGCGCGATGTTGAAGGTGAACAACACGTCCAGCGCCACCGACGGCAGCGGGATGACCAGCATCGTCAGCAGCGCCATCAGCAGCAGCGGCGTCACCAGGCCGGCGCCGCCGAGGAATCTCAGGTAGTACTGCAGCCTGTCCATCGATCAGTGCTCCGAGGGCGGCGCGCGCCGCAACAAATCGTCCGGTACCGGCAGATCGGTGGGTCGATCCGGCCACTGCGGCGCGCGCGACTGGGTTGCAGTGCGCAACTGGTACACGTAGGCCAGCACCTGGGCCACCGCCACATAGAGCCCGGCCGGGATCTCCTGGTCGATGCGGGTGCTGTAATACAGCGCGCGCGCCAGCGGCGCGGCGGAAAACAGCGGCACATTCGCCGCGCGGGCTCGCTCGCGAATCTCGGCCGCGACCAGGTCCGCGCCCTTGGCCACCACCCGCGGCGCGCCCATCCCGGTCGGGTCGTAGCGCAGGGCGACCGCATAGTGCGTCGGGTTGGTGACCACCACGTCCGCCTTGGGCACCTCGGCCATCATCCGGCGGCGTGCGATCTCGTACTGGGTCTGGCGGATCCGGCTCTTGACCTCGGGCTTGCCCTCGGTTTCCTTGGACTCGTCGCGGACCTGCTGCTTGGTCATCCGCAGCTTCTTCTGGTGGGTATAGAGCTGGAACGGGACATCGACCAGCGCCACCAGGATCAGGATCGCGGCCAGCGACAGGAAGGTCCAGCCGACCATGTACCCGGCGTGCATCAGCCCCTGCTCCAGTGGCTGATGGCCGAGCCCCAACAACGTGCTCGAGAGCTTCCAGAGCAGGCTTCCGGCGATGCTCGCGATCAGCACGAACTTGAACAGCGTCTTGCCGAACTCCATCAACCCCTGCAGCGAGAAGATGCGCTTGAGCCCCGACAGGGGATTGAGCTTGCTCAACTTCGGCGCCATCGCCTTGGTCGAAAAACCACCCCCGCCCATCATCAGCGGCCCGGCGACCGCCCCCACGATCAATGCGGCGAACAGCGGCAACAGCATCAGCAGGGCCTCGGTGATCCGCAGCTGCAGCATCGCGTGCAGCGTCGTGGGATCGAAGAGCGCGTCGCGTTCCACGGTGAAGCTGTTTGTCAGGATCTCGCGCAGGCGCGTGAAGATGCTCCCGCCCATCACCAGCAGGGTGCCGGCGGCGGTCAGCAGCACCAGTGTGGTGTTGAGTTCGCGCGAACGGGCGACCTCCCCCTTTTCCCTGGCCTCGCGCAGGCGTTTGGGGGTGGGGTCCTCGCTTTTTTCCTGGGAGGTGTCGTTTTCGGCCATCGCCTATTGCCTCACGAGCTCGCCGAGCAGGCCGAAGGCCTCGGCCAGCAACTCGGTGAACTGCGGCAGCAACACCGGCAGCGTGAGCAGCAGCAGGATGAACCCGAGCAGGATCATCATCGGAAAGCCCACCGCAAAAATGTTCAGCTGCGGAGCCGCGCGGGTGACCACGCCCATCGACAGGTTCACCAGCATCATCGAGGCCACCGCCGGCAGCGCGACCAACAGCGCGAACACGAACATGCTGCTGCCCCAGCTGACGATCGCCCAGAGGTTCTCGCGCACGATCCCCTCGATGCCGATCGGCAGCGAATGAAAGCTCAACAGCGTCAACTCGATCAGTGCCACATGCCCGTTCAGCGCCAGGAAGATCAGCGTCGACATGATCAGGAAATAGGTCGAGACCACCGGCACCGAAACCCCCTGCTGCGGATCGATCATCGAGGCGAAGCCCAGGCCCATCGACAACGCGAGGGTCTCCCCGGCCTGGGTCAGCGCGCTGAACACCATCTGCAACACGAAGCCCATGCACAGGCCGATCAGGATCTGCTGGGCACTGATCACCAGCCCGGCGAGGCTCAGCGGATCCACCGCCGGTGGTGTCGGCAGCAGCGGCGCGATCACCAGCGCGAGCACAAAGGCAAAGGCGAGCCGAATCCGAACCGTCACCGTGCGGGCCCCGAACAAGGGCGCGGCCATCAGCATCGCGCTGATGCGCAGGAAGGGCCACAGCAGGGACCCAACCCAGGCGGTGATTTCGGCGGTGGTGAAGTGCATGGCATGTTCCCCCGATCCGGACCCGCGCCGCGGGTGGCTCGGGGACCGGCGCTAGCCGATTGCCCCGGGAATGCTTTCGTACAGCCGCTGGATGTAATCCACCAGCAGGCCCAGCATCCAGTTTCCGGCGATCATCAGCGCTCCGAACATGCCCAGCAGCTTCGGAATGAACGACAAGGTCATCTCCTGGATCTGGGTCGCCGCCTGAATCATCCCGATCGCCAGACCGATGCTCAGCGCGGTCAGCAACACCGGCGCGCTCAGCAGCACCACCACGATCAAGGCCTCACGGCCGACGTCCACCACCATCTCCGGAGTCATGCCCGATCCCCTTGTGTATAGCCGGCGCCGCCCATGGGTGCGCCTAGGTAAAGAAACTGGAGGCGAGGGTGCTCATGATCAGCGCCCAGCCATCGACCAGCACGAACAGCATCACCTTGAACGGCAGCGAGATGATCAACGGCGAGAGCATCACCATGCCCATCGACATCAGCACGCTCGCGACCACCAGATCGATGATCAAAAACGGGATCAGGATCAGGAAGCCGATCTGAAAGGCGGTCTTCAACTCGCTGGTCACGAAGGCGGCGATCAGCAAGGTGAACGGCACATCGGCCGGCGATTCGAAGCCGTCCTGGCCACTGATGCGGGCGAACATGCCCAGATCGCTTTCCCGGGTCTGTCCCAGCATGAACTCGCGCAGCGGCCCACCGGCCTCCATCACCGCCTGCTCCGCCGAGAGCTCCTCGGCCAAAAAGGGCTGGACCGCCACCACATTGATTTGATCGAAGACCGGCGTCATCACGAACAGCGTCAGCAACAGCGCCAGGCCGATCAGGATCTGGTTGGACGGCGTCTGCTGCGTGCCCAGGCCCTGGCGCAGCAGCGCCAGCACGATGATGATCCGGGTGAAAGCGGTCAGCATGATCAGCGCCGAAGGCAGCAGGCTGAGCAGCGTCATCAGGATCAGGATCTGCAGCGTGACCGAATAGGTCTGCGCCCCGTCCCCGTTGGTGGTCACGTTCAGCACCTCGAGCCCCGCCTGCGCCCAGACCGGCTGCATCAGCAGTCCCAGGATCAGGCCGGCACGCAGCACGAAGCGCAACGCGCGCATGGCTACGGACTCCGCTGCAGCAGTTGCTGCAGCTTGCGCGCGAAGGGGCTGTTCGCCCCGGCCCCGGCCGGGTTCGCGCCGACCGCCGCCGCGGTGTTCGCCCGTGTCCCGTCCCGTCCGCTCTCGGTACCCAGCGGGACCTCGAGCACGTGCAGCGTCTGTACGCGGCCGGGCGCCACGCCCACCAGCAATTGCTGCTCGCCAACCTGCACCAGCACGATCCGTTCCCGGGAACCCAACGACAACCCGCTGACCACCCGGAACTGGCTCCCCAGAGCACTCTGCACCCCACTCATCCGGCGCATGAAAAAGGCCAGCACGACGATCGCGACGATCACCAGCAACAACCCCACCACCATCTGCGCCAGATACGCCGCACTCATCCCCCCGCTCGCGGTAATCGGCCACCCGGACGCCACCGTCTCCGCGAACGCGACCCCCGGCACCCCCCCAGCGACCAGAACCAGCCCCCCCCAGGTGGCTGTCCTCGACCCATATATTTTCGACACGGAGGCGGTCCTGCACGCAGCCGCGAGGTGGGTGTTGCGGCGCATTACTTCAGCTTCCGGACGCGTTCGGTCGGGCTCATCACGTCGGTCAGGCGGATGCCGAACTTCTCGTTCACCACCACCACCTCGCCGTGGGCGATCAGCGTGCCGTTCACGAACACATCGAGCGGCTCGCCGGCCAGTCGATCGAGCTCCACCACCGAGCCCTGGTTCAACTGCAGCAGGCTGCGGATCGGCAGCCGGGTACGCCCGATCTCCATGGAAATCGTCACCGGGATGTCGAGCACCACGTCCAGGTTCACATCGTCCTGGGTGAGCGGTCCCACACGCTCCTGGGACAGCGACTCGAAGCTGGCCTTCTTCACCCGATCCGTGCCCGATTCCGAGCTGCCCGTCTTGCTGCGGGCTTCGGCGGCCTTGGTCACCTCAGCCTCGATCTGGGCTTCGGCGGCCGCCGCAACATCCTGTTCTTCCAAGGCCGCGGCCCAGTCGTCGGCCATGCTCTCCTGGTCGGTCTTCGACTTCGTGTCGTCACTCATCGCACAGATTCCTCACGCGCCTCAGTCCGAACGCCGAATGCGTTCGTTGACCTTGATGGCATTCTTGCCCCGGGAACTGCCGAACCGGCCGCGCAGCACGGGGATTCCCTCCGCCCGCACCAGCACCTGTTCCGGCAGTTCCACCGGGATGATGTCGCCGACCTTCAGTCGCATGATCTCCTGCAGACTGAGGGTGGTTTCGGTCAGCACCGAAGAGAGTTCGACCTCGGCAACCTTGACCTCCTCGCGCAGCGCATGGCTCCAGCGCTCGTCGACATCGGCACGATCGCTCTGCATCCCGGTGTCCAGGGATTCGCGGATCGGCTCGATCATCGAATAGGGCATGGTGATGTGAAAATCCCCGCCGCCGCCATCGAGCTCGATCCGGAACGTGGACACCACCACCACCTCGGTCGGGCTGACGATGTTCGCGAATTGGGGATTGACCTCGGAATTCACGTATTCGAAATCGAGTTCCATCACCGGGGCCCAGGCCTTTTTCAGGTCGGCGAAGGCGTGATCGAGGGTCATGCGAATCACACGGTTTTCGGTTGGCGTGAACTCCCGCCCTTCGATGCGCGCGTGGTAGCGACCATCGCCGCCAAAGAAGTTGTCGACCAGGATGAACACCAGCTTCGGATCGACCACGAACAGCGAGACCCCGCGCAGTGGCTTGATCTTGACCATGTTCAGGCTGGTCGGCACGAACAGCGAGTGCACGTACTCGGAAAACTTGCTCATCTTCACGCCGGTCACGGAGATCTCCGCGGAACGGCGCAACAGATTGAACAGGCTGATCCGCAGATGACGGGCGAAGCGTTCGTTGATCATCTCCAGCGTGGGCATCCGCCCACGCACGATCCGGTCCTGGCTGGCGAAGTCGTAGCCGCGGGCAACACCGTCGTGCACCGGGACATCGGCCTCGGTGTCGACATCGCCGCTGTCGACGCCGTGGAGCAGCGCATCGATCTCTTCCTGGGAAAGCAGATCCGCCTGGGCCATGGCTACTGCATCACGAAGGAGGTGAAATAAATCGACTCGACCCCGGGGGCGCCGGCGCGGGTCTGCAGCACCTCGCGGATGCTCTCGAGCATCTCCTGGCGGGTCGCCTCCTTGCCCTCCGGCGTCTTCAGATCCGCATGCGTCTTGCCGCTCAGCAGCATGATCAAATTGTTGCGGATCACCGGCATGTGCGTGCGCGCCGCCTGGAGCATCTTCTCGTCCCGAAACGCCATGTCCAGGCCCACCTGCACATAGCGGATCCGATCGGGACCCTCGATGTTGCCGATCAAGGCCGGCTCCAGGGTCAGGTAGGTCGGCGGATCGGGCGCCACGAAGGCCCCCTCGGCATCGGCATCACCGCCCTCGGCCAGCACGAAGTACCAGAGCGCAGCACCGCCGCCGCCCAGAACCAGCACCGCGATGAGGGCGATCATCGTGATCTTCAGCCAACCGCCGCCCTTGGCCTTGCCGCCCTCCGGCTCCAGGTCGAGGTCCAGATCCAGTTCTTCGATTTCAGCCATATCGCTCGTTATGCTCCAGGTCTTTCCAGAACCCAAGCAAAGGCTGTGCCATCGAAGCGGGGAATAATTACACGTTTTAGTTCATGGGCTTGGCTGTCAGGGGCTCCACCCCGACAGCCCCTTGACACCCCCAGACCCGATCACCGCCGGAAAGCCGGCACGCCCGGCGGCGGGTTTACGACACGAACCGCCGCGCCGCCGGCACGGGTCAGATCTTGAATCGGGAGAGTTGGCCCTGAAGATCGGCGGCCAACCGGGCGAGGGTCTCGCTCGCGCTGCTGATCTGTTGGGAACCGCGTGCCGTCTGGTCCACGGCCTGGCTGATGTTGATCACGTTGCGGTTGATCTCCTCGGCCACCGCGGATTGCTCCTCAGCGGCGCTGGCGATCTGGGCGTTCATGTCGTTGATCGACGCCACCGCGCCAGTAATCGCCTCCAGGGAGTCGCCGGCCCGGCTCGCCTGCGCGACGCTCTCGCGGCCCTGTACACGCCCCTTCTCCATCGCCGCCACCGCATTGCCGGCATTGCCCTGGAGCCGTTCGATCATCTTCTGGATCTCCTCGGTCGAGCTCTGCGTGCGCGACGCCAGCGTCCGAACCTCGTCGGCGACCACCGCAAAGCCGCGACCCTGTTCCCCGGCCCGCGCGGCCTCAATCGCCGCATTCAACGCCAGCAGATTGGTCTGATCGGCGATGCTGCGGATTACATCGAGGACCTGACCGATCTCCGCACTGTCGGCGGACAGGCGCTCGATCACCGCCGCGCCATCCTCGACCCCCGCGGCCAGCGACTGGATCGAGGCAATGGTCTGGCGCACCACCTCGCGCCCGGCGCTCGCCTCCTCGTCGGTCTGCTGGGCCGAACGCGCGGCCTCGTTGGCGTTCCGCGCCACCTCCTGCACGGTCGCGGTCATCTCGTTCATCGCCGTCGCGACCTGATCGGTCTCGCTCTGCTGGCTCAGCACCTGCTGCGAGGTCTCCCCGCTGGTGATCGAGAGCTGATTCGAGGCCGCGGCCAGTTGCTCGGTCGCGGCGCCCACCTGCCGCACCAGGTCCTGCATGCGTTCGACAAAGGCGTTGAAGGCCGTCGCCAATTGCGCCATTTCGTCCTGACCCTGCACCGGCAGGCGTTGCGTCAGGTCCCCCTCGCCCAGGGCAATGCCATTCACCCGGGCGATGCTGTCGTTCAGCGGCCCCACGATGCCGCGGGCGATGAACCAGAAGCCGCCCACCCCCAGGACCAGCACCAGAAGCCCGACGCCCAGGATCGACACCAGGGCCTGTCGATAGTCGCTCGCATACCCGCTGCGATCCATCACCAGTTCCAACACCCCGACGGGCTGGCCGGCGGCATCGTTGAACACCCGTCCGTAGGTCGCCAGGGCCACACCGCCCTCGGACCCCCGACGCAGCAACACCTCGCCCGCCATCACCCGATCCAGGTCCTCGCGAACAAAGCCGCTGTCGCCTTCCAGGGTTCCGACCCCGGTCTCGAAGGCCCGGCCGGCGGCACGATGCAAAGTCGCCTGAACCGCATACTGCTCGGTGAATTGCCGGAACACCGGTGCCGGGTTCTGATGGTTCGGCGGGCGGGAGTTCGCATCCGCCTCGCTCGCTGGCGCGGATTCGGCCAGCCCGGCCTGCAGCATCAAGAACAGGTCCTGCAGTTGCCGTGTCTCCGCGCGCTGACTCTGTTGGGTCAGGTGGGCCAGGGTCACCGTCAGGAACAGACCCAGGGTGAAGACCAGCAGCAGGGCGGTCGCCCCAAGCAGGCGGGTGGGGATCGTGAATCGATTGAGCATGGTTATCCAATGTCCTTCTTCTGTGCCCAGGATAGCGGCGGAGAATGTCGAGGCTTGAGGTTTCATCGCCGGGTCGGCCCTCTGCCAAGACCCCGCGCAATCGGAATCATACCTGCGATCGGCGCCCCACGGCCGGAGTCACCGGTCGAAACGCCACGCCGACCCCGCCATACCCACGAACGTCAACGCACCGCGCGTTCAGGCGTAGTAATCGACCAGGCCCTCGCCCGAGCGACCACCCGTTCCGGGTGCCATGGGCTCCCCGCTATCGCCGGCCTGCCCGCGCTCGCCGCCACCGGCCTCACCCTCCGCATCCCCGCCGCCGGCCTCTCCCTCACCCGCACCCTGATGCGAGACGGTCACATCCCCCAGGCTCAGCCCCCCCTCCGCGAACATCTCGCGCAACCGCGGCAGTGCGGCATCCACCGCGTCGCGCACCGCGGCCTGCGGCGTCACGAAGTTGATGTGGGTGCGATCGCCATCCATCTGCAGCCGCACCTCCAGCGGCCCCAGGTTCGGCGGATTCAGTCGCAGTTCGGCCACCTGGATGTTCTGGTTCACCATCCACTGCACCCGGTTGCCCAACGCGCGGTCCCATCCGGGCTGGTGCAGGGGGACATCGAGGTTGAACAGCTTCGGTAGCCCCGCCTGGGTGAGCGTCGCGGCCGAATTCAACAGGGTGCTGCTGCCCTCGCCTCCCGCGGTGGTCAACGGGGTCGCGATCAGGGTTTGAAACGCAGGCGCCTCTGCAGCACGCGCCCCGAGGCCCGCCAGTTCCAGCAGTCCCCCCGGCGGCAACCCGGGTCGGGTCCCGGGTGCCGCCGCTTCGCCGTTGGCCGCCGCATGCACGGCCGCCGCCAGCAGCTGCTCCCGAAGCTGCGGAAGATTGGGCGCCGCAGGCCGGCTGCCCTCGAGCCCGGGCGGCATCGGCAGATCCTTGCCGGCCTGCGGCAGCGGCTCGCCGCCGAGC
>Ga0207421_10000169_pt1 | contig 78950 bp, 53 predicted proteins | sample SodLakKL_010_SED_4_FD_187542 | JGI IMG/M metagenome (GOLD analysis project Ga0207421, IMG submission 187542) | Alkaline sediment microbial communities from Lake Tanatar, Kulunda Steppe, Russia - 8KL_010_SED (SPAdes) (version 2) | ecosystem: Environmental > Aquatic > Non-marine Saline and... | reverse complement strand
AGAGGTGACGAGCCTTGGGGAGTTCTCACACATGCTCATGCTGGCGCACGAGATCTCCGGAGGGGTCTGGTACTTCCTCTTTCCCGGGCCGCGATATGCGACGCGTGAGTTGGCCTATCGGGAAATCGTCCAGGGTGAACGGTATCCAGGACAACAGCTCTCCGGAGAACGAGCGCTCCGCATCGTGGGGCGGTTACTATCGATATTTGGGGAGGAGGCATGACTCAACGCTCTTTTGGATTGCTTTTTTCTATTGAGAATGGCGCCGGCTCGGGCCGGAGGTGCCGGAGGCTTGTTTCCGTTGTGGCGCTGGCGGTGGTGCTGGGGCTGGTCGGGGGAGGGAGCCTCGGCGCGCAGCTGGATGGAGATTTCGGTGGCACGTTGTCGCTGGATGCGCAAACGGGGACCGAGGATGATCTCGGTCTGCAAGCTCTGCTTTCGCTGTGGGGACGTGGTCGCGCAAGTCTCGGTGCCGAATCGAGCTTGACCTTCACGGCGGAAGGTGGAGTCGGCGTGGACCAGGAACTGGAGGCAACTCCGGACCTTGACATTCTGGCCCTTCAGTTTTTGGTGCCGGGGGCGTTCGGCGCACGATCGGTACTGGAAGCGGAGGCCGGTCGCATCCAGGTAAGAGAGCCAAGCGGGTTAGTCTTCAACCATCGCGCCGACGGCGCTACGGTGGACGTAAGCCTGCCCGGCGTCTCTGTACGCGTGGGCGGCGCCTTCACTGGGCTCTTGCTTCAGGATGGATCGAGCGTTGTCATGAGTAGCGCAGACATTGCTGCGCTCGATGATGAAGACGAGCTATGGGGTGCTCCGCGTCTGGTCGCGCTTTCGGACATAACGCTACCCGATCTCGCCGGCGGCCAGAGCGTGCTTCTGGGCGGACTCTTCCAGCTCGACATGCGTGATAACGACGACACGGAACGCGTGGATACCCGGTATGGCTACTTGGGGATTGACGGGCCTATTGTCGGGTCACTCTACTGGGACGGACGAGTCGCCTTGTCGTGGGAGGAGCGTACGGTCGATCAAGATACGGACAGTGGCATAGGACTTGCAGCGTCTGCCGAGCTGGAGCTCTTCCTCGAGCAGGTGTTGAACTCGGCGCTTACCGTGGACGGCTATTTCGGTTCCGGCGACGTTGATCCTTTCGTCGGCTTCACGCCGGTGAATCCGCGGAGCACTGGGCTCCTGACTGTACAACGGCCGGAGGATCTCGTTTTTGGTCGAGTCAACTACCGGTTCCGGCCCTTTTCTCCTTTGAGTCAGGAGTCCGTCTTCGCGCAGAACACGGAGCTTGGAGTATACGGAGCCGGCATCTTCGGCTCGGACTTCGCTGCCGATGAACCGTTCCAAGGCATAGAGTTGGGAGCACGAACCGGCCTCCGGTTGACCTCGGATTTCGGAGCAGCAGCCCGCATCGGTGTTCGAACTCGCCCGGAGCAGGATACGCAAGTCCGGGGGCAAGTTCAGGGTACGTTGAGCTTCTAAGCCTGCGAGGATACCCCGGGAGTTCGGCACTCGGGGTGCTCGGGGTACACGGGGTAGTCCGCATCTAGCTGCGTGTTGGTCCGCCTGCGTTCGTTGACAGTGGGCAGCAAAAAACCGGCAGCCACATGGTTTGATGCGAACCGGAGCAGAACAGAAAACGCGAGTAGGGAGTGAGCTATGAGGAACAACGGTGGATTTGGAGCGATAGGCAATCGGGAGCGCGGCGCAATCTGGAAAGCCAAGCCTTCTCTTGGCTTGATGGCGGCTGTTGCCGCGGCGCTTCTGCTGATCGGCGCGGTGACGGTGTCCGCACAAGAGAACGAGCTTGCCGTGGTGATAACGGAATTCGAAGGACAGGTCGAGGTTCGCGCTGCGGGCGCCGATGCGTGGGAGCCTGCGGAGGAGGGAATGATCGTTCCGGTCGACGCCCGGATCTCGACGAGCTTTGACTCTCGAGCGATTCTGGACATCGGAGAGACGACGACGCTGACGGTAAACGCTCTCACGCGGATGCGAATCGACGATTTGCTGGCGGAAGAGGATGTGGACAAGGCAGACCTAACGCTTGAAATCGGCCGAATCGACGGCGAGGTCCGGGAACACGCAGACCGGGAGACGGAGTTCAACCTTGATGGTCCGGTTGCAACGGCTTCGGTGCGTGGAACGGACTTTGGGTTCGACGGATACAACCTCTGGGTTGGAAGCGGGAGCGTCGACCTAACGGACCGCTTTGGTAGACAAGTGGTGGTTCGGGCCGGAGAAGAGAGCCGTACCGACGGTGTTCGGCGTCCCAGCCGCCCCAGAGACGAACGCCGCAGACAGACGACGGTGGACACGAGGCCGACGGGATCGGGCTATACCGAGGAGCCGACTCGTACTCGTCCTCCAACCGAGCGAGTAGAAGACGAGACCGGCACTATCGTAATCGAGTGGGTGCTCTTCGAAGAGCGGTAACCGAAGCGGTGCCCGGCCATGGCTGACATCCGGCTAGGGCCGAAGAGAGGCGCGCGAGCAGAGGGCGCCGGGCGGAGGCTCGCGGCGGCGTGCCGGCAGCCTCCCGGTCATGCTTCAAACAGCGCTGCGATGTCATCCCGGCTCAGGGATTGAAGCGAGCCGGTGTCCGCTTGGACGATTGCCTCGGAAAGCTCGCGTTTCCGTTCTTGTAAACGAAGCATCTTCTCTTCGATCGTCCCGGCTGTGATAAGGCGATAGGCAATAACAGGCCGCTCACGCCCGATGCGGTGGGCGCGGTCGATCGCTTGGGCTTCGACCGCAGGATTCCACCACGGGTCGAGAAGCAGCACGTAATCCGCTGCGGTAAGGTTGATACCGAGCCCACCGGCCTTCAGGCTTATGAGAAAGACAGCCGGCTCTTCGGTCTCTTGGAAGCTTGCAATCCGTTGCTCACGCTGCCGTTGAGGCGTCGACCCGTCGAGCCGGAATAGATGAGGCGCCGTGTCCTCGTCCGAGCTTCGCCGTAACCGTCGTTCTACAGCGTCGATGACGGACACGAACTGAGAGTACACGAGGGCGCTGTTGCCTTCCGCTTTGATTTCCGTTAGAAGCTCGAAGAGGAGCTCGAGCTTGGCGCTCGGGATCCGGCGATATGCCTGGTCCACCAGGCGTGGGAGAATTGCCGCCTGGCGCAGGCGGAGCATCGCTTCCAGTACATACATTCTGGCTTCGCTAAGCCCTTCCTGCTGAATCCGGTTAGTCACCTCGCGTGCATAGTAACGGCGCAGGGACTCGTAGACCTGGAGCTGGGTTTCGTCGGGATGCGCATACCGTATGCTCTCCTCCCGTTCGGGAAGCTCCGGGGTAACGTCGCGCTTTCGGCGACGAAGGATAAGCGGTCGGACTACTCGCAGAAGATGCTCGCGCACTGCCTGGTTCCCTTCGTCTTCGATAGGGCGTGTGTAGCGGCGGAGAAACCGGCTCCGCGGCCCGAGCAACCCCGGCATGAGAACATCGATGAGCGACCAGAGCTCCATAGTGCTGTTCTCGATGGGGGTGCCGGAAAGAGCAATTCGATGGGGGATATCCAAGGAGCGCACGGCCCGCCTCGTCTTGGTCGTCGGGTTCTTGATGGCTTGAGCCTCGTCGAGGATCAGGTAGTCGATATCCAAGTCTCCAAATAGCTCGATGTCGCGCAGCAGCGTAGCGTAGCTCACGAGGATCATGTCGCAGTCGGAAAACTCGTCCGGCCGGTCCGCGCGGTTCCGGCGCGCGTGCACGCGAACTCGGAACGAGGGGGCGAAACGGGCAGTTTCCCTCTCCCAGTTCCCAAGGGTGCTCACCGGAGCGACCACCAGAGCCCTGCGCATCTCGCCGGCTTCGCGCGCTTTCAGGAGCAGCGCCAGTGTTTGCACGGTCTTGCCCAGACCCATATCGTCGGCCAGACAGCCGCCAAGACTCTGCCGGTGAAGGAACCACAGCCAAGTCAGACCGGCACGCTGATACTCACGGAGCGTTCCGTGGAGCTGTGGAGGAGGGTCGACCGGCTCGATGCGGTCGAATTGTTGCAGCTTCTCTCGGAGCTCTCGGAACGGCCCAAGTGCGTCGTGGTCGGTGTCGGTCAAACGGTGGTAGACGGTCGAAAGGGTGGCAAGATCTCCGGAGTCTACTCGAAGACGTGCATCGTTCTGCAGAAACGCCTCCAACTCCTCTCGTTCACGGAACACGTAAGTGGCTCCTTCCGCGGACGCGATTCCGCCGCTCGGCGGTCGCTGGAGCGGAACGAAACGCCCTTCGTCGAGCACGCCCGCTTCGATCTCCAGCCACCCGTTGCCGCTGTTGACGACTCGAAAGCGTGTGGATCCGTCGGCGACGCGCACCTTTTGGCCCCATAGCAGAATCTCGAAGCCGAGCGAGAGCAGCTGGTCACCAACAGCGCGGATGATCACGCTTGGTGGGGCGGCAATTCTGAGTTCCGGACCTTCGGGCCCGTGCGTTTGCTCGATGAACGCATCGGAGGATGCCGGCTCGTAGTCTGTTGGCTCCGGGTCCGCGGGCTCCGAGTCTATTGTCAGGGAGTCCGCTCTCCGGGAGTCTGCGAGGTCGAAGGATTCCGCCATCTGTCGGAGAAGATCGCGGAGCCGGACGGCCATGAGGTTCTCCACGCGCGTCAAGCGAGCGAAGAGCGCCCATTTGTCGTTCGCCGGGAAATACGACTCCGGAGCATCTTGGGAAACCGTTGCGGTGCCGTAACGGAATAGAAGCCTGGCGAAAGCCATGTTCCGGTGGGCGTGGGTAATAGAAAAAATCGGGGTAGGCACGCGCTCCTGTACCGGCAGCTCATTCGGAGGAGTTTGGGTCGCAACAAGTCCCGACAGATGCACGGAGCACAGCTTGGCCAGGCGACGCGCTTCGGTAAGGCTCAAATCGCGCAAGTTCAGAATCCCGGACAGCGCCTGGTGGATACTCGGACGGCTAATCAGAAACCACACCGACCCGGTCTCGGGTACCGGGAGGATGAACGCCGACTCGTGGGCTTCCGCATAGCGTCCTCGAAGCTCCGGCAGCTCCTCGCACGTCGTCTCGGATGCGCCCTCACTTGATTGGAGGTGTGCCACCGGAACAAGGCGCGGCCTTTTGCCTTTGTCGAGCGCAAGCTGCCAGTTGAGCGTGACCAGATCGAGCCGCCGCAGTTGCGCTCGGCGCGGGGCATCCAGGGTATCACGTTCCACGTATAGCTCTACGGGCGGCACCGTCGCTTCCGGATCGATGTAGCCGGCAGCAACCCAGCTCTGGAGGACCCGGACGAAAGGCGCTTGGGGCTGTTCTTGCCGACAGAGCGCCGCGTAGAGTTCCTCGGTGACACTGTCGCCGCGGAACCGCGGCTTGGAAGGGCGGTATTCTTCGAGTTTGCCGTCTGTGCCGTCAGACCGCATTGTGACCAACACCGGTTTGAGGATCCAACCGCCTTGCGGGCCGAGCTCGCGCGAGAAGCGGAGCTCGAACGCGGGGCGAAACCGCTTCTGTGTTCTGATGGCCGTCTGATCTGCGTTCCGAAGAGTGCCGTCGGGCTCCATGACTGTGCCGGGCGGTGCTTTTGCGTTTCTACGTTCGGGGAAGAGCATGTCCACCCAGGCAATTGCTCGATGGGACTCTGGGCCATCCGTGCTAAGCGAGTAGGTACGCTGTAGAGCTCCCGGTTTGGGCAGCGCCTCCGGGGGCGCGTCGTCAACCGACGGACCACTGGCCTCGTTTGCCGGTGGCTCCGTCTCGGCACCGTTCGATTTGCTTCGGCTGCGCTGCGGCCGATGTGCGTCGGGTGTCCCCCGCAATACCTCATAGATCACCGCCGCCACATGTTCGCAAGGCCTAGCCGAAGCCGCGCAGGTGCAGCGGTGGGACAGCCGGTCTTCTTCTTGGGCAAGGCTTACGTCGACTGTTCCATCGTGTTGAGTCTGGGGGCTTGAGCTTTGGACTTGGACCTGAGCTTCAATATAACTCAATTCCAATTCGTGGATTCGAACTGCGTTGCCCCGTTGCAGCCGGCTGCCGGCTCGTCGAACGGGGTGGTCCGGGATGGTGTCGGTAAGCTCGGTTCCTGCAAAGGTACTCCGCCAACGATCCCATAGGGTGGCGTGGCTGTCGCTCATCCCGCCGATCATAACAAGCCGAGGCCGCATTGCCTATTAACGTCTCGGCAGAGTGCAGGGCAAACGGAGTTGGAACAACATGCCCGGAAGCGCGGCGGCGAGTGTCCGGCCTTGAAGGCTTGCCGGACACCCGTGGTGGTGTAGTGAGGGACGTGGCTACTTACTTCAGCGGCGTTTCGCCGCCGCCGTGTAACCGTGCTGATCCAACTGCGTTTCCCCTGCGACGGAACAATAGGCGAGACAGTGACGGATCAGTCGTCTCCCTGAGGCTCGTCCCTGCCCGGGGGAAACACGGGGTACTCCGGTCGGGCGGTATCGGTATATACGAGGTGGCTGACGAGATTGCCGCCGGTCTCCAGGAACAGCCGAGCAGCCGGCGGCTCGTGGATAAACATTGGCTGCGCGCCCGGTTGAAGCGACAGGCTGATCTGGTGTGCCGTGCCCGGGCACATATGCAGCGCAGCTCCTTCCCAAACGGTGCTGACAGTCCGGTGCAGATGGCCGCAGAGGATATGTGTCTCGGCCGGATGCTCCCTTAGGAGCTTCGATAACGCCTCAGCGCCTTCCAGGCGGATCGAGTCCATGAAAGAGTGGCCCACATCTATAGGTGGGTGGTGGAGAAAGAGAACGCGGCGCGTGTTCCTGGTTTGGCGCAGGGTTGAAGCCAGCCAGGACAGACGCTCGTTGCAGAGGCGGCCTCCCGCGGCACCTTCGTCGAGTGTATCGATGGCTATGAATTGATATCCGCCACGTTCAAAGGCATATTGGGCAAAATCCTGCGACGACGCCCAGACCGTCTTCGCCTTGCTCCGCTCCCCTTTGCCTTGCCCGCCGTGGGCGTCTACCGGGCACGCCGGTCCGCCAAACGCCTCGAGAAACGGATCGCGGCCGTCATGGTTTCCTGGGATTGCGTAGTAGGGCATTCTGAGACGGTCGAGAAGGGCACGGGCATGGCGGTAGATCTTCGGCGTGGGGTCGTGAGCTATGTCGCCGGTGACCAGCACGAATTCCGGCAAGGGATCGAGTGTGTTAACAGCGCGGACGGCGCGCTCGGCGCACTCTGTCGGGTCGATCCCGCCAAAGGCGCGTCGCCCCGGCTCAATAAGATGGAAGTCCGATATCTGAGCGAAGAGCATCCCCTGCACTATACGAAGTAAGCGCCGGGCGTGGCCAGTAGCCGCTCGGGGCTAGGGCAAACGCAGTCGGATCGGTCCGGTTCCACTGCGGCGGCGAGAAGCCGCTGAAGCAAGAGCTCACGCCCCTCACTACGCCTGTACGGGTTCAGGTAAGCATCAATGGTTGGTTTGACAAAGCAACGAAAATGCTGTACGGTTTCGTCAGGTATGGAAGTGGCGGCGTTCAGGGCGCAGCGAGTCACGGCCAGACGGTCGCTGCCGCGCTTCCAGGCAGGGTTTTCGACTCCGTTCGCCCTGGCCAGGAGGGCGCTTTCAGCCCGACCAATGATTGCCGCGTGTGAGCGTTGTGTAGCTCGCCTCGCGTGAAGGAGGTCCATGTATGAATCGGAAGTCTTCGTTCGGGACGGTCGTCCTCATGATGCTGCTGATTCTCCTGCCGTTTTCGCTTGCGGCGATGGGGACACAGGAGGAGCCGGCAGAGGAAGCCGTCGAACCGGAGGAACCGACGGAAACGGAGAAGCCGGAAGAACTGGAAGAGCCGGAAGAAGTAGCGGTAGATCCCGTCGTGGAAGGACTCGAGCCGGTTCGGGTAAGTCAGGTTGGCTATCTACCGGCAAGAGAGAAGCTTGCGGTGGTCGTCATCGAGGACGAAGCCCAGCCGTTCGATGAGTTCCTGGTGCGGAACGTGCGCACTGACGAGGTCGTGTATGAAGGAGAGCTCGGGGAGCCGGTGACCGATCCGAACTCCCAAGACGTGGTGCAGCATGCTGATTTCAGCGGTCTGGAGGAGCCCGGACGCTATCGGGTGGATGTACCTGGGCTGGGTAGCTCCTTGTGGTTCGATATTAGCGAGGACGTATATCACGACGCGCTGTTCGTGACCAGCCGCTCCTATACGCTGCAACGATCGGCAACCAGCTTCCGTGACCCCATCACCGGGCTGGAGCTCGAAGGCGGGCACCATCAGGATGCCGAAGCGGAGATGTTCTTCAGTGACGAGTTTCACGAGGAGGGAGATACGCTGGACGTGCTTGGCGGCTGGTACGACGCCGGGGATTTCGGGATGTATATCCCACCGTCCAATGTGACGGTAGGCCAGCTTCTTCTGGCGTACGAGTGGAATCCGGATGAGTTCTACGAAGGGCAACTCGCGTTCCCGGCCGGCGTGGAGCCGGTCATGGAGGGGGCGCCGGATATGCTTGAGGAAGTTCGCTTCAACTTGGAGTGGATGCTCAAGATGCAACGGCCCGACGGAGCGGTCTACCATAAGAACTCCGGTCTCCGGTGGCCGCCCGACGCCACGCTGCCTGAGGACGATACTCAGACCCGCTACGTGTTCGGAAAGTCCACCTTTGGCACCGCCGGATTTGCCGGCGCGACGGCCATGGCGGCGCGGCTGTACGAGGACTATGACCAGGAGTTTGCCGACGAGCTCCTACACGCGGCGGAGCTTGCGTTCGATTACCTGGAGGAGAATCCGGAGCCGGAGTTCCGGTACGACGAGGGCCAAGACCAGGGCTCGGGACCGTACGACAAACACGAGGACAGCGAAGAGCGGCTCTGGGCTGCCGCCGAGCTCCTGCGTACGACCGGAGACGAGCGCTACGACGAGTACATCGCAAACAACGACTCTCTGGATGAGCTCCTCGATGAGCCGAGCACGTATATCAGCTGGGCCGACGCGTTGCTCTTCGGCCATTGGGCCTACGTGAATGCTCCGGCGGCGAACGAAGAGCGCCGGGAGCGGGCCCGGCACGCGATTCTCGCGGGAGCCGAGGAAGTCTACGAGCAAGTCCAGGCCGACGGGTACAACGTGACGCTTGAAGCAGACGAGTACTACTGGTCGTCCGCCAAAGGCGCGGTCGGTCGCGGGAATCTGCTGCTCAAAGCCCATGCTCTCGAGGAGAACGTGGATTACGTCGAGGCGGCTTTGGATCAGATCGCATACATCTTCGGCCGGAATGCCAACTCCTACAGCTATCTGACCGGCATTGGTGACCGTTCGCCCGCGAACCCCCATCACCGCATCTCCGCGGGAACCGGTGTCGAGGTTCCGGGGCTCCTGGTCGGCGGGCCAAACAACCAGGGAGGTGATCCGCTTCTGGATTCGTTCCTGGAGGAAGAGGATCCGCCGCCTGCCGAGGCGTATCTGGATCTGCACGGCTCCTGGGCTACCAACGAGTATGCCATCGACTATACGGCGCCCGTGGTATTCGCTCTTTCGTACTTTGCCTTCACCGAGGAAGAGGAGATCGTCGAGCCGGAGCCTGAAGAAGATATCGAAGTAGGGTCGCTCGAGCCGGGCATCATCGAAGCCTATCTCGATGAACAGGAGCTCAGTACGTTTAGCGACGGCGGCTCCGACGTCGACTACCAGGTCGAAGACGAGGTCCTCTCGATGGATTACAGGCTGCGCTCCGGCGGATGGCTCGGCCTCGTGATCGCCATTGAAAAGGATATCTACGACATCGAGGGGCTCCGTATCGAGTATCGCGGAGAGGCCACTGGGCACGACGTACGGTTTGAGATTCAGGACGCCCAGCAGGTCCATTTTCAGAGTCACTTCGTAGACGACTCTGAGGACTGGCAGACTCTGGAAGTCGCTATCGACAATTTCGAGGTTCGCGGAGATTGGCAGCCGGAAGGTGTCGATCCGGACGACGACCAGCCGTTTGACCGGGCGTTGATCGACAACATCACCTTCTCGCCGCTCACCAGTGGGCAGGGAAGGCTGGAGTTCCGGCAGATCGAGGCGTACTGATCGACCGCACCGGTGGACTGCGCCGACTGACTGCATTTTGGAACTGTGCTGCGTGACTGCACTGACGGGCACGGGTTTGTGACCGGGCGCCCTTTGGCCCGTACCCATGACAAGAAGGTACCTACCGCTGACGGCGAATGGCGTGGGGCGACCACGCTACAAAGGGGCGCGCGCGAAGGTCGCTTGGGTCAAACGAGAGAGAAGCACCCGTTTGCGCATCCAGCACGCTGCCGCCTGCGCCGGTAACGATTGCCTGCCCCGCTCCGACATCCCACGCCATGCACGGAGCAAAGCGTGGGTAACAGTGGGCAGTCCCTTCGGCAATTCGGCAGAACTTGGCCCCGCTCCCGGCCTGTATGAGCTCGATTTCAACTTGCAGCTCGCTCCTCTTGAGCTCGAGCCACGCGAGAGTCTCGTTGTCCAGATTGTGGCGGCTGGCCACGACGCGAAGCAGAGGAGGATTTGTTGACGGTGCGAGAGAGGGAGAGAAACTGCTGTCCGGCGGAAAAGGGAGCTCTTCGAGAGGAATCGAGGGGGCTTCGGAAACTCGGAGCGTGTCTTGCCCGCTCAACCGTATCCTATGGCTGCCGAGCCGGGGGCCACCTACGTAGGCGGTATCCTCCGCAGGGACATAGACGATTCCCAGGACCGGGGCGGAGTCGGCGATGAGCGCAATGTTAACAGTGAACTCGCCGGTCCCTTCGAGGAAGCCGCGAGTACCGTCCAAAGGGTCTATTAGGAAATAGCAGGTTGCCTGCCTGACACTTTCTTGGGCCGGCGCCGGTTGTTCCTCGCTTATTACGGGGATGCCCAGCGACAGCTCCCGAAGATAGCGCCCGATAATCGCGTCGGCCTCCAGGTCCGCCTGGGTTAATGGAGTGAGGTCCTCCTTCCGGTAGAGCTCCGGGGCTGGGTCCTGGGCAAGGCGGAGGCTATTCCTGCCGGCTTCTGTGGCAGCCTTCACGAGGTGCTGTCGGATCTCCGGATCTCCGGCTATGCTGTCGGCATCGAGAGTATCGAGAGGCACGCCGTCACTATTGGCGCCGACGGGGCTCCGGGTCAAGCGTCTGTGGATCTCCGCCTGCAACCGGTAGAGTTAGCCGGACGCTGGTTGCGCAGGTGGACGGACGAATACCATGAGATAGACGCCGGTAAGCGCGAGCAACGCTCCACATATGACCATGAAGACCACGCTGTTCCACAGGCCGATGATGAATGATGCGAACGGCCCGCCGACGGCTACGGCTGATCCCCATGCCAAGTGAAACAAGTTCTGGTAGGTAGCACGCATGTCGCGATGGGCTCGGCTATCGACGAAGGCGATGATGCCGGTGTAGATCAATCCGAATCCTATCCCGTGGAGGAAGCTCACCGGGACGAGAAGCCACGGTAGCTCGGTGCCGGCGAGCGTGGCGAACAGAACAACCTTGATTACCTGCGATGCAACTCCGGCCAGAATCATCCGTTTGGCACCGAGCCGTGAAAGGATCCGCTGCGAGCGAGCCATGACCGGCACTTCCAGCACGGCCGACACTGCCAGCACCAGACCTAGGATCAGGAAGCCGGCCTGGATTTCGTCCAGGAAGAAGCCGGTGAAGACGAATGCACTGTTCATGCCGAGCGAGACCAGAAATGCGAAGACGAGAAATCGCTGGAACAGCCTATCTCCCTTCAGATGCTCCCAAGGGATACGGACACGCTGCAGCTTCGCCGGCACCCCCCTGCTTGCCAATATTGCAAGGATGAAGAAGCCGACGGCGGACATGGCAAGTGGCATGGCGACTTGTCCGGTGGTGGCCATGAGGAGTCCGGCCAGCGTGGTCGAAACCACGAAGGCAGCTGAGCCCAGACGCCGAAACCGGCCATAGCCCGAACTATCGGCGTAGCGCCAGTGTAAGTAGTTGAGTGTCTCGGTATTGATGAGCGGTACCATGGGCCGCTCGAAAAAGCCAAATACGAGTGCGGCCGGGATCACAATCAGTATCGTCGTACCAAGCGGTAACGCTCCGTGGAACCCTGGGACGGCCAGAGCCACAGTACCCAGCGAAACGACGAGCGCACATATGGCCAAAATGCCGCTCTCCAGCCGGAATCTGTCGGAAATGTACCCTGCAATCGGAGTGGCCAAGACCCCAACTCCGTTCAACAAGAAGATCGTTAGTCCGATAAGATAGGTCGCCGGAGTACCGTCCGGGAATATCAGAACATGCCGTAGATAGACAGTGAAGAAGGGGATGCTTCCCCCGAAGGCAAAGAAGAACATCATGTGAAGGACGGAGACTCGTCCGGATCTTTGCTTGTCCGTCGAGCCGGTCTCGCCGGCGGCAGACGCATCAACGGTGTCGTCCGGCTCTCTTCTACCGGTTGCTTTGGTCTTGTCTGTAGTCGCGATTTGGGAGCTTGTAGCCTTTTGGTCTTGCGTCGAAGGCGGAAGCTCTCCTCCCGGCTCGGGATCGCAGGTGAGCTCCCCCATCAGCTTGTTTTCTCTCGTGCTTCTGTCGCCGGTCGAAGAATCGGCCATAGTGGTGGAGCATGATAGAGCTTCTTCGTGCTTACGGCAACGGTCGGCTCTCACTACGTCTGGGCAAATGCAGTCGGATACTGCATCCGGAAGCGCGGCGGCGAGTGCCTTCCCTTGGCGCTTGCCTGCGGGGCGTGCCGGCGTGGTGAGAAGGGAGCAGTGCGCGTTTTACCGCCTTTCCGCCGTCGACATAGAGCCGTACCGTTCAACTACGTTTGTCCTGCGTATCCCCTTCGGCGCGCCGGGGCCGGCCGACGCGCCGAGGTGCTCAGGAAGTCTTGGGCTCCCCCGGTCTACGCGTCGATCTCTTCCAGACGGACCGGACGCTTCTCGCGGTGGGAGCGGTGCGCGGCTTCTCCGAGAACGAGCGGCGCGCGCCCGTCAAAGACGGAAACAGGCGTCGGGTGGCCCTGTGCGACCGCATACACGAAGGCCGATAGCTCGGCAACGTACGAATCCGTGTAGCGCTCCAAGAAGAAGTGGAGGGGAAGGTCACGTCGAACGGACTCTCCGGTCGAAACCGTCGCGGTATTTGGATAGACGTTGTCCGTCGATATAGCGCCTTCCGAGCCGAACGCTTCCACGCGCTGGTCGTATCCGAAGGTGGCCCTCCGCGAGTTTTCGATCGTAGCCATGACACGGTTGGTGAATCGGAGCATTATAATTGCCGTGTCGACGTCACCGACTTCGTCGATAGCCGGATCTACGCGGCAGTCCGCGACGGTGTAGACTTCCTCGACCTCCGCACCGGTGAGGAAACGTACCATATCGAAGTCGTGGATTGTCATGTCAACGAAGAGGCCGCCGGAATTGCGAACGTACTCGATGGGAGGTGGCTCCGGGTCACGGCTGATGATCCGAAGCGTATGAAGCTCGCCGACCTCGCCGTTGGCGATTCCTCGTTGCACTCGCGAGAACACGGGATCGAATCGCCGGTTGAAACCGACCTGGAGCGGGACGTTGTGCTTCTCGACCGCCTCCGCCATTCGATCAATCGAGGGCAGATCGAATGCAAGCGGTTTCTCGCAGAAGACGGCCTTGCCGGCCTTTGCCGCAGCTACTACCTGTTCTTCGTGGACGCTTGTTGCCGAGCAGATCAGGACGGCATCGACGTCATTCCGGCCGATCACACGAGTCGCGTCATCCTCCACCACCGGGATTGCGTGTTCAGTAGCCACCGCGTGCGCGGCGTCCGCCACGACGTCACTCACTGCGATAATTCGCGCGCCGGGCACGCGGGTGGAAATCAACCCGGCGTGGAGCGCTCCGATTCTCCCTGCTCCAATCAATCCAATTCGGATCCCTTCCTCTTGCATGTTCTCTCCTCCTTCCATTGTCGTGCCATCTTCGGGTCGCCGTTGCCGTTCTCGAAGCCGGTCACCCGTTGTGTCATTCGGACCCGGCCTTACCACCAAGGTTCAGGCCTCCGACGCTACGCCCCGGTCTTACGACCCGGCCTTACGTAGAGGATCGCACGGAGGGGCCTACCGCGGGGGGGAGCTCTCCGGCGAGTCCTGAATGTCGGCCCATATCGAGCGAAGGTATTCCACGGCTCGCCCCACGTCGGTTACCTCGTCCTCGCAAAGGTTCCCCTCAAGCCCGATCCGTCCGCTGTACCCGATTCGACAGAGAGAGCAAAGTATTCGCGCGAAGTCGAAGTCGCCGAAGCCGGGAAGACAACGGTTATTCTCCGAGAAGTGCACTGAGCTGAAGCGCTCTACACAATCCTTTAGCGCTTTCGCCAAGTCGGCTTCTTCGATGTTCATGTGAAACGTGTCCGGTAGAATCCTCATCCACTTGGCCGGGTAGGGGGCTACCAGATCGCGCGCATCCCGGATCGAGTGTGCTACGGGCGTCTCGTGTCGATTGGTGGCCTCCAAGATGAAGGGGGTTTGTTCGCGTTCGGCCACCGGCGCAAGCTCGTCCAGCGAACGGCGTAGCTGGTCGCGAGCTCGTGTCGGATCGGAACGGTCGATCCCCTTGAGGAAGCCGGCTATAACACCGACGTCGTCCCGCTCGGGCCACGCCAGGAATCTGCGGCATGCTTCCACCGCTCTCCGTCGTGCAGGCTCCTCTGTGGCGGACAGCGAGAGGTCGCTGAGTTTCGCCGTAAGACCGGAGGCGAACATCGACAGCTCTAGCCCATGCTCGCGGAGTGTTTGCTCCACGCGCGAGAACTGAACTCGCTCCGGGGCTGAGATATTAAGCTCGAGTCCCCATAGGCCGGCCCTCGAGAAACCGCTCAGGCGACTCCTGAAGTCTCGATTCTCTTTGAAGTCATCGGGAAGCGTAGTCTGAAACGCTAGCGGATACGGGAACTCCGGGTCCATAGTGCCTCCTTCTCCCAGCTTGTTGGTTGAACCGTTGCGTCGCCACCCGACCCGGCGCCGCCACCGCCACCGCGGCGCCGCCACCGCGGGGACACCGGCTTTCCCGCCGGCGCCGCCACCGCGGCACGGCACGGCGCGGCGCGGCGCGGCGGGAAGGGCCGGGCCGTCGGCTGCCGGGAGCCGGCCGCTGTGCCTGCGTAGCCGGGCCACCAGGTGCCGGGGAGAACCTGGTGTTGTCAACGCCCGGCTCCGCCCTGGGGTGGCGCAGGCCGGCCGGGCCTATGCCTTGTCGAACGGGCCGATCTTGGGAAGCTCGTAGACCGACTTCCAGCCCGGGCTTCCCGGTTCCTTCAGGAACGGTTCCAGCTCTTTCGGGTCGCGGAGCGTGGTCTTCTCGATCGGAGGAAGCTTGCCCGGCGGGAACGCTTCCAAGATCTCGTCGATTACAAGCGTTAAGTAACGCAGGATCGCTGCAATTGGACGTTTGGCCTTTTCCGGCGTCGCCACCGACGGGGTTCCGACCACGCCTTCCGGCGTGCTTCTGAGCTCAATAGCGAAATGGCCTTCGCCTTCCGACCATTTGTGGGGCCGGCGCCATGGATCGACCGACTTGTCGAAGTGGCCATCGGGCAGGTAAGCCTCTCCCCACGAATCGACGACGTGATCCATGTCTACCATGTCGCCGAAGAGGAGCTGTGCAACAGCAGTTTCGCTCTCGTCGGCGTGTACGAAGGTGGTGTCGAGTCCGTCTTCGCGATCCACCGGTATGAAGAACTCTCGTACGGCACGGTGCCAGTCCATCACCCGGAAAATGCCGGGTAGCATGAATCGCTTGCAGAACTCCTGGATTGCATTCTCCAGCATCCACAGCTGTCCGTGGTTGTTGATCATGATGATTTTCCGGAATCCATCGTTCCAGAGCCCGAGCATTACGTAAATAAGCGTCTCGACTACAACTTCTTGCGGCAACTGGATAGTGCCGGGCATACCGATATGGTGGTACGGATGACCGCCGTAGGTAAGCGGATTGTGAGCGAGCGCGACCTCGTATCCTTGCTTTGCCGTGTAGCGACGGATCCCTTCGGCGATCTGCGTCACCATGAAGTTGTCTAGACCGCTGTTGGCATGGTCTCCGTGATTCTCCGTCGTTCCGAGTGGAACCAGAACGATGTCGTTTTTCCGTCGCTTTTCGACGAGATGTGCGCGGGGCGTGGTCTGGATGTAACAACCCGCCTTTCCGAGCTCCGAGGGGGAGGGAATCTCGTACTCGGCCAGAATCTCATCGATCTTCGACATCGGAGCATCGAAGATCTCCTTCTTGAGCCGACCGACGGATGTATCCTCGAACGTGATCATCGGATGGTCGGTCTGCATGTATTTCATGTTGCCTTTGACCATTGGGTCCTCCTTGTCAACTGCGAATATGGGGCGTCCACCTGCTCGTACCGGTCATCCCGGGCTACACGGTTCGAGCCGAATAGAGGCTGAAACTCAGCACGGTACGGCAGCCGGAGGGGCGCAGAGGTTGGCGGTGCAGCCTCGGCATCGGTTCGCCGGCCCTCCAACAATATACGCCGAGCCTTCTGAGCTCCCCGGCCACCGCCACGCCATTTCAAGCAGCCTTACGCGTTGCCCGGGCGGTAGCAGCTAATCTTGCACTCCTCCCGGTTGGTCCGAAGCTCCACGATATTTTCCGGAACCTCGGTTAACGGTATCTCCTTCGTCATCATGGGAAGCACGTTCATGCCGGAGGCCATGCAGTCGATCACCCGCGGGAACGTACCGTGACCGGAGTGCCCCTGCGCACCTACGATGTGCGCGCGACGGACTTGGAACACCTCACCGGTAACGGGGATTTTGGCCTCTGCTCGGGCCACCACCACTACGGTGCTGTTGAGAGCAGCTCCCTTCCATATCGTCTGCTCGATGTCCGGGAACACCACAGTCGGAAGCCCAGTGGCCTCGAGATAGAGCTGCGCACCGTGCCCCCGAGTGATTTCGAGCACGCGCTCGGAGAAGCTCTCTTGGGTGGGATCAATCGTGGCATCGGCACCCATGCGCCGGCCCAACTCACGCCGACCGGCAGCAGGTTCGGAGAGGATCACCTTGGCGGCGCCGGCTTTCTTCATGACTGCGATGCCGGCCATGCCTATCGGTCCGCCTCCGAGGATCACGGCGTTATCTCCAGGGCGGATCCCGCCGCCGCGCTCGATGAGCGCATTGTAGGCGACGCTGGTCGGCTCCACCATGCTGCCGAGGCGGAACACGTCCTCCTCGCTGTAGTGCTCCCGGAGAGGATCAAGAGGCCAGCAGAGCTTAGCGGGGACCTTTATGTACTTGGCGAACCCACCGTCGATATTGAACCCGATTTCGTCGAGCTGCTCACAGTGATTCGGCCATCCGTCGGCACAGGGACGACAGACACCGCACCACGCCATCTCTTCAACGCAGACGGCATCGCTCGGTTGGTACGCCTTGCCCGTCGACTTATTGAAGGTTCCGGGACCTGCGTCTGCGATGACGCCGGAGAGCTCGTGGCCCAACGTGCAAGGGAATCCGGTGAGACCGGGGTACCAGATGTAGCCGTCGTCGTCCGGTTGTGCCATATGCACGTCGCTGCCACAGATCCCGACCTGCTTCACCTCGATTACGACCTCCCCCGGTCCCGCCTCCGGCACGGGAACGTTCTCGATCTTCAGCTGTGGGTTGCGCCAGACAAGGCTTCCTAAATAGGTCTGACGTCGTTCGATGTCCTTGGGCCCGAGGCTGTACTCAGGCTTCGGGTCCCAGTCCGCATAGAGGCGAACTGCCTTCATTGACTCTGCCATACGGTCCTCCTTCGAATAGCGATCCCGCCTCCCCTTGGCTTGTGCTCAACTCAGCGTGGAAGATTTGGCGGTTCGCAAACGTTTGCGGTCGAGGTCATACCGACCTCTCCATCATGGTCTGACGCCCGTCGCTCAAAGCGTTAGAGCGTCCCTGCTGGACAACGGTGTCCTGCTGCGGGCTTCTCTGTGGCCCGGCACTTCCTTTGTTTGACCCACACCTCCTTTCTCAGGTAAGGATCGCCATCCATGGCTTCCGCGCAGCGCCGGCTCCGCGGACGCTATGTCTCGTTGCACAACCTGACGCTTGTTCGTCGGGGTACGAGCGTCGGTTGGAGCACAATCTGTCGTGGACGAGCGTCGTCGGGCCAGGAACCAGCCGACTCACTCTGTTCCGGTGCAATAGTTTCCGCGTCGTTGACCGCCTTGTCCGATGCCTTATCCGAGCCTCCGGAAGCGCTCATTGCCGATTGAGTCCCTTCTTTCACCCCGCGAGTGGGTTTGCCGGAGGGCGAGCGCGTCTTCCTGGGCGCAGCATGGATACGTTCGATCTCGTCTCGGAGTAGATCGAAGGCGATATGTCCCATCTCCCGCTTCGGTTGCGCCACGGTGCTGAGTGAGAGGTGGCGCATGCGCGCAACGGGAATGTCGTCAAAACCAACGACAGCAAGGTCTTTAGGAATGCGCAGACCCATTGCCCGCGCCTCCTCCACGATATCCAGTGCCAAGACGTCGTTTTCTATGAAGAGCGCTTGCGGGCAGGAGCGCTCGGCCACGAGCCGCTTCAGTACGTCGGCGCTCGAAAGATGCCGGAAGCTTTCGAGGATGACTGTTCGCTGCTCTTCCGGGATGCCATGACGGGCACATGCTTTGTGGAATCCGCTCAGGCGCTTCTGTACGCTTATGGACTCGTCCGAGGAGCCGATGAAGCCGATGGTGCGGATTCCCTGTGCAATGAGATGCTCGGTGGCGAGCATTCCACCCCACACGTCGTCAATAACCACATACGGTTGGACGGTCATCGGTGGAGCGTGACTCACGTAGACCACCGGGAGCCCGGAGTCTACGACGTGCGCGTCGAGCTCATCGGGCGGGTAGCCGGACGGTGCGATGATGAGGCCGTCTACTCGGCGCTCGGTGAGAAGCGTGAGGAAATCCAGCTCTTTTCGGCTGTTCCAGCCGGTATTGCAGAGCATGAGACTGTAGCCGCAATCTTGCGCTTGTTCTTCGATGGCGCGCGCAAGCTCGGGGAAGAACGGGTTGGTAATATCGGGGATCAGGAGACCGATAATCTGCGTCTTCCTGTTGATCAAGCTGCGTGCGGGGCCATGAGGGCGGTAGCCGAGAGCTTCAGCCGCTTGCAGAACGCGACGGCGCGTCTCCTCGTTTACGCCGGGCCTACGGTTGAGGGCGCGGGAAACGGTAGAGTAGGAGACTCCGGCTGCTTGTGCGACGTCTTTGATAGTCTTGTGATTCATGACCGCTGCGGACGCGGAATACCGCTTCGTGTCAATGTGGTGCCGCGCTCCAGAAGCCCACTCTACCACGGACCGCAAACGTTTGCAATCACAGTTTCGAGGTGAGACGCGGCTTCCGAGGGCGGTAGCGGCCGGATGTCGGCCCGCCGGTTGCCGCGGCGCTCCCAGGCGGGTTGTCCAACTGCGTGTGCCCTGGGGCACGGTTTCCGCAGGCGTGCAAATCTGGGGTTTCCCTGTTATAGTAAACGTCTTATGAGTGAGATTCTTTCAGTACTGCAAACCAGACGCTCGAAACGAGCCATGTCCGCGGAACCGATTCCGGAGGAGGTAATGCGTCGCATGCTGACTGCGGCGACGCTTGCGCCTTCCTGCTCGAATAAGCAGCCGTGGCGTTTTGTCGTCGCTCAAAGTCGGGACGCGTTGGACAAGGTCCATCGGCAGCTCAGCGGCGGCAATTACTGGGCTAAACACGCTCCGGCGATTGTCCTTGTGATTACTCACCCGGAGTTGGACTGTCAGGTGAGTGACGATCGCCAGTATGCCGAGTTCGATACCGGGATGGCGGTTATGGGCCTTCTGGCGCAGGCTGAAGCGGAAGGGCTGTTTGCGCACCCGATGGCGGGCTTCGATGCGGCCAAGCTTCGAGAGGAGTTTGGGATCACGGACGGCTACCGGCTTGTGACCATCGTTGCCGTCGGTTATCCCGGCGATGAGTCGGTGCTCAACCGGAAACACCGGGAGCTCGAGCACTCCGAGCGTTCCCGTAAGGCTCTGGAGGAGGTCGTCCATTTCGAGAAGTGGGCTCCGTAAAACTTGGTCCGTTCTGCGGGGCGGGCTAGTTTGCGGTGGAAGATAGGACCGGGGGTAGCCCATCTGTAGCGGGGGAGCCCATCTGTGGAGTATATAGTATCGAACTGGACCTCGGAAGCGTAGGCCGGGAATGCTCCGCGAACGGCGCGCGCCTGCAAGGCATGGAGTGTGAAGCGAGGATTGTCGGTCCTCGTATAGGGTGCAGAGGTGCAGCCGGCAGGTGCCTGAAAAGGCACCAGATGATCGCGCCAAGCCCCACGGAGCCGGTACCAGCAATCGGTGCCTCACGATCGGGAGTATAAACGGAAACCATGCTGGATTTGTTGCGAGCTGTCTGGCCCCATCTTACGGCAGGAGCCGGGTTGGCACTGTCGATTGGGACATCGGCTCATGCGGTGCTGTATAAACGCGACTCACGAGCGGCGGTGGCGTGGGTTGGGCTCATTTGGTTGGCTCCGGTAGTCGGGGCCGTGCTCTATATCTTGCTTGGAATCAACCGCGTTCGGCGTCGAGTTGCGGGGGCTCGAGGAAGCGAGCTCCAGCATCTCCCTTCCTTGGCGGAGTTTTCCTGTTCACCCGAGGAGCTGACTCAGCTGCTGCCGGCTGAGCGAGGCCATCTGGTCGAGATGGCTCGCCTCGTGGAGCGATTGACCGACTTGACGCTGGTGAAGGCGAATCGTGTTGAGCCTCTCTTTGATGGAGATCAGGCATATCCGTCGATGCTGGAGGCAATCCGCGGAGCCAAGCGGTCGATTAGCCTGCTTGTCTACATATTCTCCAATGACGCCGCGGGGGAACGATTTGTCCGGGCGCTTGCCGACGCAGCGAAACGGGGAGTAGAGATCCGTGTGTTGGTGGACGATGTGGGGTTGCGGTACTCGATGCCGCCGGTCACTCAGAAGCTTCGCGCGGCGGGGGTTTCGGCGGCACGGTTCATGCCGGCGATTCGTCCGTGGGCTACGCCGTACTTCAACCTCCGAAATCACAGGAAGATCATGGTTGTCGATGGGACGCTCGGGTTTACCGGAGGAATGAACATCCGCGAGCACCATCTGTGCGGCGAGAGACCTGCTTTCCCGACGAGAGATACCCATTTTCGGGTCGAGGGGCCGGTCGTGCAGGAGCTGCAGGCAACGTTCGTCGAAGATTGGCAATTCACGACCGGCGAGAGGCTGTCCGGAGAAGCTTGGTTTCCTCCACCGCAAGCATCGACGGGGCGGGTGACCGCCCGGACTATCCCGGACGGGCCCGACCACCATCTGGACCGTATGAGACTTGGCTTCCACGGGGCGTTGGGCGTCGCACGCCATTCGGTCCGCATCGTGACTCCATACTTTCTTCCGGATGCCACGCTTATTGCTGCCTTGAATACCTGCGCACTGCGGGGAATCAGCGTGGACATCGTCGTGCCCTCCGTGAACAACCTCAAGATGGTCGCGTGGGCGTCGATGGCGCAGATGTGGCAGCTGCTGGAATGGGGGTGCAGAGTGTGGATGAGCGCTCCACCGTTCGATCACAGCAAGATCATGGTGGTCGACGAAGCGCTCAGCATTATCGGGTCGTCGAATTGGGACCCGCGAAGCCTGCGGCTGAACTTCGAGCTCGGCATGGAGTGTTACGATCAGGAATTGGCCGAGCGCCTGATCGAGACGGTGGACGAGCGGATCCGTCATGCGCGGCGCCTGACACTGAAACAGGTGGACCGGCGGTCTTTCCCTGTGCGGCTTCGGGATGGGCTTGCGCGATTGGCAGCTCCGTATCTCTAAGGTCGTGAGGCAAGGATTGTCGGCGCTTGCGCGTCGAAGCCTGTCGTTGTTCCAGTGATCTCGAGCCGAATCCGAGGAGTCGGGATCTTCTGCCGCAGGGCAAATGCAGTTGGATCAGTACGTTTCGACGACGGCGGCCGAAAGCCGCTGAAGCGAATACTCATCCGCTTCACGATACCACCACGGGCCGCGGCAAGGCCCACGACCGTCCGCTCCCCGCCGCGCTTCCAAACGGGTTGTCCAACTGCGTTTCCTGTGTCGTCTGCCGGAAAGGCTCTTGACCGACACCGAGATGGGAGCTACAATGTAAGTAATTTATTTGATTTATTAAATCAAATATAGCAAACGCTTTTGGGCTCGCGGTTCAGGAGCAGCACAAGGTCCAGGAGCAGCGCGACCGGTCGGTTGACCAGCCGAAGGGTGGGAAGAGAGACGGCTGCCGGCCGGTGACTCGGGATACCCGAGCACGGGGTGACTATGAGAGGGATGGAGCAGAGTCCAGCCAAGAGGGAGGAGAGAACGGCATGAAGTCAAAGAGTACGGTGTCCGGCGTGGAGGCTACGGTTCTCAAGCGGAGCGGTCGTGAGCCCCGGTATTCGGGGTATGAGAACATCGATGTGTTTGTGGTAGATAACTTCCCGGCTCTGGGCAAGATGACTGCGCTGCGCTTTCTGGAGTGGGTCCAGGAGAACCCGGAGGGCGTGATGTCGTTGCCCACCGGCAGAACTCCGGAGTACTTCATAAAGGAGGTGCGGCGATTTCTCGACCACTGGGACACCAAGGATATCCGCAATGAGCTCTCGGAGTGGGGCGTCGATTCCGGACGGAAGCCCGACCTTTCCGGGCTACGATTCGTGCAGATCGACGAGTTCTACCCGATTAACCCGCGCCATCACAACAGCTTCTACAACTATGTGCGTCGGTACTATTTCGAAGAGTTCGGGTTGGATCCGGAGCGTGCGCTTCTCATCAACTGCGAGGACATTGGTTTGCCTGGCGGGGAATCGCTGGAAGAGTTCTGGGCAAGCGGACGAGTCGATCTCGACCTTCGCTATCGGGTCGCGAAAACCGAGCGCGAGCGTCGTGAGCAGGAAGCTATACGCCATGTAGACCAATGGTGTGTAGAGTACGAGGAGAAGATCCGCGAAATGGGCGGCATTGGATTCTTTCTGGGCGGTATTGGCCCCGATGGGCACATCGGGTTCAATGTGCGGGGTGAGAATCCCCATACCTCCACTCGTCTCACACGCGTGAACTACGAGACGCAGGCGGCGGCGGCTACCGACCTAGGCGGAATCGAAGTAGCGAAGGATCGATTGGTTGTTACGATCGGGCTGGAGACGATCACGTACAACCCTAATGCGGTTGCCATCATCATGGCCGCCGGCGAGAGCAAGAAGCAGGTGGTTGCCGACGCCGTAGAGGGAGAGCGGCACGTGAAGATTCCGGCAAGCGCGCTTCGCGACCTGCCGAATGCGCGCTTCTATCTCACCGAGGGGGCGGCGTGCGGACTCCGCAAGCGCAACCTTCTGGGCTTCCAGGAGAAGAAGGAGCTCAGCCCTCGCGACATCGAGCTACGGGTAATCGAATTGGCCTTCGGGCTCGGCAAACGGATCGTCGATCTCAGGGAGGCGGACTACAAGAACGATGAGTTCGGGCGGATACTTCTGAACAGGACCAAGCAACCCGCCGCAGAGCTCAATCGGTGCACGTCAGACTCGATCCGCGCAAAGATCGAAGCAGGGATGAAGGTTCGGCAAAACACCCGGTTTCTGCATACGGAGCCGCACCATGACGATGTCATGCTGGGATATCTGCCGAGTGTTGTGCGCCACATTCGCGAGCACAGCAACTACCACTATTTCGCTACTATGACCAGCGGGTTCAACGCGGTAACCAACCAGTACGCGCTGACGTTGTGCCGCAAAATGCAGCACGCGCTGATGAAAAACCGCGCCCACTTTGCTGAACTTCTTGATCAAGATTACTTCAGCGACAGGCGGTTTCGCGACCACGATGTATGGACCTACCTGGACGGCTTGGCTGCGAACTCCGAGGAGCTCCAAAACGAAGGCACACTAAGGCGGTTCTTCCGGTGCCTTGTCGAGATCTTCGAAGAGGAGGATATCGACGAGCTGCTCGAGCGAGTTCGTGAGCTCACCAACTACTTCGAGACTCAGTATCCGGGAAAGAAAGATCTGGCGCATATTCAGCGACTCAAGGGGATGTTTCGAGAGTGGGAGTCGGCCTGCCTGTGGGGGTTCTTCGGATGGAACCAGGAGGCAGTAGAGAACCTCCGGCTCGCATTCTACAAAGGTGAGATCTTCACCGAAGAACCGACCATTGAGCGCGATGCGATGCCGGTTCGTGATCTTCTGCATCGCGTTCGTCCGGATGTGGTCAGCGTTGCCTTTGATCCGGAAGCAAGCGGCCCGGACACGCACTATAAGGTGATGCAAGCCGTCTCGGCGGGACTCAAGCTCTACTCCGAAGAGACCGGGCGCGACGACCTCCGGGTGCTGGGCTACCGGAATATCTGGTACCGGTTCCATCCGGCTGAGGTGGATGTCTTCGTGCCGGTTTCTCTGAACATGCTCACGCTCCAACACCACGCCTTTATGTCGACCTATATCTCGCAGAAAGACGCCTCCTTCCCGAGCTATGAGCACGACGGCCCGTTCTCCGAGCTTGCGCAGCAGATTCAGGTGGAGCAGTATGAAAAGCTCGCTACGTGCTTGGGGCGCGAGTTCTTCTACGAGCACCCCAGCGCGTTGATACGGGCAACGCGCGGATTTGTGTTCCTGCGCGAGATGTCGCTCGACGAGTTCTCGCGCCACTCACGTGAGCTACGCCGTGTTGCGGAGAACCGGTAAGGGAGGATGCAATGGCGACGGGTGCGAAGTCTTTTCAGCGAGCGGCGAACCGCGCGCTCGTCTTGCGGGTTCTCCGAGAGGAGCCGGGGCTGACACGGAGCGCGCTGTCGGAGCGTGTAGGACTCGATCGCTCAACCATGACGCTTATCGCCGGTGAGCTTCTTGAAGCGGGGTTGATCAGAGAGCAATCGCCGCAGCAGACAACAGGGGCCCCGGCGGGCCGAGTGGGCCGCCGGCCGGTAGGCCTGGAGCTGTGTAACGAGCGACTGTGCGCGCTCGGTGTAGAGATCGAGGCGGAACGCTATCAAGGTGTCATTCGGGACAATAGCGGAAATACTCACTATCGGTTCGAGGGAGCCGGAGATTTCGCAAGCGACCCGTGGCGAGCAATCCAGGAGGTAACCCGGCAGGAAATCACTCGCGCCTACGAGAACGGGTTATCCGTGGTCGGGGCGGCCTATGCGATCCCCGGGCACGTAGACCCCGGAGCCGGCAGGATTCTGCATTCGCGCGCTCTGCGGCTCAAAGGGAGCGCTCTGCCCGCGCACGTTGCCGTGGAGCGGGAGGAGAGCGTCCTCGAGGTGCCCATCGTCTTCGACAACGACGCAAACTGCTGTGCCTGGGGCGAGCTGCATGCGGCAGGAGGGGATAAGGACATCGTCTTTGTTCTGGGAAGACTCTCCGGCGGATACCTCGGTATCGGGCTTGGGCTGGCGCTCGACGGACGGCTGCACTACGGTGCTCACTGCGCGGCCGGCGAGATCTACACGCACGGGTGGCGCGGCGACGAGCGCTCTCAGCTGTCGCTTACCGCGGAGGAGGCGCTCCGGCTCCTGGGAGACGAGAACACTCGGCGGCGCATTTTCCTGGAACTGTTGGATAGTTTGGCACCGGTGGTCTCGGTCATCGATCCGAGCGAAGTCTGTTTCGGTGGGGTCATGGCGGAGTACTTCGACGAGATCGAGCGTCTTCTGAAACGAGAGCGCGTGGACAGTTACCTCGGACGTATGAGCCGACGGTGCGGGTTGCGCGCCGCCTGGTCGGGGCCCGAGATGATTGCCGAAGGGGCGGCGGGTATGTTTCTGGAGCGACTGTTCACGGTTCCACGGCTCGATCGACCGCTTGACCACGGATCCATCACCTGGGAGCGCGTCGTCCCCATTCTGGAGACGGTACCATGAGCCGCATCGCCATCGGAATCGACATGGGTGGTACTTGGATCAAGTCCGGGATAGTCGACGGTGATGGGGCGGTGTACGGGGCTCGTCGTACCAGGACACCCCAATCCGGGGCGGAGGATGTGTTGGCCGCGATCCGCAGCGAGGTCGAGGCTCTCGAAAGCGTTGTGAGGCCGCAGGATCGGCTTGTCGGTGTCGGGGTGGCTACTCCGGGCATGGTAGACGACCGTGGATATCTAAACGGCGCGGCGGTCAATATTGCGGGTTGGGAGGAGCTGGATATCGCGGCAGGGCTTCGCCGGAGACTGTCGTTCCCCTTTGTCGTACTGAACGATGCGAATGCAGCGGCTCTGGGTGAGCTTGAGTTTGGCGCGGCAAAGCCTCGTCCCGGCGAGAATCAGCTGGACGAGGAGAGAAGCGTAGCGCTCATCAATGTCGGCACCGGTATAGGATGCGGCATCGTTTTGGGTGGGCGACCGCATGCCGGCCACCGCGGCATAGCCGGAGAGTTGGGGCACCTGGTTGTCCGACCTCACGGCCGGCTCTGCCGCTGCGGCAACCGCGGCTGTATAGAGGCGTATGCTTCGGCAACGGGCATCGTGGAATCCGCTCGCGAGTTGGCGTCGGAGTATGCGGAGAGCCGGAGCGAGGTAGCACGGCGCGTTGCCTCGGAAAACCAAGGGCAGGCAGACCCCGCTTTGGACCCTGAGATACTGTTTCGACTAGCCGGGGAAGGCGATCCTCTTGCGGAGCGTGTCCGCTCGGAGGCTTGTTGGGCGTTGGCGGCGGGGGTGGCGGCTTTGGGGACCACGGTTGGGCCGCCAACGGTGGTGTTCACCGGCGGGGTTATGGGCTCAGCGGCTACCATTATGCCGACCATCCGGGATTTCCTCCGCGAGCTGGTACTTCCACACGTTCACCGGAGTGTCGCGCTGGCATGCGCCTCGCTGGGATCGGACGCCGGGCTGCTGGGCTCCGGAGCGGCGGGCCTTCGACTCGGTGCGTAGTGCACCGAAACGTTGAGCCGAGATTGTGTCCGGCTCACGGAATCCGCCGGTGCGGAAGCATGACCGTACCGTAGACGGGAAAATGGTCCGAAGGGTAACGCCCGTCGCGATGGGTGCGGATAATTCCTGCTCTTTTGACGCCGAGGCCTTCAGGGGCAAAGATGTAGTCGATCTTTACCGTACGCGGCTCGCCGGTGAAGCCGTGGAACGTCCCGGCCTCTTCCTTTGAAGTCTTCTGGGGATAGCGAACGCTGAACGTATCCACCATCGGCCGAGGATCGGTTCGCTCGACCGCATCATAGGGAGTCGGGTGACGCGGATCCTCAGGCTCCGACCGTTCCCGCGGCGAGGCGGAGAGCGGAATCAAGGCCGGATTCGTTGGCGCGGCGTTGAAGTCTCCGAGCAGAAAAGCCGGGCCGGGATCCGACGGAGCAGCGAGCCCGTCGACTATCAACTCGACACTCCGCTCGCGAGCTTCCAACGTTCGGTAATCGAGGTGCGTGTTGTACACGCGAATTGTCTGGTTGGTGAGCTTGTCGCGAAGGGCAGCCCACGTGCAGATGCGGGGGAGGGCGGCCCCCCAAGCGGTGCTCCCCGGCTCATCCGGATCTTCCGACAGCCAAAACGTGCCCGACCGCAGGAGCTCAAAGCGCTCCCGCCGGTAGAAGACGGGATTAAACTTCCCCGCGCTCTTTCCGTCCTCCGAAGCAACGCCCACGTGCTCGTACTCTCCGAACTGCGCTTCGAATTCCTCCAGTTGGCATTGTTCGGGTTCTTGGAGACCGAAGATGTCCGGATCCACCTCCCGAACAATGTCGAACACCATCTCTTTCCGGTGCTCCCAGTTGTCCGGGCCGTCCGGAGCGCTGGCGAGCCGGACGTTAAACGACAACAGCGCAAGGGAGGCTTCGTGCGCGGGGTGCGGGTAGAGCTGTTCCTGCCGGGTGCGATCGCTTGGCGATGGGTGTGGTTGTATCTCGATGTGGCTCCGGGGTTCGGTGTCGACCATCCCGGCGGGGCTTTCGGATTCGGACGCGCGATCGCACGCCGCAAGCGCGACCGTCACAAACGTTGCAACGGCGATAAGAACGAGGGGCGCCTCCAGGAACGATCGGAACCCGACGCATACGGGGGCCTCTCTGGCCGCGGGGTGCGTGGTGATACCCGCCGGCTCGAACCGTCTGAGCATACTGTTCCATTGTACTTCGTTTCAGTTCACGCGCAAGGTTGCCTTCGTGCATCCTTGGAGGAGAAGCCGGTTCCGCATCCAGGACGAGAGTAGGGAAGCCTCGATGGTTCCGGGCGGAGGTGAGCTTTCCTACGTCTGGCGATTCGGAGTATCGTCCCCATCCTTCTCTATGGGCATCAACAGGACGAAGCATAACCGGTTATCCGTTTGGACGATCGAGATTTCCCACCCGTGGGCGTCTACCACCGCCTTTGCGTTGGCAAGCCCGAGGCCGAAACCGCCGTCACGACGGGCCGGAGAGCCGCGGAAGAACGGCTCGAAGGCGTGTTTGCGCTCCTCTTCGCTCATGCCGGGTCCGGTGTTGCAGAAACCTACCCGGACAGACGGTCGCGAGCCGTCACGGGTGCCCGCTGCGCTCTTCGACGGCCGCGAAAAGCCTGCTCCGCAGAACGAGTCCTGCGTTTCCTGAAAATCCGGCAAAACGACATCTGCCGTGAGTTCGATCCGATCCTCTTCATCCGTGTGCTGGAGGGCGTTGGCGAATATGTTTTCGAACACGCGCGTGACCATCTGATCGTCCATGAGCACGTGATGCTGGGCCGGAACACTGATGTGGTAGCTGAACGAGCGCGAATAGAGGCTACAGTCCATCTCGAGCCGCCGGCCGAGTTCGGTGAGAAAGGGAGCGATTCGAATCGGCTTCAAGGTCTTTCGCCACTCTCCCGTCTCTAACCGAGTGAGGTCGAGAAGCTCGCTTACCATCGATTCGAGGCGCCCGGCCTTCTCTCGGATTACGTGCAGGTAGTGCGCGCGTCGCGTTTCGTCACGTACTAAGCCGTCTTGAAGGGCCTCAGCGTAGCCTTCGATGAGCGAGATCGGCGTTCGTAAGTCGTGACTCACTCCCATGATGAAGCGGGCTCGTCGCGCGTATTCTTCCTTGAGCGCGCGGCGCATCTCGTCGAACGATCGGCTGAGGGCGGCAAACTCGTCTTTACCCGTGGGGTGGATCTCGAAATCGAGGTCGCCCGCGGCAATACGCTCGGTCGCTTCCTCGAAAGTCAGGAGATTCCGACGTATCCCGCGGAGGATTCCGTAGCCCATGAGTGCCGCAAAGGCGACGAGCGCTGCACCACCGAAGAGGAAGGCCTCCGTGACCTGCATCCGTTCCAACTGCCCGGCGGAGCTGAGATGGTGTACCACCAAGACCGCCCCGGTGGCACCCTCCTGCGCCGGGGGTGTGTCGGCGTCCACCCCGGCTTCGGGTTGGCCCGGGGGACTGCCGGCTTCCGGGGAGGGTGGGACCTCCGGCGGGTCCGTGTGCGAAGGAAGCGAGGGGAACGACTGGAGCCAAGCTCCCCACTCCTGACCGGAGTCGGCTACAATGCGAAAGACGCGCGCGTAGTCGACCTCGGCACCGACGGAGAACTCCCGCAGACTGGAGGCTCGCACGGTCCCGTCGGCGGTGAACGACGCGATTTCGCTCCCTGCCGGCCTGGCTTGAACCGTCTCCTGGGGCTCTTCGCCGTGAAGAAGTTCTCGAGCGTTCTCCTGTACCCAGCGATACGCGGCGACGCCGGTAGCGGGCTCCTCACGCTCGATACGTGCCACTCGCATCGCAACGGTAGTCGTGGTAACCAAAAGCGGTATCAGCACCGTTCCGACGATGAGGAACGCGAGCTTGGTACGAGTCCTCACGGGATTAGCTCCTCGCGGGCAAACGAGTAGCCGCGTCCTCGTATTGTGCGGATGTAGCGAGGCTCGCCGGGATCCTCCTCGATCTTGCGTCGGAGGCGTTGGATATAGACGCCGACGCTGGACATGTCTCCGTACCGGTTGTCCCAGACGGCATCGTAGATGTGCTCCGGCGTGTGCGGAGTGCCCGGATTCTCGACGAGAAAACGGAGAACCTCGAACTCGCGCGGCGAAAGGCGTACGCGCTCGCTGCCACGCTTCAGAACGTAGCCGTCCAGATCGAGTCTATACGGGCCAAACCGTGCGAGTCGGGAGCCGCCGGAGCCGTATTGGCCGGAAACCGGAGACGGTCCGTCTCTGTCCGGGGCCGGGCCGGCGCCTGCTCTTCGGTCTTCGGCGGAGGGACGCACTCCGGATGTCTCAGCCCCGGCTGCAGCCGCATTTCCAGGTTCTGCGATAGAAGCGGATTCCGCTCCCGTCTTATCATCGGCGCCGTCGGCGAAAGCGCGTTGCGCGGCGCTCTCCGAAAGCTCGCCGCTACCTCGACGCAGGAGCGCGCGGACCCGGGCGACGAGCACTTTCGGCGAGAACGGCTTGGTCACGAACTCGTCGGCGCCTACGCCGAGCCCGAGTATGATGTCCTCGTCCGCGTCCCGTGCTGAGACCACGATAACCGGCACTGAGGAGAAGGCTCGTAGGCGCTGGAGGAACTGGAAACCGTCCATGCCCGGCAGGTTGAGGTCGAGAACGATGAGGTCGACCGCCCGGGCGTCGAGCGCCTCCAGGGCGGATTCGGCATCTTCGTACGTTTGCACCTCGATTCCTTCCTGTTCCAGGTAGAGCGAAATCAGTTCTCCCATCTCGACGACGTCCTCTACCACGAGAACTCGTGCTCTCATTCTATCACCTCTTGTTTGTGCTCCTCAGTCCCGTCCCGTCTCCGCGATGCCGACCCATGGCCGGGAAAGCCCGTCCGAGTCGGCCGGAGCCTCCCGAAGCGTCCCGAAGCCTGCCGCCGGCAGCCCTATCATCCGGCTCAAAGCCCTCACTCGAAGCGAAGCGCGTCGATCGGATCCAGCCCCGAAGCCTTACGCGCCGGATACCAGCCGAAAAAGATCCCCACAAACGCGCTGAACCCTACCGCCACGGCGATGGTCTGCAGCGAGATGATTCCCGGGATGCCGATGATGCTCGATACCACCCGCGCAGCGCCGGTTCCGGCGAGCCATCCCAGAAGACCGCCAACCGCCGCTAGAATGATCGCCTCCAAAAGGAACTGAATCATGACGTCATGCCGGCGGGCTCCGACGGCCTTTCTGATTCCGATTTCGCGCGTCCGTTCGGAAACGGACACCAACATGATGTTCATGATTCCGATTCCGCCGACCAGAAGCGATATCCCCGCGATACTGGCCAGTAAGCCGGTGAGCGTGCCCATAACCGACTGGAGCGTCTGGAGGATATCGTCTTGCGTAAGGATATTGAACGGGTCGCTGCCGTCACTGCGTGTACCCAGATCGGCTCGCAGCACGTGCGCGATGTCGGCGCTTGCCTGAGCCATGTCGTCGCGGTCGGCGACCTGTGCTCCGATCGAGCGTACTTGTTCGCTTCCGGTCAGCCTCCGCATGGCGGTGGTAATCGGGATTACGATCATCTGGTCATGGTTCTGGAAGCCGCCGCCCCCGCGCGCCTCCATGATGCCGATCACTTGGTGGGTCGTATGCCCGATGCGGATCGATTGGCCGATCGCGCCGCGGAACCCGAAGATGTCGTCGGCAATATCGGCCCCGAGTACCGCGGTGTGGGTACGGTTGTCGATGTCTGCCTGGGTCATGAAGCGCCCCTCAGCGAGCTGCCAATTCTGCATGTCCGCGTACGCAGCCGTCGTTCCAACAATCTCTACGCTGCGGCTCTCCCGGCCGTAGCGCACGTTGGTGCGCTGGGAAACTTCGGGAGCAACGCCGCTGAGGGCAGGGACGGCCTCCGCGATCATCCGGGCGTGCTCCCATTCCAGCTGCTCCCCGGTGGGGCCGGCACCGCGGACCCGGGAGCGATCCGGTGTAACGGTGATGAGGTTACTTCCCAGACCTTCGATCTGCGATCGGACATCGGCCTCAGCTCCTTGTCCGATGGACACGAGCGCGATGACCGCCGCAACCCCGATCAGAATCCCCAAGGTGGTAAGCCCTGCGCGGAGCTTGTTCCGGGTCAGGCTCTGAAACGCGGATTGCGCGTAGTTGCCGACGTACGCGGCCAGTGACTTGAGCCCTCGGCGGCGCACCAACGGCGCCCCTTCGTCGGTGGGGAGCTGGAATCCGCCGCTCTCGGGAACCGTCCGGTCCTCGACCGGCTCGTCCGCCAGAATGCTCCCGTCCTGGAACTTCACAATGCGCTCGGCGTAGCGCGCGATGTTATCCTCGTGCGTGACGAGGATGACCGTCATTCCGGCCCGGTTTAGGTCGGAGAGAAGTTGCATGATCTCCTCTCCGCGCGTGGAATCGAGGTTGCCTGTCGGCTCGTCGGCCAGGATCACCTTGGGGCCATTTATGAGTGCCCGGGCGAACGAAACACGCTGTTGCTCTCCGCCGGAAAGCTCTTGGGGGCTGTGCGCCGCTCGATCCGGAAGCCCGAACGTTTCCAAAAGCTGCTCCGCTCGCGTGCTCCCCCGGGCATACCCCTGGTAGAGGAGCGGCAGCTCGACGTTGTCCTTCGCACTGGTCCGGGCAAGCAGGTTGAACTGCTGGAAAACAAACCCGATGGTCCGCCCGCGGATAGCCGCCAGCTCGTCATCTGAGAGGCGCGAAACGTCGGTTCCCGCCAAAATGTAGCGGCCGGCGTCGGGCCGGTCGAGGCACCCAAGCTGGTTCAGAAACGTCGATTTCCCGGATCCGGAAGGCCCCATGATCGCAACGAACTCGCCTTCGCGGACCGTCAGGTCTACTGCTCGAAGCGCGTGCACGTGCTCGTGACCGAGCTTGTATGTTCTGGTCAACCCTTCGACGCGCACGATTTCGCGTCTGGTGTCGGTGTCGCTCGGTCCTGTCTGCATTAGAAGCCACCTCCGGGAGGACCGCCGCCGGGGCCGAAATCGCCGAAGTCGACATCAGGGACCTCGTGCGGGTCGGCCACGATTTGTTCCCCTTCGGAAAGCCCTTCAACAATCTGTACCAGCGTACCGTCGGTGAGGCCGGTCTCGACCGTCCGTGGCTCAGCTTCGCCTTCTGCGGTCCGGACGAACACGACGCTTTCCCGGCCGCTCCGCTCGAGGGCGGATTGGGGTACCACCAGCGCGTCCTCGATCTCGTCCGCGACGATCTCAGCGTCGGCCTCCATTCCCCACCGCAGGAGTCCGTCGGGGTTCGGCAGGACGATATCGACGAAGAAGACGGTCGCATTCCCCTGTTGGCTCGCTCGCTGATCGATGTGCGTGACCGTTCCTGAAACCTCCGCATCCGGAAGCCCCCACGGCTCGACCGTCGCCCGCTGTCCGAGTGCGACGTCGGCGATGTCGGTTTCGTCTACGCCGGCCCGCAGAACCATCTCGTGGTCGACGATGAGCGTCATGAGCTCGCGGTCCTGCCCCGCAATATCGCCGCGGTTCACAAGGATCTCCGCGACACGACCGGCCTCCGGTGCACGAACATTCGTCTCTTCGAGCGCGAGCCGAGCGTTGTCGCGCTGGTTTTGCGCCCGTGCGACCTGCGCCTCTTGGGAGCGGATTTCGTTTGCCGTGGCGCCGTCCACGGTGGCCTCGTACGCCAGCACCGCGGACTCGTACCGGAGCTCGGCAACGCGGTAATCGTGCTCCGCTACCTCGAGCTCGCGTTCCGAAACGAGGTCCTGCTCGTAGAGGCGCTGCTCGCGCTCGTACGCCTGCCGCGCTGAGTCCAGTTGCGCCTCAGCTTCCAGCATCGCCGACTCCGCATCCGCAACGTCACGCTCCTCCGGTCCAGCTCGCATTTCCTCCAGGGCGTGCCGTGCTGCATCGTACTCCGCCTCGGCGCTCTCGAGCTCGAGCTCCAGTCCTCGCGAATTAAGTCGTGCCAGTACCTGGCCTTCGGTCACCTCTTCGCCTTCGCTAACGAGGATCTCCGAGACCGCACGCGACGGTACGTTAGGGCCCGGGCGCACGGCAATCTCTTCGCGCGGCTCGATTTCGCCGGAGGCGGGAACGCGATCGACCAGCGACTGGACCTCGGCCATCACGGTATCTTCTCCCGCCAGATTGCCTGGTGTTGCCCTGCCTGGGCGGCTTGACCCTTCGCCCGGGGAGAAAGCCGCCCGGGCGACCAGAAAACCTCCGACTAAGACCACCACGGCGGCGGCGAAAATCCAACGTCTCCGCGGCCGGCGCGTCCGGCCCGGCCGAGCCTCGCTTGAGCTCGGCCCGGGTCGTGTGTTGCCGGCTTCCGCGTTCCCGGCTTCCGCAAGATAAGCGGCCCCGCCGGCCTGTTGACTCTCCTTTTGGCGCTTTCTTGTACGTCCTCCTGCCATAGCTATCGTCCTTCCTAAATTTCGCGTATCTCCGCCTCGAACGAAAAGAGCTTGATCCCCTCGTCCGGAAACAGTTGCTTCACCTCTTGGACGGCCTGGATAATCCGGTCACGCTCGTCCGCGTCGCAGTACACCAGCATAATGAAGCTCTCCTCCGGCCAGATGTGATCGCCGTGGCGTTCGCCGCTCGTGCCACGTCCGAAGGCCGGCGCTACCTTGGTATAGCGGCTGCCGGCTTTGTGAGCTTGAAGGCGGTCGAGCAAGTCCTCCTCCACGGCCTGGTTGGCTATGATCTCTATCCGCGTGCGTAACGGCATCACTCGTCCTCCTCCGGTGCCGCGTGCTGGTTCGCGCTCGGCTTCGGGCTCGGTGTCGCGTCTGCCTCCCCTGCCTCGGCCGCCGCCGTGGCGGTCCCGTCCTCAGCTGGTGCGGAGTCCACATGGTGCTCGAAGCGCCGCTCGAGCCTGGCCTCCCGCCGCGCGTGGATTCTCCCGGTGATGCGGTTGACCGTGGCGTAGACCACCGGGACGAAGAAGAGCATCAGGAGCGTGCTGGCCGTGAGCCCTCCGATCACCGTCAGGCCGATCGGTTGGATGAGCTCCGAGCCTTCACCCTCCAGGAAGGCGATCGGCACCAGTCCGAGCACCGTGGTGAGATTCGTCATCAGGATGGGCCGGAGCCGGTTGCCGCCTGCTTCGACGCACGCGTCGACGAGCGGAAGCCCCCGCTTGCGGAGCAGGTTCGTGTAGTCCACCAGGACAATACCGTTGTTCACGACGATGCCTACAAGCATTACGACCCCTACCGCCGTGAAGAGGCTTAGATACACCCCCATCGCAAAGTGGATCCCAATGACCCCGATGAGGGTGAGCGGAATGGTAAAGAAAATGATGAACGGGTCCACGAACGACTCGAACTGCGCCGCCATGACTCCGAAAACAAGCAGGATCGCTACGATGATTATGGAGACGAAAACGCCGCCGTAGCGCTGGAGGTCCGCGAACTCTCCCTCGTAACTCACCACGACGCCGTCCGCTAACGAAACCTGCTCGGCCACCAGCTCTCTGATCCGCGGCTCCACCTGGGCGATCTGAGCGCCCGGCTCGAGCCCGGCCCGGACCCGGATCTGGCGCGCTTGCGCTTCCCGGTTGATGGTAATCGGGCCGGTCGTACGCTCGTACGTCGCAAAGGAAGCCATGGAGACGCGTTCCCCGGTGGCGGAGGTAATCGAGACGCGGTCGATGTCGGGTACCTGCGTACGATCCTCGGCGTCCAGCATCAGGATCACGTCGTACTCCCGGCCGTCCTGCCGGTAGCGGGCCGCCGTAAGCCCGTCCAGATTGGCCCTGAGCTCCTGCGCCACCGAAGCCAAATTCAGTCCTAAGGCGTACGCACGCTCGCGGTCGATTCGTACGTCTACCTGGGGAAGCCCCTCACTGATATTCGTCCGAGGATCCACTACCTCCGGCACCTGCCCGTCCAGGATTGCAACGATCTGCTCCGCTACCTCCCGGCCTCGCTCACTGTCGTCGGTTCGGACACGGATATCGATCGGGTTACTGGTCAGGGCTCCGGCGTCCATCCCTCCGGCAAAGCTCAGCTCGACTCCCGGGAAGCGATCGAAATGGGTGCGCAGCGTGCTCTGGATCTCTTCCGCTGTCTCGACGCGCGCGCCGAACTCCGGAAGGGTGATTGAGATCCGGCCGCTGTGGGAGCTGCCGCCTCCGCCGAACATCCCGCCTCCGCTGCCTACCCGGACGACGATGTCCTCGTAGCCGGCGACTTCGGTAAGGATGATGCCCTCCAGCTCCCGCATGACCTCTTCGGTGACTTCGAGGCGGGTTCCCACCGGTAGCCGAACGTTGAGCTCCACGCTGTCCTGCTCTTGGGCGGGGAAGAGCTCGAACCCCACCTGCGGGATGAGATAGAGGCTGCCGCCAAAAAGGGCCGCGACGAGGAGGAGGGTGACGAGCTTGTGCCGGAGTACCCGCGCAATCGCTCCACGGTAGAGGCTGTCCAGTCCACTGAAGAACCACGCCATCGCGTTGTCGGGATACCGGAGCACGCCGCGGAGCGGCTTCTGCGCGCGGGCGGTAAGCGGGAAGTAGTGGCTTGCAAGAACCGGCACCAGGAACACCGCAACCGCAAGCGAGGCGGCGAGGGAGATCACCACAGTGAATGCGAGCCCGGCGAAGAGCTCACCGGCAATATCCAGCTGTGCCCGAAACAGAGCCAGTGGGAGGAAAACCGACACTGTCGTCAGCGTAGCGGCGATGACCGCGTTGATCATCTCTTGCGTTCCCAGTATAGCCGACGGACGTAGCTTTGCTCCCCGCTCGCGGTAGCGGTAGATGTTCTCCAGGATAACGATCGAGTTGTCCACCAGGAGCCCGACGCCGAGCGCCAGCCCGGCAAGCGTCATGAGATTCAGGGTAAGCCCCGCGAAATACATGACGGTGATCGTCACGACAATCGAGGTGGGAATGGACACCGCCACCACCAAGGTCGACTTCACGCTCCGCAGGAACACGAAGAGGATGATGACCGCGAGGGCCGCTCCCAACAGCGCCTGGTTCCCGACCGTGGCAAGCGAGTCGCGGATGAGCTGGGTGGTGTCGTAGATCACCGAGAGGCGGATCCCCTCGGGGAGCTCCGCGTTAATCTGCTCGAGCCGGTCGAGCACGTTATCCGCGGCCTGCACGGAGTTTGCATCGCTCTGCTTCTGAACGGCAAGGTAGACGCTTGGCTCACCGTTAATATAGACGGTGCTCCGCTCGCGCAGATATCCCTCGCGGACTTCTCCCACGTCCTCCATGCGGATAGTCGCGTTCCCCCGGCGCGCAATGACGGTACGCTCGATATCCTCGAGCGACTGGAACTCGCCCGCGGTGCGCACTACGTACTCGGTATCCCCTTCGGCCACGCTGCCCGCACCCAGATCGATATTCTGGCTGCGGAGGGCCTGTGCCATCTCGGTGAAGGTGAGCGAATAGGCGTCCAGGCGGGAACGGGGAACATCGACCCGGATTACGCGATCACGTCCTCCCTGGACGTCAGCTTGGGCAATCCCCTCGATCTGCTCGAGGCGAGGCTGGATCGTGTCGAGGGCGAGCTCCCGAAGCTCTTCCGGCGGACGGTCTCCCACCAACCGGAGCTCCATGATCGGGATGAGCGCCGGATCGAACTTAAAGATTGCGGGGCTGGACGCGTCATCCGGCAGGGCGCCGCGTACAAGGTCCAGCCGATCCCGGACCTCGTTCGCCGCCTCGTCCATGTTGCTCCCCCACGTGAACTCAAGGAGAACTTGGCTGTTTCCGCTGCGCGTAGTAGAGGTTATCCGGCTGATATTCGAGACGTTGCTCAGAAACGATTCGAGGGGGCGCGTGACGCGTCGCTCGACCTCCTCCGGCCCCGCGCCTTCGTAGCTTGTGTTCACCACGAGGACCGGCGGGTCGATCTCGGGGAAGAGATCCACCGGCAGGTCGCTCGCCGTGTAGAGCCCGAACGCAATGAGGAGAGCGAAGATCACGAAGAAGGTGGTCGGGCGGTTGACGATCGTCTTTACGAGCATCTCAGTATGACGCCCCCGTCACCACACGTACTCGGGCCTGGTCGGCCAGAAGGTTCTGTCCCCGCACCACGACCTGCTCGCCGGCCGCCGCCCCGCTGAGAAGCTCGGCTCGTCCGCTCTGATCGATACCGAGCTCCACCAGCCTGCGCTCGGCCCGCTGCTCCTCGCCTACCACGTATATGAATGTCTCACCCCGTCGGCGAAGAACGGCGCTCTGCGGCACCATAAGGGCGTCCGGGCGCTCCTCCGCCACCAACCGAACCCGGGCGAACATCCCCGGGCGGATGCGCGTATCCCTCCGCACGAACGTGAGTATCGTTTCCAGCGTTCGGGACTGGGGAGCCACCGTCGGACTGAGCTGGGCGATACGTGCGGCGAACTCCTCTCCGGGGAATGCATCGAGAAGCACCACTGCCGGCCGGCCGGTCGCAAGTGTGCCGATGTGCCGCTCCGGCACCGCCGTCACGATCTCGAGCCGGTCCACGGTAGCCACCTGGGCAACCGGCGCCTGAGGCGTTATCTGTGATCCGATCCGACCGAGGACAGCGATCACCGTACCGTCGATCGGAGCCTCAATCGAGCTGGGGGCGAACCGCTGTCCCGGCCGGGACGGGTCGACTGCACCGATCACCTCGCCGCGGCGCACTCGGTCGCCCCGCGAAACCGTGAGCGAGGTGAGCTCGCCCCCGGTACTTGCGAATACGTCCACCGTCGACACCGGCCGAATCTCACCGCTGAGGTCGATGAAGCGGGACACTGCTTCGGGCTCCAAGGTGATGGTTGCCACCGCCACCCCGCCCCCCTCGCCGGCGTCCCCCTCACCGGTATCAACGCCGGCCTGCTCGGTACTGTCGGTACCGGCTTCCCGGTCCACCGCCGGCTCGGACTCTGTTCCACCCGCGCCGGCTTCCGTGGCGGCGTTCTCCCGCACTTCGTCACCCGCCTGCCCTACTTCGGAGACCGCTTGCTCCCCACACGCTGCAAGCAGCAACGCGCTCACTCCGAGTACGCTCAGAACGAGCAGCATCCGGAAGCGCGGCTTCCGCGTGGTGGTAGGTGTCTCCGGAGCTGCCCGGCGGCGCCGCTTCCGGCCCCGCTCCCCGGCGTCGATTTGCGGGTAGATTTGCCGGTAAACGTGATCTGCTTGCGCATCTCCGGCATGGAGCGCGGCTTTTGGCATCTTTTTCGTCATGATTGAGCACTCAGGTATTCCCGGGGGGTGTCGAGCAGGTACTCCAGCTCCAGGAGCAGCTCCCCCGCGCGATGCCGCTCTTGCAGAAGCTGCAGGCGGGCATCGGCCAGGTCGATTTCCGCGTCGCGTACTACGGCGTAGTCGCGGACCCCACTATCATATGCCTCCTGAGCCAACTCGAAGGCCGTTTTCGCCAGGGAGACGTTCTCTACCAGCGCGTCGATGCTCTCCTGTGCCGCGGAGATCCCACCCGCCAGCTGCCGAGCCCGAAGCTCCACCGCCTCCCGTGCTTGCCGTACGCGCAATTCCGTCTGCTGAAGCTGATCTCTCCGGTTGGCCAGCTCCTGACGTGTAGATGATCCCGGAAGGATCGGATCGAGCGGCTGGCGCACGGTGACGTTGAAGCTCCCCCGGTCACTCCACCGGTCCGTATCCCACAGATCGCTCGACCACGGGTCACCGGAAAGCGTCGGGTTTACCGAGTATCCCAAGGTGAGCGTCGGCATCATCTCCGCGCGGGTCAGATCGATCTGCGTTTCCAGTCCCTGTATGCCGCGGCGAACGGCGCGCACGTCCGCGTTCCGGCCGGCCAGGCGCAGGAGCTCTTCCTCGCTCACCAGCCGAGCCGGCGCTTCTTCTATCTCCCCAACTACCGTGAAGCTATCGGGGTCATCGATGCCGATCGTCGCGGCAAGGCTGTACTTGGCTGTCCGGTATCCCTGCTCTTGCCGCAGAATGGCCGGACGCTGATTCTGTACGCCCACCTCGGTTCTCCGGAGGGTAAGCTCGTCCACGAACCCGGCATCGTAGTTCGCGCGGACTTCTTCCAGCCGCTCGAGCGCCGCCTCCAGCCGCCGCTCCGACAGCTCGAGCTGCGCCTGTAGCAACAACAACTGTGAGAAGGCCTTCGTTACCTCCAGCTCGACCTGCCGCTCAGCCTCGTCGAGATCGATCCGAGCGTTCTCGTACGCCTGTGTTACTGCTCGAATCCCCGGGATCATCTGCGCCGCAAGCGTCAGCTGGGCACTTACGCCGGTGCTGAGGTTCCACCGCGGCGGGTCTTCGGGCTCCGGCGTCGGAACCGCGCCCCCCCACTGCGCCTCCGCCAGCGGATACACGATCTGCTCCCAGCGCGGGTCGTCTCGGAACGCCGGCGCGGCGTTCGGCCGGGCCAGGGTTCCCTGAGCGGCGATCTGCGGGATGAGCATATTGTAGCGGTGCGCGTGGTTTCGCGCTGCAATCGCAACGTCGATGCGCTCCGAGCGAATCCCCAGATTGTTGCTCAACGCGAGGGCGACTGCAGTGTCCACATCGAGTTCCCACTGCTCTGCCGTGGTACCGGCGGCGGCCCTCCCCTCCGCGTCAGCCCCGATACCACCTCCGACTGGCCCCATCAAGAGGAGCACCGCACAGAGCGACACCGGCGTGACTCGACGGAGACACGGGAAAAACGAACCAAGGACACAGTTCTTCACCTTCACCAACTCCTTATATCGAGCGCGCTTCCCGATCGCAGTTATCGATCCCACTTAACGATTGCGCTCATCGACCGAGCGCGCGGTCGAACGCGATCGCCTCGAGCTTGAGATCGGTCCGTGCCTGCTCGAGCGCTACCTCGGCGCTCGAGACCTCGACCTGGGCGCGAAGCCACTCGCTGCGCGGTGCCTCTCCGTCCTCGTACTCCTGGCGGGCGCGCTCCGCCTGGTTCCGGGTCTGCTCCAGACGCAACTCCGACACGTGGACCTCGTGCTCGGCAGCCTCCAGATTGCGAGCTGCGGTCCGGACTCCCTGTCGAATGGACTCCACCAACTGCTCCCGCCGGATCCGGAGCTCTTCCATCCCGAGCTCGGCCTGCTCGGTCCGGGCGGAGCGCGTTCCCCGGTCGATTACGGGAATTGAGAGCTGGAGCCCGACGCTCCAGTCCACATCGAGCACATCGTCCGACCAGTCCTGGCTGAGCGACACGTTCCCGTCGATATCCAGGGTGGGGCGCCGGTCGGCACGGGTGAGCTCGATCCGGATCTCCTGGAGCTCGCGCGCAATCTCGTTCTCTCGGAGATCGGTCCGGTTTGTCAGCGCTTCCGCAATCGCTTCGTCCAGCTCTACCGGGCGCCCGGTGTCGATATCGACTGGTTCCGGGGCGAACCGGGTACCGGCGGGGTAGCCGGTCAGACGGGCCAGGCGGGACATCGTCTGCTCTTCGTTCCAGTTCGCTTGCCGTAGGTTCTCCTCCGCTTCGAGGAGGTTGATCTCCGCCTGAAGCAGATCGGTACGCGGGATTTCGCCCATATCGTAGAGCACCTCGGTTCGTTCGAACTCATCCTGGCGCTGGTCCAGGCTCAGCTCTCTCACCTCGCGCTGGGCGACTGCGCCCTGAACCGCCAGATACGCTTCGGTTACGTCCGTCTCCAGTGCCTGACGATCGGATTCCAGGCCGATCTCCCGGCGTTCCCGTTCGTACTCCGCCTGCAGCCGGTCAGCTTCCGGACGCCCGCCCGGGTAGCCGTCATAGATATCGTAGCTCCCGGAGAGCCCCAATGTGCTCCGGTGGTCGCGGTCAGCATTGTCGTCACCGTTCTGGTTATCCGGCACGCCGTCGTTGCCCGCCGTCCTGGTGGAGTCGGGAACGATCCGATGGCTCGCCCGGAGCCCGAGCGAGCTTCGGGGCCCGCGCCCATCGAGGGAGGCGCTGAAGCTGTCGGTAGGATCGCTCAGGTCTTGCCGCTCACCATCCTCGAGACGCAACAGATCGCCGCTGCGTTCGTATCCGAGGCCGGAGTCGAGGCCCCATCGGAGCGCCGACATCGCTTCCTCGTACTGGAGGCGAGCGTCTTGCTCGCCGGCTTGCAGGAGGGCTCCCTCTGTTCCGTCCCGGAACGCACGTTCCAGCGCCGATTCGAGCGATATCGGTACCCCGTCTGCGAATGCACCCGGCGCTGTCGCCAGTAAGACCAACAACCCAGAGACGAGGATGGCCAAACGCCGGCCGAACGGCGTGGGGACCGTCGCCGGACGCTTCTCCCGATGACACGCTGCTTGGCCTTCGGGTACCGTTTGGTCCGCGGTTCTGGAGCATTGGCGACCGATGAATGTTTCGTGCTGCAATGTGATTCTCCGCTTCATGCTTATGAGAGGAACGGTACTCACCGACAGTCGCTCTGCCAATAGACGACGGATAACATTGGTTTTCCGGCTCCCGACGGTGTTGTTATGCTGCATTTATCTTGCGCACCCGGGCTCTTCACCGGGGCTACTCAGGCGGGCGGAGCGCCCCTGACACTCCGGGAGGCGCTCCGGTCAGCGAAGGCGAGAGAGCCGGACGGCCGTAGTCTGCACATGATGCCGGAAGCACCGAGGGGGTCACCGCACGACCCGAAACGTTCGGATCATCCCACGAGTGGGTATGAGACTCGGGAGCCGGCCTGTCGTGCGATCGATACTGGCGGCGCCGCCCGCAAATGAGGGGAGCGCCACGACATCGCCTTCTTGAAGTCCGTCCAGCACCTGCACCACCGAGCGGTCGCTCATGCCGAGGCGAACTATCTGTTCCACGGTACTTCCGTCGTTGCGCACAACCGTGACGACACTGTCCCGGCCGGAGCGCCGCACAGCCTCGTGGGGGATAAGGAGAGCGTTCGAAATCTCCTCCGTCACGATTTCCGCGTCCGCGGTCATTCCCCACTTCAGGCGGCCGTCGGGGTTGGCTACGACAATGTCGACGTAGAAGACAGTGGCGCTTCCCTGTTGCTTCGCTCGTTGATCGATTGCGGAGACCGTGCCCGGGATTCCGTATCCCGGAAGCCCGAACGGCGTCATGACTGCAGGCTGCCCTACGGCTAAGGCAACAAGATCGCTCTCGTCCACGCCGGCGCGGAGGATCATCGTGTCGTCGACCATGAGGGTAGCAAGCAGCGTGCGGTCGTCGACGATGTCCCCCCGACGCACGTAGAGCTCGGCAACCGTGCCGGGGTGCGGTGCCCGAACCGTCGTCTCCTCCAGGGCAAGTTCAGCCCTGTCTCGTTCATTCTCCAGTTGGGCGACGAGCGCTTCCTGCCGGCGAATCTCCGACTCAGACGGACCTGCCGATATCCGTTCCATCGCCAGGCGAGAAGCGTCCAGACGAAGCCTCGCAATCGCCTCTTGGGCGTGGCTGCTTGAGTGCTCCGCTTCCGCAATTAGCCCACGCTCAAGAAGCTGCTCGTTTGCCGCCACTGCGCGAGCTCGGTGGTTCCACGCCGCCTCCGCCTCCAGTAGGCCCGCTTCGGCACTCGCCACGTCCGCCGGATCGGCTCCTTGTTGCATCCGTTCGAGCTCGACCCGAGCAGCGTGCAAGCGCGCTTCGGCTCCTTCCGCCTCAAGCGCCAAGCCCTGGTCGTTGAGTACGAACAGGATCTCGCCTGCGGTCACACGGTCTCCTTCCCGGACGCTGATCTCCCGAAGCGTGCGCGCCGGGACGTTCGGTCCCGGGCGGACCGAGAATGTCTTGTAAGGTTCGATCTCGCCCGACGCCGGGACAACAGCCGATATCGGTCCCGGACGGGCTGTTGCCAGATGCGCCGGAAGGTTCGGTGCGGTATCGGGGGTGTCTCCTGGGCGAAGGGACGCGGTGCGGGGAGAAGCTCCGTCCAACATCGCAGCATCCGCGGCGACCGGGGTAAAGGAGAGAAGTAAGACGGGACCTATCGCCACCAGCGTTGCGCCGATCACCGCCATCACAAATGGGGCCCGGAATGGGACGTTTGTCCCGCCGGAGATTGAGTTCACCAGCGTATCCCTCCGTCAGTCTTCGTTATCGCCCGCTCCTGTGCGTGTCCAAGATGGTGCGGACGCAGAGCAAAGATAACTCCTTGGCGCCTGATCGCCTATAGGTAGGGAGAGAGGCGCGACAAATGGGGCGTTGGCGAGCATTTGTCGTTTTCAGCTGCCACCGGCAGTGATACCCTACCGCCTAGGCGGAGGAGGTGACGCTTCGGGTGCTCGCCCTACGGGATCGGAACTGTGCGTCACGGTCATGGTGAAAGATGGGTGTGCTGTTGTACCCTCCGTAATGTGGAAAAAGGGAGTTTGTGATGAGCGATCAACAACAGGCGGCCTCGAACCGGAAGGTGGTATTCCTACTCCCGCCGGAGTGGATTCGTGACGATCTGACGCTCTGGTTGGTAGAGAACGAATATGAAGCATGCTGTTTCGAGGACCCGCAACTGTTGTCGCGGGTGATCAAAGAACAACCGGGGTCGTTCATCTATGTGAATATCGAGCGCGGACCTGACAAAGGCGAGTGGGTTCGCGTTCTTCTAGGGCTCGAATCGCTTCGCCGGGAGCACGGCGTTCGGCTCGGGCTCATTGCCGAGTCAGTGGATCGGCAGATCATCAAGCAGTTCTATGAGGCGATAACGATCGAGTGCGGGATCCTTTCCGGATTCCCTAGCCGGGAAAACCGGCGGGAGGTAGCGAACAGAATAGGCCGGACGTTGGCGGAGTACAAAGCTCGGGGAGCACGCCGGTTTGTCCGGGCTCGCTGCGAGGAGCGGGGTAACGCCACAATAAACGTAAAGCGTGGTACTGACTACCACCGTGGCGCGATCCGGGATATCAGCTCGGCGGGATTGGCGTGCACGCTTCCGACTTTGGAAGGGAGCCTGGAGCTCCGATCGAGCCTTTCCGACGTCCAGCTCATGCTCGGAACGCTGCGCTGCAGTGTCGACGTCACAGTGGCTGCCGTTCGCGGCGACTCGCCGAGGCTTTTCGTCCTTCTATACGCCTCAAGGCCTTCCGAAGCCACCCGCAAGAAGCTGCACACCTACATTCGCGACACGATCCAGTGGGGGTTCGAGCGGAGTCTTCAGGCCTAGTAGGCGTCCTTGGCGGCTATGAGGGCGTGGCGCGATCGTTGTCGTTCAGGTGTGAGGCACCCGTCGGTGTTGGCTTCGGCGGTTCCTCTCACGCGCGCCGAAGCAATTCGGCCGCAACGTGTGCATTTGACAGAATCTTTATACAAGGAATATCACGTCTTGGCTCCTCCTTCCGATTATACTTAGTGAAAGCCCGGGAATAGGGAGGCGAGCGAACTATGACGTATCACCATCTGAGAATGATCGTGTGCACCGGTCTCATCCTGTTTGCCGCGCCTCTGCTCGGCGCACAGGAGGATACCGGTGACTTCTTCGATCCGGTACAGGAGGATCCCCCGGAAACCGACCGGGAGCTTCCGGCTGATCCGGAGGCTCCCCCGGCCGATCCGCAAGATCCGCCGGCGCCGGAAGATCCCGGCGCGCCTGCCGATCCTGCGGATCCGGGGGCACCCACCGATCCTCAACAGCCGGTACCGCCCGACGCTACGCAACCGCCGGTTGGACAGCCGGGGGATCCTTTTCTGGTTGTCGATCCCGAGAATCCGATCGATATAGAGGAGATACTCTTCCGGATGGGAGGTGGAGTCTCTCCCGGGACATGGGCACCGGGCCCGGGATCCCAGCCGGGTGAGCACGACCAGATGCGGAGCGGCCCCACGGAGCCTGGAGCGACGACGCAGCCGGAGGATACCACTCAGCCATCCGAAACCACTCAGCCTGGGCAGACATCCCAACCCCCACAGGGGCAGGTGGGAGGACACGAGAGTCTAACTCACGCCGGATCGCCCAGCGAGGGTGGAACCGACGAAGCTGCCCAGATAGCGGACTCACATGGCGAAGAAGAGCTGGGCGGAAACGAGACGGCGAACAACGAGGTAGGGCGGAACCCAACTGAGACGGATCAGCGCGAGGACCAGCCGGAAGAACCCGAGCAGCCCGATCAACCGGACGACGGCGGAGACATCGACGACGACGAGCTCGAGGAGTTTGCCCGGATCCAGGTCGAGGTTCTCCGTGTGCAGGAAAGCGTCCAAAAGGAGATCCAGGAAACCTACGACGAAGCGGAGCTGACGGATCGCGAAATACACGAGATTAACCAGGCGCTGGATGCAGCGGGAGGCGACATCGACCAGGTTGGGGAGTCACCGACGTTTGACGAGGAGCATCAGGAGGTGCTGGAGGAGGTTGCCGAGCTGGAGGTTGAGGCCCACGCGGCGTTTGACCAAGTGGTCGAGGGGAGCAATCTGGGAGAAGAACGGTTCCACGAGGTGGCGGTCGCGGTTTCCCACGATCGTGAGCTCTCTGCGGAAGTTAACCAGCTCGTCGAAGAGGCCTTGCAGGATAACAACGAAGGCGCGGACTAGGTGATCCGAAGCCGGCAAAGCGGTTGCATCCGGGGGAGCCGGCGGGTGCAGATGAACTAGTTGCATAGGAGCAACGGAATTTGTGTGCGCCGCCGCCTTCATCTTATGTGTCCAGGTCTGCCGGAAAACGCAACACGACTCGGGTGCCGCCCTGGTTCTCGACGGTCAGTTCCCCGCCGAGCTGTGACTCCGCGAGCATTCGGACCAGCGGAAATCCGACCGAGGAGTTCTCGGCATCTTCAAGCGACGCTCCCGGCTCTAACTCGGGCATGCCGATCCCATCGTCTGCTACGCTCAGCATAAACGAGTGGCCTTCACGCTTCATTGTGACGGCGATCGATCCGGCACACCCGGCTGGGGCGCCCGGATCCCGACCGGGGAACGCGTGTTTGCACGCATTCGTGACGAGCTCGTTTGCGATCAGACCGCAGGGGACGGCCTGGTCCATGCTCAACGTCACGCCTTCGGCGGAGAAGTGCAACTGAATGCCGCGACAGTCGATTGACTGTGTGGTATACGACATGAGTTCCCGTAGGTACTCGTCAAATTGGACACGATCGAGTCTGGGGGAGCGGTAGAGCATCTGGTGCACCAGGGCCATTGCGTGTATCCGATTGGCTAGATCTCGGAGTACGGTATGGGGCTCGAGCTGCATTGCTTGCTCGTTATATTGATGAATTCTGATTAGGGATATGATGGAGGCGTAGTTGTTCTTCACCCGATGGTGGATCTCCCGGAGAAGGGCCTGCTTCTCATTCAAAGAGTCCTGCAGCATCTGCTCGCGCTCGAATATTGCTGCGGTCATGCTTTCGAATTGGCGGTAGAGCTCCTCCAGCTCGCGGAACCGAGGGGCGTACTTAGGACGGAACTGCTTCCCATGCTCGATCTCGGCAAGGCCTTCCGTGAGACGGGCCAAAGGATAAGCAACGTTGGCATCGAGCGTTCGGCTCAGGAGCCACCCTGCAGTGGTGAAACCGGCGAGGATTGCTCCCAGTAACACGGCAAGCACGACGCCGATCGGGAGGAGCTCGGATCGCACCGGGTGAGCGCTCAATACACTCCACCGCGCAAACTCCGTATGTTCGCTGCTCCAGAGATACGTCCTTCCGTCATCGGCTGCTATCCCGAGGAAGCCCTCCGCGCCGTTCAGTGCGTTGCGCACCGGCTCTATATGACCGAGGTTCTCTTGCCGTTTCACCCGTTCCCAGTCCGGATGCCCTAACAGGTTGCCGTATTCGTCCACGATAACGGTGAGAGTGTTGCCGTCATCAGTCACGAAATCCGTCAGAAAGCCTTGCAGGGCGCGCAAGCTCAACTCATTGACCAAAAAGCTGCCGTCCCGAATCGGCGCGACGAGTCCTACCGTGAGATGGCGCGCCTCCGGGGCACGGTAGGGAGCGGTGATCTGCATATCTTTCCGAGAAGCGGAACGATCGGATACCGGCGGGTCGGTCCAATCCTCGGGAGGTTGCTGGGCACTGTCCCGCGGGCCAGCTCGTGTGAACTGGATCAATCGTGAGTAATCGAGTATCTCACCGGTTGTCGGGACGGCGTGGGATACCCGTCCCTTGCTATCCAAATGAAGGGTGCGTTCGAAGACCTCGGACCGCCGTAGATAACTGGTGGCCGTCTCGGAGAAGGATCCCCGGTGGGCTACGTCGGCCAAGAATGCCGTAGCGGCTTGAGCTTCCCGAAGGTAGTGGTCGACAGAAGTGGCGAAGGCCCGAGTATCCGCTTCCTTTTCCCGGATGACTCCGCCATATCGCTGCGCCGCATTCAGGGTAACCACGATAACAACGAGGATCATGGCCGGAAAAAGTAGGCGTGTCCTGAGGTAACGCTGAAGGACGGTTCGAATCGAGGCGGGTGAGGTGGATTGGCCGAGCTCCCGGTTGGAGAGGCTACTGCTGGAGGCCATTTGGGTTCGGTAGCTCCTCTACAGGGATTTCCTCGAGCTCGACGAACTCACCGTCTTCCACACGGATGACGTGTACGGAGCTGACGGCGTCCCCGTACTCGTCCAGCGTAATTGGTCCCAGAAGGCCGGGTAGATCTTCAACTGCTACAAGCGCCTTGGGGAGCCCGTCGGCATTGCCGCCTGTATGCCGGAGTGCCTCGGCAAGAACTGTTACGGAATTGTAACTACGCTCGGCTGCAAAGGACGCTTCCGTGCCAAACCGCTCTCGGTACCGCCGGCGGAACTCCTGGTATCGGGACGTCGGGTTGTTGAGAAACGCCGTCGTGACGAGGGTAGTACCGTCCACGGCGCGCCCCCCGGCCCGGACGAAGTCGCCGGTCATCGCCCACTCCGAGCTGGAGACCGCCGGTTGATACTCGGATGCTCGCAAGGCCTGGATGAACTGAGCCGAATCCCGGGCCGATAGGATGAGAAACACCCCCTGCGGGTTCGCGTCAGCGATTCTGCCGACGACCGACCGCCAGTCGGGCGACTGCCTCGAGGCGACGGACAGATCGAGCACTACGTCTCCGCCGAACGCGGTGTACTCCTGCTTGAAGAAACGGTGGAACGGGTCTGAATAGGCTTCGTTGTCCGTATCGCGGACGATCGCAAGGCTCTCGCAGCTGCCGTCCTGCGCGGCGTAGCGACCAAGCACCATGGCGGCCCGATCGGTACTGGCATGGGGACGAAACAGCATGTTCTCTCTACCGTCAAGCAACGGCGTGGACGTAGTAGGCGAAATAAGGACGGTTTCGGCCTCGTTCATTATCGGCAGAGCAGCGACAGTCTGGTCGCTTGTCATGTGCCCGATCACTGCGGTCACATCGGCGTTCACGAGCTCATCGGCAACTCGCCGTGCCCCGTCCTCGGTGCCCTCGTCGTCGACTGCCATAAGCTCCAGTTCTCTTCCGGCGATTCCGCCTTCGGCGTCCACTCTCTCGACTGCGAGCTGCGCTCCATTGCGCCCTTGGACTCCGAGATCGGAGTAGGGGCCGGTCAAGGGGCCGGCGAAACCGACCGTGATCGGTGAGGGAGTGCACCGCACAGACACGATACCGCCTCCGACGAGCACGAGCAACCCAAGGACAGCAAGAAGGTGTGATCCGCTGATACGGGACATGCGCATACGGTACCATGAATATTCGATCCGGTGAAGCTTGACGGCATGCGTGGGCGGTCGTACTCTCGCTAGCACGATGGATTCGGTAGATTACTTGATCGTCGGCGGCGGGATCGCGGCGGCGCGGGCGGCGGCGCAGACTCGCGAGCGTGATGCTACGGGAACGATCGTGCTGGTCGGTGAGGAGCGCGAGCTCCCGTACGATCGTCCGCCTCTCTCTAAGGAATTTCTGCGCGGCGGGACAAGCCGGCGCCGGATACGGTGTCACAGTCGCTCCTTCTACCGGAAAAAGCAGATCCGGCTGCGGCGAGGCGAGCGTGTTCTCCGCCTTGAGCTGCAGACGAATCCCGCTGCACGCTATCCTCACCGAGCGCTCCTGGCTTCCGGCGGAGTGATCGGTTTCAAGAAGGGTCTTCTGGCGACGGGAGGTATACCCCGGGGCGTGGGAGAGCTTCCGGGCGTGGAGCTTCCGGGTATCGTACCGTTGCGCACCATGGACGATGCCCTGAAGATCAAACGTTTTGCTCGGCGTCGCGGGAAACGGATAGTCATTATCGGCGCAGGATTCATCGGATTGGAGCTGGCTGCGTCTCTCTCGGCTCTCGGGGCCGACGTTACGGTCGTAGAGCGCATGCCTCGGGTATGGCCGCGCTTTGGGCCGGCTGAGGTTGGCACGTTGGTCGATCAGCATATCCGTTCTCATGGTGTCCGCTTGCTCTTAGGGGCGACTATGGCCGCATTTGCCGGGCGCGGTCACGTTGCGGCCGTGGAAACCACGGAAGGGCAAAGCATGCCGGCCGATCTGGTATGCGTGTGTGTCGGTATCGAGCCCCGCGTAGAGGTTGCTCAGCAGAGCGGGCTGGAGCTCGGGGATGGGATCCAGGTCGACAGCACCTTGTGCTCGTCGCAGGGTGACCTCTTCTCGGCGGGAGATGTCGCGGAGGTGTATGATCCGCTGACGGAGATGTTCCGGCGGGTCGAGCACTACGGCCAAGCGGAATACACCGGGGCGCTCGCGGGGCGTAATATGGCGGGAGACCGGCAACACTACGATTTCGTTCCCTACGTGTGGTCGGACATTTTCCAGTTGCATCTCGAAGCGGCAGGGACGTTTGCAGCATATCCGAACGTGGTAGAGCGTGGCGATCCGGAGACCGGAACCGGCATGTATATTGGCGTCGATGGCGGGCGGATAGTCGGTTATGTAGGGGTAAACGCACATTCGGCCGACTACGCTCCGCTCCAGCTCGCAATCAAGCGGAAGTTGGACCTGGCGGACGATCTCGAGGGGCTTCGGGATCCAACCCGGCCTGTTGCGCCGCTGGTTCAATCCAGGCTTGCCGGCAGCGCATAGTGCGCAGAGAGCCGCTTAGCCTCACAGCCTCACAGCCTCAGCGCCTCAGCGCCTCAGCGCCTCAGCGCCTCAGCGCCTCAGCGCCGCGCGGCCGCGCACCCCTACAGCTGCGCAGCCAATGACTCGTTGACTGCAAGGAGCTCGCCGGCCATCCGGACGTTATGGGCAAGGTCCATCTCGCTGCGCGTGAGCCATTCGTCTAGGAGGCGACGCATCTCGGGCGCACGCCCGAGACCCGCGGTCGGCACGACCGCGAGCAGGATACTCCCCAAGTGAAACGGATGCATCTGCGTCAGCGAATCGAGGTTGCTCCGCAACCACTCCCACAGCGGCTCGGCGGCGGCCGGATTCAGCCCGGCGCGGGCGAAGAAGAACGGGCGGTTCCGCGCCGGTACCTCTTCAGTGACGAAATCGAGCGCCTTCTCAATCGTCTCCGCATCCGGCAGGCACCCGAGGGCGGCCACGAGGTGTTGCCGCTGCGCCTCCGGGGTGTCGGCAGCGCCTACGCGTTCCATGATCCAGTCGTCGGCGCCAGGTACCGCTGCCGCACCCGCGCGGAATGCCTGCGGCTGAACGTCTGCCGGGAGTGTCTCGCCACGCTGCGCACGCTCGAATCGCTCGATGAGCCGGCTCCGGGTTGGTTCGAGCCCCGCGGCAAAGGCGGTCCAGCTCAGCTGGGTGCGGATGAGCGCCGTGGGATGCGGCTCTCCGGCGACCGCCTCGATTCCGATCCGTTCCGCTGCCCGTTCGAGTACTTTCTGCGCCACTTCGGCTACCGAGGGCATCTCCGCGGCCGGTTCCATCCCGCTTCCTGGGCTCGAAAACGGGCTGCTCTCGTCGGCGGACCGGCCGGAACCGCTGGGCCCGGCGCCTTTCAACGAAGCCGGCACCAGGAGTTTCTCGAACACCGTACACAGCCGGTCGAGCGGCAGATAAGCGGTTTCCTCGGCGAAATGGCGCACGGCAAAATCCAGGAAGGTAATGACCGGGAGCTCGCCCGCGCACAGCTGCGCCCAGAGGTCGTCTATGAGGCCGAACCGGTCGAATGCGTTGAGCATCCCGCCGGCTGCCCGCCGGCCGAGGTCCTCCCGTTGCGGGGGCTCGTAGGCAACGCGATAGAACCCGGTCTGATCCGCGTTTACCTTGAATGTGACGCACCCGTCCGGGAGGTCCAGAGATCCTCGACGTTCCGACAGAAGCACGGCCCGGTCTTCCGGCCGCCCCTGCGCGTCGAAGGCACGGACAGTGACCGGGAGGCTCCACGGAGGTTCATCCGCCGAGTCGGAGGCCGAGCCGGACATCGTTTCTTCCGGATCGAGCACGAACCGCTCCTGGAGGAGGTGGAGCCGGTTTCCCTCCCGGCGCACTCGGACGATCGGATAGCCTGGGCGACGGATCCATTCCGCCATGAGATCGCGCCCGAAAGAGGGCGCTTTCGGCGTCTCGGCTACCCCCTTGGAGAACGACTCGAGATAGCCTTCCGTATCCGCGCATCCTTGGGCGAACTGCCCGAGGTACTCCCGTACGCCGGCCCGGAAGGCCGTTTCTCCCAAGTAGCCGTGGAACATGCGCAGGATTGCTCCCGCCTTGCTGTAGACTATCGGCGCGGTTCCGGGGCTGAACTCGCTATCGCCCGTCCCCGGAAGCTCGATCGGGATGGTGCCGGGAAGCGAATCCCGCATGAGCGCCCCCACCACACGCTCGGAGACAAAACGCTCGAGACTCGCCCAATCCGGATGGTACGCATCGGTCATGAGATAGCCGAAGTAGGTAGCAAAAGCCTCGTTCAGCCAGATGTACTTCCACTCCGCAGGCGACACGAGATTGCCGAACCACATGTGGGCGACCTCGTGGGTGGTGATCTGCCCGATCCGGTCCAGGTTGGCCCGAGTCGTGACCGCGGGATCGTTGAGCACCAGATTCTCCCGGTAGGTGATCGCCCCGTAGTTCTCCATCGCTCCGAACGCGAAATCCGGACACGCGATCAGGTCCATCTTTCCAATGGGGAAGGGGAAGCCGGTGAAAGCTTCGCCGAACTCGAGCGCTTCCTGGGCAAAGCGTACCGCATCCGCTCCGTACTTCGCCTGCCCGGGGGGCGCCACGATGCGAACCGGAATCCGGAACGAGCGGTCTTCCACTGTTTCGAACGGCCCGGCACCAAAGAAAAGCAGATAGGTCGACATGCGCGGGGTCCGTTCGAACCGGATCAGCTTCCGGCCGTCGGGAAGCGGCTCCTCGCCGGAGGCCGGCGTATTGGAGAGAGCCAGATGCGCCTTCGGGACGGCAAGCTCGATGTCGAAGAACGCCTTTGCCGCGGGATGGTCGACGCACGGAAACGCGCGCCGTGCTTCGTTCTTTTCGAACTGCGTGACCGCCACGTAGTCGGGCTCGCCACCGTGGAAGAATCGAGCGCGGTAGAAGCCGACCATCCGCTCGTTGTGAAATCCCGTAAACCACACCGTCAGGCGTACCGGCCCGGTCACGTCGCGATCGAAGACGAGGGTAAGCCGTTCCGCCGCCTCGTCTATCTGCCATTCCACAGCGAGCTCAGACTCGCTTCCCGGCCCGCGCTCGTCTCGGCCTGCATGCTGTTCTTCGCGCTCGGAGCGGCCCGCAGTCGAGTCCCGGTGCTCTGATCGCAGCTCCGCCGCTTCTTCCGAGCGATGCTCATCCGCCGTCGCCTCTTCATGGAGCGACACGTGCAAGGCGCCGCCGCTCGGTTCGAGCGAAGCCTCGTCAGGAAGCGCCCATGCGCGGCACCGGTGAATGTCGAGCTCCGCCGCGTGGAGCTCGATAGTGCGCGCGGGCGTCTCGAGATGACCCGTGATCTCCACCGCTCCAAGGAAATGAAAGGTGGCCAAGTCGGGCTCTAATCGGATGCGGTATACGGACGGTCGAAACATGAGATCAGACTCCTTTCGCCGGCAAGTTACGGCCGGGCAATATGAGCGTGCGGATACCGACGGTGCCGATCATACCACCGAGGAAGATGGACGCTCCACCGGGGTGTGCGCAGTACGCCCGGGCCCGGTCGCTAACCCTGAAAGCATGGCGGCCGAGCAGAATCGGTTTGCCGGACCGAAGTGACCGGCTCCGGCAGCGAGCTTAGCGCATACTGTGCATCTGTCAATGGCATGGCGGGCAGCCTACCGCGCGGCCGGCGGCTCGGGTCAAGCGCAGTTGGACAACGCGCCCAGAGGAGCGGCCGGCGGCTCTGGGCGCGTTGACGGTGGGGCGACGCGAGAGTACCGTGACAAGCGTGAGGAGAGGATTGTTGGTCCCCCGGTGGCGGTTCGGTAGGGAGCGTGGGAGCGCTTCAGCAACCGTCCTGGCCGGAAAGGCTGACAATCGCGGCCCGGTAGCCTACCCGAGGTGTCGGTCGGGCATGTACGGAGCCGGTTGAGCGGTCCGCAAATATTGGGTGCTATGTTCCCGCGGACCGGAAGGTAGGTGCGGTATCGTCGCCGGAGACGGATTCAGCTCGAGATCGGATAGCTCACCGTTCCGCTACCGCTTTCGCGAGGCGGCTTCGGACTACGCATATCTACTGGATCGCGGCTACGGCGAGAAGCCGACGCGTAGACTGGTTGGTGACCGGTATCGGCTGACCGGCGCCGAGCGTACGGCTCTCCTGAGGGGAGTCTACCCGGCGGAGGAAGCTGAGCGCCGGCGGAAGCGCCTCACTGTCGAACCGACCGGCGTCCTGTGGATCGACGGCTATAACGTTCTGTTCACTATTCGGAACGTCCGGCATGGGCGACCGGTTGTATTAGCGCGTGACGGATTCCTGCGCGATGTGGCGGGTAGCAGGAAGCGCCCCTCGGATTCGTGCGAGCTGGAAGCGCTGATTCGCGAGCTGTGTGGGGTTGCCCTTCCGGCGGGTGTTCAGTCGGTGGTGATATTCCTCGATCAGTTTTTCCCCGGAAGCGGGCAACACGCGGCCCGGCTCCGCGAGCTCGGCTTCCGCAATCGGAGGGGATCGATTCCGACCGAGGTTGTTCGTGCTCCCCATGTGGACCGGCGGCTTGCCGCATGGGTTCGGGAGACCCGCGGGGGTAGTCAGAGCCCACAGGGGCTAGTGCACGACGGTGGCCTGATGCCTAAGATAACGCAGGCGGATGAGCGGGAGCTGCGGTTGCCTGCGGGAGCGTCTTGCGACTTTGATAGCAACGTAGCCGGGGCGCCGGTCACCGGCAGCCCGGAGATTTCAGGCGTGCTCGCGGGGAGCGATTCGGAGATAGCCGACCGATGTGACGCTCCCCTGTTCGATCACGCGCGCTACGTTCTCGCCGGCTCAAGGTCATCGGGACTGGGGCGAAACTACATTGACATTCGGCGGCTTCTGGGAGAAGCGTAGCCGCGGGATCCACGGCATCGAGGCCGGTGCGCGCAAGCCGCGGGACAGGGGGCCACGGCGGCGCCGGCGCGGTGGAGGAGCCCCGAGGGCCGCGGGCGTGCCGCTGAAGCTGGTGTATACGGAGTGCGCGCCGATTGTTCCTCCCGAGGGGCGCGGGCGTGCCGCTGAAGCGGGCATGCTTTCACGGCGGCCGTGCCGTTACAGATTGAAGACGATGCCCGCTCGGCCGTGAAGCACGCGGATGTTGTCATCGTCGGGGAAGATGAATTTGTACTTGGCCGCAGTGAAGAGCTCGAGGTTGGCCACCAAAGGAAAGGCGGTTCCTGCTTCCACGCCCAGGTGCAGCAACGTCTGGTCACCGACGGCGCTAATGCCCGGCACAAAGCCGGCGTAGAATCGTATCTGGTCGGCGGGAACCGTGAGGTTGAAGCCAATCCCCATATCGGTGACGTTTTGGTCGTTCAGCCTGTAGAGTTCCGCGAAGGGTGAAAGCCGGAACGTTTCGACCAGAGGGATATCGACGGAAAAACCGTAGTTGAAGCTGGGGGCCCACTCCTCGTAAGTAATCTTGGAGTCACCATTCTCGGAGTCACCACTGCCGTGCGGGAACGCTGCCCCTACGTGGACGGAAAGCCCCACGTCCTGTTGCGCTGTCGCTTGTGCCGCCACGACCAGCGTCAACGCCGCGACTAGCCATGCTAATCTTCTCATGTCACCCTCTCCTGGATCTGGTATGGTATTCGACGCACCGGCTTCCGCTTGGGGAGACGCCTGCTCCGTGTCACCGTCCAAGCAGTCGTTCAGCCGGTCGAGTCCTGATTTGCGCCGGCATTCGGTTCCTCCCTCGGGGCCGGGCCGGTCGTCTGTTCGTCGCGCGTGGAGTGCTCAGTCGAATCCCACGCTTCGTCACTCCACTCTTCCTTATCCCACTCTTCGGCAATTCGGTCCAGCTCTTCACGCATCAAGCGACGAAACTCGCTCTCGTCGGAAGATTGCTCTCGCAGTTTCCATTGCTGGATGCGGACGTGGTGTTTGATAAGCTCCAGCGAGCGATCGATAGAGCTCAATACCTGAGCCGAGACCTCCGTGTCCTCCTCTCGCGAGACGATCGCTTCGAAGAGGAGGTCTGCCGCTTCCTCCACGACGATGCGATTTCGTTCGGAACCGAGGTCCTGAATGAGCTCGGTCACGAGGTTGAAAGCTACGTCGCTTGCGGTGTCCTCCACGGCGCGTCTGACCATCGGCCCGACCATTGGGAGTTGATCGAGGCGCGCCACTTCGCGGTTTCGCTCGGTGGCGACCCGGATCTTACTCCTGATGTAGCGGCGGATATCGGCGCGATGACGTTGATAGTGGCGGGTAGCTGCTCGCTCGATTCGATGTGATAGCCACTCCACGAGCGCTTCGCGTTGCGGCGCGACCACCTCGGTCATGATCTTGTCGAGCACCGGGGTGCCGTGTCGGAGTTCGTCCTGAATCTCGCTGAGAAGATTCACCGTTACCCGGTCGGTAAGCTCTTGCATGGCGATCCCGTAGTACTTGCGGACGAAACGCACCGCAGGGGCCTGGGAGAGATCGATGACGCCGGTGCGATGAAGCCGGAAAGCGATCGAGATAATGCGGAGAAGCCTGAGGATGCGGAAGCCTGCGATTGGAATACAGCCCAACAGATCGTACCAATGGATGAAGGGGAAAAAGAACCAGCGGTGGTACCGCCGGTATGTCACGGCCAAGACCCAACGTGCGAAGAACTCAAGCAGAAAGATGGAGACAAACATCAGATCTACGAAGATGAATCGCGGTTGGATAACGGCAGCGTACCAGGAAGCGAACTCGGGCCACACTCCCACGAACAGGTCGAAAATCGCTGCGTGCTGCAAGAGCCAGTCGAATACGATCCATGCGAGGTTTATTACCAAAAGAACAACCATAACGAGATCGACGACAAAAACGCCAAGCTGGCCCTGCTTCCGAATGCTCTGTAGCTTCATTTGGTCGCTCCTCTGAGACGATCGGCTGGTAGCATAACACGACATACGCATGCGCGGATAACGGTCGCGGCAATCGGCGCCGTTCTACCGCTGCTCTCGCCGTTGCGCTGTGCAAACGGGTTTCGGAGACGAGCGAGGCGCCGGCTCGAAGCTCGGGCAAAGCCTCTGGACCACCCGCCTTCAATCGTCTACGGTGGAAGTGCCATGCCGTACCAAGTACCGGAAAGGCTTCAGGTGTTCGAACGCCAGGTCAAGGGCGAGGATCGTCAGGGGACGGCGGTTCTCTCGGATGGATCATGCCTGCTCGTTGTAGCAGATGGTCATGGTGGCCACGAGTGTGCAGAGCACGCGGTGCCGATCTTCGTTCGGACGTTCAGCGCCGAGTATCAGGGAGAAGCGAAGGTAGCGTTGAAGCGCGCAGCAGGAGCAGCTATAAATAGTACCATGGGATATGACGCGGGCGCGGTTTACACCGCGGTGTGGCTCAGCTCTGAAGGCACCACGCTCCGCTATGCTCAACTCGGAGATACGTTCGCCTGTTGGCGGCGAGCGGACGGCGGAGCGTTTGCGCGCACGCCGGATCACAACTCCGGGAACAACCCTACTGAGCGCGAAGCGGCGGTTAAGAGGGGCGGTTTGTATCACGGCGGGTACGTCATGGCGCCGAGCGGTCAGTACGGTCTTCAGCCTACGCGGGCACTCGGAGACGCGATGATGGGCACGATCATCGAGAAGAACCCGGAGATGGGAGTAGCCGACGTCGCCGCCGGTTCGTGGATTATCGTATCATCGGACGGAGTGCTGGGTATGTCGCATACGAGCGCCGAGGCCGAGCAAGCGGCAATGGCGAAGCTGCTGGCCGCCCTCGAGAGAAGTGGTGATCTGCGCCGTGCGGTGACGGAAGCCTCCGAGGGTCCGTTGTTCGACGATGTCACGGTGCTCGCGGTGCCGGTCCCGTAGAAGGAACCGCTGTGGAAATGCCGGGACGTGCGGAAAGGCTTTCTATCGGATGGGTATCTCTTGCCGGGAGAGAGGGAGCGCGGACGCGGCGGCCAACGCGTATCGCGAGACGTTTCTCCATGCTTTCGGTATGCGGGCTACTGCTCTTAGCGTGCGTTTCGGCCGACGACGTTTCGGAGGAGTCTTCCCGCGCGTTGCCCCCCGACCATCCGCCTAACGTTCGAATGCTCCAAACTGGGGAAGGGAGGGAGGTCGAGGACCCTGTTCCAGCGGGGAAAATAGTAGTGCCCGCGGACGCCGACGTCGGGGAATTCGACGTCGAAAGGGCAGAGAGGCTAAGGGAGCGAGCGTCGGCGTTGCAAGGCGGTGTCCCGGCCGGGCTGGTGCCGCTTCTCGGTGCCTATTATCGTCATTATGGCCTGGACGAGGTTTCTCCGCGGCGGCAGGTCGATGTGATCTACGTGGACGGCATTCCGGTCGTCTACCATGTGTTCTATAGCCGGGAAGCCTCGCCAAGCGGAGATCGTCTCGGAGCGGAGAGCGGCGTCCCCGGGAAGGATTACCCTCATGGTGTGGGCGGCGACGCCGGGAACTCCGGAGAACAGACGGGCGATCGCGCCGACAGTGCAGCCAACGCTCCGGACCACGACGCCGGCTACGGTGCCCATACGGAATCTGTAGCGATGCACTCGGAGCCGCGTTCGGCCTTGTTCGTCCATGGGTACATGGATCACGTTGGCCTCAACAAGCACGTGCTCGGCGAGCTCGTCTCGCAAGGGTACGACGTAGTCGCTGTGGATCTGCCCGGACACGGCTTGTCCGGTGGAGAGCCGGCCCGCATCGAGGACTTCGCCGACTATGGAGAGGCGGTTGCGCGCGTTATCGGCGCGTTGCCCGAGCCGGTGCCTGCTCCCACGGTTGCAGTGGCCCATAGTATGGGCGCTGCGGTCGTGCTCGAGTATCTGGAGCGTTCCGAGCCGGCGGGGAGCTTCGAAGGGGGGCAACGGGCGCCGACTTTGGAGCAGTTGATCTTCGCCGCTCCGCTCGTTCGAATCTATCTTTGGCCGGCTGCCAGTGTGGCCATTCGGGCTGGAGCCGCGTTCCTAGATCGCGTGCCCCGAAGCGTGTCCTCCGGGAGCTCGGATCCCGGCTATGTCGAATTCGTGAAGGAGCGCGATCCGCTGGGCGTCGATTACGCATCGCTCCGCTGGGCGGAAGCGTACCTCGAATGGGAGGACCGAAGCCGGGAGCTCGGCACGTACGACATGCCGCTTCTGCTTCTGCAAGCCGAGGATGACACCGTTGTGGACGTTGACTACAATACTGAGTTCCTTCGCGATCGATTCCCGGACACTCGGGTGCGAACGTTCGAGGCTGCGCGGCATCAGCTGTTCAACGAACCATTGGAGATCCGGAAGGCGGTTTTCGCTGCGATGCGGGAGTTTCTTTCGATTCCTTGACAGCGCGAAATACCCCTCGTACGTTATCGGAAACAGGATGCACGACAGTGGTGCATAAGGAGGTAGCTGTGACTCGGAAGATAAACCGGTTTATGCTCGGTGCCATAGTCATTGGCGTGGCGGTATCTCTGACCGCGTGTCCCACGTTTGAGCTCCAAACGTTCCCAGGGCACGAGGACGTGGATCTGTCGGACGCGCAGATCGACTCGATCTATCCGGAGGTAGTGCTTCCAGGTACAATCTTCGGCATCTTCGGGGATAACTTCGGAGAAGCGCCCGGTGTCGTCACGATGGGTGATACCCAAGTGAGCGAGTTCGTCGATTGGCGCGACGACGCAATCTTCTTCAAGGTTCCAGAGACGGTATCGGATGGCGATGGCGTTGCCGTCGGTGACGACGTGTACGATGCCGACGTGATCGTCGCTCCGGAGGACTCTATCACCGTTGAGTGGCGCGTTGACATACACGGGGCTGATGAGATCGCTGAGCGGGAGTACGAGGACTTCCGGTTGGACGCCCCGCCTAAGTTGGAGCCGCCGATGTACATCAAAGGGCAGTGGGCCAAGAGCGGCGGTACGAATATGGGCGTTTTTGACTCAGGTTGGGACGGCGGAGCTACGGTACCGATGGCCCGAGCCTACGAGACGAACGTCTGGATCTCTCAGACCGTGTTCACTCCGGAGGCAATCGCGTCGTTCGACGGAGAGCCTATGCTCTTCGCGTTCGAAGACGATAACCTCGAAGATCGCAATCTCTCGCAATGGGAGAGTGACGCGGCGAATGTGATGAAGCGCTACTGGGCTCAGAATGACCGCTATGAGGGCATCAGGAGCGATCCGGGTGTGTTGATCAGCCCCGAGAATCCGAACTATGACTCTGGGGAGAACCTGATTGTAAAGGAGTATCCGCTCTAACGGAGCTTACTCTGGCATGGGCCTCGTCTGAACCGGGCCTCCGTTTAGGAGGCCCTCCTGACGGGGCTCTGCTTTGGGTCGTTGTCGGACGATGCGGCACCGCCGGCACGGGCCGGCTATGAGCTCAGGCTCACCGGGGGGCGGGAGAGCCGGAGGGCGGACGGTTATCGCTTCTCGGCGTGGATTCGCATCCGTATTCGCCTGCGGAGCAAACTTGACTACGATTCGTTGCCAACTCATACTCTCCCGACATGAAGTCCTTCACGATACTCGCCACGGTTTTGGCGTTGGGTGCGTGGCCACTACACGCTGAGCTGGGGTTCCCTTCCCATTACGAGCGCACAGAGCTGGTTCTGGCTCCAGCTACCGCTTTCGGCAGCGGCTTGTACGGCTTCGATAATCCTGCTGCAGCCGCTTTGCCGTCGCAATCGGATCTGGCGATCCGTTGGTACGATCGGGGGGAGATGTTTGAGCCCTCCGGTTGGGGGGCCTTCGGTACGATAGTCGGTCCTTCTAACGAGCCGGTCCGCTCCGGCGTGGCGCTGGGCGTGCAGTCGCGTGACTTCGAAGGCTCCGAGCATACCGAGATCAGGTTGGCGCAAGCGATCAAGACACCGTCGGTTTCCCTGGGACTATCGTATGGGTGGCAGCGGGGAGACGCCGCGGCCGAGCTGGATCTGGGCGGCCTCTTCGGAGCAGGCGGTATCGTTCGGCCCAATCAGTTTGCCTCCCTAGGACTGTTCGGAAACGTCGGTCTCGCAAGCGGAGAAGCGGAAGGTGTCGCGGAGCTGGGAGTTCGGCCGCTAGGAAACGAGTTACTGACACTTTTCGGGGACGTGACAGCCGATACCGCGGCTGGACTGGACGAATACCGGTGGTCCGCAGGGGCGGCGGTCGAACCAATGCCTGGAGTGCGCTTCACCGGCCGGTACCTGGACGAGCGTGGTTTCACTGCGGGCGTGCAAGTGAGTTTGCGTAGTGCGGGAGCCGAATACCAGGCTCACGTAGATTCCGATTTGGAGCACAGCCGCAATAGCTATGCAGTACGCCTCGGTGCATACGATCGGAACGTCATCGATAGCTATCTTGCGCGAGACGGAGCCTACGCTCGCGTGGATCTCCGTGGGGGAATGCGGCATCAGCGCCTCGGATTCTTCGACGGCTCGCCTACCGTAAGACGGACGCTCGAAGAGATTGACGAGGCGCGACGTGACACCGATGTCGCGGGCGTCGTGGTGGATATGCGGGGCACAACAATCTCAGCCTCAGCAGCCTGGGAGGTGCGCAGTGCGCTGGAGCGCTTCCGGCAGCAGGGTGGCAGAGTTGTCGTGTACGTTGAGCGTGGCGGGATGAGCGTATTTCACATCGCCTCGATAGCGGACCGGCTGGTTATGCATCCGGAGGGAGGGTTCTCTGTACCCGGATACGTTGCAGGCTCTACGTACCTTGCGGATTTTTTTGAAGCTGCAGGCGTTGGGGTGGATGAGCTGCGGGAGTTCGCCTACAAGTCCGGGGCGGAGACACTTTCGCGGCGGGAAATGTCGGATGAGGAGCGCGAACAGCGCGCCGATATGATTGACGAATACTACACGCTCACTCGGGACGACGTCACGGCGTCTCGAGGGCTTTCCGCGGATGAGTACGACGAGATCATTCGTGACGGTTTGCAGCTGACCGCGGGAGGCTTACGGAAGCTTGGACTGGTGGACTCGGTAGCTCGAGAAGGAGAGCTAAGCGACGTTATCGAAGAGCTCGAAGGTGCTCCTCTGGTCCAGCGAGCCGCGTCCGAGCTGCCTGCTTTCCAGTATCCGGATGACGATTACTGGGGGACGCGCCCGACGGTTGCCGTCGTGTATGCCGTGGGGACCACACAGATCGAGTCGGGAATGCACGCCCGCCGGGTGGCCGAGGCAATTCGAAACGCCCGACGCGACCCGAATGTAGTCGGAGTTGTGCTCCGTGTGGACTCCCCCGGGGGAGATCCGTTGGCAGCGGACCTTGTCGCCGAGGAGCTGCGCAAAACGTCGGAAGAGAAGCCGACAGTCGTTAGTCAGGCCGGCGTGGCTGCTTCGGGTGGCTACTGGGTCGGCATGTACGCCGATCACAAGCTGGCTGCACCCAACACGGTCACCGGCAGTATAGGCGTGATTGCAACGTGGTTGTACGACGACGGCGTGTCGGATCTCATGCGTGTCGCCACCGATCACGTGGCGCGCGGTGAATCCGCGGACCTCGGGTTCGGGCCGAGCATTCCGCTACTGGGCATCCAGCTTCTACCGAGTCGGGCGCTGACTGAGCGGGAGCGTGGGCTCATGGTAGATTACTTGTACGAGCTCTACGACCGGTTCGTAGAGAAGGTGGCCGAAGGACGGGATATGGAGGCGGCGCAGGCGGAGGAGCTTGCTCAGGGGCGTGTCTGGACCGGCCGTGCAGCTCAGGAACGCGATCTCGTGGACATCCTCGGAGGGATCGATGATGCTGTCGAGCTCGTTCTTCGTGAAGCAGGCCTCTCGCCGGAGCATCCGTATACGGTCACCGAGTCACCGGCACCGCCGGCGGGACCGTGGATGCAGGCTACGCTGCTCGGCGCGCTCGGAATGGAGAATCGGATCGAACACGTGACACCGGCATTGCCGGGAGCCGGATTGGCGGTGGCAGACGCGGACCTCATGAAAGCATACGTCGACCTGCTTATGGAGCGCAGCGGGGATCCGCTGGTCGTGCTTCCGTTTGAGCATCTCCATCAGCACTACCTCCTGGAAGCAGGCAACTAGCGCCTCACGTTCGTCAGGCAATCCGGTACCTGCGATTCGTCGGGCTGGAGCGAGACGGAGACTTATGTCGGCCTCTCCGCGCCCTGCCGTCCGCGGGTGCCCGTGGACGGCAGGGCGAAGAGATCCGATCCCGGAGGGGGCCGAAGGGCGTATCAGCCGAGCAGTACCGGGCGCCCGGCAGCCGACTCCGCGTCGACTGTGCCGGACCGTAGGATCCCGGGGCACTCTCAGGAGGTCGGCGCCCCTGCGGCATCGGAACTCCGCGCCGCCTTCCACTGAGTTAACGTAACGGCCCAGGAGGCGGCCAAGTAGTAAACTGGGAAGATTAACGATCCGAGAATCCACCCATCGCCGTTGAGCTGACCCGTCACGATAGCAAGCACGAGAATGCCCCACAGTACCCCTAGGATGTTGGTCGGAGTCGAGAGCTTTCCCGGACGTGAGGTGTGGAGGTACTTAGCGGGGATGAACGTGAGCGCCGAAAATATCAGAAGCGCCGCTATGACGAATGCAGTGTCGGGTCTCAGAAGAATAAGATAGAGCGCAATCACGTTCCAGTACGACGGGAATCCAAGGAAGTAATCGTCTTCGGTCTTGGCGTCTGTTTGGGCGAAGCCGTACGCGCTCGCCAGAAGAGGAATGAGGAGGAGCCACGCCGAACCACCGCTCAGAAGACCGCTTCGCCAAATGAGAAGCAGCGGCAGGGAGGTATAGGTGTGGAAGTCGATAATATCATCCAGCCGCCTTCCGTCGATTGCCGGAGCGTGCTCGCCGACACGGAGCCTGCTCGCCAACCACCCGTCGGTGGAGTCGATCGCCAAGGCGACGAGCACAAGCACCAGTACTATCTGGAACTGCGCTTCTTCGCCCTGTACTATCAGAATAGCCATCAAGGCTGCGATTATGAGCCCTAAGGCAGTGTATGCGTGAACGCACCACGATAGAATCTTGTTTCGCTTCATCAGCAAACCTCGTTGTATGAGATTGGGCTTCAAGCCAGTGGCTCCCATTGTGAGCAGATTTGCCGCATTCGGTCCAGGAAACGCCCAGAGTGGATCGTCGCGCCGTTTCGCACTCAATGACATAGCCCGCCTGCCGACAACCGCTTCACCGCCGGGCACCGACTGCTCCGCCGGTCCGTCGCCGCGGCGCTGCGCCGGCGGCTTCGGAGCGGAACTGCGTTGACAGTCCATCCGTGCTCGATAATACTGCGCGTATGAACAGAATAACTGATAATGTTATTCGGGCGCATTATGTGAAGCAGCTCTCCAAAGTTCTGCCGTTCGCATACATCGACGGCGAGGCTCGGGATACCCTTGCGACGCAGATGGACTTCCTCTCGTATAACAACGGCGAGACCATCCTGCGTGAGGGTGAAGTAAGCAGCTACCTGTTTGCCGTGCTCGACGGGAACGTTCATGTGAGTCTCCAAGGAGAGCAGAACAAGGAGATCCATATATGTACCCTCGGAGCGTTCGAGCTGTTCGGAGAGGCGGGCATATTTCTGAACGTGCGACGCACCGCCTCCGTTGTCGCCGGCGAGAATGTGGTGGTTGCCAGCCTGCCACGTGACGGCTTCGTGTCCTTTGCTAAGTCCAAGCCCCGCTCAGCCAATGTGGTTCTGATGATCATCGTCCATAGCTTGCTTGTCCGCCTTCGAGAGACTAATCAGGAGCTTGCTTTCGAGCGGAAATCGAACATGGAGCAAGAAGATATCGACCAGATCGTCAGTGAGTTCATCGATAACGACCCTAAGAACGAATAACCTCCTCCCGCCGGCCGTTCTTCGGACGGCACCGTCTGGGACTCAGGCTAATGCATTTTGGGACTGCCGCCGAAGCCCGACGCTCACGCCATACGTATCGGCGTGATGTGCAGCGCGAGGCGGCCCCCGGCGCGGTTACCGGCTCCGCGTCGCCGGCACATCACCAGTGCCACCCGGGAATCTGTCTGGTAGAAATTCGTTCGCCCTGGTATCATGTTATGCTCCAAGCGTCTGATGTGGAAGGACAGGTTCTCGTCGTGGAAAGGATAATAAACGCGGCAGTTCGTACGCTCGCTCGCCTCGTGTTTCGTCTGGAGCTCAGGGAACTGGCGAAGATTCCCAAGCGTGGTCCGGCGATTCTTGTGTCGAATCATACCAGCAACCTGGAAGCGCCGATCTACTACGTGTACCTCAGGCCGCGGCCCACCACCGGCTTGGCAAAGGCGGAGCTCTGGGATAATCCCATCATGCGGATGGTCATGCAGGTGTGGCGATTGATACCGGTCCACCGTAACCGGATGGATTCTCGGGCGATTCGCAGATGCCTGCGGGCGCTGGACAGAGGGGCATTTCTGGGGATTGCTCCGGAAGGTACCCGCAGCAAGTCGGCAGTCTTGCAGCGCGGCTACCCTGGTGTGGCGTTGCTGGCGACCGCACGACGAGTTCCCATCTATCCTATGGCCCAGCAGGGTGCTTCAAGGGCGTGGGAGAACCTCCGGAAGCTGCGCCGGACTCCCTTCGTTGTCCGGGTCGGGGAGCCGTTCGTGCTTCGAGGGCCCGAAGGGCGCAGGCCGTCGTTGTCCGAACTGCGAGCAATGACCGATGAACTCATGTATCGCATTGCCGAGCTCCTTCCCTCCGAGCTCCGCGGACCCTACCAGGATATGTCCCGCATGACCTCCGATTACATCGAGAGGATTCCGACTGCTACGGACTGACGGACTGTTCCCGCGAAAGGTTGGGATGGGCCGAGCGCCTGCCGAGCCGATGCGCGACTCACTCCTTCGCGGAGGAGCGCGAGACGTCGGCGGAGCCGGCTTCTCCGGGCCGGACCTTTAGCTGCGATCCGGCCCGGGGTCGGCTCGCTTCACTCGAGCGGCAGATCACTCAAAGGCAACGGCACCTTCTTCGACGATCTCATCGACCGGCGGGAGGAAATCGCCTGCACGGCCCGGCAGTCCGTCGCTGTCGCGGGCCGGAGCGGCCTCCGGGTCTCCCACGACGATTCTACCGACGTGGCCGCGAGCTTCGTGGAGGGTGCATAGATAGTCGTAGACCCCTTCTTCATTCAACACGATTTCGAACGTCTCGCCGCTTCCGGCCAGGGTTCCGCTGTCGAACGGCTCGGCGCCCTCCGGAATCCGGAGCTCCCGTCCGTTGTCGGGGTGGTAAGCGGTGGCGGTGTGAGCACCGCTCATGTTGACGATGCGGATCGTCGTTCCCGGTTCGACGTGTACCCCGAGTGGATCGTTGTAGTCGTTTCCGCCGCGCGTGTGCATTTCTATCGTCACCACGTCGTCGTCGCCGTCGCCACCGGTCGCGTCGAGATTGCCGTCGGTTGCATCCTTCTGCTTCTCTGTGCCGGCCCCGTCGGATGCTTCTATCCCCTCGCCGGTTGCTGAGCTCTCTTCTCCGCCACAGGCAGCCAATACCGATAGGCCGCCCACAATGAGGAGGATGGCGAGCAGGAGCGCGCCCGTGGGCGCCGGCTTCGTCCGTCGGCTCTTCAGTTCGTTCATATCTTTCCTCCGCGCACCCAAGATTGTGGCCGCTCGGGCGTCGAAGCCCGGTTTCGGCGTGGTGCGCACGTGCACAGTACGCTGAAGACCAGACTACGGCATTGAGCTGGATCAATTTCCGGCCATTTTCCCCAATAGCGGTTTGCGGCCGGCCCTCTCAGAGCGAGCCGTGCAAGCTGGGGCATTGATTCGGCTGCCGTCGGTTATCTATACTCGGTTCGATGAAGCGGACACAGACCGACGACGTACGGATTGCAGGACTTACCCCTCTCATTCCCCCGCGCAAGCTCAAGGAGGATCTGCCGCTCTCGGAACGCTCCATCGAAACCGTCTTGCAGGGGAGGGTTGAAATCGAGTCCGTGCTTCAAGGTAAGGATGATCGGTTGGTTGTTATCGTCGGGCCGTGTTCTATCCATGATCCGGATTCGGCGCTGGAATACGCGACCCGGTTAGTGAAGCTCCGGGAGGAGCTATCGGAGCGCTTGGCGATCATTATGCGAGTCTACTTCGAGAAGCCTCGCACCAAGCTCGGGTGGCGCGGCCACATCTTGGATCCTAACCTCGACGGGAGCTACGACATCGGACGCGGGTTGGAGAGCGCGCGACGTCTGCTGTTGCAGATTACCGAGATGGGGCTTCCCGCAGGGAGCGAAGTGCTGGATCCGATCGTTCCCCAGTATACCGCGGAGCTGTTGAGCTGGGCCGGTATCGGAGCGCGGACAACCGAAAGTCAGACTCATCGTGAGATGGCGAGTGGGTTGAGTATGCCGGTGGGCTTCAAGAACGGTACCGATGGTTCGGTGATGGTGGCGGTCAATGCCATGGCCTCCAGCACTCGCCCGCACCGTTTCATCGGCATCGATCAAGAAGGGCGAACGTGCATGCTGGAGACCCGCGGCAATGAGTTCAGTCACCTCATACTGCGCGGCGGCCGAAGCGGGCCGAACTACCACGATGAGGATGTGGAGGACGCGCTCGACGCGCTCACTGAGAACGGGTTGAACCGTGCCGTTATGGTGGACTGTAGCCATGGAAACAGTCGAAAGAACCATGGCAGGCAATGCACGGTGCTGAAAAGCGTCCTGCGGCAGCGCGGAGAAGGGAATCGGGCGGTCATTGGCGCTATGATTGAGAGCAATTTGCAGGAGGGGGCACAGAAGCTCACGAGCCCTTCGGAGCTCGCATACGGCGTCTCCATTACGGACGCCTGTATTGGCTGGGAAGAGACTGAGTGCTTGCTCCGGTGTGCCGCGGATTTGGAGGCGGCACGCGCGCGCGGATCCGCCGAATTGCTTGGCGGATGCAGGTGAGTCGAACGCTCGCCGGGAACCGGCGGAGCGCGTATCGGAGGAGAGAAAGCTACGTACCGAGATCGATCGTGGTCCGGCCAGGGCACACACGCAACAGCTAAACCGGCGGATCATGCGCAGGAGCCGGCGCGTTCCGTCAAGCCACTAAGGGCTGCTAGCGGCCGGATTGCGGTATGGGACCGAACTGCGCTTCTGGTGTTTGGACTCCTGGTCTTGGTATCGGTGGGCATCCTTGGGGCCGTATACATGCGGCTCGAGCGGATGGACCGCGCCGAAGCGCTTATAGAAGAGGAACGGGCGCTGTCGGCGCAGCAACAGGCGTATTCCGCTGCCGTTCGAAGCGTTCTGGACGACAAGAGCTTCTTAGCGCGGGACGAGCGTATCCGGGCCGCGCTCGCCGGCGAGAGCAATCAGGAGTATTCGGGAGTCCAGGAAGTCGTGCGTGTGTTTGCTGAAGCCCGGCCGCAGTACCGTCAGGTTCGTGTGGTAGACCGGCGGGGTGGCCGCCTCTTCGCGACATCCAGTGACACTATTAGCGATCGTGAGCTCGCCGACCAGGCGTTTGACGCTCTGGTTTTCGACCTTGCTCCGGGGCAACACCTTGTCTCCGGAATTGATTTCACACACGGCTACCGGCATCCGATCGTCCGTTTTGGATCACCAGTGTACGCGGCCGGCGGGCGTTTTCTCGGCATTATCTCAGCGGATCTGATGTTGGAGGGGGTGTTTGCTCGGATTGCTCGGCAGTATGGCCCATCTCCCTCCCACGCGCTTCTGATCGACCGGCAAGGCCAGTGGGTCAAGGTCGGAGCCGGTGGAGAGGTTCTGGAGGCATACGGAGCGGTGGATCGCTCGGAGGGGGCGGAGCCACTGGAGGAACGGTTCCCGGATATCGCCCGGGCGATTGAGGCGGGGACGGAGAGCGGCATTGGCGAAGACGGAGTGTACGCGGTAAGCCATTTCGAGCTCTCCCATGCGCAGTTGGACGGAGCGTGGGACGCACTGGAGATTAGCTCATTGCCGTACGGCTTGGGACCGACCGTTCATGCTCCATGGTATCTTGCAAGCTATCGCCCTCTTGAGCTTCTGCTCGAAGAGTCGGCCGCGCGACTGCGGACGTTTGCCCTCGGGGGGGTGGGAATACTTGCGGTTCTGTTTGCGGTGGCAAACGCCGTTTTGCGATCGCGCCGTGATCGAAAGATAGCTGTGGCGGAGCTGGCGCAGGCAGTGGATGATCTGCGCGGACAGCAGGAAGAGCTGGTACAGATCAACGCACTCGGCGAGCTCATGCAGTCATGTGACACGGAGGAGGAGATTTACGCTGTCTGCGAGGGATATGGGCCGCAGCTCTTCCGGGAATCATCCGGAGTAGTCTATATCCGCCGCGGCAGTGATGAGGAGCTCGAGCGAGCCGCCGTCTGGGGGAATGCAGTAGCCCCGGAGCGTATCAGCAGGGAGGAGTGTTGGGCGGTGCGCCGCGGGCACCGGCACGAGGTTTATCCCGGATCGGGCGCGCCGGTGTGCCGACACTTTCGGGCGGGCGACGACCCCGTTTACGCGGTTTGTGTTCCCTTCGTGCAACGTGGCGAGATGTTTGGGGTGTTGTGCGTCTCTGTCCCCTCGAACTCGCTCGAGCTCTTCAGCACGTACGAACAACGCTCCGGGGACCAGATTGTTGCCGGCGTAGCGCGGGTTGCGGAAATCGTGGCGGGGCGGATGGCACTGAGCCTAGCCAATGTGAGATTGCGGGACAGACTCCGGACGCAGTCGATTCGAGATGCATTGACCGGCTTGTTCAACAGACGGTTTCTTGACGAGACGCTTGTCCGCGAGGTCGGACGAGCAAAGCGAGAAGGCGCTGCGCTCTCACTGATTATGCTTGACATGGACCATTTCAAAGCTTTCAACGACCGCCATGGGCATGAGGCGGGTGACCGAGTTCTTGCACGAGTCGGCCGCTTGATCGATCGAACGTTTCGCGAAAGCGATGTAGGTTGCCGGTACGGTGGGGAAGAGTTTGCCGTGGTTCTCCCGCACTCCGACGGGACGAATGCCGCGGAGCGAGCGGAAGTTCTTCGCTCTGTTATGGAAGAGACTTCTTTTCAGGTTCCGGGAGGAAAGAGTGAGACGGTGACGGTTTCGTGTGGTGTAGTCGAGATGGACGCTCGTCACGAGAGCGCTGAGGAGCTTCTGGGAGCAGCCGATGCTGCTCTCTATGCCGCGAAGCGAGAAGGCCGCAACCGGGTTGTACTGGATTCCGGTTCCCGTCGCCGGGAGAGCGGGACCGGCGGGTGAGCCGCGGCGGACTCACCGGCCGGTCAGGCGGAATCACCCGAGCGATGTAGCTACACTTCGTAACTACCGCTTGCCACGTCGCCGCCGCGTCCGGTCCAGTTTGTGTGGAAAAAACGACCTCGCGGCTGATCTACCCGCTCGTATGTATGCGCGCCGAAGTAGTCTCGTTGCGCCTGTAGCAGGTTTGCAGGAAGCCGGGCGGTCCGATACCCGTCGAAGAACGCCAGCGCCGAGCTCAGGGAGGGAAGCGGAATGCCGGACTGAACGCCGCGTGTGATCGTGCGGCGCCACCCCGGGACTGCCTCTGCAATAACCTCCCGGAAGTGGGGGTCGACGATCAGGTTCACGAGCTCCGGATCTTGCCGGAAGGCGCGCTTGATATCGCTCAGGAATGCGCTGCGAATGATGCAGCCGCCACGCCACATGGTCGCGACAGCGCCGTAATCGATATGCCAGCCGTGCTCCCGGGAAGCCTCGCGGATGAGCATGAATCCCTGCGCGTACGACGAAATCTTGGCTGCGAGGAGGGCGTGTTCCAAATCCGCCAGCACGGCATCTCGGTCCTCCGAGAGTTTCGGCTCGACACCCTGGAACTCCTGTGAGGCAGCGATTCGTTCATCTTTCCGTGCGCTAAGGCAACGGGAGAACACCGCTTCGGCGATCAGGGTGATCGGAATGCCGAGCTGAGCTCCGTCCACTACCGTCCACTTGCCCGTTCCCTTCTGGCCTGCGGTATCCAAGATCTTCTCTACGAGAGGAGCTCCGTCCTCGTCGCGAGTGCCGAGGATGTCGCCGGTGATCTCGATGAGGTAACTCTGAAGAGGCCCGTCGTTCCACTTTCTGAATACAGACGCCATTTCATCGTGGGACATCCCCAAGGCGTCCTTCATGAGATGGTACGCTTCGCCGATGAGCTGCATGTCTCCGTATTCGATACCGTTGTGGACCATCTTGACGTAGTGGCCTGCGCCACCTTTTCCAACCCAATCGCAACACGGCTCATCGTCGGGCGTTCGAGCGGCGATGGCCTGGAAGATGTCCTTGATGAGCGGCCATGCCTTCTCGTTGCCGCCAGGCATAATGCTGGGACCGTGTCGAGCTCCTTCTTCCCCGCCGGATACGCCGGTGCCGATGTAGAGGAGGCCCTTCTCGGCCAGCTCGGCCGTACGTCGCTCCGTATCCGGGTAGTGGCTATTCCCGCCATCTATCAGAAGATCGCCCGGCTCTAGGTATGGGAGTAGCTTTTCGATGGACGAGTCGACGACAGAGCCTGCTTTCACCATCAGGACTATCTTTCGTGGCCGCTCCAAGCGGCTCACGAACTGCTCTGGCGAGTACGCGCCATAGATCTCCCGCCCTGAAGCGGGGCCTGCCAGGAAGTCATCCGTTTTTTCCCGCGTCCTGTTGTAGACTGCAACTCGATAGCCTCGATCGTTCATGTTCAGCACGAGGTTCTGCCCCATCACGGCTAGGCCTACGAGGCCGATCTGCGCTTCTTGACTCATGTGTAGTTCCTCCGTCGGGTGGTTCCCAGCATCCCTCAGTACCACGCCGAGTAAAAGGCGTCAAGTTGGATGGTTCCGCGGACGTTTGACACGGATGTAATACGGGGCTACTGTGCATGCTGTCGGCGTGCGTGAGACAAGCGTGCGCGAGTCGTCGAAGGAGACACCACGTTCACGACAGGTGGACGAAGCCGTGGTTTGCTTGCAACACGAATTGCCATCATAATATTGCAAGGAGTGTTGCACTGTTCGGTTCCACGTCAAGGGCGAATGGGGCATCGCGGCAGGCCGAAGCGGTGGAAGCGTGTACGGAGGGCGGAGGTCCCAACCACTTCGGAGGAAGCGGCAGCGAGCGGGGCGGCAGCGTGCACCGAGAGTGGAGTCTAAGGCCGCGTCATTCTCTCCGTGCCGTCGGAAAATCGGAGCGGTGGAACCTGGTACGGGACGCACTCAAGAAAGGTGAGGTGAGGACATGAGGGAAGTTATACGTCTGGTTGCGCGGTATCGGCTCGCCGGGATGAGCGGTGAGGAGCTGCAGGGTGTACGGGACGCGCGTGATCCCATGATCGAGTCTTCGCGGGCGGGAATCTACCGCCGCTCTTTGCACCAGGGTGATGGCGTGTTGTATCTGGTAGGGCGGGATCAAACGCGGCGGATGTTTGTGGCCGTCTCCAACGGAGCGTTCACCTCACCATTCGGCGGTAAACCGACTCGGATGGAAGGGCTTTTTGCGCAGGAGATCGAAATGAGCTCGCGCAATGTCAAGAAGCTGTGGAGCCTATTCCCGTGGACCAAGCCGTCGTGTGGTAGCGATCGATGTCCGTCCTTCGGGTTCGGTGATCGGCTGGGTCTGGCTACGCCGGCGCATGTGCGGGCAGCCCGATCGTTCGATGTTTTCCCTGTATTCGCGCAGCAGAGCTTTCGTGAGCTGACCAAGACCGGACGCAGCCTGGCTAATGTGGTGGCTGACGCCTCTTTCTCGGTGTTTCAGGAGGGATACACCGAGGGCTGGGGCGCAGATGCGGATCATGTGCGAAATATGCAGCAGGTTCGCGCCGCGGCTGATGCCGGCGTGAGCATGGTTACGTTCGATCTCTCGGACAATCTCAGAGCAGAGGCGTTCTTCTGGGACCAGCGGCAGGTGCGGGATGCATTCCGTAGACTCGGAAAACGCTATCAACGGCACGTCCGCCGGGCATACTCCGGCAAGTCCTTCCGACTGGGAGATACATCGGTTCGTATTCGGCCGGAGGAAGCGGAACAGTGCGCGGTCGCTTTTGCCGCGGCGCTGGAATTCGTGGAGCAGGGCCACCGTTTCCTACGCCGTCGGCTTGGCGAGTATGACCTGGAAGTCAGCATCGACGAGGTTGGAGTGGTAACGACGCCGGCTCAGCACCTGTTCATCGCAAAGGAGTTGGAGAGCCGCGGGTTGCCGGTGGCGAGTATCGCGCCGTGCCTGGCCGACGGTATCGAGAAAGCGATCGACTTCGCCGGTGATGTAAGCGCGTTCGACAGCGATCTGGTCCAACACGCGGCTGTGGTCCACGGCGCGGCAGGCGGATACAAGCTCTCGGTCCACTCCGGTAGCGACAAGTTCTCCTTGTATCCGTCCATCCGAAGGCGAACCCAAGGGCAGTTTCACCTAAAGACTTCGGGGACCAGTTGGCTCGAGGCTATTCGGGCTACGGCGGAGGTGGATCCGGATTTCTACCGGGAGCTCCACAGCAAAGTACATGATGCCTATCCCGAGGCGTTGAGCCAGTACGACATTTCCGCCGATGTCGACAGTCTTCCCAGCCCTGAGGGAAAGGCGGATCGCCATCTCCCCGGCCTTCTCTCGGACCCGAATTGGCGGCAATTGGTCCATATCTCCTACGGGGGGCTTCTCGGAGATTCCGGGGTTCGGAAGAAACTGTTCCAGGTGCTGCATGCGAACGAGAACGTGCACTTGTCTCGCGTACAGCAGCATATGGAGGAACACCTGAACGCGTTGGGAGTTCCCCGTCGGTAGCGAAGACTGTGGTGCAGCGGATCGGGGTTCGGGACCTTCAGGTTTTCACGTGTATCGGGGTAACGGCGGCTGAACGGTCGCGCCCCCAACCGATTTTTGTCTCGTTCACCGCGGTACGGGATGTCAAGGAAGCAGTTCAGAATGATTCAGTGGCTGACACCTTCGACTACTCGGCTGCGGCGAAGCTCGTCAAACGTTGTGCTGCTTCGCTTTCCCGTACGCTTCTGGAACGGTTGGTTGCGGATGTCGCCGAGTCCCTACTCGAGGCGGATCCGGCACTGAGCCGAATCGAAGTGGAAGCGCTGAAACCGGGAATCCCGACGGGCTCCGCAGGCGCCTACGCCTTCTGCTCGCTTGAAGCGGATGAATGAGGCAGTGGGAGCCGAATGGAGACGGACAAATAGGAACACCCGGAGCCGTCCGGAAGGGTGCCGAAAGACCCGATCTTTCGGAGCACTGGGGCCCGACCTCTCCGGAGTTCCGGGGCACGGTCTCTCCGAAGTTCCGGGGCCCGGTCTCTCCGGAGTACCAAGAACAGAAACATGCCACGTGGAGCGCGTGGCGTCCGGTGAGGTTCCGTTCTCAGCGATCGCTTCTGCGGAGAGGCGCCTTCCGCGGCGTTGCCTTGGCTCACTCGGCGAACTGGCGGGGCATATCGGACTCAAGCGACCGGGCGCTTCGTGGTCGCCAACGGCCGCCCGCGAGCTCTAGGCCGTAGGCCGACTCCAGGCGGTCTTGGAGCCCGGCGTGGAGCTTAGCGGCAGTGGTGCGAAGATCGTGGGCCGGATCATCAGCCGTAGGATAGTCGGCGGAGCCCAGCTGTGCGCCGCTCGTCATGAGCGTCTCCAAGAGGAGTTTTGCGGCCAGAAACCGGTGGTATTTGTTGACTCCCATGATAAGCGGCTGGTCGATCATGCCAATCACTTCCCAGGTGACCTGCTCGGCTTGGGCGTATCGCCCTGCGTCTTTGTCTTGATCGCTAATGCGAATTGGTAGGGTTTCGACAATACGGTCAATGTTGTTGGTCAAGTATTCGAGGTCGAACAATCCGGTGGCGCAGTTGAATAGGATCGGCGTACCGGCTTGTGCGGTCTTGGAAACGTACTCCTTGGATACTGCCGCGCCGATATCCCCGCAGTTCAGGATACCGTCCTCGTCTTCTACGAGAATTCCGCCTTTTACGTCGACCGGAGTACGAAAGGAGAACTCGAATGAGGCGGGCGCTCCTCGAAGTGCGGTTACTGCCACTGCTATCGGGTCAGGTGTGTAGCCGAGATTATCCACGTTTCCGAGATACGCGTAGCGCATACCTGCCTCACGGAGGGTGCGGTAGATCGACCGGAGTACGGAAAAGTTTTGCCCATGTCCTCCGGGAAGCGGCAACGTGCGTCCCGGAGTACCGTAGGCCCGATCGAATACCTCCCTGGGAAGCCCCTCGTCCGAGTGCGTGAGGGCGGCAACCATCGGCTGGACGCCGGTAAACGGGGTGGTCGGATCAACACCGGTCTTCTCGATTAGATCGGCCAGATATGGGCTGTCGCGATAGGCTCGAAAGGCTTCTGCCAGCTCTGCGTTGTTTGAGACGCTGGACATCTGGAAGAAGGGGATCTCCGGAGGCAGGGAACCGGTTCTATTTTTGCCCGCTAGCACTGCGATCAGAAGGGCCCGCAGCTTGAGCTCAAGAAAGCTGGGCCCAGGCGTTCCGTCAGGTTGCAGGAACGCCGGCGTCACCCCCTTGGGGCGACCCGTGGCAATGGCCGCCATCCGTTCGAACGGCTTTGAGAGTAACTGATACAACGGCTCGCTGAAGCCGCGGTTCTTCTTCTCGTCGGCGTAACTGGTGGCCGACCCGCCGTTGAGCACGCCGTAGGCAACATAGGGCAGAAGCTTGATGCCCACTTCCCGAAGGGCTGACTCGCCGAAGCGAGCTACGCCGCCACGTATGTCGGCCACTTCTTCCAGCGTGAGTCTGACGCCCAGCTCCAGAAGCCGACGTCCGGCTCTTTCACTCGACATCTCCAGCTGCGGCTGACCGGCGAGGTCGATAACGCGTTGCCCGTCGACTCCCGGTATTCCGCTCACACGGACCGGTTTCTCGGAACCGAGCTGCCCGGCTCGCTCTCGACGAAGAATGTCGATCGTCATCTCGACGTCGATATCTCGTCGCTTCATGTCCTCTTTGAGCGCGTGGTCGATATGGATGCTGCCGTTTCCCATCGCGATCGCTCCTCGCTTTCTTCGGTCTCGATGCCCTTCGGTTCTCTACGTCGTAGCTTGCCACGTCATCAGCTTGAACCAACTCGCTATTCGCCCTCCGGACTGCGGCCGAGGCAATCCGGGGCGCTAACGCCGGCTCATAGGCGCTCTCGATTGAGCCACAGATATGCTGCAAACGTGCATCCGTAGAGGGAAAGGCCATAGTCCGTTACCGCTGAAATCGGTATTTGCGAAAGCGGTGTCTGCATAGACGGATTGTAATTGGCTCGAAAGGCGTTGGTGAACCGGTGGTTCTCGCTGAACCACGCGATGTTTTTCGCCGTGATTCCACCTGCCAGATAAAGCCCTCCGTACGGGAGAAACGAAAGAGCGGCGCTACCGGCGAACTTCCCGTACAGGCGCACGAATAGCTCGAGGACGTGTGCGCAGGCTGCATCGCGCTTCGCATGTCCGGCAATCAGCGCGGGACGCTCGCTCGGCGTGGCCGCTTCCAACTCGCGGGCGACGGCCCCTTGAGGCCCTCGACGCTCGTGCGTGAGAAATCGGTAGATATGCTCGATTCCCTGACCACTGACGAAAAGCTCAGCGCCCGGCATCGGAGAGATGTGCTCCCGAACAAAAGCACGAAGCCGGACCGTTTCCTCATCTACTTCACCGATGTCCGAATGCCCCCCTTCCGAAGGGTATGCCCGCGGCTCGGAGCCGTGGTCTACCAGGTAACCGACTCCGAGGCCGGTACCGGCACCTACGACCAGACGCACCGGACCGGAAGGCTCCGGCAACGAGCCGTCAGGGTGAGGCAGACGGACGAACGGCCCATCATCCCGTCCCTCGAAAAGCGCCACTCCGTAGCACAGTGCGGAGAAGTCGTTCACAATACGTACCGGGATGCGGGCGGATTCCGAGACTGCCTGCTGGTCGATCGCCCACAGAGCGTTGGTCAGCTGAACCCGTCCGGATTTCACCGGTCCGGCTGCGCTCACGCACCCTGCCGCCGGCTGAGCGTCCGGGAACTCTTTCTTGAAGCGAGGGAGAGCGTCCTCCAGCGCTTCCTCGAACGAACCGAGCGAAGCCGTTCCGTAACGGCGGCGCGAAAGGGTCTTCAGGCCTTCGGGCTCTGAACGGACTAGAGCGAGGCTCGTGTTAGTTCCACCGACATCCGCTGCGAGCGCGGTGAATCCTATGGGTATCTCGTGTTTCATGGCTGGCTCCGGTTCGCGGAACTGTACAACGGCCTGGGCAGGACTGCAAGCTTGAATAAGCTGGTGCCCCTTCTCCGAGCGCCTCCGGGCGCGCTGTCCAACGGAGTTTCCCCGCCTTGCCGTGGGGTTTGCAGTGACGGGCGGGAAGGGGTAGTCTATTGGTGCGAATCAGCAGGTGCCCTCGAAGCTTACTGGTGTCTGCTCCGAAGGAGCCTGCTTCAGCGGATGAGCTATGATGGAGCATTCAGGCGAGCGGTACCGGCTTATTACGCGCGAGGATTTCGACGGCCTCGTATGTGCCGTCCTGCTGTCGGAGCGGGATCTTATCGATGAAATCAAGTTCGCGCATCCTCGTGACATGCAGGAAGGGCTGGTTACCACCGGGCCGCGGGATATAACTGCCAATCTTCCATACGTGGATACGGTGCGGATAGCTTTCGATCACCATCTTTCGGAGAGCCTTCGGGTTGGAGCTAGGCGCAACACGGTGAACGATCCGAAAGCGCCGAGCACGGCTCGGGTTGTGTGGAACTATTTCGGAGGGAAAGCCGCTTTTCCCCGCGTTCGCGAGGAGCTGCTTGAAGCCGTCGACAAGGCTGATACCGGAGCGTTTACCCGGGAGGAGGTGCTGGAACCGGAAGGGTGGACGATGCTGAACTTTCTTCTCGATCCTCGTACCGGACTGGGGCGATTCGGCAATTTCCGAGTCTCGAATCAGAAACTCCTGCTGGATCTGGTGGACTACTGCCGTGAGTATCCGGTCGAAGAGGTCATGGCACTGCCGGATGTGGCGGAGCGAGTCGAACTCTACCGGGAGCATAAGGAGCCCTTTCAGGAGCAGCTTCGCCGGTGTGCGCGGCTCGACGGGAATGTGTTGATCGTGGATTACACCGGCGAAGAAGAAGTGTTCGCGAGCAATCGTTTCGTGAAGTACGCCATGTACCCGCAGGCCAACGTCTCAGTACAGGCGGCTTGGGGCTTCCAACAGGAAACGGTTGTCATGACGGTGGGCCGAAGCATATTCAACCGGAGTTTTACACTGAATATTGGGGCGCTTATGCTACAGTACGGTGGAGGCGGTCATGCACAGGTAGGTGCCTGCCAGGTTTCCGCGGGGCAAAAGGACGAGGTGTTGACGGAACTGGTGACAAAGCTGAGGCTGTCGGAGGATGAACTGGGTTAGGATGGAACCTCGGCTGTTCGCTTGTGGTGCTTAGGGTACTCGTCCGTGTAAGAATAGGGGAATATGGTTTAACAACCTATAGGCCCAAGGGAGAGGGAAAGCGATGCGACGAGCCGTTTTGATCGCGTCAATGTCGGTTATGGTGTTTGGTATCGGGATCGCCGTACCTGAGCAGGCTCCGGCGCAGAGCCCTTCGGAAGGTGATTTCAGTGCCGGGATAGTCTTGGGGCAGCCAACTGGGTTGTCCTTCAAATGGTGGGCCGGTGAGACGGTAGCATTCGATGCGGTGGCGGCGTGGTCTTTTTTCCCCGGAAGGCTCTATTTCCACACTGACTATCTGCAGCATTTTTTCAATCTCTTCGATGTGGCTCCGGATCAGCTTCCGGCCTACGTTGGGATCGGGGGGAAGGTAGCGCTCGACTTCGCTGCCGTCGACAGTCCCGACTTCGTGAACCTGGGGGGTCGCATTCCGGTGGGCATTTCTTTTCTATCACAAGAGCTGCCCCTCGATATCTTTCTGGAAATAGCTCCCGGAATAAGGCTGGTGCCGGATGTTCAACCCGTGTATGGAGCGGGGGTCGGAGTGCGTTATCGGTTCTAGCCGAATACGAAGTCTCTTTGACTCCGACAGTAGGCCGGCCGGTGGGATAGTGCCGGTTGCTGCGGTGTAGGCTGCTGTCTTGGGGGACGGGGGGG